>Ga0187861_10002840_pt1 | contig 15902 bp, 12 predicted proteins | sample June2016WEW_10_1_3_FD_132986 | JGI IMG/M metagenome (GOLD analysis project Ga0187861, IMG submission 132986) | Peatland microbial communities from SPRUCE experiment site at the Marcell Experimental Forest, Minnesota, USA - June2016WEW_10_100 | ecosystem: Environmental > Terrestrial > Soil >...
CCCTCCCGATATTCTCTGATTCCGTGGGGCTCTGCCCAGTATGGCCCATGTGGATGCCGTCGAGATACGCGTAGAGTTCCGGTGACAGGTGAGCCTCGAGCCCGGCTGACAGGCACCGGATGCCATGCCATGCCGAGCGGTGCATGTACGGGGATTCAATCTGGAGCCAGCCGATTACGTCGGGAAGGGGTGGCCGGTTCTGCCGGACGAGTGCCGTTATGTCCTTCCAGAAGGACGGCTGGTTGTTTGCGGCCAAGCCGTTCTGGTCGGTCACCTGGTCGGGATATTTCATCCGGAGGCGCTCGATCGAGATGCCCCGGAGGTCGAGTTCCTGCCGGTCGCAGATGATCCGGACGGACGCGAGGGAGAGGATCACGTACCAGACCTGCTGGGCTTCCGGCTCCTCAAGGCTGTAGAGGGCATCGCCCGTGACAAGGAACGTGAATACGGGGCTGTCGGTCCTGGACCGTTGCACCAGCGTCTCCGGGTAGAGCTGGACAAAGAAAAACTTGAGGCTCTCCTCTATCCATGAGAGCCGCTCGACAGATACGGAGCTGGAAAGAAGGAAAAAATGCGTTGTCATGATGGAACGGCCCGGGGGTATGGATTATTCTCTCGTCAACGTGATCTCCCAGCGGTCTTTCGACGGTTTCTGAACATCCATCGACAGGTTTTCCTCCCGTGCAATCCGGGGGATGGAGGTCGTAACGGCGGGGAAATTATCGCAGGTAATGAGTAATTCACCGGATTGCTTTAAAGCCTTTGCTTCTTTTGCCACCACGGACAGGCAGTACGGGCTGGTCTTCCCGCAAATATCGAGTTTTTTCGGTTTCATGACAGGTATTCCCCCTTTTGCGCCATCATTTTTCTTTCACCTGTCCCGGTTAATATTCCCATCTCCCGTTACCCACAATTACTTCATTCCTGCCGATGGTTACCCGTTCGCAAGAAGTAAACCCCATAGGAAAGTACACCAAACCGGATTACCCTGAGCGACGAGAAGATCAGGAAGGCGTTGCAGGTAGCGGGAATTGTTGAGACGATCACCCGTCCCCAGGAGTTCACCGTAGCGGAGAGAGCAAAAGTCTCCCGGAGTGCGGTGGGCGAGTACTGCACAAAAAACCGGATCAAGATCCGGGGCTGCCACCTGGGCTGCTTCAAATGAGCAGGATCATTACGGTTATTACGGTAGCGGATGCGCTTGCTCCTGCGGAGAAGATCGCCCCGGCGTTAAAAAACAGAATCAGTACCGGTCGAGCGGTCCGCCGGCCGCATGCTGGCTTTTGATAGTGCAGCCGACACCGATATCCCCGGGTTCGACCGATCGGTGGTGGACGGGTACGCGGTCCGGTCGACGGATACGACCAGGGCAGGTTATCCAGTCCCCGTCCCTCAGGCAACTCAACACTATTCTGATAAATATTTTCTCATGTCCCTTCGTTGCATCTCGAAAATGGTCTGATGACCCTTTTCTTGAGTCAGCCCCGACCTGCGGTCACAGCCGACTCCCCCATGGAGCGATGATGTACTATTACCTGTTCTCGGATGTGATCACACATTATTTGTCTGTCCTGTCAATCACTCGTTTTTAAGGAGGGTCCGGACAACGTACGGGACAGCGGAAAACAAAGGCAGACGTTTTGCGTGTAAGAGCATCGCTTATTGCGAGCTTAACAATAATCATCGAGAATCGAATATTCTTCTCTTTACTACTGAGCAAATCGCTGTGACCTGCTGGAATACATAAACAATAGATGAAAAAAGACTTGAGAAATATTCAGCGTCATCAACTCTTGACCGGTCCCACCGCACCCGCTTCCGGCACCTGCTTCATGATCTCCTCCCGGAATTTCTCGAAATGGAGCTCGTCCAGCTGTTCGGAAAGCAGCCTCCCGCTCCAGGCCCGGCGGTATACCCAGTCAATGATCTTATCGATCGCAAAGAGGACCTGCTCTTCGGTCTCCACGGTCATCAGTTCGCGTCCGATCTTCGGGTGCCGTCCCCTCCGCCCGCCGACCGTGATGAGGAAATGGGAGTGTGCCGACTTGAGCAGGTTGAACGAGCAGGACTTGACACACATGCCGCACTGGACACATTTTTCTTCGTTCAGTTCTGAGATCCCGTTCCGGATCTTTATGGCCCTCTCCTTGCAGTAGTAGACGCAGGAGCCGCAGCCGGTGCAGAGACCGGGGGTGCGGACCGGGCGGATCCTCCCGATGATGCCGATCTCGTTGAGCATCGGGCTCGTGCAGGCATTCGGGCACCCCGAGAGGGCGATGCGCATCTTGACCGGCATCTCCTTCCCGAAGAGTTTCTCATCGATCTTTCTGGCGAGACTGATGGTATCGATATTTGCATATTTGCAGCGCTCGGTCCCGGGACAGGAGATGATGTTGACGATCTCGTCTTTCTCGGAGCCGACCGGTGTGCCGTTCTTCTCGAGTTGCTGTGCAAGTCTCTTGAGGCGCGTGGGATTGACATGGGGGATCTCGATGGTCTGCCGTATCGTGCAGTGGATCACGCCGGTCCCGTATTTCTTTGCGATCTTCGCGATGCCCCGCAACTGCTCGATAGTGAGCATCCCGGCCGGTGCCCGAATCCGGACGGTAGTGAGATCGGGATCCCGTTCGGTGATGACACCGCCTTTCATGTGAATGCCAAACTCGTGCAACATCTATCAGTACTAAAGAAGATTTGGGTTAATAAGGATGGGGTTGTGACACAGGACACCTGACGGTCCCGGTCATCGGGAGTATAAAATCCTCTGATCAGCTCGATCGATATACTCAGGAAGAGTCCCGGCCCGGGAGCCGTCCGTACCCTTCTCCCCGGTATCGCATCAGTAATAGATCAGTGTGCCGTTTCCGAGCAGGGTCCTGTTACTGGCAGGAGGAGTCGTCATGCCCGGGGGCCTTGCGGTTTTCGTGTTGATGAGCATACTGATCTCGCCCATGGGCGCCGTGACCGTATTACGGGAAAGCAGCGTGCTGTTGTTGTAGATCTCGACCGTCAGCGCCTCACCGGAATTTTCCTGCTTCTGGATCGTTGCTTGGATGATACTATCGGTCATCAGGATGGAAAACGTGCGGTTGCCGGTACCGGATACCTGATGAAGGAAACCCGGGTTCCCGACCGTGCCGGTGAACGTACCGGGATAGATCACATTCACACGCACACCTGTTTGCGGAACGGTCACAGAAGCAGGAGCCGTGGTCTGGATAACCGTGATTACGGGCGTGATTATCACCACCTCGTTATCGCCGGCATGACTCGGCGGGTAGTGTAAGATGAACAATATGCCCCCGCATATCACGAGGAGGGCGACAAGAACCAGGGCCCCGGCGATGATGACCGGTCTTCCCGATCGGGAAGACTGCACGCTTTTTTGCAAATCGGGAGACCGGACCGGCAGATCTTTTTCCTGTGGCCCGGTGGTGATCCCGGTTACGGGGATATCGGGAGTATATGTGCCCGGTAATTCTCTTACCTGCTCCGGTAACGGGAGATCCGGAATGGCGATGGGCTCCTTGTGCAGACCGGGATCGGGTACGGGGGGGTTTTCCGGTATATCCCGATCTTCTGCGATCTCCTGGTTTTTGGCGGATGGGGCATCGTGCCCTGCGATTTCAGCCGCCGCACTATGAGCTGGTTCAAGGGTATCCGGCAAGGCTGATCTGTCCACCTCCGGTTGTTTTTGTAATTCTGCATCTGCCTGCAGGGATTGCATTGCCGCCAGTACCGTGCTGGCGAACGGGACCGATGGCACGGGATCCTCTGCCGGTTCCGGTAATGCCGGTGTTGCAGGAATGGCCGCAGGGAGAGATTCAACGGGTGTGTACTCCGGGGATATGGATGGTCCGGCACCAGGAATTTCATCCGGTGCAGTCTTCTCATCTGCTTCTGGCATTTCATAGGCCGGGATGGGCTCTTCCGGTTGCAGTTCCAGACGGGTAACAGGTTCAGGGCTTTCCGTTTCTTCATTCCCTGCACCAGTAGTATCACCTGTTGCCGGCAGGATTTCCGGAGCCCGTGGCACACCGGTGCTTACTTCCTCAGGTATTTCCCGTTCTACGGGAGGCATTTTTTCGAGGGAGAATTCCGGTGAATCCGGACCCTCGGGAGTCACCACCACGTCCGGGAGCGGGGGAGCGGGCTCTGTTGCCGGTGAATGAGGGCGGAGCGGTTCGGGAGCAACCCAGCGTCTGACCGATGGCTGCATCCCGGTCTTCTTCCGGGCAGGAATGATGGTTTTCTGCACAGCCTTTTCCCGTGCAGATATGACCAGTTCTATGATCTTTTTTATCCAGAGTTCACGGTCATGCGTTCTCTGCTCGCCGGACTGCTGGGTGAAGATGAGGTTGACCTGCTGCGACCCGCTCAAATCGCTGGGCTCTTCAAGCGTGAGGATAATCGCCGGTTCCCCGGTAGGAACTTTTCCTCCTTTTACTGAAATAACGTCATGAAGGAAGATCATCCGGGGCTCGAACCGGGTATACCTGCTGTCCATGAGTATGAGACGCTCATTTGTCAGCATTACATCGAAAAGCATGGAGCCGACGCTCACCCGGTGTGTGGTCAGGATGATTGTTTCACCACGGTTCAGGTAAGGGTCGCTCATGGTTCCTCAGTATCATCTCATTTTTGTTGTCCGGGCAGATATGCTTTTTAGGTAAAGTCCGGATATTCATGGAACGATTCATGCTTACCGTCTCTTGTAGCAATGGTGCCAAAACATAATTCGGAAAAAGGTACCCTGGGAATATTGGTGTGCTATGAGATATGTGTAAAGCATAAGCTCCAAAAAAGAGATGGCAATGTTCCCCCGGTTGGTTCCCACCCAACCGGGGATATTTCCTGACCATGAATGAGTAAAAGGTATGAGCCGCGGAGTCCCCGCAAAGGAGGTTACTGCGATTCGATCACGGACTTTTTTTTTACCTGCGAACCCGCGATCGATGCCGGCTCATGATTCGAGTGTGTGTATATGCTTGTGTGTGCATGCGTCCGGTTGGCGCGTGTCTCCAAAGGGACACAAGAAGGATTAGAACTGCATGTTTATAATATTTTTTATTTAACTTTCTAATATTGTTAATTATAATTAATGTACAACGACGGAATACCATACCTGTCACGTACCGGCAGTTCAGTGGTGGAAATTGTGATTCATACAGAGGTCCTTGCATGCAGGGCATATGTAATTGTAAATGATCTCCATTAAACCATGCCTTCCGAATGGCATTTTCCCGTAAAATCTGGTTAACATTATTAAAAAATAAATGAAAATAGTTTTACCTGATAGCGATCATACATTCCAGTGTAGAGGAACGATTACCATGCAACAGACATCAAAAGCACACACGCTTATCCTTGTCAGTATTGTCTGCGGGCTGCTGCTTGTCTCGGCATTCATTGCCGGGTGCACATCCAGCACTTCACAGTCCACCACTCCAGCTCCAACTGCTGCCGCAGAAACCACCGCTGCACCGGTCACCAATACTTCGGCACCCGCTGCTGTTGAAACTACGGTTGCACCACTGACAACCCCTGCCCCGGTGATGGCGACAAGCACCCCCAAGCCGGTTTATACGTATTCAGAAGGGAATGTCGTAGCATTCACGGCAGCCTCCCTCTCGGGCGTCTCGCCGAAGCTGGCGGCGGACTTCGCGAAGATGTATCCCGGCCACAGCGTTGTCTTCAACCTCGACGGCACGCAGGCCCTCAGGACACAGGTACAGAACGGTGCCTATGCCGATGTCTTCATCTCGGCCAGCAACTCCTATACTACCGAACTCACCAAGGGCGGGTATTTTGTTGACGGGACGGTCAAGCCCCTCACCTCCAACTACGTGATTGTGATCCTGCCCGCGAACAATCCGGCCAACATCAAGTCCCTTAACGATCTTGCAAAGCCGGGTGTCAAGATTGCAATGGAGGACAAGAGCGTCCCCGCCGGTACTGCAACCGTTGCAGTCCTTGCCAACCTCGCCAAGTCCACCTACAGCCAGGACTGGAACAACTCCGTGTACAACAACGTGGTGACGTACGAGACGTCTGAGCCGGGAGTAGCAAGCAAAGTCCAGCTCGGCGAAGTTGATGCTGGTTTCGTCTACGAATCTACGTACACTGCTGGCAGCAGCAAATACCAGGCGATCAGGATCCCCAAGAGCGACAACTATCTCCAGACCTATACCATCGGTCTTCTGAAAGGGTCCACGAGCAAGGGGGCAGCTGCCGATTTCGAGACCTTCATGCTCTCCACCGTTGGCCAGCAGGACCTCAAGGACTACGGCTTCAGGCCCATCTCCACCTAATCCTTTTTGTTTTTATCAATGGCAGTCATGCATGTATCATTGAGCAACCGGCCCGGCACGGGCTTTCCTTATGAGACCCGCAGGTAGTCTACCAGAAAAATACCGGCGCACCCTCAAGTACAGTCTTGCAGGTCTGCTGATCCTTGTCGTAACCCTCTACCTCGCGTTGCCGATTGCGGCTCTCTTCTTCCGTACAACTCCTGAATTGTTCTGGTCCTCGCTCTCGGACCCGATCGTGATCAGTGCGCTCCGGCTGAGCCTGACTACGTCAGTGATCTCGCTTGCGGTGGTGATCCTTGTCGGCACCCCGTTTGCCTACGTGCACGCCCGTTCAACCTACCCGGGAAAGGTAATTGTTGATACACTCATCGATCTCCCCCTGGTCCTGCCCCCCGCAGTAGCCGGCTTTGCCCTGCTCGTACTCTATGGCAGGGTCGGCCTTCTCGGGCGGTATTTCAACATGCTCGGGATCTCCATCGCCTTCACGACCCTTGCCGTCATCATGGCCCAGATCTTTGTCGCCTCTCCTTTCTACCTGCGGCAGGCAAAATCCTTGTTCGAACAGTTCGACCAGAGTTACGAGTATACTGCGCGGACACTCGGGGCTTCCCCGTTGCGGACGTTCATGACCGTCACCCTCCCCCTCACCGCGGGCGGGCTGGTCTCCGGCGCGGTCATGACATTCGGTCGTGCCCTCGGGGAATTCGGGGCGACCATCATGTTCGCCGGCAACCTGCCCGGGGTGACCCAGACGATGCCCCTTGCCGTCTACGTGGGGATGGAGAGCAATTTCAATGTCGGCCTGACGATCTCCATCCTGCTCGTGATCATATCCTTTGTCATCATGATCACGGTGAGGTTTATCCTCCGGAAAGAGGTGCTGCATGCTTGAGGCAGAATTCACCAAAAAGCTGCGTGACTTCACCATGGATCTTTCATTCCAGGTCCGTGACGGTGAGATCCTCGCGCTCATGGGCAACAACGGGTCGGGGAAATCGACCACCCTCAACATCATTGCCGGGTTGATGGAGCCGGATGCGGGGTGCATCCGGCTCAACGGCACCACGCTCTGTGAGTCGGCTCGGGGAACTCACATGGCAATCGAAGACCGCTGGATCGGCTACGTCTTCCAGAACGCTGCTGTATTCCCCCACTTATCTGTCCGCGATAATATCGCATACGGTCTCCGGGCCCGGAAACTGCCCCGCCCGGAGATTGTTAAGCGTGTTGTGCAGATGATGGAACTGATGCATCTTGGAGACCTTGCGACCGTCAAAGCGGGCAACCTGTCCGGTGGCCAGAAGCAGCGGACGGCCCTTGCGCGGGCGATCGCGATCCGGCCGGCGCTCCTGATGCTGGACGAGCCCTTTTCGTCCCTTGATGTCGAGAGCACGCTCGCGGTAAAGGAGCTGACCCGGAAGATTGTGAAGGAGATGCAGATCCCCTGCATTGTCGTCACGCACCGGGTGGCCGACAGCAACGAGATCGGGGACTGGGCGATGGTCATCTGTTCCGGAAAAAAGGAATGGGAGGGCAGGCCCCGGGATATGCCCGAAGACTGCACGGTCTGCCGGTGCCACTAAATCAGGAGGAAATTCTCAACCGGTGGTAGTCTGATTGGCTACTGCTGCTGATGCAGTGCGTAAATCGACATGAATATCGATCGTCCCGTGGGGTTGCGAAGTCGTACTGCTTTTGGCAGGCTGGCCGTTGTTATAGAGCGAGACGGTAAGCACATCACCGGACTCGTCAAGTTTCTTGACGGTAGCCTCCACGATCTCATCCTTGGCCGGGACCTGGTAAAACTGTCTCCCGGATCCCGTGACATCCCGCATACGGCCTGCTGTACCGAATGAGGCGGTGAAATTGCCCGCGTAATCGATCTGCACCCAGACGCCTGTCTGAGCCGTCTGAGGGATGAGGGACTGGGGGGCGGTTGTCTCCACTGCTGTTATTCCGGGTGTGGTATGCGTTCGTTGCGTTATTGCTGTGGTTGGCTGTGCGGTGGTTTCCGGGACCTGCGCGGTGGTCGTTGTCACCCCAGGTGTGGCAACCGGTGTTATAGGAGTGCCGGATTTCCCGGTAAACGACGGGGCAAAGAAATATACACCGATCGCGCCGGCAATGATGAGGATGATGACAAGGCCTGCTGCAATGGCGGTTCGGTTGCCCGAAGGTGAACCGGCACGGGGTTTCCGTGGTGCAAGCGGGGGGTTGCGGAATTTATCATCCGGTGATTCCGGCCCTTTTCCCAGTTCACCCGCTTCTTCCGGAATGTCCCCGGGGATCCAGGGAGGGTCGAGTTCGGCCGGTTGCACCCCGTGCTCCTGCTGTGCAATGACACTGGCCTCCTTGAGTTTTACCGCCCACTCGTCGCGCTCGCCCATGCGTTTTGTCTTCGGGGCCCGGGGAAAGATGATGCCCAGCGTATGCCGGGTTCCGTCTTTCATGAGTAACGAGAGGGAGAGGACCGGGTCCATCGCGGACGAGTCACCGATCGTCACAGTCTCCAGTGCGGTAAATGGTATATCCTGTGGCCGCAACTGGGTATGACGGCTGTCAACGAGTATAAGGCGCTGGTTGGTAAGAATTGCCTCGGCCGGTATGGTGTTGATGACCACATTGTGCGTTGACAAGATGATGGATTCATTGTTGTTGAGGTAAATGCTTCCCATGATCCTACAATCCCTGCTCTCATGTGCGCTGTGAATGGCAATAGCCCTTATGGCCTGAAAGGCTCGTCAGAATCCGACAGGTCATCAGACCTGGAGGAGGAGAAGATGCGAAGCATCTTCGACTGTCGAAGGTCGACTAACGCCTTCCTTCGTTTCATCAGAGTTTGATAACCCCTCCGATCCCGAAGGGGGAGAAGAGCCATAGGCTCTTCGATCAACGACAGCTTTGTCAGAGCCTTTCGGAATTCGAAGAACGCTGATGCGTTTTTCTCGTTCTCGAATTTTACTTCGCTCAATTCTTCGAAGATAGAAACCTTAACAACCTTTCCAGCCGAAAATATTCGCACTATGTGGAAGGCAGTCGGGATCGAGGCGTGGCTCGGGGCGCGGAAGACCAGCCTCGAGGATGCTCGGGGGACCGTCACCGGGATCATCGGGATGGTGCGGGACGAGGGCGATGCAGCGCTCCGGGACCTCGCGAAGAAATACGTGGAACTCGGAGATATCGCGGTCTCCGACGAAGAGCGGGAAGCAGCGTATGACCAGGTCGATGCCCGTGTCGTGGAAAGCCTGGTCGAGGCCGAAGCCCGCATCGAGCGCTTCCACGAGCGCCAGCGGCCCCGCGATCTCTGGCTGGAAGAGATGGAACCCGGCATCATGCTCGGCGTCAAGACCACTGCCCTCAACCGCGTCGGGATCTACGTCCCTGGCGGTCGTGCCGCTTACCCCTCATCCGCCCTTATGTGTGCGGTACCCGCCCGGGTTGCAGGGGTGAAAGAGATCTGCGCCTGCTCCCCTCCGCCGATCAAGCCCCTGACCCTCGTCGCCCTCGACATAGCCGGGGTCACCGAGATTTACCAGGCCGGTGGCGCCCAGGCGATTGCCGCGATGGCGCTCGGGACGGAGAGCATCCGCCCGGTCCAGAAGATCGTCGGGCCGGGAAACATTTACGTCACCCTCGCGAAGATGATGCTCCGCGAGCAGGTGGAGATCGACTTTCCGGCAGGCCCGAGCGAGATCGGGATCATCGCCGACAGCACGGCGCACCCCCAAGTCGTTGCCGCGGATATTATTGCCCAGGCAGAGCACGACCCGAACGCCGCCTGCATCCTGATCACCACAGATCCCACTCTCCCGGCAAAGGTCGGGAAGGAGATCGAGAAGATGGTCGCGGTGGCGCCCCGGAAGGAGATTATCGTCGAGGCCCTGAAGAACTCCGGGTATACGGTTGTGGCCGACATGGACGAGGCGATCGCGGCATCGGACATCGTCGCCCCCGAGCACCTCTCCATCCAGGTCGCCGATCCGCTTTCGGTCGTCACCAGAGTGAAAAACGCCGGTGCGATATTCGTTGGCAAATACTCCGCGGTGGCATGCGGGGATTATGCAGTCGGCACCAACCACGTCCTGCCGACCGCGGGATATTCGAAGATGTACTCCGGCCTCGACGTGGCGCACTTCTGCAAGACCGCAAGCGTCGAGATCCTCGACCGCGATGGCCTCGAGACCATCGGCGATATCGTTGAGACTATCGCAGAAGCCGAGGGCCTGTATGCCCATGCACAGTCCGTGAAAGTGAGAAGGGAACTGTAATCTTTTTTTTTAATATTTTCCGGATATCGGTAACATTTATACAAAGCCCCCTTACGCCAGCCCTGCACCCGGAGCGGGGGAGGAGGCGTTGGGGATAGTCCTCTTTCGACAATACTTCCGATCTGCTGGACACCCGTATAGGGGAATTCCAGATCAGGGTAAGTGTATAGAGCAAAGCCCGAAAGAGGTGAAACTTTCGAGTCCGTTTTTTGCGTAGGGCATTGCTCCGGGCCGTAAAGGTACAACTGTTTAACTTTTTACGATCGCGATCGCAGGGGGCGATCATTTTTTTTCAAACGCGATCATTATTGCGATTAAAAATTTTCAAACGCGATCGTGATCGCGATCTGCAGCGTGAAAAATCTCCATGGGAAATAAAGGTCTGTACGGCGTGAACAATTACCAGACTTTCGGATTTATCGCGATCGGATTTTTTCAATCACGATCATTGTTGCGGTTAAAAATTTTCAAACGTGATCGTGATCGCGGTTAAAAATTTTCAAGCAGGGACTGCTCAAATTTTTTCAAGCAGGGTTTGCCTGCAAAAAGTTAAACAGGTGTACACAAATCTGAAATCTATATCTCTTTGTAAGATCGAGTCCGGATCCGTTTTTCTCATCCGGGTTATGATCGCGATGAAAAAAATCAATCAGGGTCTGATGAAAAAATCACTCCCGTTTCAGCCCCGCCACACCAAGGAGGAACCCGGCGTATACCAGCGCAAGGACCGGCAGGAGCGGATCAAGCGGCGTTTCAGTGACAGGTTTGTCCGAAGGCAGAAATTCAATCTCCGTGGTCGCATACTCCTCCTTGATAAACCGCTGGCGATCAACCGGCGTATCCACGACATAGACGGTATATTTGCCAGGCTTGAGCGTGCCAAGGATGATGGAGGTATCCCACATATAGGTCCAGCTGCCGTTTTCCAGATGGACCGGTGCTGTGGTGAACAGTCCCCTGCCTGCGGGGATGTTGAGGTTATCAAGCGCAACGCCGCGGGGATCAAGGTCCGGGCCGGTGACAAAGAGGAAGACAGCAATGGTCGGTGTCCCGTTGACGGTTCCGCTGAGGGTGATTGTGTCACCGATAGGCGCAACAGACGGTGAGGCATTGATCGTGATGGTAACGGCGCCGGATACCGGTACTGCCATGATCAGCAGGGCTGCAAGAAGAACCAGCAGGAACGCCCGTCTCATACCAGAAGGGTTTGCTTTCCACGCGTATAATAATGTCATATCCCCGCCGGGTGGTCAGAACGTGACGACCATCACGGCCTCCTCCTCTTTTTTGAGTTCCCCTTTGAGATGCTCCGCATCGAAATCATAGGCATCGTGGGGGTTGTAGTCTTCGTAGAGCTCGCACTTGTCGAGAATGTCGACGAACTCTTTTAAGAAGATACGGGGGATGATATCCACCCTGCCGCCGAACCGCGTGGTGATCTTCCTGATCATCGCACGGATGAACCGGTGCGAGATCCGCTCCCGGTCCGGTTCGGTATAGGCCTGTGCATAGACATCCACAACCTTGAGGGCCACCAGTTCGAGCTTGGCGGTATCGAATTTCGAGAGGATGATCTGCGGCTGGCGGGGATTTTTGAACGTATCGCTCTGCACCACGCTGATCCGGTCATAGAGCGGGGGCAGGGAGCGGATCCCGCGGGACCCCTCAAAGAGCGCCGGTGTTCCCGTGAAGAGGAAATAACAGCGGGGCATCTCGCCCCGGTCCAGCGCATCGACGATCCGGACGAGCGTCTGGTACCCCTTCTCCCGCTGGTTCCGCTGGAGCCCCTGGGTGGCCTCCATCTCGTCGACCGCGATCGCGAGGCCGCTGTACCCGGCCCCGTGAATGATCGAGACCAGGCCCCGGAGGAAGGCAAAGGCAATGGAGTCATCGATGTCACCGCGGATCCCTGCTTTCTGCTTGAGGTTCCTGCCGATGTTGGGTTCGGCGGAGATCCACCCGAGGGCTGCCTGGGCAAGCGCAAAGTCGCCGGCATTGTTCGCCCGGTAATAGGTTCGCAGGGTTGCCGCGAGGGCGGAGTTCATCTCCGAGATGCCGGAGAGTGCCGCCTCGATCTCCCGCTCGGTGGCAGCCTCGAGCGCGGCATCCTCCGTCCCGGCACCGCTGACGGACAATAATCGCTCCTCTATACCGAAGAGCCAGTTGTCCACGATCGTTTTCATCGCGTGCTCTTCCTCGTTCACCCGCAGGTTTGCACAAATCTGCTGGTAGATACCCTTCAGTTTGTGCAGGGGGGTTCCGGGCGAGATGATCACGTGCGACGTGACAAACCCCTTGTTCCGTGCTATCTCCAGGGACCGGGCAACGAGGAAGGTCTTGCCGCTCCCGTACTCACCCCGTATGAATTTGAGATCGCCGCCACCCTGCAGTACGTAATCCAGCTGCTTTGCGATCACGCTCTCTTCCACGTCAAGCCCGACCGCGATCCGCTCGAGCCCTCCGGCCGGTACAGTCCCTCGCCTGAGTGCGTTGATGATATTGATGCTCTCAAGCCGGCTTTTTACCATCCGTTCAGGATCCGGTGTATTCATAGACTTCACCATCCTCGCCCACGCCTTTCTTCTCGATCAGAGACACCCCCTGTGCAGCAGCCTTCTCTACCAGCCTGTTGACGATCCCGACCACCCGCCGTGTCCCAAGGATCTTGCGCAGCTCCATCTCGCTCGCCTTCCGGTGCGACCGGAGAAACGTGACGATCTTCTGCTCCTGCTCGGTGAGCCCGAGCTGGTCGCTGATCTCCTGTGCGGCAGGTGCAGCATCGGTGCGCTTCTGTAATGGCCGGTCATGCATGACCGGGCGATCGGCAAGGGAGCGCTCCTTGCAGTTCCGGACGAGGGCAAGGTAATCCTCAAGACGGATAGCCTGCGTGTGGGCGGGCATCACGTCCATCCCGCAGAGGCAGAGATACTTGCAGTCCGTGTAGTCGGCCTCTTCCAGAGCATTGGACGCGGAAATGAAAAAAGCAATGGCAAGCAGTTCCAGGCCTTCGGAACTGAGGGATGTCCTCCGCTCTTCCAGTTTTTTTATCAGCTGGCCGGTCAGACGCTTCATGGAGCGCATCCTGCCTCTTTCCTGGACGATGATGGATGCAATTTTTGTAAGATCGGTCCCTTTCCTGACATTGGATAGGATATATAGCATCACTTTCTCGCACTCGCGCTCGTCCCCGTTCTCTGCAAGGAAGCGTGCATAGTCGGGTCCACCGGCAAGGAAATCAGCCCGGTACGCACGGTAATACCAGGACCGTGCTTCGGCGGGGTTGCCGCAGTCTTCGTAGAACCGTGCGGTCTCGAGCAGGCTGACGACGTTCATGTCCCGGGAGACGAGTTCCAGGAACCGGCGTGCCGCATCATGTGGGGGAAGGTTGTTGTTGAGATACTCGCGGTACTTCCCGATGACAAGACCCAGTACGTCCATGTCATTCTTGGTGGCAAGTTCGTCCCGCACCAGTGCCTCATACCGCGCAAGGGCCTTCTTTGCATCGCCCGCTGCTGCAAGAAGATCACATTCCACGAGACGGTAGAGGGGATCGTGGGGGCACAGGGCAAGGAGTTCTCCGGCATGATCCTGTGCCTGTTTCAGGTCGCCGCTGGATTTCAGGAGGAGTATATAATCGAACAGGATTGAGCAGTCCGGCCGGTTCTTTATGTGGGTAGCGTAGGCTTCGAGTGCACCCTGCAGATCGTACCGGGAGAGTGCGTCAAGGTAGGTGCGGAGGACGGCGGGGTCTTGGGTCTCGCGCCAGATCAGCTGTGCGGCATCCGCAGCGGCCCGGTAATTCTTCGTCTTCATGAGAGCGTCAACATATTCCTGCGACGGTACAGTCTCTCCCATGTGCCGGGCATGGGTGGCAAGGGCCTCTTCTGCCTCGCCGATCTCGATGAGTGCCCGCATCAGGGTCTTTATGTCGCCGGGCTTTTTTGCGAGCAGGACGAGGCGCTGGAGCACCGGCAGGGCCCCGCGGTAATCCTTCCGGGAGAGGAGGTACTCGGCATAGCTCCTCACGGCATCCTGGTTGGTCGGGTCCAGGTGGACGGCAGCGGCATATTCCGCAATCGCCCCTTCATCGCCCCTTGCCTCGAGCACCTTTGCGAGGTAGCTGTGGACGTAGGAGGAGTCCGGCATTCGTACGGCAAGATCGCGGAAGAAGACCTCCGCATCTTCGTGCCGGCCGGTATAGTAGAAATTGGTGGCCGCAAGGACTTCGAGGCCAGCGTCCTTTCCGGACTCCAGCAGCCGGTTGCAGACCTGGAGCGATTCCTGGTACCTCCCGTCCTCGAAGAGCCGGAACGCCTCCTTCTTCTGTTCTTCCGGTGATGAGAGGATCATGGCCGGCCCCGGTGGAACCTGACGCTGATGAGGCCGGCAAGCATCCGGACCATGTCACGCTTCTCAACCCTTGAATCGCCCTTGTTCTGCCATTCGATCGGGACTTCGGTGATCGTAAACCCGGCCGAACGGAGCCTCCAGAGCAGTTCGACATCGAATTCAAAACCCCGCGAGACCATGGCCGGTATCACGGCATCGATGGCGGCTTTTCTGAAGACCTTTGCCCCGCACTGCGTATCATGGTACGGGAGCCCGAACAGGAGCCTGATGAGCAGGTTGAACCCTCGGCTCTCCATCCGGCGCAGCACTCCCTGCCTGACCGTGAGTCGCGAGCCGGGGACCCAGCGCGAGCCGATCGCACCGTCAACAGATGTGACTGCGGAAAAGAGGCGGAGCATCTCACTGATACTGGTTGAGCCGTCAGCATCGAAATACCCGACGAGCGGTGCCCGTGCGGCGGCAAGGCCGGCAATGACCCCCCCGCCTTTCCCGAGACGGTAATCGAACCGGAGACAGCGGATCCGGAGATCTCCCCGCCGGTCTGCAAGGCTCTTGACGACATCCGCAGTCCTGTCAGTGCCGTCACAGATGACAATGAGTTCCCCTTCGAACCGGCTGATACCTTCAAGGAGCGGCGCGATCCGGAACTCCTCGTTGTAGGCAGGGATCACCAGACTGTAGGGAATCCCGGGGGCAGTCGTCATAGTGTGTGGAACAACCTGTTTTTATTTCGTTTGCATGAGCATCTGTATTGTTACCCGTCAGGTGCCGGTGCCCTGCCGTACGTTTGCCGGAATGGGTTTATCTGAGTAATTATTGGCGGAGTTTCCCAATAACATTACTGGTGTTGGCCGAGGTGCTGGGCAAGCATGGTTCCGGGCCGGTATTTTTCAGCCATGGCGAGTGCGGTCTCGCGCAGGGCGTGGTGTTCCGCAAGGCAGCTGGCCGGCGGAGAGGATTTCCTGAGGATCGC
>Ga0187861_10002842_pt1 | contig 15900 bp, 13 predicted proteins | sample June2016WEW_10_1_3_FD_132986 | JGI IMG/M metagenome (GOLD analysis project Ga0187861, IMG submission 132986) | Peatland microbial communities from SPRUCE experiment site at the Marcell Experimental Forest, Minnesota, USA - June2016WEW_10_100 | ecosystem: Environmental > Terrestrial > Soil >...
ACCGTCCCGGTCGCCGCAGACGGCTCAGCGCACTTCCTGGCGCCGGCCCTGCGCGAGATTTACTTTCAGGTGCTGGACGCCGAGGGGCGCGAACTCCAGCGCATGACCTCCGCCGTGCAGCTCATGCCCGGCGAGCGGATCAGTTGCACCGGCTGCCATGAGCCGCGGCAGTCCTCGCCGCGCGCGACCGCGGCAGTCCCGCTGGCCTCATGCCAGCCGCCCCAGGAATTGCAGAAGCCCGCGTGGGGCAGTGAGGGTACAAGCGGCCGGCGGGACGCCGGCGCTCCCATGCAGGAATTGCAGAAGCCTGCTTGGGGCACTGACGGCATTGTGGATTTCCCCACGCTCGTCCAGCCGGTGCTCGACCAGCATTGCGTCAAGTGCCATAGCGGCGAGAACCCGGACGGCGGCTGCGACCTCAGCGGCGACAAGACGCGCTACTTCAACATGGCCTACGACAACCTGCTCGGACGCAGCCGCTCGTATCGCCAGCACAATATGGACACCGGCGAGATGCTCGCCGCGGAGCAAGCCAAGGGCAAGCCGCTGGTGCATTTCTTCTGGCTGCTGCAAACGCCCACTGCCGTCAACCAGCCGCTGTGGACCGGCTGCCATGCCAGCCGCTTGCTTGATTACATTGATGTCGAGCACGGCGGCCAGAAGTTACAGTTGGCAGACCGCCAGCGGATTTACCTCTGGGTAGATGCCAACGTCCCGTACTACGGCACTTATGCCAACAGCCGGCCCAGGTCCCCAGGCCAGCGCGACCTCTGGACCGACGTCAAGACCGGGCAAATGTCGGACTGGTTTGCGCAGGATTTCTCGGGAGTCTACAACCGGCGCTGCGCGAGCTGCCACGGCAAGTACGAGAACACTACCGATTGGATCGGCCGCTTCGCCTGGATCAACCTTACCAACCCGCAATTCAGCCCAGCGCTGACCGCGCATCTGAGCAAACAGAGCGGTGGCCGCGGCATTGAAAAGACCAAAGAGGGCAAGCCGATTCCCATGTTCGCCGGGAAAGACGATCCCGACTACCGGAGGATGCTGGAGGCCATAGCTGCCGGCAAGAAGCTGATGCTGGAGACCCCGGAAGCCGACATGCCGGGCTTCGTGGGCGGACGGCCCGAACCGTGAGGCGGGGTGCGGGGCGCGGGGTTCGGGGTGCGGGGCGCGGGGATCGTGGTGCGTGAAGCGTGGCCCGAACCCCGCTTCCCGAACCCCGCTCCCCGCTCGCCGCCCCTCACTTCATCGTCCCGGAGCTGTCATCGAGGAACATGTTCTCATCCAGGTCGTCGAGGACTGCGATGTTGAGGGCCGTGCCGGCACGCTCGGCATTATGCCAATGCCAGACCAGCGCGCCGTCCGCGGCGAACTCAACCAACTGCCAGCCTTTGGCGCTGTCCGGCGGGGCGTGGCCGGTCCAGTTGCAGACCACGACGTGGCCGTTCTTCAGCACCTGGAACCCGGCGAAGAAAGTCGGACCCGCTGCCGCCGGCACATCCTTCAGCGCGAGCTCGCGGCGCAGCTTGCCGTCCGGCGCGAATTCGAAGAGCGCTTTCGCAAAGCCGCCGGAGACGAAGCAACTCCCATCCTCCGTCTTCAGCGCCATAAAAGCATTGCGGTCATGCGGCAGCGGGATGCTGCGCACGACTTTCCCGCCGTTGGGGGCCTGCGCATCGAAAGCCACTTCCGTCAGGCCCTTCTCCTCGGACAGCAGCACGTTGCCGTCGGACGCCAGGCGGATCATGCGCAAGGTCTTGATTCCGGGGAAAGTCGCCTTCCGCGTCACCGCGTTCTGCTTGTCCAGTTCCACGATCATTACGCCGTCCTTGACATTGGCGCCCAGCACCGTGGCGCCGTCCGCGCGCCGCCGGGCCGTGAGTCCGCCGCCGAAGTCCGGAACATGGACGTCCTGCACCAGTTTGCGCGACTCCAGGTCCCAGACCGAGTACCCGAAGCCTTGCGCGATGATGAACTGGTGGTTGCCGATGAGCTGGAAGTCGCGCAAGGTGTGTCCCAGGTTGAGGTCCCAGTCCTTGGCGGGGTCGCGCTCATTCACATAATACAGCATGCCCCGCCCTTCGCTGTACAGGAGAAAGCGATGCTTGATCGGTTCGTGCTCGCCCGCTTGCAACGCCGCGGCCAGGGCCACGGCCGCAACCACGCTCAACGCACACCCCGCCGCCCTTGTCTTCCGCTGGTCCATTTTCCGGCTCCTTTCTGCCTCATGGTTTCATCTAAACTTCTAACCGTCCTCTTCTTTGTGTGCCAGGAAGATTCCTTGACGGACGTGGACGATATGGACGGCATGGACGATATGGACTTTCACCTGTATTCATCTGTGTTCATCTGTGGCTCAATGGAGCTCCGCCGCAAACTGCCTGACCACCGCGCGTTGCGCCAGCCTGCGGTTGGCGTGGGGCCGCTTCTCGAGGACCAGCGCCTGGGCTTGCTCGGGCGTGAGTCCCTTGGCTATCAGGTAGCAGAGCACGATCGTCGCGCTGCGTCCTCGGCCAGCCTTGCAGTGCACGTAAACTTTTCTGCCTGCGGCCGCATGGCGCTGGATGAAGGCCACGCCCGCGCGCACCTGTTCGAGAGACGGCGGAGTGAAGTCCGTGATGGGCAGATAGAGTTCCTCGATGCCCGCGGCACGGTACGCATCCACGGGTCCACGCCATTCGCGGCAGGTATTGAGCACCGCGCCAATGCCCAGCCGCTGCAACTCGGGCACATACCGGCACAAAGGGAGCGCGCCCAGCAGCACCGCGTCATCTATCCAGTCCCACCAGCGGCGCCGCGGGCACAGGCGGCAGAGCAGCACGTTCCACCAGAGGGTCACGAAGAAGATGAAGCGTGTGAGCAGACCTGTCACTCGTCTGTTGTCTCAAGCACTCTGCCTTCGGCGCGCTTGAGCGGGCCGATAGGTCCAGTGCTCCCGGCGTCCTGTGCCGCTCCCGGTCCGGACCTGAACACTACGCCGCCATTGTTCGCGGCCACGGAAACCGCGCCGCCGGTGGCCGCTTTCACCAGTTTCATGAAGAACCAGGAGTGCAGGCCGCGGCGCACGCCCCGGATCAAGAGCAGCAGGCCCAGCAGCGTCGTCAGTGGACCGGGATACCAGAAGAGGAGCCTGGCAACAGTCAACATCACCAGTTCCCCGAAACCTACGGCCGCCTCGGTTCCCGCTTCAATCTTCTGTTTCAGCCGCGACACCACGACGGATACGAGCGCGCCCCCAACAATGGGCGGCACCAGGAGCAACGCCAGGAGCGTCAGCAGGCCGCAGAAGCGGTACAGCACATACAGCAGGATGGGATCAGCGCAGGCGAGCAGCACGCCGCAGAGAAGCAACTTTCTCATGTCTTCATTTTGCGTTCTCGCGGCGAATATGCAAACACCGTACTGTGCCGCGGGCGTCCCGCCCGCCCGTGGCAGGTTGGTAGAGCGCAATGACGAAGGCGGGCGGGACGCCCGCGGTACACTCCCCTCAGCGTGCTGCCAGCGCGACTCGCTTGCAAACCGCGCCGCAGGCGCGTAACATGGAGGCTGTCGGGGTGGGGGAGGGGTGGGATTATGCTGCGGCTCACGTACTACGGGCATTCAGCGATTGAACTGTTCGATTCCAAGTACACGGTCTTGATTGATCCGTTCCTGAGCGGCAATCCGCTGGCGCCGATCAAGGCCGGAGAGATCCAGGCCTGCGATTTCATCCTGGTCACGCATGGGCACGCCGACCATTTGGGCGATACCGTGGGGCTGGCCAAGCGGCACAAGAGCACTGTGGTGGCCACTTACGAACTGACCGGACCGCTGGAGGCGGAAGGCGTAAAAGTGCATCCCATGTCGGTGGGCGGCAGTTACCAGTTCCCCTTCGGCCGGGTCAAGATGACTCCCGCATTCCACGGCTGCGGCGGCCCGGCGGAGCGGCAAGGACCGGCCGTGCCGGCCAATACGCCGGTCGGCTTCCTGCTGCACTTCGGCAAGAAGGTCATCTACCACGCGGGCGACACGGCGCTCTTCTCCGACATGCGGCTCCTGGGTGACAAGACGCCCATCAACATTGCCTGCCTGCCCATCGGCGACAACTACACCATGGGCGTGGACGATGCCGCGCGCGCCAATGAGTTCCTGAATGCGGAGCGCTGCATTCCCATTCACTACAACACTTGGGACCTGATCCAGGCGGACGCGACGATGTTCGCTTACAAGATCGAGAAGCAAGGCAAGAAGTGCACCATTCTCAAACCCGGCGAGTTCGCCGAATTCTAGGGGGAAATCATGGGCTCCATAGCGCCATTCATTGTTCTCGCAGACGGGATCGAAGGCACCGTACTGCTGTTCGTTGTGCTCGGCGTGCTGCTGCTGCTGGTTCTGGCGGGTTTCGTCTTCAAGTTCGGCAGCCTGTGGATTCAGTCGCAGTTGTGCAACGCGCCGATTGGCCCGTTCAACCTCGTGGGCATGAGCCTGCGGCGGGTGGATGCCTCGATGATCACCCTGGCGCGCATCATGTCCAAGAAGGCCGGGATAGAGATCAGCTCCGACAAATTGGAGGCGCACGCCCTGGCCGGCGGCCATGTCATCGCCGTGGTGCAGGCCCTGATCGCCGCCAACAAAGCCAATATCACGCTCTCCTTTGATCGGGCCTGCGCGATTGACCTGGCGGGCCGCGACATTCGCGAGGCCGTCCACACCTCCGTGAACCCCAAGGTCATTGACTGCCCCAACCCCGCCAAGGGGCGCCAGACGGTTGACGGCGTCTCGCAGAACGGCATCCAGTTGTGCGTGAAAGCCAGAGTGACCGTGCGCACGAACATTGACCGGCTGGTGGGCGGCGCAACTGAAGAGACCATCATCGCGCGCGTGGGGCAGGGCATCGTCGCGGCCATCGGCGGGACCGAGACGCACCTGCAGGTGCTGGAGACCCCCGACCGCATTTCCAAGAAGGTGCTGCTGCAAGGCCTGGATACGCAGACGTCCTTCGAGATTGTTTCCATTGACATCGCGGAAGTGGACGTGGGCCGCAACATCGGGGCGGAATTGCAGGCCAACCAGGCCGAGGCCAACATGCGCATGGCGCGCGCCGAAGCCGAAAAGCGCGCCGCCATGGCCCGCGCGCTGGAACAGGAAATGAAGGCGGCCGTCGAGGAGAACCGCGCCAAGGTCGTGGCGGCCGAGGCCGAAGTGCCCAAGGCCCTGGCCGAGGCGCTCAGGAGCGGCCACATGGGCGTCATGGACTACTACAATCTGCGCAATGTCCTCGCCGACACGCACATGCGGCAACAGATCGGCGGCGGCAAGGCCGGCAACATCTAGGCATCAGGCATTAGGCGTTAGGCATTAGGCATTGGACATTGGGCGGCCAGCGCAGGTCACTTCAACCCTAATGCCTAAAGCCTAATGCCTAATGCCCGAGGTTGGCAACGATGGATCTGTTGATTGATCTGGTTGTGGGCTTGTTGCGCGCGCTCTTCGGCGACACGACTGAGTCTGACGACACCTTGCGCCCCAAGCGCCCCATGCCGCCCACCCAGTCCAGCAACCAGCGCGGACCGTACCAGTACGGCGATGAGCCGCCTGCCCAAGCCAAGACTCTGGAGGAGATACTCGAGGAGGTCCGCCAGGCTGCCGCGCAGAGAAGGGGCCAGACCGCCGGGCCGCCGCCTCTGCCCAGACCTGGTCCCCCGCCGGTTCCCAGCCAACCTCAGCCACGTCCCGTCACCAGGGCAGGACAGCGCAAACGGGCGGAGCGGAGCCGTGCCGCCAGCCGCCCCGAGCCGGAAATGTTGCAGCCTGCTGCCCAGGAGTTGACTTCGGCGCCGCCGGCCGCGCCTTTGGAGGCCACGCCTTTGTACTCTGACGTGGCGATGGGCGAGGCGCTTACCGCGCTCCAGCCCGCGGCCGAACAAGTCTCAGCGGAGGCCGCGCCGCCGGCCTCTGCCGCGCTGGCGGGTGTTGCCGGCGTAACCGGCATAGCCGAACTCGTCGCGCCGGCGGAAGCGGCTGCCGCGCCGGCGAAGAGTGCCGTTGCACAGGCCGCGGGGTTGCCCCCGGGCATCGCGGGCCTGCTGAACGCGCTCCTTCAGGCCGCACCCGAGCAGAGGCAGGACGCGGCGCGCCAAGCTATGGTTCTGCACGAGATCTTCGGCCCGCCGCGGTCCAGGAGGCCGTACAGACCGGGCGCCAGGGCGTCCTGAGGGCAAGCGTCGTCCTACAGCGTCTTGAACACGGACTGCCCCGCAGGCAGCTCAATCGTTTCCTCATTGAACGTTTTGTCCTTCAGGGGATCGAAGTGCGGGTTCCTCTTCAGTGTCGTGCGCACGGCGGCGTCGGTAGGATTGTGGACCTCCACTGCCCAGGCGTTCTCGCCCGTCTGGGCAACCTGGATGAAGAGTTCGGGCTTGTCGCAGACGACCGGGTGGCCGACAAAGACGTCGAGGTTGCCCTTCAAGCACACGACGGCCCAGGCCTTGTTCTCGAAGACGCCGACGGGCCGCGCCTTCTTCTGGCCGCGGTCCAAGAGATATGCGCTCCACCTGTCGTTCAGGCTGGACACGCGAATGGGCAGGCTGGAGATGAGGTCGCCTTTCAGCGTGCCCGAGAAACAGCTCCCGCTCTTGCCGTCCACATCCAGTATGTAGTGCTGGCCGCTCACGCTCCCGGCCGCGCAGTCCACAGTGTACGCCGGCCGCTCCCCGCTCATACCGAAGTCGCTGCGAAAACGCTCGACAATTTCCGTCGTCGGCGCCGGCAGGTTCTTCGTGCGCTCCGTCGCTCTCGGAATGCCGACCAGAAGGAACGCAACCTCCGCCTCCTCGCCCGCCTTCTGTGGCGTAACCGCCGCGGGGAGGGCGAAGGCGAGGTTGTGGGATTCCCTAGTGGGCAGAGTGAGCGTTGCCTCCATGCCGGCGCTCATGGGGAACACCGCCGTCCCGCCCAGCGGCGAATCGAGCGCTGCGGCGCAGGTGCCGGGACCGAAGGGGACCGTGAGCGTCCGCCGGGACGATTTCGCGGTATCTTCATAGGTGCCCGCGTACGAGCGGCCGTCACCGCCGCGCAGCAGCCACAGGCGCGCCTCGCTGCCGCGCACGAAACCGGCGAAGACGCCGTTGTTCGGGATGTCGCGGAGCAGCTTGATCCGCAGCGTCCACAGGAAGACGGCCAGCGGACTGTCGGGATCAACGTTGAGGAAATGCTGCCGCCAGACGACGGAGAAATCCTGCGCCGGTTCCGTCTTCCATAGCGTGTGCCACACGTTGGCGACTTGAATGCCGTCCGTAAAGTTGTGTTCGTAGCGCCCCTCGCCGATGTGCACGTCGCCCGTGTGCAGCAGGCGCGTGGCCTCGCACACGGAGGGGCACACAAGCTCCTTCTCTTTCGCGAGTAGATTCATGGGCGCGAAGAACGCCGGCTCGCCGCCGGCCGCGCCATCGAAAGCGGGCGCGCCAAGCAGGCTGTCATTCTTGAACGTGCCGGACGGCGAGATCTCGCGGCCGTCCAGGCGCTTGTTCGGCGTGGCCAGGCGCTGGTTGCCGCCGAGCATCAGGCCGTAGCCATCCTTGGAGGTGAGGTAGCCATAGGAAAGCTGGTTGTTGCGGTCGGAGCAGTTGAACTCTTCGAGCCGATGATTGCGGTCCCACTGCTCGCCGCTGATGGCCCGCGCGCCGTGGGCGTCTTCCGCCACCAGCACCAGGTTGTGCTGCTTGTCGTGCGTGAGCTGCAGCGCGAATTCAAAGGCCTTCTGGCCTTGCGGCAAGAAGCGCCGGAACAACCCGGGGCCGTCGTAAATCGTGACGCTGCGCAGGCCGGCCTCCGACTTCACTTTGCCGTACACGTTCCAGCGCAGGCCCTGCCGGACGAAGTCGCCCTGGTTGTTGCCTTCGTAATCGCGCGGCCCGGCCTGGCTCCAGCGTTCGATCTCCGGGCCGGACGTGACGTAGATGCGCGTCGGGTTGTCCGGGTAAAAGTGCCAGGTGTTGAAATATGCGCCGAGCTTGCTCGCACCTTCCAACTGGCCGCCCACGACGGAGACCGTGTCCGCGGTTTTAGGCATGCGTACAACCGTGCGCCAGTTCGCCGCGGCCAGTTGCGCCGGATCGTCACAGAAAGAGAGCGCCAGCGGGAGCGGCCCCTGCCCGGCGGCCACGAGCTTGAGATAGGGCTGCGTCGCGTCTTCAAGGAGCGTGCCGGCCTGGCAGGCGATCACGGCGCACGCATCCCAGTTGCTGTAGAAGTGGGCGAACGGCGCGGCGCTCTTCCCGAACAAATAGTTGCCTGCCGTGAGCTTGAACGACGCGGTGCTGTAGGCGTAGGTCAGCGTGGTCATAGCGAGCTGCCCCTTGAGGCGTGGGTTCTTCGGGTTCAATTCGGCGTCGTATGAAACAAGGACCTTGCCGTCGTCGGAGAGCAACTTCTTGTCCGGATAGGGGAATGCCGTCCCAAAGAAGAAGTAGTGGTTGCCGACCTCGTCATCAATCGTGAAGCCGGGGATGGCCGCGAAAGCGGCGGAAGTGTTCCTGGCGCAGTCGCTCTTCAGCTTGTCGAACTTCTCCTTCGTCAACCCTGCAAACTCCTCGAGGAAGACGACGAACGACAACTGCTGCTCCCTGGCCTTGGCGGCCCATTCGTCAATCGTCCCCTTGCCCGATGAGTACGCCGTCCGCGCGCCGATGAGACCCGCGCAGGCAGGGTCGGGTTCGGGCAGCTTGATGTTCGCCTCCCAGTCCTGCGGCTTGCCGAACTGTGTCTTGGCGGGGTCCTTGAGCAGGCCCGCATCCATCGCCGCCCCGCCCAGGGCGCCTTCGGCGCGCGAGGGTTCCGCGAGCCAGCGCAGCGCGTTGCGGATCAACGCATAGCCGTGCGAGGGCGTGCCGCGCAGGCCGCGGCTCAGCACGATGTCCTCGAGCGTCGTCGCCGCGACGCTGCTGAAGAGATACTCCGGTGTGATGGCGAAACAGACGACGCGGCCTTTGCCCGCCTGTCGGCAGGCCAGCAGCGGCACGTCGTGGTCGTAGGCGCCCTTCTGCGCTTCGTCAAGGTTGCACCACTTGTCGAAGGCGATCTCGCGCGACAGCGAAGTGGGTTCGCCTCTGACGGGGACGGTCCAGTTCTCATCCATCTTGAACGTCGTGGTGTGCTGCTGGCCTCCGGCGCGCGTCGCCACCGGATACCACAGCGACGTGGCGCCTTGTGTGAGCGGCGAGTCCTTGGCCAGGGCCGTCGTGTGAGCGAAGTCGAGCTTCCAGGCCGTGGCGCGCACGCTGCTTTCCGGATCGAAGACGACGTCGCGGAAGAGCGGCACGAGACCCAGCGGCTTCAGGAACTCTTCCTGCGGGGGCAGCAGCGTGTCCATCTGCATCCAGATGGGGACGCAGAACACGCCACCGCCCGCGGCGATAAATTGGCGCAGCACTGCGATGTTCGTCTTGTTCTTGTCGGTAAGCGAGAAGTCCGCATTCGACAGCCCGAGGCCGGCAACGACGATGACGTTGTACTTCTTTACGCGCTCCCAGGTCAGCGGAGAGCCTTCGAGGCCCGGCCCGCCCAGTGCGTTGACGGCGAAGCCATCCTTCTGTAGGCGCGCCGCGATGTCGTGGCCGCAGTGCGCATGCGGGTAGCCGGCAAAGAGGATGGCGGGTCCCTGCTGTTGCGCCGGCGCTGCCGGTTCAGCGGCGTGCGCCGCAAGCGCCGCCAGCAGTAGGCCGCAGCCGAGCAGCAAGCGCGCGGTGCGATGGGCTTTCGGGTCCTGTGTGCGCATGGGCGGCTCCTGTCTTGTTGAGGACGGACGGCAGCGTACCACAACCTTGGGACGTGAGAAAGCCGGGATTGCGCAGTAAGGCTGGCGGGAGTGTTTCATTTCAGTTAGGAGCGGCGGGCGCCTCGCCCGCCGTGCCACGGGCGAAGGCGCCCGTGGCTCCTTCGCAGGCTAACTGAGATGAAACACACCCAAGGCTGGCTGCGCCCCGTTTCTGGACTTGTGACAGAGGCGCACTTGGATAGAAGAGCCCACATGAGCAACCGAGGTCTGACCGTCTGGTTCACCGGCCTGTCCGGGTCCGGCAAGTCCACGTTGGCCGCTGCCGTGGCGCGCGAGCTTGAGGCGCGGGGCCGCAATGTGGTTTTGCTGGATGGCGACGTCGTCCGGCAGTACCTGAGCAAAGGCCTGGGCTTCAGCAAGGAAGACCGCGACGAGAACATCCGCCGCATCGGCTTCGTGTCGCACCTGGTCACGCGCCAGGGCGGAGTGGCCATCGCGGCGGCCATTTCACCGTACCGCGCCATACGCGATGAGAATCGCAAGCTGATCGGCGCCTCCAATTTCGTGGAGGTCTACTGCGACTGCCCGCTGGAGGAGTGCGAGCGCCGCGACCTCAAAGGGCTTTACGCCAAGGCCCGCGCCAAGATCGCCGCCGGCCAGAAGGCCGGTTACACGGGCCTGGACGACCCGTACGAGCCGCCGCTGAAACCCGAAATCGCGGTGCGGACCGCCGAAGAGAGCGCGCTCCAGAGCACCGCCAGAATCATGGCGCGGATCGAGGAACTGGGCCTGTTGGAGGCGGCGCGCGCCGGGGAGAGCGGACCGGCGCTCGCCCACCACGAGTTCATCCCGGAAGAACTGCTGAGGAAGGCCGAGGCAGCCTTGCGGGCCGCCGGCCGGGTGCACACGGAGGTGCTGATCAAGGAATTACATGTCGGTTTGGCGACGGCGGCACAGCTCCTTGACCGGCTGGGAGAGCAGGGCAAGATACGGCTTCAGTAGCCGGAACAGTTCGCGCATCCTCAAAGAACCGGATCTCCGCGTCGTGGCCCCGCCAATTCTCTTGCCTGCGCCGCACCCGCGGGCAAAAAGCCTGCGCGGAGGTGCGTTTTCCCTGGAATTGGTGTATCCGTCAAGTAAGATGTGGCAGTCAAGTTGAACGCGGGACGGAGGGAGAAGATGGCCAGTCAACCCCAAGCACCAGCACCGGCGCCAGACCAGCGCCGCCCCAACCGGCTTCCGTCGCGGCGCGAACCGGCCCCCCGAATGCCGGCCGCACCGGCGGCGCCCGCCGCGCCGGCGGCAAGGAAGGGGCCTGCCCCTGCGCCCCGGCCTCAGCCTGGACCGGCACGGCGGCCGCAACCCGAACCGCCCCCGCGGCGTCAACCTGAACCGGCGCCGGAGCTCGAGCCGGTTGCGGACGATGACCTGGAGGCGGAGCCGGAGCCGGAGCCGCAAGTAGACCGCGAGGCGCAGCGGCGGCAGGAAGTGGATGCCCTGCGGCAGCAGTATGGCGGCTGCATCTGGCGCGTGTGGGTGCGTGTGGAGAGCGCCAACCGCTTGCTCTTCACCCCGATTTATGTCCAGGTGGACGCCGAGGACCGCACCGACGGCACGACGGTGATTCGGCACGCCGGCAGAAGCTGGGTCTTCCAGACCGCCGCCGTGGATTCCGAAGTGCTGGGGCTGGAACGCGCCATCGAGGAACGCTGGATCACCCGCGAGGAATACCGCGCCTTCCTCTACTAGGCCGGATTTCTAAACACAGAGGACACAGAGGAACGCAGAGGGGTTCGTAAGAAAGCATCTACAGTTGTTTCCAGTGTTTGTTCTCTGCGTCCTCTGTACTACTGAGGTTTCAAATCTTCGCGCGCCGCGCTCCCATGTGCCTCTGCGCCCTCTGTGTTTAGAAGCCCGGCTAGACCGTGTACTTCCCCGACTCGATGCCAGCGATCAGCTCTTTGAGCAGCTCAATTGCCTGAGGCGGGAAACGCCACTGCTCCATAAGCTGCGGCGCCAGCAAGCCGCGGAGCTGGGGCAGGACCAGCATCTCCTTCGCGTCCTCGCTGCTCAGCGAACGGTCCAGGTAGCTGCGCTCATCGAAGTTGTCGAAGAAGCTGCGCAGGCCGCGCCCCTTGTCGCCCCCAACCTGTTTGAAATCCTGGCCGTAGATGTGCAGTGAGAAGGAGTAGTCCGCGTAGCTGCCCAGTTTGGCGCGCCGTCCCGCGCGGGCCTCGATCTGCTGCGCCAGCACCTGAAAAAGGAACGTCAGGCCCAGTACGTTGTCAGGCCAGGCCTTGAAGAGGTCCCGCGAGCGCCAGGCTGTGGAAACGTTCAGGGCCAGGTTGCCCGCGGCATCCTCGGGGCAGCGCAGTTGGACCTCGCGCAGACAGGGCACGTCTTCTTTCAGGTACGGATCCAGGTTCGGCACGGAAGTGGTGGCCACGGCCCGGCGCGTATAGGGCGTCCTGGCGACGCGCTCCACGGCCAGCTCAATCTGGTTGACGATGGAGCCGCCCAGATCCGGGTGGGCCACCAGGCGCTGGTGGTACGTGTAAGGCCATTGATGCGCCGACAGTTCCCCGCCGATGGCTTCCTTCAGCGTCCCGATGGGCAGCACGAGGTGGTCCTTGGCCCCCATGATCTCGGCGATGTAGGTCCCGATCTCGCAGAAAGACACCGGCGGGTAGCGCGGCTGCGCGAACGGATCGGTAATCTCGATCAGCACCCGCGCATCGCGGCTGGGCGGGTCAATATACTCGCCGTCTGCCTTGCGGTCGTACTCCGTGCGGATGGCCAGGCCGTGTTCCCAAACGGCCTTCATGGCGCGGAAGTGCGCCAGAGGCAGCGAGTCGGCAACGACGTGCAGGGTGGGGATGCGGCCGGGAATGGCTTCGGGCATGGGTGGCTCCTTTAGGGTTGTGCCACGGATATGCCGCCGCAACGCGGCGGCTTATCCGTGCTACCCGCGGCTGGCACGGATGAGGCCGCGCCAAACAGCCGGCGCGGCCACATCCGTGGCACAAGTCCGGTAATGGACCTCAAGCCTAAAGCTTCAAGCCCCAAGTCTCAAGCCTAGTAATACATGAAGACCCACCAGTTGCGCATGGGGTGGCCGGAGGGATCCCGGGCTTCGTTTTGCAAGCCCGGCATGTTCTGGTACCAGTAGACGAGGAAATCCCCGCCGCCGTCCTTGTCTATCATGGGGTCGCCGCTCAGGTATGCGTAGTTCTTTATGCTGAAGGGCTGGGCCGCTTCTCCGGGCTTCATGAAGGTCTCGCATCTTGAGTATACGGCTGCCTTGGGGTGGTAATCGTAACCGTGGGCCGCGCCCGGGGGATAGTGTACGTTGCCGGCCACCGGTTCATAGCTTTGGATCTTGCCGGCCGGGAAGTGTTCGGAGGCCGGATAGAGCAGCGTCTTGTTGGCGCCATCCAAGGGGTCGGCGTATTTGTACTTCTCAGGGCGGTCGTCTTCGTACAGCGACTTGAAGGGCGCGCCGTACCGTTTGTCCATCTCGAAATCGGCATAGCGGCGGAAGAACGGTTGCAGCCAAGGATGCGGCGAGTCCCCGTCCCAAGGCTTGCCGGGCGAGTAGATGCGCGCCTGGTTGTACCGGAACTCGAACTCGTGCCCCAGTGAGTGCAGCAGACATCCCGGTCCGCGGTTCACGTTCATGAAATAGATGCGCAGGCTGCGCCCGATCCAAGGCATGGAGTTGTCGTCTTCGGTCGTGGCCTGGGCCATGTCTATTTTCTGCCGGTCATGGTGCGCGCCGTTCCTCACGTACTCCCCGGCAAGGGGCTGCATCTTGGCGTCGTAGGCCTGCGCCACCATAGCGACCTCGAGGATGTGGTTGGTCACCTGGCCGGGAGGGTTGGGCGCTTTGCCGTCCACCTGATTGGCGACCATTATCACCTCGTTGACCAGCCCGCGGTTGACGATCTCGCCCAGGGTAAGAAAGCGCTCGCCGTCGCGAAAACCCCAGTGCGGGGCATACTCATCCGAGAAGAGCTTGTTGTAGCCGACCTGGCGGTATCCCGACTTGGGATCAGCGGGCCCGCGCGGGAAGAGGTCGCTGTTGGCGTGCCCGTTGTGGTCCTGGAGGTTGGCCAGCTTCACCAGTTGGGGGTGCAGGAACGGTTTGGCGTTCGGGTGCAGGCGCGGTTGATAGCTGGACGCGGCGCTGAGCATGTCCAGGAAATGTTGCGCCTTGGCGCGCACTTGGGCTTCGGCCACTGGTCCGTCGCTCGTGTTGTCCAAGCCCCCCTTGCCCAATCCGTTGGCGAAGTTGACCACCAGAAAACGCGGCTGCATTTGCGTGAGCTCATCGTGGTGCGCGGCAATCCAGGGGTCCGAATTGGCTGAACTCGTGGGGTTGGGCCACACCAGGCCGGTTGCGGCCGAGGGTGCGGGCTGCGTTCCGGCGTCAGCCTTGGCCTCAGGCTTCTGGCCCTCTTCCCCGCGTGCGAAAAAGGAGAAGGCCGGCAAGGCCAGAATCGGGATGATGCGAACCCAGTTGGGGGTTCTCATGGCTTGGAACCTGTCATTTCCGAGTGGTACGCCCGGCGAGAGTCGAACTCGCAACCCCCGGCTTCGGAGGGGAAAAACGAGCAATCCAACCAAGTTGAAAAAACTGAAGTTTCCTCAATTCTCATAGGTAAAAACGTAGCACCCCGTGAAACGTCGTCAACTGCCGTTGAGCCGAATTTAACAAACTGTGGACTACTGAGTGGACTACTGAGAACCCCCGCGGAGCAAATCAACCTTGAGCGCATCATAGCCGCATGGCCACACGTACCGGCTGGACTTCAACCCGGCATTGTGGCGATGGTGGAGGCAGCGAGGGCCAAGGCATGAAGGCCGCGAAAATCGCCTCGCAAACTGCCATTCCCGCGCCCGTGGCGCGCTTTCTCTCGTCATTGGCAAGAAGAGCGCCCGGCGCAGGATTGTTTGCCAAGGGCTTTGGAAACGTGCGGAATCGGCATCCCCAAAACGACCGCGCGGCACAACAGGTTCCAGGACTTGCTGGCGCGAATCAGGGACGGCGAGCCGGTACAAAAGGTGCTCGATGTGGCCAAGCGGCGGCTGACGTTGGACGGTGTTGAACTTGGCGGGCGCTTGTCCGAATCGTCATGGGGGTTTCTTGAGATTCTGGCCGACCTGCGCCCCCGCGACTTCACAAAGGCAGCGCGCAATGACGGCATCCTGGGCGCCAGCCATAAGGTTGGAAACACCATCGAGGCCCGTAACGCACGCCGCGAATTGCAGCGTCAGCTTCCGCCCGGCGTACCGGCCAAGCTGTTTGTTCATCTGCAAAGAGGACGGGGATACCGCTTGCAGACGGATGTGCGGACACGCGGGCGGGGCGAGGTTGGTTTACAGTTTTGTGGTAGGGGGACATCGGCCGAGCAAGTCGAGGGGAACAGCAGTGAAGAGGAGCACAAAAACAGCATAAAATGAACTGTCAACCGTCTGTGTCAACCGTCGTTGTTTGAGGAACCGCGAACATGGCGAAACCAATGATTTGTCCGGGCCACGGCTGGCCCGTCCCAGAGGAAGAGGTTTACCAATTGCCCGTGTACTTCACGCCGACCCAGTTGGCGCGTCATCTAGGCGTCAGCCGCCAGGCGGTGTGCAAATGGATCATGCGCGAGGGGCTACTGGCGTACCGGAAAGAGAACGATGCATACACCATCATCCGCTCAGAGTTCATCGAATGGGCGCAGAACACGGGGCGCTTTAAGCCCAACGCGCAGCAACGCGCGGCGATTCTGTGTTGAATCCGTGTTGCCCTTCCGGGAATGATCTCGCTTGGGCTACCGCACCTCTCCTATGAACCATGGCCCTTGCGGGCCGCATTCGGGCGCATTTTGGCCGTAAACTCGCCGCATTTTCATATAGCAAGAGGCTCGCGTGTTTGCGGGCGGGAACCAGAACAGGAGAAATGGCAATGCAAAGTTACAGGGTTTTCTTCGTCAACGGCAGCACTGACGTTGTGGATGCCGAGTCGGCCGCCGAAGCACGGGACAAGGCGACTAAGAGAGCGCGCAACAATAAGTTGAACAAGTTGCTACTATTGTGGCGAAATGGTATAATTCCATTCGCCGTGAAAGCGGTGGGGTTGCAGACTTAAGGCTTCC
>Ga0187861_10002843_pt1 | contig 15897 bp, 14 predicted proteins | sample June2016WEW_10_1_3_FD_132986 | JGI IMG/M metagenome (GOLD analysis project Ga0187861, IMG submission 132986) | Peatland microbial communities from SPRUCE experiment site at the Marcell Experimental Forest, Minnesota, USA - June2016WEW_10_100 | ecosystem: Environmental > Terrestrial > Soil >...
TAAAATATCCCACTTGATCACGTTTAATTGAATATATATTAAGATTCTTCCCGTTAGTAATCAAGACGAAAACCATTTTCTGAGCATCCTCAAGCGTATTGAAGGACAAAAGAATGGTTTTCATACGATCCCGAGTTCTTTGCTAATGACAATGCATCCTGTATAATTCTCTCCGTTTTCAGATTTCTGATGATTTCACTCACAGAAATGATAGCATTGTAATTAGATTCTCAAGAATCATTTGTTATAGCCTACCACATCAAAATCATATAAACCGACAACCGAACCATCTTCAAACGCCTGTGGCTGCCATGAACGAACGTGGATAATAGGTGTATCGGGCTTCCGATAATCCATCATTAAAAATAAGTACCCTTGATCTGAGTATTTTGAAGAGTTCCAATACTGTTTGCAACTAATACCATAGAGTTCTGGTATCTTTTCGTGTTGGAGTACTTTCACATCTTCGAATCGAACATTTAAAAAAGAATTCTTAAATGCATTTTTCTTCAAACCATTAATGTATTCCCTCTTGCTTTGCTGAATAAGCTTCACTTTATCTTCCTTCAGTAATGTCATCCTTGAGAAATCATCCGATTGACCTTTGGGCCTCAAGACCGTTCCGACAATGATCAATGCTTCGTCGGAATACACTTTCTCGAGAAAAGCGGTATCCTTAGCATTGTACGCCATTCGGAATTGCTCCATAAAGTCTAACACCCGTCCTCTAGTCAAGGAATCGACCGATGTTAAACCTTCAGAGATCATATGTTCGTAGTCGATATTGGGAAGCATACTGCGAAACGAGACAACTGATCCTTGTTGCGAAAACGTTAAAATAAGATTTTGTGTCGGACTCGCTTCTGTTTCGCCTAAATTAACAGTCATTGCAATGCTGCGGATATCGAAAAATTGTCCGTGCTCCCGTTCAATCACTTGCGGTGAATATTGTTTTCGAGCAGTATATGGATGATTTTGGTCCACATATTGGCTTAATAACCGGAAGGATTCTTCGGAGAAGTAATTCTTTAAAGAATTAAGATCGCCTTTCCCTTTGTTCACTCGGTTAAGCTCAAGAAGTATGGTTTCAAGAGTCTGAGTAAATTTCTGCTTGAGAGCTGGAACGTTATCACCGCCGATAAGAGATACTTTGGGCTTCACCTGTGCAAATCCGATGAATACCGAAGCGGCAAGAAATAATATTAGGTTTCGAAAGAGGTACTGTGTCTTCATAGAGATCGATTCGTTTATAGGTTGAGTGAATTAATGAAATTCATTTGATGTCTATTTGCATCTCTTTATGGTTCTGGTGAACTGGTAGCGACTTTGATCGTCATTTCATAACTTCGCCTTTTGCCGAAGTTCATCGGAGGAAGTTCCAGACGTTGGAAACCATCTGCAGTGATTTTAAGTATATGGGTACCTGCCGGGACCCATAATTCCCAGTCTCCGGAAGAAAGTTGATTCACCTGATATATCTTCCGATTGCTGTCGAATCGTAAATTTGGAATTTGCGAATGGACCAGCACATACACTTTATCAGATTCAGGATTGATTTTGGTGGATGCACCAAATGAATCAAGTGCCATTTGTCCGATTAATTGCGATTTTTCCATTGGCGTGTTTTGAGAATGTACAGCTATCTCTGTCGGTTGTCCATAATACTTTTTTAAAATATACTCTGCATCGGGCTTATTGATATTTTCAGATGCCAATTCACGAAGCCGATGGATAGCTTCTTCCTTTTCGGTTTTATTGGCGCGATTCAGGTGCTTTTGGAATTCACCTTCTGCGTTAGCGAGATCCTCCATAAGTAAATAGCATAATCCTGTGTTTATATAAATATTTGTATCCAAATGATTTGTTTTTTGCTGATTTCTATATTCTTCTAAAGAAGCCTCTGCATACCGTTGTGTTTTATCGTAATCGCCGTGGAGGTAATACTGCTTCGCCAATGCAAAGTCTCTCCGTGGATTATTCCGAAATCTGAATGGGACATCCAACAATAATGTTATCGCTGCCTGATACTTTCCTTGTCTCTGATACTTATTTGCAATGGCTAAGAATAAATTTAAGAATTTATTTGTATTGATATCGCTTCCGATATCTTTATAGAGTTGTTTATAAATATCCAAAGCTTTTATAAGGTTGCCGTTATCTTCCTCCAATTGTGCGATCACGTAATAATAATTTTCATTCTTCGGGTTTAATATCAGCAATTTATTTCCATATTCTAAAGCGGCATTTGTATCGCACATCGTACGAAAACATTTAAATAAGTTAAATAATTTGTTCTCGTCTAAACAATTCAGTTCTCTTAGTTGTTTTATAATATTTCTTGCAAGATCTTCTTTTTTGTTCGCAAAAAGTGAATCAATAATATCGGTAAAAAGTAAAAAATATGATGATTTACATTTTATCTTTTGATCAGTTTTATCATATAACTCATTGATACTATCATAGGCCTTAATTCTCAAAAAATATAGACAGCATTCTTTGTAAAAAGAAAAGTTGTCATCAGGGAATAGAGACATTCCCCTTTGCAGACTATCAATAGCGCCACGATTATCACCATTGGCTAGTAAGATTTTATAAATAGCAATATAATTTTCCGGGTGATTAGGATATCTTTGATGTAGTTTGTTCAAAACACCACGTGCCTCATCTATCCTTTTCAGCTTTTCTACAAGAAGTGAGATAAGTTCTAAGTAAATTTGTGGCGTGCCTCTATCTTCCATACTTGTATATAATACAATTGCTTCTTCATATTTATGGAGCGCTTCATAACTGCGTCCCAAAGTAAGATATACATTAGACGGCAGTAATTTGTTTTCTTTGATAGCCCCTTCAAATAGGGGCACTGCTTTTTCGTAATCAGAAATCGAATACGCTTTATTCCCCGCCGCGATCAACTCCTCAATCGATTGTGCCAGAGAGGTGAAGTTAAGACATAAAAACGCTGCCAAGAGTAGTAAAAAATGTTTATGCATTTTATACTCCTTGGTTACTTTAGAGCTTCAATCCAATATATAGGACGACCCGTAAAATCTTGAAGTGAGAATTCCTTCTTGCTCAAGAGATCACACAACTTTTCTTTGCTGCATTGCAGCAATGTTACAGCGCCGCTTTTATCTACCGTTAATACAAAAAGCCCTTCAGTGGACTCAAAGTCTTCTTTTCGCCCCACGATAATACACTTTCGCCTATTTAATTCCATCAATACTGGTTTTGTTTTATTCCAGTTTTCTTGAACAGCGATCAATTCACGAATCGATGATGGAATTCCGGTAATTTGTGTAGAGACGGTGCTGTCTTTTTTAGGTTCTATCTTTTTGATGGGTACAGAAATCTCATCTGCTGGAAGTTTGAATGTTACATTTTCCGCCAATTTTTCTTTTGCACTGAGCGTCTTAGCGATCTCCAATAATTCATCGCTATTTTCTTCATCTCTATATTCAATTTTTACATCAATATCGCGTTCACGGTTTTCTCTCGTAGGGAAGAAAAATGTCATCAACGTTTCGCCGTTTCGTATATCGCAATAAGTATTTCCTGCACCGTCGTAGAATGAATACTGCATATTCGTAACAGGAATGCCTTTAAAATCGACTGCGCACTTCCAAACAGTATTGGCGTCCTCAATATGCTTTATGGGGCGGACATGGATCCCATTGATCACATTTTCCAATGCATAAGGAATTCCCGCCTTTAAATCTTTAGACACTCTTACATACGGCGCCTCATCCGAGTGGAATACATAGCTCAATGTATCATGATCCCGTAATGTGAACAGCAAAAGAAACGCTTTATAGTAATTATCTAAAACAGATGCGAGATTCACAGAACCCCCGGCTTTTGCCTTTCCTAGTTCAGTCCCAGCAATATCCAAATGTTCTATAATTTTCTGACGCCGCATCTCGAACATCTGATCGACAATAATCTTCGAGACATATTTCGTGACGCGATACAGTCCAGGTTTTGGATTCGTTACATCTTCTTCCACTTCAGAAAGTTTCATCGAAGAGCGAGCAATAACGGAAGCTACAGTTGAGTCAGTGTACTCAGCGGCTTTTTCTTCTTTATACCGCTTGAACTCCGATTGCACGAACATTTGAATTTTCTGAATCATATTTTCGAGTGCAGCTGCCCGTACCTTCTGTAGATCATCGCCCATTGCACTGCCGACATAGTATTTATCTGTAACATCGTTTTTGATTTGGCTAAGGCATATATTTCCAAATACATTTAAAAAAAGGAAGAGTATAAAAATATGATATTTCATTTTCATTCTCGGACGCTCCTTTTATTGTTTCGGGCACCGCAACAGGCAATAGAACAAATCGTTTTTTATGTTTCTCCAGCGTGCAACAACTTCGATATTTTTCAGTTCAACTTCCACTACCAAAACCTGTTTCGATTCTCCTGAACCGCTTACTTTTGTCACGTCTTTAATGGAGATACCCTCAGAAAATGCTAAATATTTTCGAGCTTCTTGTTCCGCCTGGGACCAACTGCTGGTTTCGTAATAGTATTTTGGTGCAATACCAACAGCATACCAATAGGTTGACGATTCAGGTATGTGCTCAACCCATTGGGGAGTACTAACTCTCTTCACATCTACTGACTGAACACCATATTCTGATACTTCACACATTGAATCTACTAAGAGAACAAAAACAAGATTTTCATTCTTAAATATTTTTTTCGTATTCCTTTGAAAATCTTGGTTATCAATTATTTTATTGCATGGAGTTTCTTCGTATTTCCTCCAGAGGCAATACTTGCCCGCTTCTGTTCCCCAGTACGAGGTTTCTGCCTGCACCTCTATACCATTATTGATGTTTTGCTGGTTTAATCCATTGCTTATTGCATAGCTGATCGCAGAATCGGACAAATAAGATTTCTCTGCAACTCCACTGACAGAATGGATACAATGAATCAATGTCGGATTTAAAAACCAATCAGGATAATGCTGGGCCTGCAGAGAACCTGCAAGCCCTAATATAATAATGAATATAAATATGAATCGAGTAAGAAAACGACCAACTGTCATAATGCAATTACTGCGTTTTCTTAGCATCATCTAACTTCTTCACTTCATCATCTAATTCCTTAAACGTCTGAGTTGCACGGTAACGAGTGTAGAGTTGTTCGTTTTTCTTTATTTGCTGTAACAATGCTTGGTTCGCAGCTCCGACCGGATATTCAACTAGCACATACGCCCGCCAGAGACTGCCATCTTGCAATTGTTTCTGCTTTGTAATCTGCGTGCCTGAAAGACCGGTTGAAACAACTGTTTTGTTCGCTTGAGTGAATTGCTCCAATAATTGCGCATCGGTATTTGTACCGGTTTCTTCTTGGAATCTTTTTTGTAATCCCTCAACTTTAATTTCTACTTGACGTGCAATTTCTGCCCGGGCATCTGTTGCCGCCTTATCCAATGCAAGCTGCAGGTCTTGTGAAGTTGCTGTTTTCGCAGCATAAAGGAAATTAGGATCTTTAGGAACACTTGTGAACCAATCAGGAATATCACCTGTATCTGTTGCTTGAAGTGATTTTGAGCCGCCGCAGCCTATGAGCATAAGCGACAATGCAACAAGAAGAAAACTGATGAGTAAACGCATATAGACCTCCTGAAATAATAATGAATTAAGTGAGTTATTTAATGATATAACATTATGATTTGTGGTTGAACATTCTTGAATTGCGGCATGCACATGCCAATATCTGCATTGATATATGTCGGATCACAGATGACAAATTCCTTATCTTGGTATATAACTGCATCACCTTTGATTTTACCTTGAAATTTTACTGCGGTTGCGACATGATCAGGATACTGCAATCCAATAACTTCGTAGCCCAATAAATGAACTACCAGAGAGGCAAACACAATAGCCCGGTCTTTGCAATTAGAATATGGATAATACAAAATTTCATCCGGGAAAAAAGGTTTTTCTCTGCCAAATTGTTCGGCGTCGACCTTATATTTAAAAGCAGTCTGTGCAAAACGAAGAAGAATATTGATAGCTTCTGTCTCTGATTTACCATGAATAATTTTTCCAAGCTGCGGAAGCAGTGACCGGCTCATTGCCGGTGAGCACGGCGCATTAAAATAAACTTCATAATTGACCTGAGGATAATATTCAAAGAAAGACACTGCGTCATTGCTGAATTCGGTTTTTATCATGTATTTGGATGTGTCATAACCAAACAGTAATTCTTTTATTGAATTCTTCTGCGCAAGATTCGGAATCGTAACAACATCAAAGCTAATGAGCTTGTTGGCTCCGGCATAATCTCCTTTATATGTTAAGAAACCCTTGCCTGATACTTTTTCGTGCTCTAATGATGGTGCAAAATATTTTACTGAATCCTCTTTTGTAGTAAAGTATACAGTATTATACAGTGTGTTTCTGGTCGGTATAAGCAGGACAATGTCATTATCATTATAGGCGACCTTCACATTGAATCCGCTTTTTGAAAGCATAAACCATGTAAATAATGTAGCATCATTCTTCGAGCCTTGAAAAAACTCCTTTCCCATTCCATACAACAATAGCGTATATCCCCAATCATTGAGCGAACGGTTTTTACTCTCGGTCATTGCTTGTTCAAGTAAAGCTGCGTAATTCCAGTTACTTAATGACGCCCACATTTTCACAATGTGCTCTTGCGACGTTTTAGAATCAGCATCTGAGGGAGGAATTTCCTGATAGCCAAAAGAAATTGGAACAGAATAATAATTGAGTGTTACTGTATGTTGATATTTTGATACGGGTTGTTGAATTGGTACATTTTCTCTTGATGCAACGACTGGTATAACTGGCGTAACGATTGAGGGCTTAACATCCGATTGCGGAAGTTCGAGAGCTTTACCCTCATAATGAGGAAGACTACTCGGCTCAGGTTGTGGCTGAGGAGCTTCGCTTTGTGATGCTTGGGCTTCCTTCCATTCCCGTTTGAGGAACTCTGAAAATTCCTTATCGCGCTCCTCTTTGAATTGCTGGAGTTTTCCTTCTTCCTGCTTGAGCCATTTTTCGTACTCTATGTCCTGCGCAATAGTAAGGGATATTTGCAATACAGAAAAGGTTAGACAGAGAAACAAACGATACCAATAGTTCATTCGAGACTCCTTCGTATTTCATAACTCTGAAATGTCTCAGTTCTTCGCTCAGCCGGTATTTGCACCAACCAATTCATAATATCGATTATTGCTGATTTATAAGTCGGGATAGTATTGTTTCCCTCTTGAGAGAAATGTTCGCTATTAAACTTGATATTATCCTTGAGCGCAATCACATAAAGAGCCTCTTTTGCCCTTCCTGATCCTTTAGGAAGCCCGACAGTAAAACGCATCTCCATCTGGCGAATGTCACGCTCATAATCTTGCACTTTCTTCTCGATATCAAAAAGGTTATTGCGTACGAGCTTGTTGGGAAGAATAAGCTGTACCGTATCATTCGATAACAAATTAAAGACATAAAGATAGCAGTGCTGAGTTGCTATTATTTTAAACTGAAGCCCGTCGTTTTTCGATACATCTCCACGATCAAATAATAGGGGATTGCGCAGTGATAACTCGACCTTGAATGTAGGATCGGGAGTTCCTTCTTCTTCCGCAACAAGTGCCCGTAGAGTTACTTTATAGACAGGAAGTTCGTTTTCAATAGTTGTGATGTACTGAACTTGTTCTTTCAGTATCCTGCCAACGGCGGTTGAGCGGCTAAGTTTTGAGAAAGTATCGAAATATTCTTCGGTTTCCTTTCCATTCATCAATTCGCCAACGTTGCGGAAAAGTTCTTCGCTGACTTTTACACCAACTACTTGCTTGATAGCCTCAGCTCGTGCAATATCGAGAGCATGTTTCTTTCCTTCGTCTGGTGTAACATCTGTGCCGATATAGCGCCCAGTTGTAATTGTCCATTTACCTTCTTGAGAAATAGCAGGGTGAGTTAATACGATTGACAAGCAGAGAAGTTGGAGGAATATTCTACTTTCTACTTTCATTTTATTTTTAAGTGTAGTCATGTCTCATAGAGATATCAAATCTCATATTTGCATTCAATGTTTTACCAAAACCATTTGTTTATCCTTTCCAACCACCTGCGGCATTTGAGGTCTTTGGAATTCGCGTCTTGAGATATACGGCACAGCAATGTTTTCGTCTTGTATATATTGTTCCATTTCACCAATCGTTATTGCCCCGTCATTGTTCAGGTCGGCAGCTCCCTGCAAACCTTTAAGAAAGAAATATGTAAATAGGCCGTGCCTTTTCTCCGGATACCAATTACTGACCTGATCGGATAATGAAGCCGCAAATATTGTCGTACTGTCTTTTCCTAGCAGCGGATGCTGAACACTGATAAACAAGGGACTTGCATTTTTAACTATCATTCCACCGCCGCCACTCAAGCCGCTAAAGCAGGCATCGAGAACAATTGTAAGGCTTCTGCACGGAAGTTTAGATAGATCGTCATAAAATGTATTGACTAGATACCCGTTGTCTTCGTTGATATAATTGGGATTACAATCCGCAGGAACGAAAAACGCTTTCTGAGTTGTCGTATTCGGTGCCCCATGTCCGCTATAATAAATAAAAACATCTGAGATTCCCGGTTTTATATAACTCGGCAATTGTTGCCGTATCAATGTCTTAAACACTCCCGCAGTAATGATTTGATCCGGATTGCGCGGAAGAATATTTTTTTCGTCGTATCCCAATGTGTTAATTAAATATTGACGCATAATACCTGCGTCTTGCCGACCATACTTAACTTTAGGTACATCCGGATCTTGATAATCGGAAATGCCGATCACAACCGCCACAGCATCGGGAGAGTGCATAGAAGTTTTAGGAATGTTCAAATCAACATCCGAGAACGGCACTACATTCACTGCTGACTCTATGCCAGATTGCGGTGCTTGCGGATTTTCAAGCGACTGGGTTATTTTGTATCGATCTTCGATAATCTGATATTTTATTTCTTCGATTGCTGATTTTAACACATCGCTTGCAATACCCCCATCATTCAATACAAGGGCTGAACTATTGTAATATGCCGTGTTGTACCATTTTGATGCGGATTGTGCGCTCCGATATGCACGAAGAAGCTGACCTGAAGGGCTTCGAACCTCCGCAATAACTACAATTTCAGAGGAAACTCTCCCCAACGGCAATCCAACAATAACCAATGGGAATAATATGAGTCCCCAAGGTTGATTGGAATATTCCAGTTTATCAACCTTAACTTGTAGATCTACTTCTTGTTCACCTTTGAAGAACAGATTTTTCTGAAAATCTGATTTTATTACATCTATAATCGATTGCCTGGTTTCACGGTCATCAAAGACCGAAGCCAGGTTCGTATCGTTAATTTTGACAATTATGTTTGCTTTCACCCGTATCGGATTATTGACATCAGAAGAGTACTTGAGCATGATCGGAGTACATCCAGGAACGAACAGCAAAAAAACGCATAAGAAAAAGAATTTTCTATTCATGTATCAATCTAACCCTTAAATTCAGTTTTATATCGATTTAAATATTTTTTATTTACAATCCGCTATCATTAGAAATTTATAATAGCATACTTATCTAATGAGCAGAATTTTCTTAGATGCTGTAAAATCACCTGATTTTATTCTTAACAAATATACACCTGTGGCAACAGTCCGTCCTGCGTTATCCATTCCACTGCATCTGGTTAAGATTGGGAATTTCCGAATGAACAATTAATAGCGCTTTATCCGTTTCCGAATTAATCTTCAATGGTTCATCGGAGAAGCTTGCCTGCATTTCACCATTCAATGCTTGAGTTTGCATCTCAATAACATACAGCAACAAACTTGCAACCACGAAAATTGGAAGATTGATTTTCATTTGTTGTTTCCTATATCACCGCTATTAAAATCAGTCTACACATATCTATTATAAAAATAGATTCTTCTCCTGACCCCATTGGGATCAAGGATGACTTTGAACGAACAGTTATTCAGAAACCAACATTTGAGAATTCATCAATATCTACAATTTCTCCATTCTCTATTAGGAATACTTTCCAAATGAGTCCAATTCTATCGGTTGGCACATGATAGATTTTCTGCAATCCTGCACTGCTAAAAACTTTTACGGTCGCTTTTGATCGAGAAAGCCCGGCCGAAGCATTCTTATTTTGTTCAGAGAAATTATGTACATAAAATTCATACTTTCCGTCGCTATCGACATTGTTCAGTGTAATCGTTTCCGGTCCATATCCGTTCATTGCGTCGTGGTCCAGTTTAGCAAGTCCATCAATTGAGGTTTTCATATTACGATACGAAATATGATAGGAATTTTGTTTAACAAGATGTGCATCAAGATCGCCGGGTTCTTTATCCCAGTCCAAAACTATGCGCATAGCACCCTTGATCAAATTTGGTGAGACCGAGAATCGATTGAAAAAGATTGTTCCCGCCATTACATCAATTGTAAAGTTGGAAACGATATATCCCTTCGCTTCAAACTTAACTTTAAGCTGGCCATTTTCTAAAGGGGAAGCAAAGAGAACTTTTCCTTCCACATCAGTTGTAAGATTGCCCACATCTTCAATAGTAACGATAGCGTCGGCGATACCCGTGCCATTCAGTGCGTTAAAAAACCGAAGCGTAAGCTTTTGCTCACTCAATTCTTTGAAAGCATCATCGGCTTTTTGCCGGATCTGTGTAACCTGACAAAAAGAAAAGCAAAAAAAGATAGAGCAAGAAAATATAATACACAAGAATCGACGGTGCATAAAATCTTCCTTATGTCGAGTCACACTTTTATATTATAATAGTAGATATGGATTACTATGCTAAAGTATCATTGAAAAATTAGAAAATCAAACAAATCGCCTACCGCGAATTGATACAATTAACAAACAAAACAAGCCTGCAAGGGAATCATTACGAGACAATATATATCAACAAATAAAAATGACAATTGATGACGAGCACATTCTCGCATCATCTGTGATAATAACCAAAAGGTGGACGGTTCATCAAATATCTTAATCCCATGCTTCCTATGTTGATCTTACACCAATGGAACGCAGTAATCAGTTTCTTGCCATACTCCAATATCATCTTCCGTTTGCTGTCGCCTTCGATCGGGTCTTAACTCCAATAAAAAGCCCCTCAACACGAAAAAGGTCTAGCGGTCTTTAGGACTCTTTGTATCTTTATGATCACGATCCCCTGATTCACGTTTTTCCCTATATCTTTATTACAGGGTTACTTCCTGAATAAGTTACTTAGGTAAGTGCACTAGAAACATCAGTGCGACCGATAAGGAAACGGTATTTCGTTTCATAAGAAGTGCCAATCACTCAAATTATGGGAGAAGATCAAAGCTGAAACGCCTTCAGAATCTCCTGAACAATATTCGCGCTTATCTCTTTCATCGCGTTGTCGTAGGCCTTGAGCCCTGCTTTTTCAAAATCCAACCCGATTCCTTTAATTTCTGAGAGATTTTTGCTGAATATCTCTTTGTTGCTGGACGATTCGATAACAGTGACAGTTCCGTCGAGAAAGGCGACAAACTGACCGTACATTTCTGAGCCTTTCCTCGTGTTTGCCATGATGACGATCCGATAGTCAGTTTCCACCGGATTATTCCCGAACATAACACCACCGTTTTTCCCTAAAGCGTTTTTAAATTCTGTTTCTAGGACATTCCGCTGCAAGTCGTTGTCGAAATTCTGCTCACGCGATGACACAAAACAAACCAATGGTTTTACATCGATCACGATATCTGCCGCTTGTGGAGTAAAGCTCGTTAGAAAATTTTTTACGATTGGGGAAGAGCTGTCGGATGAGGCGATACTCAGCAGATCTAGTTCAACATGGATCACCTGGACTTTGTCCTCACCAGTGATCTTTAACGACGTAGTGGATGCTTTTCCCTCTTCATCCGTCAATATGGTCGGAGAAACGACGCCCGATCCTTTTGTGAAACTATAACGCACAGGGATGTGCTGGAGTGGGATGAGTTTGCTTGAAGCTGTCCGGTACTCTGTCCGTACTTCCGCGGGAAGCTTCGTCTCCCGTCCGAACAATGCAGTGATCCGTGGCTCAATTGGCTTTATACTGATCGAGTTAATCATTAAAAAAATGGAATTACGAATCCGTGTAAAGAGATCCGGTCCAGATGGCTTCATGGGATCTGGGAGAGGATCCGTGATGTACCGTTCGACCGGCACAAAGGAAGCAATATAAGATTTTAGAGCTTCGGCAGGATTCTTAGAATTTAGGGCACTGTCGCCATGCATGACTAGTTCACTGCTCATGTGAACCGCTTGATGGATTTTGTCCGCCCGTTTTGATGCATATACCTCTCGCGACAGCCGATACCAGATGAAGTAATCGTTCCCCCCATCGAAGCTATCAACAAATTCAAATCCTTCGAGATCAGCTTGTGTTACAGTTTTTGCTACCGAAAACACCTGTTCATCAAAGACTCCAGAGCGTTCGGAAGCCGTTCGTATTACTTCACCGGAAATCGAGACAGTGATTTCTGAAGAGAGATCGCGCAGAGCCGCGGCTTTCGCTGCATCCTGGTAACCTTTCCCTGATCCCTTTTGCGCCGAGCCGATGCCATAATAGTATATGGACGACGATGGGCGTTTTTTGATCCAGTCTGGCTCACCCGCAAACAAGCTTGTTGTACAAAAACCGATGCATGTGATGAAAATGAAATATCCCAAAAAGTATTTCACGGTTCACTTCCCATATTTAACATTAACATTGAATTGTTCATTATTTTCCCATAAATGCATCAATCATCTCTCTACATAATTTCTTTGCAACTAAATCACATGTCGAATTTTGCGGTAGTCCGTCACCAAAAAAGGTTGCTGAAGATGTTTTGTCGATCGACCAGAGACTTATCCCAGTCTCAACATGGATTCCTTTTACTGAAGCACCAACAGATGTATTACCACTACCCCATCCAGCTTTGAACCATGTTGTGATTGTTCCAATAACCACAACATCTGCTTTGACTAACTTACCCACTGAAACAGGATCTTCAATTAAACCAGATAAACTCAGTTTCTGTTCTGTAAGAATTTTATCAAGTTGCCTTCTTTCCACAACCTCAAATTTACCTGTAGAGAGGAGCGTCGTCTCAAATATCGATGATACTATTTCGCCACTACCAACCTGTGCTTCTGCATCTTTGAATGGAAGAACAACAACCCTTGCAGTTTGATAGCTATCATATTTGGGATTTTTATAAACCAGTGTAGATGTTGAAGGTGTACACGAAACACAAAAACAAATCATTATGCTTAGTACCAGAAAGGTTAACATTCTAATCATGTTATATCTCCTTGAGTCAAGTCTATTTGCTAATTGTGTTTGCCTTTTATGAGTCCCCAAATGATAATTGAATTACTAACTATTTTTCCATAAAAGCATCTATCATGTCTCGACATAATTTTTTGGCAACTACATCCCATGAATACATTGGAAGTCCATCAGTTGCTGAAGATGTTTTGTCGATCGACCAGAGAGTCATGCCTGTTTCAATATGGATCCCTTTGATTGATGCAGTTATAATTGTATAACCATTGCCTTTGCCATTTTGCAATGTTTTAACTGTTCCAACAATCATAACATCTGCTTTTGCTAACTTACCCACTGAAATAGTATCTTTAATCAAACCGGTCAAGCTAAGGTTCTGTTCTGCAAGGATTTTATCGAGCTGTCTTCTTTCCACAACCTCAAATTTACCAGTAGAAAGGAGAGTTGTCTCGAATATCGACGATACAATTTCGCCGCTCCCAACCTGACCTTCTGCATCCTTGAATGGAAGAACGACAACCCTCGCGGTTTGATAGCTATCATATTTAGGATTTTTATAAACCAGTGCAGATGTCGAAGATGTACACGAATTTAGGAAACAAATAAGTATGATGAGTACAAGAAAGGTCAACATTCTACTCATGATATATCTCCAAATAATTTCTTTTATCAAAATATTTTAAATTTTTCTCAATCGTAGATTTATACTTTCGACCCGTATTTTAACGCATCACTAAATGAATTACTAATTACTTTTCTATAAGAGCATTGACCATCTCTTCGCATAATTTCTTTGCAATTCTAGTACATTGTGTTGTAGGATACAGAAGTCCATAATTAAAAATCGTTGAAGATGTTTTGTCGATTGACCATAGAGTTATCCCAGTCTCGACATGGATCCCTTTGATTGAAGCACCAACAGTTGTAGGTATACCACTGAAATAGTCAGATTCTTTCCATGTTGTGACTGTTCCCATAACCACAACATCTGCTTTAACTAACTTACCCACTGAAACAGGATCTTCAATTAAACCAGATAAACTCAGTTTCTGTTCTATAAGAATTTTATCAAGTTGTGTTCTTTTGATAACCTCAAATTTACCCATAGAACGTAGGTCCATCTCGAACATCGACGAGACTATTTCGCCGCTGCCAACCTGTGCCTCTGCATCCTTGAATGGAAGAATAACAACCTTAGCGGATTGATAGCTTGCATATTTAGGATTTTTGTATACGAGTGCAGACGTCGATGGAGTACATGAAATAAAAAAACAAGTCAGTATAATTATTACCAGAAATGTCAGTATTCTAATCATAACATATCCCCTTGAAGGATTTTTCAAAAGTCTTTTAATGTTCCACACAATTTTTAATTATCGATTTCTGTTTTGCATAAACCGTTCCGGCATTGTCGCGCCTGGATTCGAAGTTTCGAACTGCTCGTTCACAAACTTTGAAATAGCCTTATATCGTTCGATAGCATCGTTTGGAGCCATAAAGTTCGCATCGAAGATATCTGTCTGTTCTTTTGGCATGCGTGCAAGTCGTTCGCTGATCCGTACCAACCCAAACGGATCGTACCCAGCATTGGCGGAAAGTACAGCACCAACTTTATCTGCTTCAAATTCGTACTTGATCAGTCGTGGATGGATAATTCTGTCATAACTGGAATCGATCATTCCTTCCAGGTCAATCTCGGTTTGCGTTTTTCCCACTTCTTCATCAAGTTCGTCGAAAGCCTTATCGGCTGCAATTTTCACTGCGCGCTGGCTGATTTCCTGCAATCCATGGCGTCTTACAACGTGGGCAATTTCATGAGCAATCACACCAGCAAGTTCGGATTCATCACGACATTGCTGTATCAATCCTTTTGTAATAAAAATGTACCCGCCGGGAACAGCAAACGCATTCACTTTGACGTTATTCAGTACATACACCGTGAAATCTTCGTCATAGATGTTGGAGTTTTCTGTGATGGCAGCGCAAATGAGGTTCACGTACCTGTTAAGCTCACTGTTTTCAAGCAATCCTCGCGACACAATCCGCGCCGCGATTCCGACACCGATCTGCCTTTCCTGCAATGACACATTGTAGTTCGGAACATCGAGACTAAGATCTTTTAATTGAAGATGATTTCGGTTGCGTGATTCGCACATTCGAACTTCACGATTGAACGATACCAAATCCGAATCCACAAATCCCTTTTCAGAATAAGCGAGTAAACGATCCACATTGCCCGGTTCTGTTTTTCCGTACTTGTCACCAAAACCCTTAATCGCGGCAGCTATGCCTGCTTTAGATGCCTTAGGTGAACTCCAGATATTTTCAAGTGGAATGACGATATTGCCTACTGGTCTATCAACTAAATTGATGTCGGCAAGCCATCCAACCCTGTTCGCCGGAAGTTGAATCTTCACCCACTTGGACGTCCGTTCTATAACCGTTAGTTTTGTATTTGCCGGTAATGTAACGATGAGGTTGTAATATGCGCCTGGACCTTCTCGGACATCATTATTCTTCCGTTTTGTATAGATCTCCTCAGCGTTGAGAATCAAGCTGACAACTACGACA
>Ga0187861_10002846_pt1 | contig 15893 bp, 19 predicted proteins | sample June2016WEW_10_1_3_FD_132986 | JGI IMG/M metagenome (GOLD analysis project Ga0187861, IMG submission 132986) | Peatland microbial communities from SPRUCE experiment site at the Marcell Experimental Forest, Minnesota, USA - June2016WEW_10_100 | ecosystem: Environmental > Terrestrial > Soil >...
GCACGGTGCGCCTCCTCGTGAGTGTGAGATCGCTGTTCTCTTCGAGGCGCATTATACGTGAACCCGCGTGCTCGGTGATGGAAGAAATGATGGTTTTCCCGAGTTTTTCAGCAACCTGCTAAGCCCGGATTTTTCACCGCAGAGATCGCCAAGATCGCAGAGACAGACACGATGAGTCCTTTCTTCGGGCAGGCTGGGGAAAAGCGCTCCGACTCTGAAGATCCGTTGTTCCTGGATCCTGAGCGAATATCTCGTCTTCCTCTGCGGCCTCGGCGGGCTCTGCGGTAAGGCTGAAACGTTTGGGCTAAATGACCCCGGGCCGGACGGTCAGGCCACCGGAATCGCCCTGTAAGGAGGACGCCATGAAGGCCATCGTCGATTTCTGCCTCGTACCCCTCGGGGTCGGGGTCTCCGTATCCAGTTACGTCGCGGCCTGCGAACAGATTCTCTCAGAGGCCGGTCTGAAAACCCAGCTCCACGCCTACGGGACCAACATCGAGGGGGAATGGGATACGGTGTTCACGGCGATCAAGCGCTGCCACGAGGTGGTTCACGCGATGGGGGCCCCGCGCATCTCGACCATCATCAAGCTCGGAGCGCGGACCGACCGGGATCAAGGCATGGCCGACAAGGTGGCCAGCGTCCAGGCCAAGCTCGGAAAGAAGGAAAAAGCGAGCTGACCGCAGAGCACTGACCTGAGAGGATCCCCCGCGCGGCGGCTGGGGGCGTGGCAGCATTAGGTCCTGGCGCCGCCGCGGGACCCCGGAGGGGCGGGGGTCCGGCCGAGATCGATGATCTCCACCCGGTTGTTCGTCTCGGGGCGCTTCGCCGACGGCCCCTCGGTCAGCACCACGAGGTTCCCCTCGACCTCATGCGCCCGCAGCCACTCGCGGACGTAGGCGTTCCAGTCGTCCGGATGATCGGGCTCGTACACCGGGAACACCCCATAGGAGAACTGAAGCCGCTGGCACGTCGCTTCCTGGGAACTCACGGCCACGATCCACACCGGAAGCCTGAACCGGGTGATGCGCCTGGCGGTTGCCCCGCTGTGGGTGGGGACGAACACGGCAGCCGGCGCGATGTGCTCCAGGGTCGTCTCGACGCTCAGGGAGATCAGATCGGTGAGGCTCACCTGGTCTCTCTGATCGATCGCCTTCAGCGTCTCCCGGGCGGAATGGCTGGGCCGGCACGGCTCGATGGCCTCGGCGATGCTTGCCAGCATGGCCACGGCTTCCACGGGGTACTTGCCCATGGCCGACTCGCCCGACAGCATCACGCAGTCGGTGCCGTCCAGGATGGCGTTGGCCACGTCCGTCGCCTCGGCCCGGGTGGGCCGTCGGTTGGTGGTCATGGACTCCAGCATCTGGGTGGCCGTGATGACCGGCTTCCCCCGCAGGTTAGCCTGGCGCACGAGCGACTTCTGGACGATCGGGATCTGCTGGATGGGGATCTCCACGCCCAGATCTCCGCGGGCGACCATGATGCCGTCCGCCGCGTCGAGAATGGCCTCGATGTGGTCACGCGCCCGGGCACGCTCGATCTTGGCGATGACGAAGGGGCGGTACCCGAGGTCGGCTGCGGCCTTGCGCAGGGCCGTAATATCGTCGCCGGACTCGACGAAGGACTGGCTGACCGCGTCCAGCCCCTGCTCCATCGCGAACTGCAGGCACGCGTGGTCATGATCCGTGAAGGCGCTGATGCCCAGATCAATTCCTGGCAGATTGAGGCCCTTGTGGGAGCGCAGCTCGCCGCCCACGACCACCCGGCAGGCGACCTCCGCCCCCTGCACCCTCACGACCTCGAGCTGGATGATGCCGTCGTTCAGATAGATCGTGTCCGTGGGCTTCACCACCTGCGGGAGGCGGGCGAAGGTCACCGAGGCCCGGCCGGCATCCCCGATCACCTCCTGCGTCGTCAGGACGAAGGTGTCCCCCGGTTTCAGCTCCACCGGCTCCTCGGCCAATTGGCCGATCCGGATCTTGGGGCCGGGGAGGTCGCCCATGATGGCCACCCGTCGCCCGGTCGCTTGCGCCGCGGCCCGGAGGCTCTGGATCACTTTCCTGTGGCCAGCGAAATCCCCGTGCGAGAAGTTGAGCCGGGCGACGTTCATGCCCGCCCGGATCATCTGTTCCATGACCGCCGGGGACTCGGACGCCGGCCCGATCGTGCACACGATCTTGGTCTTGTTGGCTGCGAGCGTCATGATTCCGTTCCTCCTGGCAGAGAGAGGAGTCGATGATTACCCGGCGGGAGCTTATCAAAGACCCGCCGGAGATGCTAGTCATGTGTGTCGTAAGCCTGCCGACCTTTGCCCCGAGCCCGCCCCGTCGCATGTGACTTGGCGCGAGTGGTATTATGGTTTATAGTTCTCGTCCTGGGGAGGCGCGTGGCAGCGCCGGATGCGCGTCCCGTCCCGCAGCGGATCGGACGGGCAGTCGGGAGGATCGGGCTCTTGCATGGTCCGGAGGCCCTCGGGGCGGCCAAGCCCTGAGGTCGGCCGGGCCGCACACACGAAAGGTAGGGATGATGAAAGGAGAGAGAAGAATGCATAGGCTGTCGTGGATCGGTGCGGGCGTCCTCGCCGGCGTGCTGGCTGTCGCCACGCTGACCGGCGGCCCGGTGCCGGCGTATGCCGACGACCTACAGGAGGCCAGGCAGCTGGTGGACAAGGCCCGGCTCACGGTCGAAAGCTTCGTTGCGGATCCGGACATGGATGCGTTTCGCCGTCTGATCAAGGAAGCCAAGGGCGTGTATATCGCCCCGCAGGTCCTCCGGGGGGCCTTCATCATCGGCGTGTCCGGCGGGAGCGGGGTCTTGCTGGCGCGCGATGAGAAGACGAGCCAGTGGAGCGGGCCGGCCTTCTACACCATCGGGGCGGCGAGCCTCGGCCTGCAGGCCGGCGGCGATGCGTCGGAGGTGATCCTGCTGGTGATGAGCGAGCGGGGCATCGCGGCCCTGCAAGCCAGCAGCGTGAAGCTCGGCGCGGACGTCGGGATCGCCGTGGGGCCCGTCGGGGCGGGCGCGTCGGCGTCCACCGCCAACCTGAGCGCGGACATCATCGCCTACACGCGGGCCAAGGGACTGTACGCCGGCATCTCGCTCGATGGGGCGGTGGTGGCGACCCGGGGCGCATTGAACAAGGCCTACTACGGCAAGGACGTCACCCCCATGGACATCCTCATTCGGGGGGCGGTGACGAACCCGCAGTCTGCCGAGCTCATCCAGGCGATCGCTAAGGTAGCCGCGCGGCAGTAACCTGTCGGAGCGAAGACATGTTGCCGGAGTGGGGCGCGTGCCAGCGGTGAAGGGCTCTCTCCCTTGGGGGAGCGGGGCGCCGGCGGGACGGCGTGGGGGGCGTACGGGGCGAGCCACGATGGGCCCTCAGGCGAGGGGAGCACACATCCGATGAATCAGACCGACGGTTCGTTCTACCCCCGGGTGTTCGCCCTCGCCGTCGCGGGCCTTCTCGCCTTTGCACTCTTCAGGATCCTCCAACCGTTCATCGGGTCCATCCTCTGGGGGCTCCTGCTGGCCTTCCTCCTGTTCCCGGTGAACGTGAAACTGCGGCGTGCCCTGGGTGGGCGCCGGAGCGCCGCGGCCATCGTCCTCACCCTCGCCGTAATCCTTCTCTTGGTAGGCCCGGCCGTGCTGCTGGCCGTTGCCTTCGCACGCCAGGCCTCCGACTTGGTTGGCCAGGTGCAAAGGGCTGCCGTGCAGTACTGGATCGCCCGGCCGAGCGACCTCCTTCGAGCGCCGATCCTGGACCGGATCATCCGCTGGATCAAGGCGTTGGTGCCAGTCACGGCGGATCAGATTCAGGGGGGGATGCTGGAGGGAGCGAAGAGCCTGCTGCAACTGCTGGCCTCGATTGGCGGATCGTTCTTCGTCGGAGCCCTGGGCGCGGCCGTCGGCGTGGCCATGACGCTCCTCCTCCTCTTTTTCTTCCTGCGGGACGGGGAGGGGATGGCACAGAGGGTGTTGCTGCTGATCCCGCTGGATGCGGAGCGGAAGGCGCGCCTCGTCGAGCATCTCGCCGCCGTCACCCGGGCGGTGCTGCTGGGCGCGCTGCTGACGGCCACCGTCCAGGGCACGCTCGTCGGGATCGCCTTCGTCCTCGTTCGCCTGCCGTCGCCCCTGGTGTTCGGAGCCCTGGGCGCGGTCGCCTCGCTCGTGCCTCTGGTCGGGGCGTCGCTGGTGTGGGTGCCTGCCGCCGTGGTGCTTGGGGTGCAGGGCCGCTGGGCGGCGGGGTTGTTCCTGGCGGTCTGGGGTCTGGCCGTGGTCACATCCGCAGACAATCTCATCCGGCCCCGCTTCATCGCGGGTCGGGCCCAGATCTCGACGCTCCCGGTCCTGCTGGGCCTCGTGGGCGGGGTCGCAGCCTTCGGTCCCATCGGCATGGTCCTAGGGCCGGTCGTGATCGCCCTCGTCCTGGCCTTGCTTCGATTCGCCGAGGAGTCGCAGCAACAGGTCAGCCCACCCTAGCCCTGCTCCGAGAGAAACCTTGAACCGCCATGACGCTGAGGGAAAGAATTGGCGACTTGGCGGTTGAGAATTTCGGATTCGGGCTGGGAGCCGGTCCGGCGGAATTCGAAGTCGAGGCGGGGCTTCTCGGGAAGCCCCTGGGGGCCACGACGACGCGGAGGCTCTTGTATCCGGGGGCCGGGCGGAGGAAGTACAGGAAGCCCTTCACCTCTGCACCCGGCAGGATGGGGCCCTCCGGCAGCGCCTGGGGAATGACGTCTCGGGTGTCGGCGCCGTAGCCGCCGAGGAGGATCCCCAGCCCCACCCCGGCCGAGGTCGAGCCGCCCGTGGGGCCCGAGACTCCCACCGAGGGCGATACGCCCACGCCCGAAGACCGTCCCCCCAGCAGGGCGACCACCTCGGACGGCGCCAAGGGGAGGTACTGCCGGTTCGCGTCGTCCAGCAAGACGAAGTCCGCCCGCGTGACGGCAACCGGGGCCGTCCCGGTGTTCGTGAGCATGATCAGGAAGGGGAGGACGTAATCCGGGAGGTTCCGAGGCCGCCCGTTCCATGCCTCGGCCTCGACGGAGACGCGGATGGACGGCATCTCTTGCACGATGGCGCCGGTTCCGGTGCGCGTCTCTGGGCGAAGGGTCGGGCCGGCACAGGCCGCCATGAGAAAGAGCAGCGGAAGCGCGAACAGCGCTCGGCGACCTCCGGCTTTTCCCTTGACACGAAAGAGGCGCCCGAGTAGGTTCATCGCCGCCGTGGAGGCCTCCGGACCCGGCGCGTTGCGGCTGGATGCTCCGCCGCCGGGCTGACCAGTCTTCCTGCCCCGGACAAGACGCATGGCCGAGATCGTTCCGTTTTGCGCCCTACGCTACACCCCGCGGTTCGTCCCCGACCTGAAGCTCGTGGTGGCGCCGCCATACGACGTCATCTCTCCGGAAGCGCAGGAGCGCTATCACGCCAGGCATCCCCACAATGTCGTCCGGTTGATCCTGTCCAAAGAAGGGGAGGCCGGGGGGCCGGAGCATGACCGGTACGCCCGGGCCGCCCGGACCTTCCTTGCCTGGCAGGCAGAAGAGATCCTGGCCCGCGACCCGGCGCCAGGCATCTACGTCTCGGAGCAGGAATTCTCGCTCGGCGAGGGGCATCGCGTCCGGCGGCGCGGCTTCATGGCACTGGTGCGCCTGGCGCGCTACGACGAGAAGATCGTGTTCCCGCACGAGCGGACCTTCGCCAAGTACCGGGAGGACCGGCTGCGGCTCATGCGCGCCTGCCCCGCCAATCTGGATCCCGTCTTCGGCTTCTACCCGGGCCCCGACGGGCCCATCCAGGCCATCCTCGACCGCTGCATGGAGGCGGACCCCCAGGTCCAGCTCCTCGACGAGGATGACATCTGCCACCGGATGTGGATCCTCCGGGAGCCGGCCAGCGTGGCAGGGCTGATCCAGGCGTTCCGGGATAAGCCGATCGTCATCGCCGACGGCCATCACCGGTACGAGACGGCCCTGAGTTTTCGAGACGAGCGCCGGGCGAAGGAAGCGGGAGCCTCCCAGGCCGCCCCGCCCCGCCTGCATGATTTCGTCCTCATGTATCTGGTGAGCGCGGATGACCCGGGCCTCGTCATCCTGCCGACGCATCGGGTGATCCGGCAGCGCCCGGTGGTGGCGCGGGAAGGGTTGCGGCGGGCCCTGGAGCGACACTTCCGGACGGAGGCCTTCCCGCTGGATCCGGGAAATCCGGTGATGTCCCTTCGCATCGCCCTGGCGGGCATTCACCGCCGGCGTCGCGACGCCGTCCTCTTCGGCCTGTACGCCGGGGACCGCGAGCTTTTCGTGCTGGAACTGGCCGACCCGACCGTCGTTCAGGATCTGGTGACGGCCGGCCACTCGCAGGAGTTTGCGCGGCTGGACGTGGCCGTCCTGCATCGCGTGGTGATCGAGGGGGTCCTAGGGATCCAGCCGACGGGGCAGGCGGATGACAGCATCTCCTATACCCGGGACGAGGCGGTCGCCCTGACCGCGGTCGCGTCGGGCGAGGCGCACCTCGCGTTGTTCCAGAATCCGCCGCGGGTGGAGCAGGTCCAAGCCGTGGCCCTGGCCGGCGAGCGGATGCCCCAGAAATCCACCTTCTTCTACCCCAAGGTCTTGAGCGGGTTGGTGATCAATCCGCTCGACCCGCCCGACCACCGTCACTCCTGAGGCCCTCGTCGCACGGCGCCCCGCACCTCGCCGGGGGCATGCTTGCCTGGCGCATCGTCGGGTGCCCGGGCGGCGTCGTCCGGACCGCCAGCCTGAGCGTGGGGAGCGGAGGGCCGCAATCTCCTCAGCTCCTCGATCGCGCGCTCGAGTTCCGCCAGGCGGTGGGTCAGGAACTGGAGGGCCTTGGCCACCGGGTCAGGCAGGTCGGTCATGTTGAGGTCCACCCCGTGCTCCACCCTCTTCCCGTCCCGGTGCGTGATGCGGCCGGGGATGCCGACCACCACCGAGTTGGGCGGGACCGCCTTCACCACCACCGACCCGGATCCGATCCGGCTGTTGTCTCCCACGGTGAAGGGGCCCAGCACCTTGGCCCCCGAGCCGATCACCACGTTGTCGCCGATGGTGGGATGGCGCTTGACTTTCTCCAGGCTGGTGCCGCCCAGGGTGACTCCCTGGTAGATGGTCACGTTCTCGCCGACCTCAGCCGTCTCGCCGATGACCACGCCCATGCCGTGATCGATGAACAGACCGGATCCCAGGTGGGCGCCGGGGTGGATCTCGATCCCGGTGAGGAACCGGTTGAGGTGAGAGAGGAAACGGCCGATGAATTTCAGGTGATGCTGCCAGCAGGCGTGGGCCAGGCGGTGGATCCAGACGGCGTGCAGACCTGGGTAGCACAACAGGACTTCCGCCAGGCTGCGGGCGGCCGGGTCGCGTTCGAAGACTGCGCGGATGTCACGACGGAGTGTGCTGAACATTTCCCTCGCCACCCTGAGCGCGGGCCGTCCTAGGAATGGGCGGCGATGCAGGCGTTCAGCTCCTGCACCAGCTGGTCGGTATCCAGGCCGTGAAGGACCGCGCCCCGCTCGATGTTGTCGTACTGGGCCGCAGAGCATCCCAGGCAACCTACGCCGTACCGGCTGAAGACCTGGACTGTCTCCGGGAACTGCTGGACGACCTGCTCGATCGTCATGTCTTTGGTGATCTGCATCGTACCGCTCCTCTCGGTCAGGAGTGGCGGATCGCGCCGCGCCCGGGGCGAAGGGCAGGAGCTTGTGGCCTCCAATATGGATATGGGCGCGCGCTCCCTCAGCGGGTCGGCGGCCCGATCCGGGAAGCATTCAACAGATATCCGATGGTGTTCTTGACGAAGAGATCGCGGTCCGGCATCCCGGCGAACTCGTTCAGATCGAGGGCGATGCCGATGACGCGGCCGGCGCCCACGCTTAGCTCGGCGATCAGGGGATAGGGGTAGGAGCCGCCGCCGCTGGCGCCGGTCCCGGGCACACCGCCTGCGCCAGTCCCTCCCGTGACGCGGCCCGCCGCAGACCCGCCGCCGGCAGCCTGCAAGATCTCCGTGGCGTCCGCGCGCGGGTTCATGTCGTTGAGATTCCCGACGGTGATGAAGGTCACGCCCGCCAGGATCGGGTGGCCGGCCTGGATGGGCACCGGCGGCCGGAACGGTGTGAACCGCCAATCGGCGGCGGAGCGGATCTGGAATGGGAGGATGGAGGCCACGGCCTGGTACCCGCCGCTCCCGAAGGATTGGGATCCTCCGGTGATGAGGACCGCCCCACCCGCCGACACGTACTGCACCAGGCCCTGCTGGACTGGGTCGGGCAGCGCAGAAAAGGCGATGTTGGCCAACACGATGACGGAGAAGTCCTTGAGCTTGAACGTGTCCAGCGTCGCCTTCACCTCGGCGCCCGTGGCGGCCTGGATGCTCCTGGGATCCAGGAAGCCGGTGCTGCCCAGGGCGAGGATCATACGGGCTGACTGGGCCACGGCCACACCGGGCAAGCATCCGAGGGCCAGAAGGAGTACGATTCCCACGACCAGTCGCGTGCGCATGTCATCTCTCCTCTTGTCCGCGTTCCTCCGTAGCGTCATGCACACTATACACACCCGGCAGGGCGAAGTAAAGGCTCACGGCCGCGGCGATTCTGTGCTGACCGTTGACGCCGGCCCATTTCGCGTCATGATTTTCGCATTGACTTTCCCGGGCGCGTGGGTTAGCGTAGCGCTCGTTTCCCGCCCGAGGGCCTCATGCGTCCCGCAGTCAAGCTTGCTCGCGTCGCCTCGCTGCTCCGCCAGGCCTACGGCCCCCGCCGCCCGCTGCGCCGCCGCGACAATCCGCTGAACGCGCTGATCCACACGATCCTGTCGCAGAACACCAGCGACATGAACAGCGACCGGGCGTATGCGGCGCTGCGCCAGCGCTTCCCCGACTGGCAGGACGTGCACCGGACGCCGCTGCGGACGCTGATCTCGACCATTCGTTCGGGCGGGCTGGCCAACATCAAGGCGGTCCGGATCAAGGCGCTCCTGGAGGAGATCTGGGGGGAGCAGGGGCACTTCGACCTCAGCTTTCTCCGCGACCTGTCGGACGATGAAGTGCAGGCCTACCTCGCGCGCTTCAAGGGTATCGGCAGCAAGACCATCGCCTGCGTCCTGCTGTTCGGCATGGGGCGGCCGGCATTCCCGGTGGACACCCACGTGTTTCGCGTCTCCCGCCGCCTCGGACTCGTGGATGGCCGGCAGACCCCCGAGAGGGCGCAAGAGTTCCTGGAATCGCGCATCCCACCCGACGATCGCCACGCCCTCCACCTGCACCTGGTCCAGCACGGGCGCCAGGTCTGCAAAGCCCAGCGCCCCCTGTGCGCCGAATGTGTGCTGGCCCGCGTGTGCGCCTCCGTGCGCGCGTGAGCCGCGGGACCGCACCGCCTCTCTGATCACGCTCATACCGTTGGACGCCGGGCGGAGCGCACGTATTCGGCTCTCGAAGGCTCGCGCGGGGATCACCGGCGTCCAGCGGGCGATTCCCCGTCGGCCCGTGGCTGGGCCGCGCTTTCGGAACGGAGTTGACACGGGTCGGTCAATCTGGTAGGAAAAGCGGCACGCGGGTATCGTCCAATGGTAGGGCACAGGCTTCCCAAGCCTGGGATGCGGGTTCGATCCCCGCTACCCGCTCCACGGATCCCGAGAGGGGCTTCGCGGCACACCGAAGCCCCTCGTCGTGTTTCCGGGGGACGCTCGGCAATGGCGCCGGTCGCGCGGGCCGGATCCCCGGGCGAGGTCCCGATGGCCGGGGCGGAGGGGTGACGGGGGACCCGTGAGAGAGGAGCGCGGAAGTTTCACGGACGCAATCGCCGGCATCCTCCGCCGACGCGTCGCGCGGACAGCCGACCGGCCGGGCTTTCGGCAGGCGGCGGTCCTCCTGCCCCTCTACCAAAGCGAGGCGGGGCCGCATCTCGTCCTCACCAAACGGACGGAGCTGGTTCCAACCCACAAGGGGCAGATCAGCTTTCCCGGCGGTGGCTTCGAAGAGGCGGATGGCGATCTGCTGACCACGGCGCTGCGAGAGGCCCGGGAAGAGATCGGGCTCCGCCCAGAGGACGTGGAGATCGTCGGAACGCTGGACGACACGGTGACCGTGACGTCGCGGCACGTGGTCCGACCCTTCGTGGGGATCGTTCCCCATCCATACCCCTACCGCCTGGATCCATTCGAGATCGAACGGTTGATCCATCTCCCGATCTCAGCCTTGCTATCCGGCGCGCCGTTCCGGGAGGAGACCTGGGAGCGGGAGGGTGGGCCCGTCACCGTCTTCTTCTATGATCACGAGGGGGACACCGTCTGGGGGCTGACCGCGAGGATCTTGAAGCAGTTCATCGAGACGGTGGGCAGCCCGCTTCGGGAGCGGGGACTCCTGCATTTCGAGGGGCCATTTGCGAAGGGTGGGGCGTGACGCCGGTCCGCCTGATCGAGAGCTTGGCGGGGAGAAGAGACGGGGTTGTGTCGAGGCCTCAGGCGTGCGCCTGCCGCTTGGCCCGTTCCCGCAGGAGTGTCCCGAGGGGCCGCCGCTCGACCAGGGCGAATCCCTTGGCCTCGTCCCGGTACTCCCACCGCTCCAGGGCGAGGGGGTACAGGTTCAGCTGGAACCTGTTCCCGAATTCCGAGACCACCTGATTGATGATGGGGGCTGCCTCGCGCTCCTGGTACTGTCCAAAGAGGCTGAACCGAATCGTACGGGCCCCCTGGTTTACTGTGATGAAGGGATAATCGGCGTGGTACTCGTCCGGCTGGCAGACAAATCCGCCCGCCACCGGGTTGACAGGTCCCATGTTATCGAACAGGTATTCCATGATGGCAGTGACATCCCAGACACCCATTATCACATAGGAGACGCCGAAGCCGCGAGGATTCTCCCCCGGTGAGTCGGAGCCCTCTTGTGGCTGGACCCGGTAAATCTGCTTGCAGCGCATGCAGGCGACCAGGCTGCCAAAGGTGCCGTCACTCCGAACCTCGACGCTGAGGCGCGAACTGCACGTCGGGCAGTTTCCAACCAGCTGGGAGCGGTCCGGACTGACCGCAACCTGGACCATGCCTGCGATGAGGTGTTGTTTTGACCCCGGAGGCTTTATCATTGCTTCCTCGAATTGTGCCCGCCCAGCAGAACCGTGATCTATATCTTAAGACGGCTTGGAGTGCAATTTAGTTTCATTGCAGGCGGCGTGCCAATGTCCAGTCCGTGAGAACGAGGCTGACCCCTTTGAGCCCAGGTGCATGTTCCTGCTAGGCAAAATCAATATCATGGGGCCTGACCCTGGAGGAAGCTCGGACCGGTGAGGCGTTTCACGATGCTCCCCATGCCGGCGAAAAAAGTCGCATTGCAGGCTTGCGGTGCCGTAAATCCGGCAATGTGTCAGGCTTCTATACGCGCCGGCCGAACAGGTCGAGACTTTCGCCGGTAGCGTCCAGTTTGCCGCTCGAGGCTCTCGGGAACTGGCGAACACGGTCTTTCGGAGAAGGAATGTTCAGGTTCCCTCCCGGCTTTTCGCTTGACACTTTCGTCGTTAGCATACTAGCGTCACAGCATTGATCGAAGATCGGGCTGCGGTCTCCTTGAACGCTCCGGGTGGCGTTCGCCCTTTCCAGGAGACTCCCCCGCAGGAATTCATTCCAGCGCCATGACGAGCCTTGCGCCTTCTCCGGCCGGCCGACCTCTGGGACGGCTCCGAAACCCGCCGTCACGGATAGCGTTCGTGACCTCCACCCCGATGAACGTCGCGGGCGGAAGCGGCACCTACGTTGCGATCAGCCAGCTCGCCCGGGCCCTCGGTGAGCGGAATATTCGGGTGGAGATGCAGTTTCCGGCCTGGTGGTCACCCAGCTTCACCCTCAAACGCATCCTCTTCAATTTTTCCGCTGCCCCCCGCCTTCGGCGAGGCCGATACGACTGGGTCGTCGGCTTCGACCTGGACGGCTTTCACTACGGCCGGGTGAAGACCGCCCCGTACATCGCCAGCATCAAGGGAGTCATCGCCGACGAACTCACCAACGAGCGCGGGGCCGTCCGCGCGCTCCTCTCCGTCCAGGCGGCCTTCGAGCGATTGGCTGTCCGCCGGGCCGACGTCGTCGTGGCGACCAGCCAGTATTCCCGCAACCGGATCGTCGGGGCCTACGGCATCCCGGCGGGGAAGATCGTGATCGTCCCCGAGCCGATCGACCTCCGTTCGTGGGAAGAGGGAGTCGGGGAGGCTGCCAGGGCGCTGGCGAGTCCGCCGGCGATCCTGACCGTGGCCCACATGTATCCGCGGAAGAATCTCGGCGTACTCATGGAGGCCTACGCGCGCCTGCGGGATGCGGGTGTCCCCTTCCAGGGTTGGGTGGTGGGTGAGGGGCCCTGCCGGAATACGTGGGAGCGCCTCAAGGATTCTCTCGATCTCGGAGACTGGGTGACGTTCCTGGGGACGATCCCCCGTCGGGAGCTGGTGGACCGATACCGGCGCGCCGCCATCTTCTGTCTGCCCAGCCGGCAGGAGGGCTTCGGCATCGTCTTCCTCGAGGCCATGGCGTGCGGCAAGCCCGTGGTTGCAGTCCGCGCGGCCGCGGTTCCCGAGACAGTGGTGGATGGCGAGACGGGACTCCTCACGGATCCGGACGACCCGGAGGCCCTGGCGCAGGCGCTCTTCGCTCTCCTCTCGGACCCCGACCGCCGCCGCGCGGCGGGAGAGGCGGGTCGGCGCCGGGTCGAGCAGTATCGCGCGGACCGGGTCGCCGAGTCCTTCCTGCGGAGGGTGCAGGCCGGCCTGGATGGCCCACTGGAGTCCCAGCGCCGGACGCATCTGGCGCCGGAGGTCTCCCTGGCGCCCGGTGGGCGTGACGCGGACACGGCAGGCGTACGAGGGATGCGATGATCCAACTCACAAAGCGGGTGGAGTTCTGCGCCGCCCACTACTACGCCAGCCCCGCCTGGAGCGCGGAGGAGAACCAGCGGGTGTTCGGACGGGACGGCAACCTCCACGGGCACAACTACGTCCTCGAGGTCACGATCCAGGGAGAGCCGTCACCGGAGACCGGGATGGTGATGGACCTCAAGGCCCTCAAAGACCTCATCGTCGAAGCGGTCGTGGATCGGTTCGATCACAAGCATCTCAACCAGGACGTCCCCTACTTCAAGGAGAAGGTTCCGACACCCGAGAACCTCGCCGTGCTGATTTGGGAGCTCTTGGAGCCGCGGCTGGAGGGGCAGCCGGGGCTCCAACTGCATCGGGTCCGCCTGCACGAGGACACCTCTTTCTTTGTGGACTACTATGGGGAGCGGAGCGCCAGCAATGAGTGAGCCGCGACCGGGCGGGGCGCCGGACACGCCGGTGGTCGAGGTCACGCGCGGCTGTCAGTTCTCGGCGGCCCACCGGTTGCACAGCGCCCGGTTCAGCGCGTCCGAGAATGCCCGCATCTACGGGCGGTGCAATAACATGAACGGCCACGGCCACAGCTACCGGCTGGAGGTGACGATCCGCGGGCCGGTGTCCCGGGCGACCGGCGAGATCGCAGACGGGCAGCGCCTGGATGAGATCGTCCAGAGAGAGGTGGTCCAGCGCTTCGACCGGAGGGACCTGGACGCCCTGATCGCCCCGGCGGATGGGCCCACCAGCACCACGGAGGTGTTGGCGGCATTGCTCTGGCGGATCCTGGACGGGGCGCTGCCGCCCGGTCGCCTGTGGCGCCTGCGGCTGGAGGAGACCCCCAACAACTTCTTCGAGCTGGATCGCGAGGGCGTGAAGCGGTCGGCCCGAACGATTTTCCCGATCCCGGCGGATCGGGGCCAGAAAGTGAGCCCGGCATGATCGAACATCTGATCAAGGACCTGTTGAAGGAACTCGGCGAAGACCCCTACCGGGAGGGCCTGGACAAGACCCCGGAGCGGGTGGCGAAGTCATTCGGCTATCTCACGTCTGGATATGGGAAGACCGTCGCCGAGGTCCTGAACGGGGCGATCTTCACCGAGCCCTACGATGAGATGGTGGTGGTCAAGGATATCGAGGTGTACTCGCTCTGCGAGCACCATCTGCTGCCCTTCTTCGGGAAGGCGCACATCGCCTACCTGCCTGCGGGAAAGATCGTCGGCCTCAGCAAGCTGGCGCGCCTGGTGGACATGTTCGCGCGGCGCCTCCAGGTGCAGGAGCGGCTCACCACCCAGATCGCCGAGGCGCTGCAGGAGGTGCTACAGCCGGCCGGGGTGGGGGTCGTCATCGAGGCCTCCCACTTTTGCATGATGATGCGCGGCGTGGAGAAGCAGAACAGCCAGGCCATCACCTCCTGCATGCTGGGCGCGTTCCGCGATTGCCGAGAGACCCGCGAGGAATTCCTTCACCTGATCCGGCCGCACCAAGGTTGAGAGTGTGTGAAGAAATCGTCGCCGGGGCAACAGCCCAACCGTAACCCGTTGATTCTCCGTGGGCGAAAATTGCCCTTGGCGCCGAGCCGCCGATATTTTCACACACTCTGACCGGGATGGCCGTGCCCGATTCCATCCCTGGATGTCTCGCCATCGTGTCGTCCGGTGATCTCCGAAGCGCAGGCTGTGACTTTTTCCCGGGGATCGGGCCTTGACAGTCCCGCATTGCTCTGGTATCTAAAGCCACGGTTAGCAACGGAGGTAAAGCGCCGGCTTGAGATTATGAAAAGGCCCGCCGAAGCACGCCGTGCGGCGCCGGTTCTGATGGAAGCGCACGGAGACCCTGGGGCTTGCTTCCCCATCGGAGTCGTCGCCGATCTCCTCGGTGTCACGGAACAAACCCTTCGCCTGTACGAATCCCACGGCCTGGTGAAGCCCGCCCGACGGAACCGGGAACGGTACTACTGCGCCGGGGACGTCCAGTGGCTGGAGTGTCTGCGGCGTCTGATCCACATGGAGAAGGTGAGCATCGAGGGGGTCAAGCGCCTGCTCCGCTTCGCGCCCTGCTGGGAAATCATCGGGCTGCCGCAGGAGCTGCAGTGCAGCGCCTGTCCGGTGTTCCGGGAGCGCTCCGGCGGCCCGGTGGCGAACGGGGATTCGCGGTGGGCCGCGTCCGTCGAGTGAGCCCGCCCTGCGGTCGTGATGGAACGGAGAGTTCATGGGGGCACATCCTGTCGGTCCCGGCATGCCGGGCGGACCGGGTCAGGGAGGACGCGCCGTCCAGGCCCGTGATCCGGATGGGTGAGTGAATCTGCGGCAAGGAGCCGTGCATGCGAGTGAAGGGTGAGGAGGCAGCGGAGGTCATCCGGCGGGAACTGCAAGCCATCATGAAGCGGGGGAGCAAGATCACGGAGCGGGATCTCCTGCGGCTTTCGGCCCAGACCGGGATCGACTATTCCACCGTCCTTCGGATCCAGCAAGAGCTGTCGTACTGATCGCCGGCGGGGGCGCGACGGAGGAGAACCCGCTGGTCACACAGAGGACGCGGCCGGATTGTCCGCGTCTCATTGTCTCTCTCCCGAGGTGGCGCGATGGGTGTCCCGGATCACCGGGCCAGTGCCCGGACAGTCGGATCAGTCGCGTACGCGGTCCTCACGGTCAGCGACAGCCGGACCGAGGCCACCGATGAGTCGGGGCGACTCATCCAGCGGCTCTTCAACGAGGCCGGCCACCGCCTGGTGGACTACGAGGCGGTGAAGAACGAGCCCTGGCGAATCCAGGCCGCGCTGCGCCGGTTCCTGCAGGGCCCCGGCCAGTGCCTGGTGGTGACCGGCGGCACAGGGGCGGGCCGACGCGATCTGACCGTCGAGACAGTAACGCCCCTCCTGGAGAAAGTCCTGCCAGGGTTCGGCGAGCTGTTTCGCTGGTTGAGCTATGGAGAGATCGGCGCCGCGGCCGCCCTCAGCCGGGCCGTCTGCGGCGTGAGTCGGGGGCGCGTGATCTGCTGCCTGCCGGGTTCCGAGGCAGCGGTGCGCCTGGGC
>Ga0187861_10002849_pt1 | contig 15876 bp, 10 predicted proteins | sample June2016WEW_10_1_3_FD_132986 | JGI IMG/M metagenome (GOLD analysis project Ga0187861, IMG submission 132986) | Peatland microbial communities from SPRUCE experiment site at the Marcell Experimental Forest, Minnesota, USA - June2016WEW_10_100 | ecosystem: Environmental > Terrestrial > Soil >...
ACTCACAAATCTTTGTAATCTAATAAGATACAGAGATATCGAGCCAGGAGAGTCCATTGGAACGCCGTTTGCTTGCTTGATGGTAAGGATTGTTGAATCCTCACAATAGAAAGGCTCTAATAAGACTGCATCGATAACAATTGGTTTAAAGAACCCTCAAAGGGGAGAAGTCGATGAGAAATCTTTCTAATGGAATGAGCAAGTTCTTGATATTATTTGCAGTAGCGGCATTGCCCGCGCTTCTTTACCCTCCCTTGGCATCGGCCGATACAATATCAATAGGTACGGCGGACAGCTTCGCAGTCCTGGGTGCCTCGACGGTGACCAATACCCACTCAAGCGTGGTGAACGGAGACTTGGGTGTCTCACCCAAAACGTCAATCTCTGGATTTCCTCCGGGAATTGTCAACGGAACGATCCATGACGATGATGCAGTCGCGACTCAGGCGCAGACAGATGCGCTCAATAAAGGGTACAACGTTCTCAAAGGCTTGGCTGTTACGCAGACTCTGACCGGTCAGGATCTCGGAGGCCTTACGCTTACTCCCGGGGTCTACTTCTTCGCGTCGTCAGCACAGATGACCGGAGCGCTCACCGTGAATTTCGAAGGCTTGAGCAATCAGATGATCGTCTTCCAGATTGGGAGCACGCTCACCACGGGAAGCGCTTCTTCGGTGCTCATAATCAATCCGGGATTGAATGACCAGATTTGGTGGCAGGTTGGCAGTTCTGCAACGTTGGGGACGACCACTGACTTTTTGGGGAGTATTCTCGCGGAGGATAGCATCACGCTGAATACCGATGCTACCATTGGTTGTGGTAGAGCAATAGCCCTGACTGGTGCCGTCACCATGGATACCAATACTATCGACACCGGCTGTGGTGCCATGCCGGTACCCGAGCCCTCAATGATGCTCCAGCTTGGCTTAGCGCTGGCTGGATTGGTGGCAGTTATGAAATGGTTCAATAAAGCCTAATCAGGCGTAACAGTCCGTATTCTTCGGGGTGTCCTTGCCAAAAGCCCATTCGCGCCGAGCTCCCGATGTTCGCGTATCTTCGGCGCAATTCGATGATTGGACGCGGATAAACGCGGATTCTCTTTCGTGAGTATCCGCGCAGATCCGCTTTTCTCCAAACAGTTCAGTGACAGCAATCCCTATTGAAACCCTCGGAAGTACCTCCCCTCCTGCATTGTTACTGCTCCCTCAACCGAGATGAGCAATCTTGACCAATGGTGTGAGCAGTACAGGACTGACACATAACTAACCTCAAGGTATAAGAACTAAGCCTCCTGTTGTCTGCCAAGAGCTGGATGATAACGCACTTCTCTCCACCAAGAGGCTGGAGGACAGCGGGCTGTGTTCACCAAATCAGGTCAGCCTGGTTCAACGCGGTTGCGAGCTGCTCTTATTGTCAAACAAGCGCTCGGCACGAGGAGTCAAAGGCCACTGGCAAGGAGCAATTAACTGAGCATGTCGTACTTCGAAAGAAGAGGGAACCATGAGGAAAATGAAGATTATTAACATGTTTCTGGTGTCATGCGGCTTATCTTGCGGACTATTGGCCGCAAAGACGCCGCAGGCAGCGAATCCTGATCAGCAGTCGCTTCTCAGCCAATCAGGCAGTTCGCTGCCCACTTATCGCATCAACGTGACAGAGCGGACCATGAAAGCCATCAATTACCGGCACCGCAGCGGCGCCACCAAGATCGATTTTCGCGGCACCGATCTCCTGCCGAACGCCCACGGCCAAGCCAAAGTGGAAAGCAAGCAAGGCTACATCGAGATCGAAGTGGAATTCGATAAACTGCAACCCGCCAATAAGTACGGTGCGGAATACCTTACTTACGTGCTGTGGGCCATCACTCCTGAAGGCCGCACATCCAACCTGGGCGAGGTTCTATTGAATGGAACCAACAGCAAGCTGGACGTGACCACCGAGTTGCAGGTTTTCGGACTTGCAGTGACAGCGGAGCCATACTTCGCGGTGACTATGCCGAGCAACCTGGTCGTAATGGAAAATGCGGTGCGCACGGACACGGTCGGGAAAATCGAGGAGATGGATGCCAAATACGAATTGCTGCAGCGAGGCCAGTATGAACGGTTAGCGAATCCTCTAGCGCTGAAAATGGATCAGAAGATGCCGCTGGAACTCTATGAAGCGCGCAACGCCGTCCAGATCGCGCGGGCCGTCGGTGCAGACCAGTTGGCCTCCGACACCTTCGTGAAGGCCGAAAAGTCCCTGCAGCAGGCCGAGGACTACCAGGCACATAAAGCAGGACGCAAAACGGTGACGATGACCGCGCGGGAGGCGGTGCAGACCGCGGAAGACTCCAGGGCTGTCGCGGTGACGCGTCAGGAGGAAGCGCGCGCGGCGCTCGAACGCCAGGCAGGGGTGAACCGGGAGGCGAATCTGAGAGCGGAAACCGAGGCCGAGGCACGCCTGAGAGCGCAAGCCGAAGCTAACCAAAAGGTGGAAGCTGATCGAAGAGCGCTTGCCGAGGCCAAAAGCGCAGCTGACCAGTCTGAAACCGCGAGGATCAAGCGGGAGGCAGAGGCAGCACGTATCGCCGCCCAGGCCGAAGCTGATCGCCTCAAACTCGTGAACGATGCCGCACAAGCCGCCGCCAAAAGCGCAGCTGACCAGTCTGAAGCCGCAAGGATCAAACGAGAGGCAGAGGCAGCACGTATCGCGGCTCTGACCGAAGTTGAACGCCTCAAACTCGCGAACGATGCCGCACAAGCCGAAGCCAACCGGAAGGCGGAAGCTGATCGAAGAGCGCTTGCCGAGGCCAAAAGCGCAGCTGACCAGTCTGAGATCGCGAGGATCAAACGGGAGGCAGAGGCAGCACGTATCGCCGCTCAGACCGAAGCTGAACGCCTTAAACTCGCGAACGATGCCGCACAAGCCGCCGCTCAGGCCGATGCCGACCGTCTACTGCGGAAGTCAGAGGCTGAAAAGGCCGAACTGCGCACTCAGCTATTGACCCAGCTTAACTTGGTTCTCGAAACTCGCGATACCGCCCGCGGCCTCATCATTAACATGTCGGATGTTCTCTTCGACACGGCCAAGTATACCCTACGGCCCCTGGCGCGTGAGAGGTTGGCCAAAGTGGCCGGTATTATCCTGGGACACCCGGGTTTGACGCTGGCGGTCGAAGGCCATACGGATAGTGTAGGCAGTGACGCGTACAATCAGACCCTATCGGAACAGCGAGCTGGATCGGTGCGCGACTATCTTATCAAACAGGGGATGTCGGCGACGGATTTGGTCCCGGCCAAAGGGTTCGGCAAGACCAATCCCATAGCCTCAAACGGTACCGCCGCAGGCCGCCAGCTTAATCGTCGCGTAGAACTTATCGTATCCGGCGAAATCATTGGTAAGCAGAGCGCTTCACCAAGTGCGCGCCGGTAAGAAGGCGAGACCTTATCGTTGCTTGAAGAACGGCGAACCGGCGGTGCTATTCACCGGCAAGCACTCCCAACTCGTGGTGATGTGCCTGAAGCCGCTCGAAGAGATCGGTGACGAGGTGCACCCGAATGTCGATCAGTTCTTCCGCATCGAGCAGGGAGAGGCCAAATCTGTCTTCAACGAGAAGGAGGTATCCCTGGTGCGCGACGGGGATGCGGCCGTCGTTTCAGCGGGAACTTATCATAATGTGATTAATCCGTCGAAGGTGACGCAGTTAAAGCTATAAACGGTCTACTCTCCCCCAAATCACCCGGATGGAACAGTGCATAAGACCAAAGCGGAAGCAGTCCCTCATGCGCCGTGACGCACCCAGTGACGCATGAAAATGATATTGTCCGGGCTGAAGCCCGGACCCACGAAAGAGCCACAGTGCGTCCACGCCAAGCTGAGTGATTCACTCGTGGGGGCGGGCTTCAGCCCGCCCAGGGTATTTTCGAAGCAGCCCCTGCAGGGGTGAAAGGCCTTCATTCGCATGATGAGTCTGTCGCCGCTTCAGGGTTTGCGCTGGCCTCGGCCGTCACCGGCGGAGCAGCGCGCGTAGGGGCGAAGCGAACGATGTCGGGGCTCGCGGCGCGGGCTTGTCGCCGACCGCTCCCAACACGATCTGCGTTGCAAGGTACCCGTCGATTCCTTCCTCGATCTCGCGGGGAAACCGCGGCACCGGCCCCACCAGTTGGTTCCGATAGACGCGGAGCATGATCTCGCGGAAGATCGGCAGCGCGGTGCGCGCTCCGGTCTCCGTCGCGCCCAGCGTGCGGTCATCGTCGAAGCCGACCCGGACCGCCACGGTGATTCCCTCCGGCCCGTAGGTAGATCCCACGAACAGCGCGTCGCGAAAATCGCTCGTCGTTCCTGTCTTGCCCATTACGGGAATCGGGAAGTCGCGGCCGTCGAGACTGTGTGCGGTGCCGTCCGGGAGACGGACCACGCCGCGCAGCCCCTCCTGGATCAGGCTCAGCGCAGCGGAGTTGATCTCCCGCACGGGCCGCGGCGTTTTGTAGACCACCTCGCCGGAGGCGTCAATCACGCGATCAATGATATGCGGCTCGGCCAGGGAACCCGAGGCCATGGCGCGATAGATCCCTGCCAGCTCCATCAGCCGCACCTCCGAAGCGCCCAGAGCTGTGGTGATGTAGGGCTGCAGGGGGGTGCGGATCCCAAGTTCCCGGGCGGTCCGGATCACCCCGTCCAGGCCGATTTCGCGAGTGATCCACACGGCCACCGCGTTGCGGGACTCAGCCAGCGCCTGACGGATCGGGATCGGTCCTTTGAACAGGTTGTCGTAGTTGGCGATCCACTTCACGTCGCCATCGGTGCCCTGGGGCACCTCGATGGGCTCGTCGGGCACCGTGGTGCCAAGGTCCATTCCCCGGCGAAACGCGGCCAGGTAGACCAGCGGTTTCCATGCCGAGCCCGGCTGCCGCAGCGAGCCTGTGACGCGATTGTAGTCGGAGTAGCGGGTGTCGCGGTCTTTATAGACCTGCCGCCCGCCCGTCTCGGCCAGGATCGCCGCATCTGCGTTACGCAGCACCACGACAGAACCCTGGACCAACCCCTTCGCCCTGGGATGTCGCTGCTCGTAGAGGGCGAGGCCTTGTTCCAGGGCTTCGTTCACGATGGTCTGGACCCGCTCGTCCAGCGTAGACTGGACCGAGATCCGACCCTGGATGAGATCTTCAAACCCGAAACGGGATTCTCCGTGATGCTTCAGCTCGTCCAGGACGTTCTCGATCGCAGCGGGGGCATGAGTCTTGATTTGGCTGTGGGGCGCCACGAGGACCGGCTCGGCCTGGCAGCGTTTCGCGAGGCCTTCGGGGATGTAGCCGTTGCGCACCATCAGGGCCAGGATCTGGTTGCGGCGGCGCAGGGGCCGCGGGTCACCGGATACCGGGGCGTAGTCTTTGGGTGACTTGGTGATCCCCGCCAGCAACGCGGCCTTTCCCGCGTCCTCCTGCGTGTAGCCCGAGAGGGGCTTGCCGAAGTAGTACTCGGAGGCGGCGGCATAGCCGTAGCGGCCATTGCCCAGGTAGAGAAAGCTGGCCGAGCGGGCGAAAATCTCGCGCTTGGCTCGCTCCTGCGATCCATAGCGCCGGCGCATCTCCTTCTCGAGCCAGAGAGCCAGGCGTGCCTCCTCCAGCTTGCGGAAGAGCTTGTTCGTGGCCGGGACACCCAGAACCGCCGAGACGAGCCGCGGGGCCAGACCTTTGCTGAAGAGGATGTCGCCGGTCTCGCGGCTCGTCAGATCCTGGAGGAAGTAGCCGCGGACGAGCTGCTGCGTAAGCGTCGAACCCCCTTGGGGAAGCAGCAGCCGGAACCCACCGCTCTTCCACCACTCGGACAGAGAGCGTACCACCGTCTTCTGGATCACCCGCGGCAGCGCCCGGTATTCCACGCCCGAGTGAGAGAAGAAATTCTTGTCCTCGGCAGCCAGGATAGCCTGGCGCAGGATGACGGGCACGTCGTCGTAAGAGACTACCTTGCGGTACTCCCCTGCCAGTTCGATCAGCACCTTGCCCTGCGCGTCGTAGACCATGCCGGTCGTGGGAGGCTCGAAACGGATGAAAGGCTCAAGGTCTGGGAGGCTGCTCCGATCGAAGTAGACGTGATGGATGAGTGCGGTTGCCAGGAGGAGCAGGAGCAACGACAGAGACGAAGCTACGAGGAGCAGGATACGCCGCAACCATGCGTACCGCGGGCGGTAGACCACGACTGCATCGGCCCGCCCGAGGCATCGAAGTCCGTGGACGTTCAATCGCGCCCAGAAGCTCTTCCTGTCTCTCATCGATCAACTCCATTCCCAACCACAACTGAACCTCCGTTCTCGTCCGTGAACATGTACTCCTCCCTATTGACATCCGCCTCCCACCAGATTCTGGCGGACAACTCAAGGCACTCTTCTTATACCCAGGATCAATTCGCGTGTCAGTTCAGTACGGATCATAAGTCTGGTCAACATTGCTCATGCAGGCTGAGGTGAGCAATCTTGATCACACGAGTGAGCCGTAGTGAACTGACACGCGACTCATTTCCAAGGTATAAGAAGAAAGCTAATTTGTTTGGAATTCTTTGAACTATGCATGACCGGAGCCGCGCCCTGTGGGCCTGCTCCGAACGCACAATAATCAGTGAGGTGTATCATGCCTTTAATTCAACTGGTGCTGATCCTGATCGTGATCGGAGTTCTTCTTTGGCTCATTAACAACTACATCCCCATGCAGGGGTCCATTAAAAGGATCATGAATGGGGTCGTGGTTATCGCCGTGGTTTTGTGGCTGGTGAACGTATTTGGCTTATTCAGCTATATCTCCAATTTCCGTGTGGGGAAGTAGCCACCTCGGCTCAGGGTGGAGTGCTAAGTGCCACCCCGAAGGGGACTGAAGGGGACTGGGGTCGGACCACGATAAGCTAATCAAGCCAATCTAATTGAAGCATCGTCTTGATCGAGCGCATTCCGCACTTTGCGAACCAGCGCATCCAGCGTGAAGGGCTTTTGCAGAAAAGCGATTTCGGATGCCAGGATACCGCGGCGAATCACGGCGTCGTCCGTGTAGCCGGACATGAACAACACCTTGATGCCGGGTTTCAGTGCCGCGATCAGTTCGGCCAACCGGCGACCGCTTGTTCCCGGGATCACAACATCCGAAACGAGCAGGTGGATCGCGCCTTGGTGCGTTTCGGCCAAGTGGACGGCTTCGTCGCCCTGAGCCGCCTCCAGAACCGTGTATCCGCACGTCTGAAGTATGTGCCGGGCGAGCGATCGAACTGCTACATCGTCCTCCACCAGGAGTATCGTTTCGTCGCCATGGGGCGTTTTTTCGACGGCCGGAGGCAGCGGGACCGACGACAGGGCGTCTTCCACTTCCGGAAGGTATATCTTGAACGTACTTCCATTTCCCAGCTCACTGTACACGAAGACATGACCACCGCTCTGTTTGATAAATCCGTCGATCATCGCTAATCCAAGGCCCGTCCCTTTGCCTTCTTCCTTGGTGGTGAAGAACGGCTCGAAAATAAGCGTCTTCGTCTGATCGTCCATGCCATAGCCGGTGTCACTCACCGCCAGCATGACGTAACGGCCGGGTTTCACCTCCGCGTGTGAGCGTACGTAGGTTTGATCCAGAACCGTGTTGGCGGTTTCGATCGTGAGTTTGCCGCCCTGGGGCATGGCGTCCCGCGCATTGACCACCAGGTTTATCAGAACTTGTTCCATCAGGCCGGGATCGGTCTTGACCCGGCCCAACGCGGGGCCGAGAACGGTCACCATATCCACGTCCTCCCCCACCAGCCGCTTGAGCATATTTTCACTGTTGGCCACGATGGCGTTGAGATCCACCACCCTCAGCTCAAGCATCTGCTTCCGGCTGAAGACCAGTAGTTGATGGGTCAAAGAAGTGGCCCGCTCCACGGCGTTTTTGATCCTCATGAGCAACTCTCTGGAGGGGACGCATGGAGGCAACGTATCCAGCAGCAGATCACTGTATCCGGAAACGACGGTTATCAGGTTGTTGAAGTCGTGGGCTATGCCCCCGGCCAGCCGGCCCATCGCCTCCATCTTCTGCGCCTGCCGGAACTGCTCTTCCAACCTCTTTACCCTGGTAATGTCGTGGGCGATTTTCGAAGCGCCGATGGTCTCCCCATCGCGAGTCTCAATGGGAGAGATGCTCACCGAAATGTTTATCAACGTGCCATCTTTTCGCTTCCGCACCGTGTCATACGAAGGAATCACCTCGCCCTTCCGAACTCTTTTCATGATCTGCAGGTATTCCTGGAAATGATCGGGCGGGAACAGGAGGGAGATGGGGCGTCCGATCATTTCCTCGTCTGAGTAGCCATACTGTCGCTCGGCCCCGTGGTTCCAACTGATGACGATGCCATCCAGCGACATGCTCACCATGGCGTCTTCCGAGTATTCGACAATGGCCGCCAGCCTTGCCCGGTCTTGCTCAAGCGACTTGCGTTCGGTGATGTCCTCGGCAATGCCCGCGAAGCGTATGACTTGGCCCTGGCCGTCGCGAACTGGATAGCTCCGCGCCCAGATCCACCGTATCGCCCCATCGGGACGCACAATCCGATACTCCTGCTCGTATCCAGCGGTCTCGCGCTGGCCGGCCATCGCTCCTGCCACCCGCTCGCGGTCCTCCGGGTGAATGGCATCGAGGAAGGTTTGGTAGTTGTCGTAGAGGCTTTGGCAGGAGCGGCCGCCGATGGTCTCGTAGGCGGGGCTGACGTAAAGCACCGCGTCGTCCGCGGCGTTCTTGATCCAAATTATTTGTTGGAGGTGGGCCATCAGTTCCAGGAACAGCTCATCGCTCTCGCGGCGTATGGGCTCCGCCTGGTTCGCCGTCACCTTGTGGATCGACGTGCCTTCGTCTTGATCGTTGCTCTTCATGGCAATCGCCGCCCGTTTGTATACTGGATCATCTATATCCTTATAACCATCTCTATCCGGGAGTACAAGAATAAAGGAAAGGGAGGACAAGCTACGCGTTCACCGATTCCGAGGCCGAATCACCGAACGATCCGGAAAGATCCAAAAGCCGGCAGACGCTCCTGGGTGCGGTTGATCAAGAAGGTGTACGAAGCCGGACCCTCTGATTTGCATGGGTTGCGGTGGCCCGCTCAAGATCATCAGCCTGACCAACAGCGCCCCCGTCATCCAGAGATTCCTGCGTTACCTCACACGGTGGGACCGCCCCGAGCGCCCTCAGCCCCCGAGGGATCTATACACTATGACCCTGAGGTTATTGCCCTCGACGACCTCAATCAGCGGCTGAGTTACTAATCAGTTCACAGGTTGGTAGACAAAAGACTCGCGGGGCTCGGTACAGTGCCTTGGAGTGCGGCGCTTTAGCGCCGCGTTCCAAATGCCTGCTTGATTGTGAACTGATTGGTAAATCCCCGATTACCTTGATCGTCCCTGCTGATTTTCAGACAAGAGCTGTTCACAATTGCACCCGACGTTGTTCACTATTGATCGCACTGACTGTGAGAGCAGGTGTAAGATTTACTGCGCCATTGACGGGAGCTGCCTGCATGGAGATACGAGATAAGAACCTGGAGACCTTCTGGGACAAACCCCTGCAGGACCTACTTCAACTTCTGCAGGCAACTCCGACCGGGCTGACTACCGACGAGGCAAAACGGCGGGTGCGTCTTTATGGCCCCAACAGTATGGTGCAGGAGTCGCGTTTCGCAGGCCTGCTCACCTTCCTTCGCCTATTTGCCAATCCACTCGTCATCATCCTTCTCGTGGCCAGCGGAATATCCATCGGACTGGGGGACCACGTTGGTGGGGTCATCATCATCGCCATCGTCCTCCTGAGCGTTCTGCTGAACTTCTTCATGGAATTCCAGGCTCGACACGCGGTGGCAGAGATTCGCAAGCAGGTTGCCACCACGGCGGCCGTGATTCGTGATGGACAGGAGCGGGAACTGCCGATTGCGGAGCTGGTCCCCGGGGATATCGTCCGGCTCAATGCGGGTGACCTGGTGCCGGCAGACGCACGTCTGCTGGATGTGAAAGACCTGCAGGTGCGCGAGTCGGCGCTCACCGGGGAGTCGCTGCCCGTCGAGAAGTCCGCGCACGATTTACCAGCGGGTGTGCACGGTATTGCCGACGCGACCAACAGTGTATTCCTGGGCACTGCGGTTCAGACAGGGCTTGGCACCGCGGTCATCGTCCGCACCGGCCGAAGTACTGCACTCGGAGCGATCGCGCAGCGTTTGGCTACCAGACCGCCGGAGACCGAGTTTGGCCGCGGCATCCGCCACTTTGGGTTGATGATTACCCGGGTGATCATGCTGCTCGTGCTTTTTGTTCTCCTGGTAAACCTCTATTTCCACCGCCCGCTGCTGGAGTCATTCCTTTTCGCAGTCGCCCTGGCGGTAGGGATGACCCCTGAGATGATGCCCATGATCATCACGGTCACCCTGGCCCAGGGTGCGAGGCGGATGACCAGGAAGAAGGTCCTGGTCAAGCAACTTGCGGCAATCGAGGATTTCGGCAGCGTGACAATCCTCTGCAGCGATAAGACGGGCACACTGACCGAAGGGGAAATCGTGCTGGACCGGCACGTGGACATCCTGGGGAAGGCGGATGACAATGTTCTGCGGCTCATCTATCTGAACAGCTATTTTGAAGCGGGCATCAAGAGCCCCCTTGACGATGCCGTCTTGAAGCACGAGCGTCCTAAAATTGTGGAGTATGTCAAGGTGGACGAGATCCCCTTCGATTTTAACCGCAAACGCCTCTCGGTGGTGGTGCGACACGGCGACGAACATCTTCTCATTACCAAGGGCGAGGCAGAGAGCATCTTTGGCATCTGCCAAACCGTGAACATCGATGGATCATCCCAGCCGTTCGATGAAAGCCGGCGTGCTGCGGCGGAGGAGACTTTCAAGAAGCTGAGCGCCGACGGTTACCGCACCCTCGGCGTAGCGGTGCTGAAAGTGGACAAGCGCGATGTCTACACCCCGGCGGATGAGCGGGATATGACGCTGGCCGGGTTTGCGGCATTCCTGGACCCGCCCAAGGAAGGGGTCCATGACGTTCTGGAGGCACTTAAACAGAATGGCATCTCCGTGGTCGTCATGACCGGCGATAACCAGTATGTGACCCAGAAGGTTGCCAAAGACGTTGGGCTGGCGTCGGACCGCATTCTCACCGGGAACCAGGTCGATGCGATGGATAATGCCGCTCTGGCCTTCCAGGCCGAGAACGGCGCCATCTTCGCCCGCGTGTCTCCGGAGCAGAAGAACCGGGTCATCGTCGCTCTCAAAGCGCGCGGGCACGTCGTCGCGTACGGGGGTGACGGCATCAATGACGCACCCTCGCTGCACACCGCGGACGTAGGCATATCCGTCATGAACGGCGTGGACGTGGCCAAGGATGCCGCGAAGATCATCCTGCTGGAAAAGGATCTGGCGGTTTTGAACGACGGGGTAATCGAGGGGCGGCGCTCCTTCGCCAACATCATGAAATACATCATCATGGGCACCAGCTCGAATTTCGGCAATATGTTCAGCATGGCCGCGGCGTCGCTCTTCCTGCCCTTCCTGCCTATGTTGCCGACGCAGATCCTGCTGAACAACTTTCTGTACGACCTTTCCCAGATCAGCATCCCCAGCGACAATGTCGACCCCGCGCTGCTGCACCGGCCCAAGCGCTGGCAGATCGGCTTCATTCGCCAGTTCATGATGATCATAGGTCCCATAAGCTCGATCTACGATTTCCTTACCTTCGGGGTGCTGCTCTGGGTGTTCCACGCTACCACCAACGCGCCGCTGTTCCACACCGGATGGTTCGTGGAATCTTTGGCGACACAGACACTGGTGGTATTTGTGATTCGCACGGCGGGCAATCCGTTCAAGAGCTGTCCCAGCCGCTCGTTGGTGATCGGCGTGTTGGCAGTGGTCGCCGTCGCTGTGGTGCTGCCGTACACGCCGGCCGGGAGCCTCGTGGGGTTTATCCCGCTGCCGTTGTCGCTTTTGGGTGCGATTGCAGGATTGGCCGTGACTTACCTTCTGGTGGTGCAAGCCGTTAAGTCCTGGTTTTATCGACGACATGCGCTGCTTTAATCTGCACGAACCATCACATGCCGGAGGCCACCGTGGCCGGAACTGCAATACTGACGAGAGGTGAGTAAAATATCTGAGGAGGATTCTATGAGAAGAGAAGTGGGTCTTTGGATTGACCACCGAAAGACGGTTATCGTGAGTGTCACTGACAAGGGAGAAGAGACAAGCTTGATCAGATCAGACATGGAGAAACATGTCCGATATTCCGGTTCACCGCAGGAGGACTCGGCAGAGGACCAGCGAGACAAGCGCTTTACCGGCCATCTCAATAAATACTACGATCATGTAATATCGTGTATCCGTGACGCCGATTCCATTCTGATATTTGGTCCCGGCGAGGCAAAGGTCGAACTCGAAAAACGTCTTGAGAATGAAGCGCTCGGCGAGCGCGTAGTTGGTATTGAAAGCGTTGACAAGATGACGGATCGACAGATTGCCGCAAGGGTCCGACGGCATTTTCCAAAACGAAGTCGGGGTATCAAAAAAATGCCCAAATCTTTGTCGGGGACATTATGACGCAAGGCGATGACAAGCAGCACCGCTCAATCTTAAGAGGCATCGCCCGCCGGGCGATGCTCGGAAGAGGGCTTCTTCCCGATTTCCCGCCCCTGGCGCTGGCCGAGCTCGACGGAATCAACGGCCCTGCCATTCGAAGTGAAGAATCGACGCGAGATCTCAGGCACCTTGCCTGGTGTTCCATAGATAACGATGACTCGCGGGATCTTGATCAACTCACCGTCGCCGAAGCCTTGCCCGGAGGGGCCGCAAGGATCCTGGTAGCGGTTGCCGATGTCGACGCGGTCGTTAAGAAACAATCAGCACTTGACGATCATGCGCGGCACAACACCACATCGGTATATACCGGCGCCGAGACATTTCCAATGTTGCCCGAGAAACTCTCGACCGATCTTACCTCTCTCAACTATGAATCGGACCGCCTCGCCATCGTGGTTGAAATAGTGATCGCCGGGGATGGAACACTGCAGAGTTCTGACCTTTATGGAGCAACGGTTCGTAATCATGCCAAGCTTGCCTACAACAGCGTTGCCGCTTGGCTGGAGGGTAACGGTTCGATGCCATCTGGGATCGGCTCGGTCGTCGGTCTCGATGAGAACCTCCGGCTGCAAGAGCGCGTGGCCCAAAAGCTGAAGGCCCTGCGGCACGCGCACGGTGCGCTCAGTCTCGAAACCATAGAAGCGCGTCCGCTGTTTGACGGAGATGAACTTACGCATATTGCGGAAGAAAGAAACAACCGCGCCCATGACATTATTGAGGACTTCATGATTGCCGCAAACGGCGTGACCGCGCGGTACCTCGCCTCCAAAATGCTTCCGTCGTTGCGGCGCGTTGTGCGCACACCCAAGCGCTGGGACGGGATCATCAACATTGCCTCGCAGCTGGGCTTCGCACTGCCTCAGAAGCCCGACGCAAATGCCCTCGAGCAATTCCTGGTATCGCGGAAAGCCGCGGATCCTCTTCGCTTTCCCGATCTTTCCCTCAGCATCATTAAGCTGATGGGCGCCGGCGAATATGTCGTCGAACTTCCAGGCGAGAGTGCAGCCGGGCACTTCGGTCTGGCGGTCAGGGATTATACTCACGCCACGGCACCGAACCGCCGCTACCCCGATCTGATCACGCAGCGGTTGCTGAAGGCAGCGCTCGCCGGACACTCCCAGCCCTATCAGAATGATGAGTTGGAGGCGCTCGCACAGCACTGCACCGCAGCTGAGGACGCGGCGAAGAAGGTCGAACGGCAGGTCGGAAAATCCGCCGCGGCCATGCTGCTGGAATCAAGAATCGGTGAACGCTTTGATGCTCTCGTCACCGGCGCATCCGACAAGGGCACCTGGGTCCGTCTGCTGCAATTGCCCGTTGAAGGAAGACTGGTGAGCGGCTTTCAAGGCCTGGACGTCGGTCACAGGCTCCGCGTGCAACTGACCCGCACGGATGTGGAGCGCGGATTTATCGATTTCAAGAAGGTGGCGTAAGAGGGCGCGGTTTCTGATCTGGGGGATTGGGGTCGGAGCACGATAGGCCAATCAAGCCAAAGCAATGAAGACCAATTGGTGCCATTTTTTGGTTCTCTGAAGCAAGGAGCATTGCCGTCTTCAGGAGGTATGTGCATTGGCATCCATGAAAGGGTACCTGGACAAGCTGGCGGGGGTCTGTCCGCGGGAAATACTCTCCATGGAAGAGGAGGTAAATCCCGCCGCCTTTGAGGCGACAGCCGTATTGAGACGGCTTGAGATGGCGGCGAAGTATCCGCTGGTGGTGTTCAGGCGACCCTTAAACCTGAAGGGCCAGGTCTCTGAATTTCCATTGGTCATGAATGTATTTGCCGACCGCGCGCGCTGTGCGCTGGCGCTCGGAATGAGGAGGGAAGACAGCAAGCTTGCGCTGGCAATAGAATACGGAAGACGGGAAGCAGGCGTATGCCCGCCCGAAGTGATCCCGAAGAGCCTGGCGCCTGTCAGACAAGCAGTGAAAGTCGGAGATGAGGCTGACTTGAGAGATCTGCCGATTGCTCGGCACCATGAAATGGATTTGGCGCCTTACATCGACATGGCTCTGATCCTGCGCGATCCCGAAAGCAAAGCCTACAACACGGCGTTTTTGCAGACTGCATTCAAGGGACCAAGACGGCTGGGTTTGCACATGGCGCGCAGGCACAGCCGGGAGATAGTCCGGCGCCATGAGGCTGCCGGGAAGAACACTCCGGTCGTGATTGTTGTCAGTCATCACCCTGCTTTCTTTCTGGGAACTCTGAACAGCGTGCCGTTCGATGCCGACGATTATGAGGTCATCGGGTCGATCATGGGTGAGAACGTGCGGCTGACGGCCTCGGAATCCTGGGGTGAAGACTTCCTGGTGCCCGCCGATGCCGACCTGCTGATTGAGGGCGAGGTCCTGGCCGGCTGCAGAGAGGTTGAGGGCCCGTTTGGGGAATATCATGGGCATACCGGCCCTCAAAGATCGGGGTGGGTAATCGAGGTGAAGGCGATCACAAACCGTGAAGGCGCCTGTTACCAGAGCATTTTTGTCGGTCACGCTGACAACTGGATGCTGGGAGCGATTCCCAGGGAAGCCACCATCTATAAGAGGATCAAGGCTTCCTTGCCCAACGTCCGGGGTGTGCATCTGGCGAATTCCGGTTGCGGGCGCCATAACTGCTACATATCGCTCAAGCAAAGCGTTGCAGGACAAGCCACGCAGGCCGCCCAGATCGCCCTGGCCACAGCAGATTTCGTCAAGAACGTGGTTGTGGTCGATGATGACATAGATCCATATAACGAACAGGAAGTCTGGTGGGCCATAGCGACTCGTGCACAACCCGAGGAGGATGTTGACATCCTCAGGGGTGTATCGTACAAGGCGTTGGATCCCTCCATGAAAGAGGAAGGAGTGGGGTCCAAGATGATCATCGATGCGACGATACCTGTCGGCCGGCCTTTTGACCGCAGATCAACCGTCCCCGATGCGGCTTTGATCAGGGCGGAGGCCTTGCTCAAGGGAATGATTTAGCTCGCTGGGCTCCCAAACTTCAGGGGTCGAGGGGCAAAGGAACAAAGTAGCAAAGGGGAGAACCAGTTTTTGACCCTTTACTCCTTTATCCCTTTACCCCTTTAAACAGTGTCTGCTTTTCGTTCACCTGGAGGCGCTATGCGATTCCACGTTGAAGCGAATGTTTTTCAAATGTTCCCGCAGTATTGCAGGGGACTCGTCGTTGCCACAGGAATCGACAATTCACGGTGGTGCCCCGACCTCGAAAAACTTCTCAGGGAAGAGGAAGAGAAGGTTCGATCGAACCCGGATGTCGATGCGGCGACG
>Ga0187861_10002865_pt1 | contig 15828 bp, 13 predicted proteins | sample June2016WEW_10_1_3_FD_132986 | JGI IMG/M metagenome (GOLD analysis project Ga0187861, IMG submission 132986) | Peatland microbial communities from SPRUCE experiment site at the Marcell Experimental Forest, Minnesota, USA - June2016WEW_10_100 | ecosystem: Environmental > Terrestrial > Soil >...
ACCTGTGCCGCCCTTTCAGGGCTTGGTTCATACGCATGCCCTTCCCAGGGCTTGCGCCCTGGGCTTTGCTGTTTCGCGCTTTCAGCGCTCTGGACAATTCTCCTTAGCTTGACGCGCATGCCTGAAGGGGCGACACGTTCTTCCTGTGATTGCGTCACTATATTATGCAAAGTTCAATGCAATCCTATTCAAGCGCCATTCGGTTCATATCGCCGTTCAGTCACTTTATTATGCGGGACTGAATAGTTACCAAAATGCCAGCATCCTCCATGAAAATCGAGCCACGCATACTGGTGCATAACTCTTCCCTCACCACGATTGTTTCGCCGGATGCAGTTTCATTTCAAAAATTCATTAGACCGCCTCAGCACAGGAGGCGGTGGACAGGCGATCTCGACCCACTTGTTCGTGGCCGGGTGAGCGAAACCCAACAATGCGCTGTGTAAATGGTAACCCAGGTCGCTCGGCAAAGCCCGGCTGTCCTCCGCAGGGACACCTCCAGCTGTGTAGAGCTGGTCGCCGACGAGTGGATGCCCGGCGGCAGCAAGGTGGATTCGTATCTGGTGCGGCCGGCCAGTTGTAATCCGGATTTGAAGCAGACAACACTCATCGCGCCGCTCAAGGACATTAATGTGGCTGTGAGCTGGTTTCCCGGTAGTGGATGCGGCATGAATGGTCTTCAGGATCCGGTGTGGAACCGGACCGATCGGAGTGTCAACTTCAAATTCGTCAAGGGCAGGGCACCCGGAAGCTAAAGCGCGATAGACTTTCAAGATTTGGCCGCAACGCCATGCCTGAGAGATTTTGGAGGCAGCTTCCGGAGTGAGTGCGAACAGAACGATTCCCGATGTTCCTCGTCCCAGTCGGTGTAAAGGGCTGGCCCCGGGGAAATAGCCTCTGACGAGCGATAGAAGGGTGTTTTCCATGAAACCGCCACCCCCGGGAACCGTGGGGAGCCCCGCCGGCTTGGCAACTCCAAGCAAGCGCTCGTCCCTATACAGGATGGCGAAAGACCTGGGAGCCACGGGCTCCTCCCAGGGCGGACGCATCCAACTCAGGATCAAGCCTGCCCGCAGAACCGTCTCTCGATTTGATGGAGTCCCATTCAGGAGGATATGACCGGAGTCAATGCGATCCAGCCACTCTTCCCGTGTAAATCGAGAGTAATGTCGGGTCAGGTAATCGATTACTGTTACGTCGGCTGCGTCAGTCCCCAGACGCTTTCGGTATTCGAAACCATGGTTCAACTCAGCCATTCCCCCGTGCCCGTGCAAAATAATAATCTGCTTTCACAATACTCTACTTGAGCTAATTATCTAAAGATTGCATTCAAGGTCGCTGCAACTCGTACTCCCGTTTTTGCGAGCTGCGTTTGTATTATCGGCAGCGCCATTCGGTAATAATCATCACCAAGAGCAGTACCAGAGTGAATCACGTTTTGAGTCCCAGGGAGACAGTATGCCTTCTTGGCTACCTGTAGGCTCTCAGTAGCCCAATCCTCCGGGGTGCCTTTCAACGATTCACCGGCAAATGCAGGAGTCGCAATGCCTTTGAGATCCCCCAGCAATTCTCCTTCATCTGTGGTGTATCGTTCTATGATTTGCGAATCCCAGACCCGATGGAGGTTAGAACCAAAATTGTAGAACCGCACGTGGATTAAGTTGCCCCCGCTTTAAACAGAGCCGCGAGCGAAGCGAGCGGATATAAAGCCGCTCCCTGCCCTCGCGGTACTGACTGCTGACTACTGATGTATTTCCGCCAGAATACTGCGATTCGGATCCAGCAGGACTTTTTCCGGCCGAACCGGCAGCTTGACGCTGGTCTTCAGAGGTTTGGTCCCCGTTACCCCGATCCTTCCCAGATACTGCGGTTCTCCTTTCAGAGTTATATAGACCGGTAGTTCCATGTGAAAGGATTCCGGCACGTCAGACTGAGCAAGCGTAATGGATACTTCCGTCTGGCCGTTCTCCGCGTCTGCGAGTTGATAGCTGAAGTTGTAGGTCGGAGTGTATGCTCCGTAGACCCACTGGTCAAAGAACCACTCCATCGACGTCCCCATGTGCTTTTCAACTATCTTTCGAAAATCCTCAGTCGATGCATTCTTGCCGGCAAAGGTTGAGTAGAAATCATGCAGCATCATGATGAAGGGTGCGTCAGGATTTTGGGTTTTGCTGTCATACATGAGCATCCGCAGCATTTCCATAATGCAGGAGCCCTTGTAATTGATAAGCATGTTGTTGCCCCATCCATTGTATTCATCAAGCTGTGGATTCAACCATACGGGACCTGCATCAACCGGGCGATAGCCCAATCGCGTTTTTGAAAGCAGCCAGTCGCGCCGGACGTCGTAGAAGTTCTTCAACTCCTTCGGCTCAAATTGGCGAAAATAAGCGGATTCGGCAAAATCGGCCATTCCTTCCGAGAGCCACTCATCGTGATAAGTCTTCCATCCTACCAGATGCTCGCACCACTGATGAGACATTTCGCGAATGATGTAGTAATCGCGCATGACTCCAGACTCCTGTATATGCGGATTGTTCGAGGTCTCCAGAAGCCTCTCGTAAGACGGGAAAATGAGATAAGGCCAGCTTTGGCCGGAACGGATGACAGGCAGCACAAACACGGATACATTCTTGAATGGCAGAGCCCCGAAGTAAAACTGAAAGAATTGCATGGCCTGAAAACTGAGGTCCGCTACGTGTTTTTGATCCTTTGGCGCATAAAGCCCCGCGAGTGCGTAGGCAGTCACTTTCATGTCGGATTCCGTCCGTTCCGCCTCGGTGAACCCCCCGTAATTGAATCCCACGACGCTTAAAGGGATGTCGGTTTTCCATGAAGTAAAAAGGCCGTCTTTTTGCTTTTCGGAGGCAGTTTGAATGCCGGGGCCGATGAACTTGTAGCTCTTGGGAGAAAGTGCGCGTATTTCGTACCGGGCCCTGTCGTCATAGAAGGTCGGGAAGCAGGATAGCCAAGGCAAGTTATGGACACGTGTTGCACTGGCGCTGGTCGAACGTGTTACGATGACTGAGGACTGGCCTGTTTTTGCCGGGCTGCCAGGGTCGACCACAGAGGTTATCAAAGAGGTTGAAGTTGTGGGCGCGCCATCCCATATTTGGGAGACCACAAAATAATGCCCGCCGCCAGCTTGTTGTTCGTTCACTATCCGGGTGTCACGGGTTGATTCTTCTTTGTAGCTGATTTTGATTTTATGCTTTTCTCCCGGATTTACAGGCTTGTCGAGAATTACCCAAGGATCACTGTCGAGATCGCGATCCTCTTGAATGAAGCTGAGCTTATTTCCAGATTCGTCCTCGATTGAACCGATTCGAAGTATTCCATTGAGATTAAATGACAAGATCCGAGCCGGTTCCGCGACTGTAAACTCCATCTGCGCGGTAGCTGAAATTCTGTTATCGTTGGCAACTTGCAGATCAATGTTGGTTGCCTCGCTGTGTGCCAGCAGCTCGCGATGTTCGGGGTGGCGCGACTTGGCGTACTCGGCTGCAAGGTGAAAGCCCGACCACCATTCGAAATATGCGCCAGGGTTGAGATGCAGAAGCATCACTTCTTCGTCCTTCGCCTCGTACGGCAAGAGCAATGAGTCGCGATTCCAACTGATATGGAAAAGCAAATCACCGGACTTCTTGGCTTTAAAATCCGCAAAGAAAAAGCCCTTGCTGGAGCGTTCCGTCAGATCTGCCAGCATACGCGCCGCCATGTTCTTCATTGCCGGATAACCCTTGCGCGCGTTATCAATCCATGAGTTGAAGCTTTCGGCATATTTTTTCTGGGATGACGCGAAGGGAGATTGCGCGCGTGCAGGCGCCGGCTTTATTTTGACGAGTTTGCTCAGTTCCGAATAAGTATCGTCAGTGAAGTAAAAAACTGCCTCGCTAAACGGGTCTTCGAGTTTGGGGCCTCCGGCAAAACGCGCGATCTGACGCTTATCGATATCCGATGGCGGTTCAAGTTCGAATTTGCCCTCTCCTTGATAGTAAGCAGCGAGCACTCGCCCGGCAACCGGCGCTGAAAAGGTGAGCCGCCCGGCAATGAAGGTAAATTTTGCCGAATCGCGTTGGAATTCAACGTTCTCACATGAAGCCGCGTCTCCCGCCTGAAGTGACCGCAGTTGCTTATAAATTGCAATCAGGTCCTGGGATGATGACGTAGATAAATCGGCGGCAGCAGCCGGAACGGCAATATTCAGAAAGCAGATCATCAATACTGTGATTCGCTTCATCGTGCCTCCGTGAACGCCTGAATCGCTAACCTCGGATGTCATACGCTTGACTGGCAAAAATCCTCTCTGCACTTCGCGAATCCGTGGTCGCCGAATACATTCGCGTATTGGAAAAATGAAATTGCAGAAAACCGCCTGCAATGACACGGATATAGAAAGCATTATAGATTAGTTTGATGCGCTCCTTGATCGCTTTTCTCATCTGGGCGCGCCTCAGTATTCTGCTGATCAATTCATGGCTGAAAAATATGCGGAGCAGATTCACGTACTATATGTCGATTATTACTCCGCACTCGCGGACGGCAGCCGCTTCTTGAAAGATGGGTATTCAATGGATGGACCGCATCCGAATGACAAAGGCTATGGCTTGATGGCGCCTCCGGTGCAAGCAGCGGTTGAGAAGGGAGCCTATCCGCTCCAATTGACGGTCAGGGATAAGCAAAACAAGGATCAGTCGCGCACTGCCTCTCAGGCGATCGATTTCGAAATTCGGAAGGAACAGTCGTGACGGATTCCACGGTCCCGGAAGTGCTGCCTGAAAGAGTGAGGTGCGAAAAGCCGTCGACGTGCAAGTGCTCGTAGACGTGGACGGAAGTGAATTACTTTCGGCCATACGCCGAGAGTTTCTGATTTCAATGACCGAAGCTATATCGTGGTTGCTTGCGTGAACCTTTTGCATGCATGATGTCATCCATCTATTAGGATTCTTTAAATTGGATTACTATTTCTATTCATGCATTTAAATCATAGAAAGGTGCATTGATGGAAACCGGCACAAGTGGTTTTGGCTCGAAGTATTGTCTTTTATGCATCTTCCTTTGCTTTGGTCCGTGGTTTGCACTGGAGCGTGCAAATGGCCAGACGAGTCCCGCCTCTTCTGGGCAGAACGATGGTTTCAAGCAGGGTTTCGATTTAAAGGTGGCCGTCGAGGAGGTTCGGATTGATGCGGTGGTTCTTGGCAGAAACGGGCGTCAAGTCAGGGATTTGACCGCGAATGACTTTGAGGTGTATCAGGATGGCAAATCCAAGCAAATCATCTCCTGTGCTTATGTAAATGAAGAGCAGGCGCCGTCCAGGAAATTATCCAAGACAAGCATCTTGACATCCTCACCGATGCTGCCGAAAGACAGGGTCCGGCGGACGCTCGCTTTTGTTGTCGATGACCTCTCAATGGACTTCGATCATTTTTACCACGCTCGAATGGCGATTGAGAAGTTCGTCGAAACACAAATGCAGCCTTACGACCTGGCGGTCATCTTTCAGACCAGCGGCGGCACGCTGCTGCAGTTCAGTTCTGACAGGAAGGTATTGCTGTCAAGGGTCAAGAGTTTGCGCTGGAAAGGGGGAACCGGCGGGATGCTCGGCTGCGGGCCATCCGGATGCGGAGTCGCTCCCGCTTCACGGCGAGACACTGGCAATGCAGTTGATGCCGAGACTGCGGATATTGATATTGATCTGCAGCAAGCAGTCGCGCGGTTTGGGAATCTGGGTGGTGCAGTCGGCGGTGGTGCCAATGGCTCAGCGACTAACGCACGCCAGGATGCATTACAGGCTGCTCAGGACATTTACCGGCTGGCATTGTTTGAATCCCAAATGGCGGCAATCCGCTATTGCATAAGAACTATGCAGGGCATGCCTGGAAGAAAGTCCATACTTTTTATTTCGTCGGTCATCACTATTCCGGAGGCAAAACCGACGTTAATGGCGCAAGCCTTGGACTTGAATTTCGATTTTTATAGGGATGTAAAAAAGAAGTTCGATGAACTGGCCGATGAAGCATTGCGTGCGGGAGTCGTTATCCAGACTTTGGATATGAAGGGACTATCGGAAACGCAGCCGAACCCGCCGTCGGAAGGCTATATTCCCCTTTCAAGAAAAACCGGAGGGATCATCGTTGAAAACAGCAACTTCTTTTTGAACGGAATCGGACCGGCTGAAGAGGAATTGAAGGGATACTATCTGATTTCCTTCATTCCTTCGCCAAATGCTTTCAGCGACGTCCGCTCGAACGTGTACCACCGGATACAGGTCAAAGTGAAACGGCACGGGACTGAGGTCCATACTCGTGACGGGTACCTCGGTGCTCCCCCTCATTCAAATCCGAATCCCGAATCGGCTGCTTCTACGAACACCCTGGAGCAGGCGATTGTCTCTCCCTTTCGTTATAACGATCTCAAGCTCGACCTGGCTTCCGGCTATGCTTTTGCCCCGACGCCGGGATATTTTTTAAGATCCTGGCTGCAACTGGAAGGGAAGGATCTAAACTTCTCAAACGAACCGGACGGTACGCATTCCCTCTCCCTGGAACTGGTGACCTTGACCTCTAATGCCGACGGACTGGTTCAGGATTCAAAAGGCCTGCAGTACAAGTTCAAGGTGAATGACGAAGACCTTTCCCGGATCCGGAAGGAAGGGGTCGATTTTAATATTTACCTGCCCGTCAAGAACTCCGGCGACTACTACGTTCGCACGGCCATTCGAGACCAGGCATCCGGCAAGATCGGATCCGCCTATCAGTTCCTGCAGATCCCGGATCTGAAAAAACCTCGCCTGGCCCTTTCAAGCCTTTTTGTGATTAATCAGAATGAAGAGGCATCCGATATCAAATCAGGGAATATCGAGGGGAGCAGCAACGCATCGGATTCCGGTCGAAAACTGCACGAGACAAAGAGCCCCGCGCTTCGAAGCTATCTTCCCGGCGAGGGCTTCGACTACCTAACGATGGTCTACAACGCTAAAAACAAAGAAGAGCTACAACCCAATCTGGAATCCCAGGTCACGATCTTCAAGGATGGGGAAAAATACTTTGAAGGGAAACGTGAGGACGTTGACCTGCACGGGGTTGGCGATTTGGGAAGAATCCCGATCATGAAGAGACTCGTCTTTGACAGCAAGATGGGTGAGGGAGCCTATCTGCTCCAATTGGCGGTCAGGGATAAGCAAAACAAGGATCAGTCGCGCACTGCCTCTCAGGCGATCGATTTCGAAATTCGGAAGGAACAATAGCTACCCCGGGAGCGCGGGCGTAGCGCCCGCATGCGGCCGGGACGGCCGCGCTCCCAGGGTGAATTCACCACGCAATGATTTCCTTTTTTAAGAATGGGATCTCCTTCCACGGGTTCTCCGCCGCGGCTGATAAGGGGGTGTTATGTCTACTTCGCCCCGGCGGCCGCGACCGGCCGGAACCCGAAGGCCGATCATGAACAGGATTTTATGGCAAATCGATGTCAGGGGCATGAAATCTTTCCACCCTGCTGCCCGAAGCAACGGATTCGGTCTCTCCTGCTCAATCGGCGGCGGCCTTGAAGGCAGGCGGAGATAGATTTAAACCCCATATAACATCATGATGTTGTGTCCGCCCGGTCTTTAAATACCTGTGAACCGGCAATTTTTTATTTTTTTGTGGACACGCTAAAGCACGTAAGCATGCTTCCGCTCCACCATAGTTGGCAATAGCTACAACTCGAAGCCGCTACAAGACACGCGGCCTCTGCCTTGAGGGGGCTGGATTCGCGCGTTTTTCTGGCAAACAATTCTAATTGCTGACTGACTTCTGTTTGGGAATAAGAGAAACAACGATTCCAACAACGAGAACTATAGCGCTGACGATTGTCCCGATGATGTGCCTGGGACCAAACTCCTTCCCATAAATATGCAAGGGGCTCGCCAGCAGAACAGCAGCCAGCATCAGCACTCCCACCACAATCAACACGATACCCCATTTCCTAGGTGCCATGTTCCTATCCTCCGACAAAACGCCGCGCCGGGCGCCGATACGTTTATGGTTAGTCGAAACAAGCTGCACTTTTTGGTGATCGATTGTAAACCAAAATGACGTTACAGCCAAACATGATCCCATCCCCGTTCTGGCATCCAACAAATAATGCACAACAATAGTACAAACACGGCCCCCCTACCGCATCTCAGGGGCATAAAAAGTATCACGAAAAGTCAAATACTACGGAGACGACATCTTATAGAATAATTTACTGCAACATTTCGGAAGGCGTTGATCAGGCGATCCGCCCCGCGTAGAGTTTGAGGACGCCTCAGCTGTTGTCGCCTGAAGTCGGGACGAAAATTTTTCCCCGGTTATTAAACGCTTCTATTCCCCAGTCCGCCGCTGATCGGCCGACGATGGGGACGCAGCCACCGCCTGCGACGGTCGTTTCCGTCTCTTCCGGCGGTCCAGCAGCCAGGCCAGCGCCGGGAGCAGGATCGAGCCTCCGGGCAGTGAGAAGACCACCAGTGCGGGGATTCCGGCCGCGAGCTTCCGCAGGTGCGCCCGGAGCAGAACCCACTCCTCCGCCGTCAAGGGCGCCCCGTTTCGCTGCTTCATGAGAAGTCGCATCAGGCCATCCACACTGGTGACCTGCTCGAGCAGCGTCTTCTTGAGCGGCAGGAGAAACGCGGGTGGGCGCAAGACATCCCTCTTCAGGAATCCGGTGAAGCCTACACCAGCGTCGCCGCTCGGGGGATAGTCGAAACAAGCTGCATGCCCCTGTTTCCCTAACCGAATCCTGGCGACACCGTAGCTCTCGAATCTATTTCTTCCCTTGCTTCACTATGCAAGGCAACAGAGGCCAGGATCTACGATCTATCCGTCAGGACTGAGAAGCAACAAAAAAATATCAATGCTAACCTTCCCCTATTCTCCTGAAGTTCGCTTTTGGAAAATTGCGGCCAAGCCTTGTCCTCCACTCGACTGTGTCCGTCTCCGAGTGCTTCCATAGCCTGGTGACGCCGATGACATTACTTTAGGAAGTCGAAAGGCGTGGCCTCGCTAGGCAGGCCTGATGCCTGAAAAACAGTTGAACCAGTAGGAAAACAAGCGCAGTCAAAGCACAGTCGATATGAGCATATCAACGAAACACAATAGCCAAGCGGTCGGCAGCAGCAGCGGTGGGGAGCACTCTGTTGACAAATCAGATTGCTTCCCGCGCCCGCTGACATTGAGGCAGGTGCAGGCTGTTTATGGCATTTCGTATTGGGTTGTGCGTGGCTGGGTGATCGACGGCCTGTTGCATCCAGTCAGACTTCCCGGGAGTCGGATCAAAGCGAAAGGCGGCCGCGTTATCGCAAACAGCCGGGACCACTAAGGCGCTCGAGTTCTGAGTAGAGATAATTGCGGATAGTGTCAGCAACATGATGGTATGCACAATTGGCGGCGATTCTCTCGCGCATGCTCCAAGATGCGTTGCGGTATAAGACGTCCATAACCTCTTTCACCTGAACCCTGCATTCGTTTAGGCCGCGAACGGTTCCGCCGTGATTTTCATTGGGCAGCTTAAATCATGTTTGAATGGATTTATTGCGGAGTACAACTGCTCTTCGTTCCACGACGGTTGGATTGGAGCGAATAAACTGGTCCCGGCTCACGTTGCGGCCCTGGCACATTTTTAGCAATATAGCGTCGTCAGTTCCCCTGTCCACCCTTCCTCTTCCAGTGTGTTATTCCTCTATCGCAATCCGGCATCCTTCCGATAACAAGCAATATACCTATTAGATTGGCAGAGAGGTTATATGAGACTGATCTTGGTTTTTGCAGGCATCCTACTTGTGGCAAGTGTTTTGCCAGCAGGACAGCCCAGCCTGCTAGAGAGTAATGACGCTCCTTCAAATGGACCGACGGCCCAGGTGAGCTGTGAAAACAGCTTTTTCCGCGCCGCGCGGGCAAAGGAGACTACTGGGGGTCCAGAGCATCAGGTCTTGCTAAGAGTTGCTTCTGCCTTTGGGCGCAGAGACATCCCCCATTTCTACATTGCCGAAGAAGGCAACAATGCCGTGTATATTGCCGGCAGCTCGTCGGTTGATGGCAAGGGAAAGATTGTAATATCCCGAAGGCTCGTAAAACTCCTAGCAAATACGCTTGCCCTAGAGGGCATCCTGGCGCACGAGATGGCGCATTTAGTCAGCGATGACGGCACCTTCGGTTGCGATCAATGGATCATGCGTGATCCCATGCAGGAAAAAGTCGCCGATGCGCTGGCGGCGAAGACTGTCGGATACAGTCCCCTACGAGCCTTTTTCCTCAGGATTAAAGAAATTCAGGGGGGCCGGAGTACAGATGTGGACGATCGACTTCAGGCGATCGACGCACTCGAAAAGATGGAAAGAAAGCAGCGATAATCTATCGCCGCTTTTTCTTATGCGGCAGACGAAATTATTGTCGATCTCGAAACGTATGCTCTGCAAAAAGGCCATCCGTAGTGTTTCGGAGACTAGCCGAAGTGAGTGGGCTTCACCACCGTTATGAGCGGCAAGCCGCTTGATACCGTGCTGGGAAATTAGCAATTGTTGCACAGGTTGAGGCGGACGTCAGACGGCTGCCGTGACCGAGAGATCCTGGCAGCCCTGCGGGATAATTTTCATCCTGCTGATTCTTGCGATGCGTGGATCGTTGCGTGAATGCTTCCCGCGACTGAGATAGGAAGGAAGAATTTTCCCACATGGATTTTTCAGTAGCAAAACCGCGGACACAGCCAAGGAATCACCTACGGGCCGCCGCGCCGGTTCCCGACCCTACCAGTCGGTGGCGTTGTTGGGCCCGACTTCTCGATCTTGCCCAACTGCTGGGTCTGGACAAACCTGCCCGGATTACCGTGCTCTACTTGCTCTGCATTGCTCCGACATTACGCATCGCGACTTCCATGGAGGACTGGAACGGGCCGTTCGGGCTGAACTCCACAGTCTCTGTGCCGGCCTGATAAATCGCGTTGTGGCCAGGCTCCATATAGTGGGCATCGCCCGCTCGTAGCAGTTCCTCACGATCGGCGTTGACAGCCGTGGTGCTTCATCAGGTAAGTGTTGTTGATTATCACCGGCAATCCCGCAACTTGTGAATGTTCCTGGATTTCCCTGCTTCTTCTGTCATCAAACATGTATGAAGACCAGAAGAAGCTCATCTCGCCGTTGTTCCAATCCCGTTTGTTGCTTCAAGGGACACTTTGGCAAAGGCAACATCATTCGCCATTCATTTTACACCACCACGCAGGGCAGACGGCGTCGTTACCGGTGAAAGGAATGCGGTAGAACGTTCTCTTCCACCCATGGCTCACCCTCCTATCGCCTTCATAAGCCCAGATCTCTGTTCGATGAAATGATCCTTATGTGTGTGAACGGTCTTGGCATAAAGGCCATGGCTCGAGTCAAACGGATCTCTTGGGGCACGGTTGCCCGCTGGCTTGAATCCGCAGCGAGGTATGCAGAATGGTTCAACCAGTGGAAGCTGAAGGGTTTTGTCATTCATGAACTTCAGGCCGACGAGATCAGGACATTTGTTGGAGACAAGGAGCAGGTGGTCTGGGTACTGACGACTCTTGAAGTGGGGTCCAGACTGTGGGTTTTTGTGATGGTCGGCCGTCAATACTTGTGAGCTAATCGCACTTCGCTTCACCAACCCACCTCCGCAGGAATCTGTCCCGTGGCTTACGGTATCCGGCCGAATCAGCCCGATTTTATACCCCCCTCCCCATCTATGTTTTAAAAACCAGCCTATTCCGTACAAGCGATTTCATAACCGATTGCGACTGCGATGCCGATTTCGACTACGGCTTCCCCGAAGTCGCAGGGGGATGCTCTTCGGGTTTTGAGGCGTTGGCATCTCCGCTTGTGGGAACGGCCCGCACCCAATCGCCGAAGTTTATCAACTCTTCCATCCGGCATGACCAGACGAGTCTGTCCTCCCACACGGTGATGTCCGGGCACCCGTCACACATGCTGAGAGCGCCGCTCCCGGTGAAGTCCGCCGGTTGGATGATCATGATCGATTGCATGTGGAGTTTCCTGAACAGCAAGGCCGGTGAACGTGCGGCATCGTGCAGATAGGCAAGAGCGGTGCGGCTCAAGCCTTTGTCGAACGGGGCAAGCAACAGCATCGCCTTGCCCCTGCCGTGCACCTTCGGCTTCGTGTAGGCCAGATATGACCCGTTCAGCAGGTGATGAAGCGTCTGGGAAAGCTCCATGAATTTCGGGCCCGAGTAGCCGAAGATCTTGTCCTTCGTCCCGATGCGCATAGTCAGCAGCCACTTGAAATGGTCTGGACGTTCCGTGCCGTTGAGATACGCCGAAGGCTGGAAGTCCGGATAGCGCGAACGTATGGCCTCGACGACGTCCGTCGACATGGTGTAGATCTGCCGCTCTTCGTCGACGACGTAGGCGATTGGCGCCATGTCGATTTTTCTGCTTCCGACAAGATAATCATAGCCCTTGCGCATGGAACCCGCGCGGTAAGCAATAAACACGAGGACTTGGACGATATCGATGTGGTTCTGCCCCCAGGCCACGATCTCAGGGACATCCTTGAGTGTGTCCTCGTAGACGGTGGCATTGAAAGCACAGGAAATGTCGCCAACCTCGGCCAGCATGAGAGCATATTGCAGCCGCAGCTCATTCGGACTATCCGCCGAGTTTCACGCTATTTCGCCGCTCCTGCGCGTTTCCGGTATTCGTCCCGATACTTCAGTGCCTCGTCGAAAGCCCCGGCCGGCACGATCCGGCCGCGAATCCTCGGATATGCGCTCTCTGCCAGCTTGACCCAGGCGTCACGGGCTCTGGCATCAACCGGCACGACATTCAAGCCCCGGTCTTTCATCACCTTCACATCGGTCTCGCCTTCCTTGCGGATCTCGTCCTGCAGCTTCTTGCCCGCCTCCTGCATGACCTGCATCAACGGGGCGTGCAGGTCGGTCGGAATCCTGTCCCAGACCCGCTTGTCGATGACGGCGGCTCCCAGCAGGAGCTCCCAGTTCAGATCGGTCATATATTTTGCGTAGCGGAAGTACTGGGAAATGATCGCCAGTTGGGGAGAGATCGGCACCGCATTGACGAGTCCCGTCTGCAACGCGGTGAGGATTTCCGTCGCCGGCTGCGGCACCAGGTTGAAGCCCAGGGACTTCATGATATCGGTTATATCGGTGGTGTCATTGTCCCACGCGAGCTTGAGCTTTTTGAGGTCGTCGGGTGTGGCGACCGGCCTCTGGCTGAAGAAGTGAACCCAGCCCCCATCGGCCCAATTCAGCACCACGAAGCCCTGCTTCGCGATGTTGGCCTCCAGCGTAGGGCGCATCTTCTCAAAGACGGCGTACACCTCTTCATAGGAGCCATACATCATCGGGACACCCAGGGCGTAGACCGACTTGTCGATCTCGGCCACACCTGCGGTGGTGAGCACGCCGGCGTGCAGCGTGCCGAGCCTCATCTTGCGGACAATTTCCGGATCGTCACCAACGACTCCGCCCGGGTAAATATTGACGATCACTTTGCCATTGGAAACTTTCTTCCACTTGTCGGCCGCCTCTCTGAGGATCAGATACCACGAGGATTCGTTAGGCACAAGCGTGGCCATCTTGACCGTGATTTGGGCATGCGCCTGCGGGGCAAAAAGCACAGTCGTCGCCAGCACAATGCCGGCAGTGACTGCAACCGCTGCCAGTTTTTCAAGCAGGTCCGAGGTAAGTGCATTGTTCGATTTCATGATGGACGACACCCTCCAATCTTGTGACGCTGTTATTCTACAAAGAGCTCGGATCAGCCTCCAGGAGGCTTGCCCCGGGTTAAACCATCACGTTCGCTCCGGCCCGGATCCAGATTCGCTCGCGCCGACGGACCAGAAGATCTCATCCTAACAAATTTGATGCTCTCGCTGTTAGGATAGACTTATGGGCTTGACTTGAGTGGAGCGCTATGCGGGATACCGGGGAGATCAGCGCCCGCTGAGGTCTATACTTGGCGCACGACCTACGCGGTCCGATAAATTGAAGATCAATGGCACTCTGCCCTGCAAGAGAGCAGATCCTCACTCCACGCGGCCTTCGCCGTCTTCTCGGGCATTTGCATTGATCGCACGGCGCCCGGCGCCTCGGCGATCGCGGTCTGGTTAGCAGCCTGAGCGCTGGCTCTGGCGCCTCGGCATCCTATATGCCGCATTGGCCACCAAGCAGCACCTCGCGGTTGACCTGGTGTGCTGGGCGCAGCCTGGGCCGGTCTTTATCTACGATTCTTCCGCCTGACAGAGGAACTCCAGGCCTGACCGACACGATTGAAAAGGCTTCTACACAATTCGTCAGGACTGGCGGTTCTCATCGCACAAATTGGGCTTGCAGTACTACGCGAATGATGGATAATCAGGGAGTCCTATGGGAAATCCTGTTTTAACCGGAACGCTCAAGCCCGGCATCAAGATCGTTGTTGTGGAAGGAGGTTCAGAACTAAAGGACTTCATCGATCTCCCCTGGAATCTCTATGCCGAGTATCCCAGATGGGTTCCTCCCCTTAAGAAGGAGGTTCGCCGGCTTCTGGATCCCCACCGGCACCCTTTCTGGTCGTCTGCCGAGCGCCGGCTCTTTCTGGCCCTGCGCGGTTCGCAGGCGGTGGGCAGGATCGCGGGCATTATTGATCGTTGCTATAATGAGTTCCACGGCGAACAGATGGGCATTTGGGGATTCTTCGAATGCGCTGACGATCCGGCCGCGGCCGCGGCCCTCTTTTCCGCCGTGGAGACGTGGGCTCGCCGCATGGGCATGGCCTTCGTCAGGGGACCGCTCAACCCGTCCACCAACTACGAGGTCGGGCTGCTTGTCGAGGGCTTCGATTACCCGCCGGCGTTGATGATGACTTACAACCCGCCGTACTACTCCAGATTGGTTGAATCGTGCGGTTTCGCCAAGGAGAAGGACTTGGTCGCCTTCCTGATCGATGGCGATTACCGGCTTCCCGAGTGGATGGATAGTCTGGCTGGACGGATAGCCCGAAAGAAAGGCATCCACATCCGGCTCATTCGTCCCAAGGATTATGACGCCGAGTTTGCCCTGATCAGGGAAATTTACAATGACTCCTGGTCCGCTAACTGGGGCTTCGTCCCCCTGAGCGATGAGGAGATGCGGGACATTCAGAAGAGTGTGAAGAGCTTCGCGGATCCCGACCTGGCTTTCTTCATCTATTACGAGGACGAACCAGCGGCGGTCTGTGTAATCTTCCCCGACATCAACCCGTTGCTCAAGCGTCTCAACGGGCGGATCGGCCTGCTGGGTTTGCTGAAGGCACTCCTCTATAGCCGGAAGATCAACGGATTGCGGCTGTTGATGTTCGGGGTCAAGGAGAAGTACCGACAACTGGGAGTCCCCATGTTGGCTTTTCACCACATATATGAGGTCGTGAGGAAGAAAAGGAAATATCAGTATCTGGAGATGGGCTGGACCCTGGAGGACAATGATGCCATCAACACCTTGGCCGTGGAAGCGGGCGCCAAACCATACAAGAGATATCGCATATTCAGAAAGGCTTTATAGTTTTCCGCGTCGCGTGAACGTCTAGCATTGCAGTGGAGGTCTGGGCATGTTGGTCGAGGAACGAGTTCCCATCATTGCTTTCGTCTGGAGACCTGGTGAGATAGGCCCGCCTGTGACGGAAATGGCGCAACGCACGGACAGCCGAGCTATCTTCGATTTTTCCACGATGGGGGCGGAAGCACTGCATTCGTTCCTACAAACGGCTGACCCTGCTGGCCATGTCAGCGACATCAAGATTTCCACCTCCGCCCTGATGAATCCATCCGTCGGCCGGCTCCTGAAGGAAACAGGCGCCCGGAA
>Ga0187861_10002867_pt1 | contig 15818 bp, 10 predicted proteins | sample June2016WEW_10_1_3_FD_132986 | JGI IMG/M metagenome (GOLD analysis project Ga0187861, IMG submission 132986) | Peatland microbial communities from SPRUCE experiment site at the Marcell Experimental Forest, Minnesota, USA - June2016WEW_10_100 | ecosystem: Environmental > Terrestrial > Soil >...
AACCACGTGAACATCGCCGGCGGCCACACTATGGGCGAAGACCAGGGTTTCCATTTCATCGCTATGGAGTATTGCGAGGGCGAGCCGCTCGATAAGCCGCTCAAACACGGCGGCGCGCTGCCGTGGGACAAGGCCCTGGAGATCGTGAGCCAAGTGGCGCGGGGCCTCGAGCACGCGCACGAACACGGCATCATCCACCGGGACATCAAGCCGGGCAACATTATCCTCACGCCGGAGGGCGTGGCGAAGATTCTGGACCTGGGCCTCTCGAAGACCGTTGGCGGCGAGGAACACATGTTCCAGACGGAGACCGGCGTCGTGCTGGGAACGGCGCACTACATCAGCCCGGAACAGGCCAACGGGGACAAGAACGTTGATCGGCGGACGGACATCTACTCGCTGGGCGCGACATTCTATCATCTGGTCACTGGCAAAACGCCGTTCCAGGCCGCCACGCCGATGGCCATGATCCTGAAGCACATCCACGAGCAATTGCCCAATCCGCAGGACATCTGTGATGAAATCCCGGACGGCGTGGTGCAGATCATCCAGAAGATGATGGCCAAGGCCCCCGCGGACCGCTACCGCGACTGCAAGGAACTGCTCGCCGACCTGGAACTGGTGATAGACGGCAAGATGCCGTCCAGCCAGGCGATAGCTGAGCACAAGTCCAGCGTGGCCGTAGCGCGGGCGGCCCGGCCAAAGAAACCTGCCGGGATCGCGCAAGTTCCCCGCCGCGCGGCTGGGCCTGTGACGCCAGTTGGCAAGCAGGGGCCTGAACGGGTTGGGCGGCGAAAGACGGCGCCAGACGGCGCTGTGGCCCAACCCGGCGGCGCCCAACCCGGCTGGAGCAGCAAGGCCATAGGCGTCGCGGCCGCAGCCGCTGTTTTGGCCGTGGTGGCCGTGGTTGTGGCTGTCGTGCTGGTCAGCAACAGCAACAGGCGCGCGCGGGCCGAACAGGAAGCGCGCGAGAAGAGCAAGAAGGAAGAAGCGCTGCAACAAGCGGAAAAGGCAAAACGGCAAGCGGAAGAGGAAAGGGAACGGGCCGCCAAGGCCGAGAAGGAAAAGCGCATGCTTGAGGATCAACTGCGCGAAGCCCGCTTGGCCACCGCAGCGGCGAAGAAGAAAGCAGAAGCCATTGGCGAGAAGGCCGAGCAGAAACCCGTCACGCCCACAGTGCCAGCCACCACCGTGCAGGCCGAGCCGAAACCAGCCCCGCCGGCAGCGCCGGCGCCCACCACGAAGCCTCAGCCGGCTGCTGTTCCAGCCGAGAAGGCCAGCGGCGCGGATGTGGCGCTTGCCTATGAGACGGCGCTCGCGGAAGCCTATGGCTTGTTAGGCCAATTCAAGGTCCAGGAGGCTGAGAAGCGCCTGGACCAGGCCAAGGCTGACCCCAAGCTGGAGGCGCTGCGGCAGGCGCTGGAGCTGGACAAGAAATGCGCGCACATGATGGAGGACTGGAATAAGGCGGACGCAGCAGGCGCCGCGCTGTTAGGCAAGGATTCGCGTGCGTTCACCTTGCGTTACGCGGACGGCAAGCCGCCTTATAAGGTCGGGCAAGGCAGCAGGAACCGTGTCAAGGGCGTGTCGGGTGAAATCATTGAGACCGAAATGGACTTGGGCGGCGGGTTCGCAGGCAAGAAAGTGCCGCTTGACGCCCTTGCCCCGCAGACGCGCTGCGAACTGGCCGCTCTTGCTTTGCCGCCGGAAGCCCAGACAGACCTCCATCTGGGGTTTGCGGGGTTGCTGGCTCTCCAGTGCAGGGCTGAGGGCTTCACCGCGGATACCGTGCGCAAACGCCTGGAAGCCGCACGCAAGAAAGGGGCTCCGGCCGACATCGTCAACCATATCGGGGAACGGCTGGAGGCGTGCGAACGCGAGCAGCAAGCCTTGGCCGTACTGAAGCAGATTGACGACGTGCTCAAAGCCAAGGAGTTGCAGGACGCCAGGACACTCTTCGATAAAGCGAAGCAGGACCATGCCGGCACATTGGCGCTGGCGCGGGCGCAAGGGGGGATCGAGGACCGCCTGGCAGAGCTCGCACCGCCGACGTATCTGGCCGACTTGCCCGAGTTGGAGGTGAAGACCTGCCAGGGGCTCCTCGACTTCGGCAAGGGGCGCTTCAAGGAAGGCCCGGAGCTCAAGCTCAACGGCAAGTCATACCCGCATGGTCTGGCTTTGCATCCGCCGCACGATGGTTCGGGGCATGTGGCTTATATGCTCGACAAACGGTACCGTTCCTTCCAGGCCACGGCGGCGATCTGTGATACGGGCGGCGCGGGGCCGGACGGCCTGACGGGCAGGCCGCTCACGTTCCGCGCCGTCGGCGATGGCAAGGAACTCTGGAAATCACAACCACTTCAGAGAAGATCGCAGTCTGAAGAGTGCAAAGTGGACGTAAGCGGCGTCTCCAAGCTTGAGCTTCTTGTTGACTGCCGCGGCGGGGCCGCCGACGGCGCCCACTCGGCGTGGCTGGATGCTTTGGTCCGGGGAAGTGCGACGGGCCCGCCGATGGAAATTGCGCTGGACTTGGGCGGGGCCGTCAAGGTGGAGATGCTCCTCATCCCCGCAGGCACGTTCCTGATGGGCAGCCCGGAAAATGAGGTAGGCCGGGAAGGGGACGGCAGGGAGGGTCCGCAGCACAAGGTGACGATTACGAAGCCCTTCTACATGGGGAAGTACGATGTGACCGTAGCGCAGTTCCGGGCGTTCGCCGACGCCACAAAACAAACGACCGAAGCGGAGCAGGCGGGCGAAGCCTGGACGTGCAAAGACGGCGGGCTGCTGGCCGGGAAGGGCGTGAACTGGCGGACGCCTGGCTACTCGCAAGAGGACAACTACCCGGCGTGCGCGATTACCTGGAACGATGCGCAGGAGTTCTGCAAGTGGGCCACGCAACAGACGGGCCGAAAAGTTTGCCTGCCCACCGAAGCACAGTGGGAATATGCCTGCCGCGCGGGGACAACGACAAGGTTCAACAGCGGCAACAAGGATTCCGACCTGGAGCAGGCGGCATGGTCCAACATGAACTCCGGGTTGCATATCAATGCCTGTGGCCAGAAAAAGCCGAATGCCTGGGGCTTGTACGACATGCACGGCAACGTGTGGCAGTGGGTGCAGGACTACTACAGCGACAAATACTCTATTGATCCTCCGCCCGTTGATCCGAAAGGCCCGGCATCGGGAGGTGACCGTGTGTTGCGCGGCGGTTGCTGGGGTAATCACCCGGACGGTTGCCGCGCTGCGTACCGCCTCAGGAACAATCCTGGTTTCCGGTGCACGATTTACGGATTCCGGTGCGCAGTGGACTTTTGACCCTGTGCCCTTTGTGGGGAATGCAGCATGAGCAACGAACTTGACCGGCCGGCTGGGCCGGAGCATACGTCACCTTTTGAACGCATCCGGCGCACCAATCCCGCGGGTAACGAATACTGGTCCAGCCGCGATTTCGCGGGCGTTCTCGGGTACACCGACTACCGCAACTTCGAGCAGGTTCTGGGCAAGGCCCGCCTGGCCTGTTTCAACAGCGGCCAGAGGATAGAGGACCATTTCGTTGACATCACCGATATGGTCGGCATCGGGAGTGGTGCGCAACGCACCGTGAAGACCGTTTTGCTTTCGAGGTATGCCTGTTACCTGGCTATCCAGAATGCTGATCCCTCGAAGGAGATCGTGGCCTTGGGCCAGACCTACTTCGCCGTCCAGACGCGGCGGCAGGAGGCGGCAGACCAAGCACAGGAGGATGAACGGCGGCTCCTGTTGCGCGACGAAATGCGGACGCACAACCTGCGCTTGGCTGAGGCCGCTAAGACAGCCGGCGTCATTGAGCCTGTGGACTACGCCATCTTCCAGAACCACGGCTACAAGGGCCTGTATGGCGGTATGACGGCACATGACATTCACCGCCGCAAGGGGCTGAAGAAAGGCCAGCAGATTCTCGACCACATGGGCAGCACGGAACTGGCCGCCAATCTCTTCCGCACCACTCAGACCGAAGAGAAGATTCGGCGCGAGCGGATCGTCGGCAAACAGCGGGCCAACCGGACGCACTATGAAGTCGGCGCCAAGGTGCGCAAGACGATCCAGGAACTGGGCGGCACCATGCCCGAACACCTCCCGCCCGCTGAAAACATCAAGAAGTCGCAGACCGGAAAGAAGCGGCCGAAGGGATTGCCGAGCGCGCCGGGCACCTTGCCTGTGCAGGAGGACCTGTGAATGGTGCTCCATACTAAGAGAACCCGCTCCTTCCCTGGCCTTCCGCAGTGCGCACACTTGCGGCACTTGGTGTTGCTCGTCTTCGCCGCGGCCGCCGGCGCGGGTGAAACCCAAGGGCCGCTCGAGGAGCTCCGCGCAGCCAAGACGGCAGGCGTCTGCGTGCAACTCGGCTGCGGCGCTGGGACGTTGACCGCGGAACTGGCGCAGAGCGGCAATCTGCTGGTGCACGCGCTTGAGAGCGACGAGAAGCTGGTGCGGCAGGCCCGGCAAATGCTCAGTGCGCGCGGACTGTACGGACAGGCGTCCATCGAGCATTGGCCGTATGTAGGACAGGCTTCCAGCCTGTCCGGGCAGGCAGGATGCCTGCCCTACGCAGACAATCTGGTGAACGTGGTGGTGGCGGAACAGCCGGGGAGTGTCACGGACAAAGAGATTCTGCGCGTCCTGGCGCCCAGAGGCACGGCCTGGGTCCGGCGCGGCCCCGAATGGACGGTGTTGCGCAAGCCCTGGCCGAAGGACTTTGACGAGTGGACCCACCGGCGCCACGGGCCCGACGGCAACATGGTTTCCGGGGACCGCGCCGTCAACGTGCCGACGGGCCTCCGTTGGGTTGCCGGGCCGGCCGAGGATGAAGGCGGCAAGAAGTGGTACTACGACCATCTGCTCGTCACCGCAGGGGGCCGCAACTTCTACGTGTTCGACAAGAGCATTGCGGCCCGTGACGCGTTCAATGGCCGGCTGCTATGGAGCCGGGAAATCAAGACGCCCGGGTTCAAGGAAAACAGCGTGGTCGTCAGCCGGACATCCAAGGTCGCTCCGGTGGCCAGCGGAGAGCGCCTGTTCTGCGTCAGCGGCGGAAACCTTGCCGCCTTGGACACCACCACGGGCGCAGAGGCGCAGCGCTACGGCGCCGTGGAGGAACCGCGCGAGATTCTCCTGGCCGACGGGGTGCTCTTGGTCTCGGACAGGGCTTCCCTCCGCGCATACAGCAGCAAGGACGCCACACTGCTTTGGGAGTATGCGGGGGAGGTCCGGCGGGCCGTTGCGGGCGACGGCCGCGTTTTTTGCCTCGCCGGCAGCGGCGTGGCTTGCCTGGAACTGGCCACCGGCAAGGAACGCTGGCGCGTCTACGACGACAAGGCGCCGCTGGCCTCCAGTTGTTCGTACCAGGACGGTGTGCTGGCCCTGGAACGCGCAACCTGGCGGGACGACGGTACGGGGTGCGGCATCGCGGTGCTTTCGGGCAGCGATGGAGAACGGCTGTGGGCCAAGGACTTCAAGCCGGGGATGACACACTACCAGGAAGCCCGGGCCTTCTTCGCGCGCGGCTCGTTGTGGCTCCAGCTCGAGAAATCCAAGATTGCCGCATTCTCCCCCCAGTCCGGCAAGCTGCGGCTGGAATGGAAAAGCTGCGGCGGCCACTGTGCGGCGCCGCTGGCGACTGAGCGTTACTTCATCGCGCCGGAGATCGAGTTCACTGATCTCGCGAGCGGGCAGCAGGCGCGCGCCCGCATGACGCGCAGCGCGTGCCATAACCCTTTCGTGCCCGCCAACGGGCTGTTGTACACGTACCCGCTACAGTGTGAGTGCTTCCCCTTGCTGCGCGGCTACATGGCGCTGAGCGGGCCAAGCGGCCGGAGCACCGCCCGGCAAGCCGGCAGCGGCGCAAAGGCAAAGCTGGCCGCGGCGACGGAGGCGGGCGGGACGCCCGCGCTCCCAGTGTTGGCCGCAGAGGACGCGGGCAGACTTGAGAAAGGGCCTGCCTACGGGCACAGCGCTCCTGGGAGCGCCGGCGTCCCGCCGGCCAATGGGAGCGCCGGCGTCCCGCCGGCCACGCCCGCCGGGGCGCAGGGCGGGGCGGCTGAGGAGTGGCCAATGTATCGGCATGATGCGCTCCGCAGCGGCAGTACTGCCGCGGCAGTCAACACCGCGAACCTGGCCCGGCTCTGGCAATTCCAAACGGCGGTTCCGCACGACAGCTTGCTCGCTTCCGATTGGCAGGACAATCCTTTCGTCAAGGGACCGCTGACCGCGCCGGTGGCCGCGGGCGGCTTGGTGCTGGCCGCGGTCTCTGACGAGCACCTGCTGGTGGCCCTGGACGCCAAGACCGGCGCACGGCGCTGGACTTTCACCGCCGGAGGACGCATTGACCTGCCGCCCACTGTTCTTGAGGACTTGTGCCTCTTTGGCGCGCACGATGGCCACGTTTATTGCGTGGGCCTGTCCGACGGTGAGCTGGTCTGGCAGTTTCGGGCCGCGCCTGAGGAGCGCCGCATCCTGGCTTACGGGCAAATGGAATCACCTTGGCCGGTGCCCGGCAGCGTGCTGACAGACGGCGGGGTGGCGTACTTCGCCGCAGGGCGCCATCCGGCTTCGGACGGCGGCGTGCATGCGTTCGCACTGCGTGCCCGCACTGCGGAGGTGCTTTGGCACAAGACTGTAACGGATATGGGCGTCACGGGTTGGTACGGCGGCACGTTTCCCGGCCCGCAGCCCAAGAGCAGGATCAAGTTCGGCGTGGACTACGAACCTATGGACATTTTCGTGAAAGACGGCCAGAGCGTCGCCATGTCGCGCTGGTGCTTCAGCCTGAGCAACGGGGATTTCAAGCCGGCGCCGGCCAATACGAATTACGAGCCGTTTCCGGGGCTGGCGGTGCCGCGGGGAATCTGGAACTACGGCGTGCGCCAGACAAAGCTGGTGCTGGCCCGGCCGCCGGTGGTCTTCAGCGCCGGCGAAATGCACACGGGCACAAAGACCGACACCGCACTGTTGTTGGCCGCAGGCGAACTGATAAGCGCTACTGCCGACGGCAAGCTCAACGCCGGCACGCAAAGCTGCGCGCTCGACGCGCCGGCCATCCATGATGGGCTGATTGCGGCTTACGGCCGCATCTATGTGTCAACGGTGAATGGCAAGTTGTTATGCCTTGGAGAGCACAGCGCGGCACCGTGACAGGGGCTGTAAGAACGAGGGGCGCATAACCAGACTTGTGCCACGGATGTGGCCGCGCCGGTTTGCGCTATCACTTTCAGGAAGGGGCTAGTTCGGCGCGGCCACATCCGTGCCAGCCGCGGGGAGCACGGATGAGGCCGGGCTAAACTGCCAGCCCGGCCACATCCGTGGCACAAACTCAGCAGTTTCCTCTGGACAGCGGCTGGCAAGTGCGTTCAAATGCTTTAGACGTGGCGAAGACAGAAGACGTGGAGCGAGGCATTTAACCCGGGGCTGAGCATTCCTGTGGCGTGGCTGTTGCCGATAGCCGGCGTTTTGGCACTCCTGGTTTTCATGGGGTGGTTCATCCGCTACAGGCGGCTGAAGAGAAGCGCCCAGCCGGGCGCCACCGTGGTGCTCAGGGACGTCGCCAGTACCAAGAGAGCTGCCGCCGCCAAAGCCGTTGTAGAGAGCGCCAAGCTCGTCGAAGTCAAGAAGCGCACCAATTCGGCCCCCGCGCTGCTGCGCGGGCAAGTGTCCGCGGATACCTCGAAGAAGTTTGAGGCTTGGGTGGCAGATTTCCCGCCGCTCTCGCCGACTGCCAGGCTAATCTGGGGCGAAGTGCATTCGCCGAATACGAATCCCAAGCGGCTGACGGAAATCCTCTCGCGCGACCCGATCATGACGGCCAAGTTGTTGCGCATGGCCAACTCGGCCTTTGCGGCCCAGCAGACGGAGGTCACCGCTACTGAACGGGCCGTCCTGTTGCTGGGCTATGACTGTATCCTGACACTGGCCTACCATGAAACGATGGGCGGCGCGAAGCGTGCTCAGCCGGGCGGTTACAACGAGACTGTCTTGCTGCGGCATAACGTCGCCACGGGACTGTTCGCGGGCGCGCTGTGCAGGCGCATGGGCCGCCCCAATTCGGCTGAAGCTGTGACCGCGGGCGTAATCCACGACATCGGGAAACAGGTCATGAGTTACTCCAAGCCCGAACTGGTGTGCGAGCTCCTGGATTATCACACCACGAAACTGGGCGAACCGTTGCTGCGCAAAGAAGAGCGGCTCTTCGGCGCCAGCCACGCTGTGATCGGAGCAATGCTCGCGGAAGAATGGAAGCTGCCCGCGACGTTGGCGAAGGCGGTCGAACTGCATCACCAACCCGTCTCCTCTACGCTGGCGGATTACCCCGCCAACATCCGGGAACTGGCCTGCATCGTATTCGTGGCCAATCAGTTGACCAAATTCGTAAAATGGCCTGGGCACGACATGGAGATTGACCTGCCCGCACCAGGCCTGCTCGCCTCCATGAAGCTGCCCGAGACTTATGAAGAGATTCTCAAGCTGGTGGAGCCGGAGGTGCGCATCCTGCTTAGCGCTTTCCCAACTTGACCCTTGGCGGCCTCATTCACCACAAAGGCACAAAGACACAAAGAACACCAGGAGGAATGGTTGGTTTTGGCCTCAAGTTCTTCTTCTCTCTTTGTGCCTTTGTGCCTTGGTGGTGAATAGTTTGGGTTAGCGGCCCCATTCACCTGCGTCCATATCCTTTAGCGTAGTCCGCGCGGCAGCGGCGCTCCGTCACGTCAGGGTCCTCGCCCAGTTCTTTGACCAGAGCGGCGTGCAGTTCCTCGATGCGCGCGTGTTGCTCAGGCTGCGCCGCCAGGTTGGCGAACTCGCCGCGGTCGGCCTTGAGATCGTAGAGCTCGCGTTGCGCGGGATGCCGGTCATCCGGCGGCGTGTGGTAGACGTACTTGTACTGCCCGGCGCGCAGCAAAGCATAACCGGAAGCGATGTTGTGCGCGTAATACTCGGAGACGGCCAAGTCCTTCCAGGGCGCGTTGGGGTCGTCGAGCCAACGGCAGAGCGACGCGCCGTTCCAATCCGCGGGCGCTGCGGCGCCACCCAGCTCCGCGATGGTCTGCACGAGATCGAGCAGGGAGCAGGCTGCGGTGCGCCGCTGGCCGCCTTTCCAGCGCGCGGGCCAGGAGACGAGCAGCGGCACGCGTGCGGCATGTTCATACATGCAGTTCTTCCACCACAGGCCGTGCTCGCCCATGTTCTCGCCGTGGTCCGTCGTGTAGATGACCACCGTGTTGTCAGCGGCGGCGCTGTTGGCAAGGGCCATTAGAATCTTGCCGACAGTTTCATCCAGCCACTGCGTGAGGCCGTAGTAGAGCTCGCGCGCCTCCCGCGTGATCTCCGGCGGCACGTTCACGAGCTCGAATCCGGCGCGCAGGTGCTTGTAGTTCAGCGCCAGGGAATCGAGGTGCCCGGCCGGCATCTCCGGCAGGGGCAGCTTGCCTTTGTAGTTCTCCCAGTGCGATTGCGGCGCAATCAGCGGGAAGTGGGGGGTGAGCAGGCCGCAGAGGAGGAAGAACGGCTTGCCGCCGCGTTTGCGCCCGGCCAGGAATTCCTGCGCGCCGGCAAGCACTTTCAAGTCGTGCGGTATGTTTCCGCCCTGGCCGGTGTGGCATTCCTTGAAACGCGCCGAATAACCTGGCCGGGAGGCGAGGTTGTCAGGGTCGCGGCGCTGGCCTTTGCCCGTCATGAAACTCCTGTTCATGTTGCCGCCGATCTCCATGAATCCGTAGCGGCACGTGGCGTCATAGTGCATCTTGCCGCACAGGAAGGACTCATACCCCGCCGCATTCATAAGGCGCGGCAAGGACGGATAATCGGGGCTGGGCAACCAACACTCATTGTTCCACGCGCCCACACGCGAAATGTACTTGCCTGAGGTGAAGGACAGGCGGCAGGGCACGCACAAGGGCGAATTCGTGTAACAGGAGTCGAACGCGACTCCGCGCTCCGCCAGACCATCCAGGTTGGGCGTGCGGATCAGCTTGTCGCCGTTGCAGCCCAGGACGCCCGCGTTGTGTTCGTCGGAGATTATCAGCAGGACGTTCGGCTTGTCTTTCTCGGCCCCCGCCGCAGGCCCCAGACAGCCCCATGCCGCCGAGGCGGCCAGGCCGCCAATGAACTCCCGCCGGCCGAACCCCTTCCCTGTGTGGCTCATTGATCCGCAACTCCCGTGCAAATCCAGGTTATCGCCAACGGGCGCCGCCTGCGAACTTCTTTCAAAGAATCCTCTGCGGGCCTTCAGGGCGCCAGCACTTCGATGCCGCCCAGCGAGACCCAGCGGTCGCTGAAGGCTTCCTTGACGGCGAAACTCACGCGCGCTTCCCGAGTGGCCGGGTCAAGCAGTCCGGCGGCCAAGTGCACCCAGCCCGGTTTAATGCTCGCCGGCAACCGGACTCTGACATCCACGAACGTATCGCCTGGCAGCCAGGTCCGGATGTCCACGTCCTGGAGCGGGATGATCTCTTCGCGGCCGCCCTGGCGCAAGCGGATGGCGAAACTGTAGGGCCTGTATATCGGAGCGCAGCCGACGTTCTCGATCCAACTCTGGAACCGCACCAGCCCGCCGGCCCGCACCGGCGTCTCATACAGCGCTTGGCGATAGACGAAGCGGTAGCCGATCTTGCGGCACCAGGCGCTGAGCTTCTCCAGCCACGGTTCGGGGAAGCGGCTGGACTTCGGCATGAAGTACGTCAAATGGTACTTGAGCCCTTGCTGCAGGATGAAATCCAGGTCCCAGCCATTCCGATACCAGCCCCCGACGACCCAGGCCGTCTCGCAGTGGACCGGATACTGCTTCCAGTTGTCGCGCGCGTACGTCGCCAGCACTTCGGGATAACAGTCGAACGTGTGGTTCCAGGAACAGGTCTTCAGGACTTCCGGAGAGCCCCCGTCGGAGAGATCGCCAAAGCAGTTCCAGCGCCAGCCCGTGCCGTACTTCAGGCCGATTTTGCCTTGTTCGCCGCAGATCTCGATCAGGCGCAGCGTCTTGGGGAAGGCTTCCTGGTGCAGACGGTGGAAGCGGTCCATTTGGCCGGCGCTCATCTCGCCCGCGCCTTCGCCCCACGGCCCGATGAAGCCCACGTCCATGGTTTCCAGCAGCGGGTTGCCGTCGTAGCGCCGGCCGGCCTCGCGGATCAGGTTGCCGTATTTCTCCAGGTACTCCGGGGCATCGTGGACCGGGAAGAGCGCTGGGCTGCCCATGTAGTCAACCGTTTCCATGGGATACTTCCGGCGATACCATTGCGGCGCCAGCGGCTGGCCGTGCGAGCCGAAGGGCATCAGGCGCAGGGCCAGAGTCTGTCCGCGGGCGTGGGCGGTTTCGAGCGACTTGTCAATGAGCGAGAAATCGTACTTGCCCTCTTCAGGCTCGAACGTCTCCCAGAACCACCGGCAATAGGCGACCGTGGCCGGCAGGTAGCCGTCCGCCACGCCGCCTTTCCGCGCCGGGAATTCGTGCGGCCCTTCCTCCGACCACGACAGCCCCGGAAACAGCTCATCTCCGTTGAAATGCTGAAACGTGCAACAGCCCTTATGCGGATTGGCGAGGTACGCATCGGTCGGCGCCGGCCGTACCCGACGGACGTATTCTCCCATGTCAAAGCCTCCTCATTCTCGGGATCTGTGCCATTAAAGCAGGCAACCCAGGACTGACCGGGTATACTGGCGAAGCGAAAGGAATGAAACCGATGAAATCCGCAATTGCGCTCTGCATTCTCGGCCTCGCCCACAACGCCTGCGCCGCAGACGCACGCCCTCCGCGCATTGGGTTGAATAACAAATGGTACATGTACGTCCAGGCCGCCCACTCCGGTTACTATATCGTCCAGCACTGGGCCATGTACGGCATTGAGTTCGATGACTACATGAGTAGGATACTGGCATTATGAAACAGCAGCAGTGCCCAACAGGAGGTGCGTCGCCTGATCTGCGTGCCGTGCCCTCTCCCCCGTGGGGAGAGGGTGCCGCGCCACAGGCGCGGCGGGTGAGGGGGTGGTTGAGACGTCCCCATTTCCCCCTCACCCCGCGTTCGCTTCGCTCACGTCGGCCCTCTCCCCACAGGGGAGAGGGGAAATGCGTCCTTGCAGCGGTCGCGGTGCTCGCGCTGCTCTGCTCGGGCGAGGTACTGGCTGCCCAGAAGCATCCGCCGCCGCCGCCCCCGGAATTGCCCGCGCTGGAGCAGCTTGCCGAAGGCAAGGCGCTGCTGGCGGCGTGGACGCAGGCGCAATACCGGTTCAGCCCCGAGGTGCGCGCGGCCTATCTGGCGTTTGCCAAGGCGCAGGCCAAGAGCGATCTCAAGACCGCCGGCAAGACCCTCCCGGAGGATTTCCTGGCGTGGATGGAGAGCGATCCGGCGGTCGAGGCCACGGTCTACGGCGCGCGCGCGAATTCAGCCCACATCCTGCTCATGCTCCGCTCGCTGGAACTGGATCTGGGTGCCGAGACCGTGCGGAAGAAATATACCCAACTCGCGCTCGCCCTGGCGGTGGTGCATGCCAAGGACGGGCCGCAAGCCAGCCTGGCCCCGCGCGAACTGCTCAAACTCGTGATTCCGCCGTGCCCGCTCAAGCCCGTGAATACCAAAGACCCCAACCGCACACTGGACCTCAACGACCACATCATCAACTTCCTCAATGAGCACCTCGTTGACGATCTGCCCGCCGACCGCAAGTGGTCGCGCGAGGCCAAGGAATTGCAGTACGACGAAAAGGGTGTGGCCATCCTCACTCCTGACGAGGAGCAGAAGAAAGAAGCTGCTCCGCCGGCCGCGGAGCAGGTCAAGCGTCCCCTGACCGCCGCCGACGTCATGGCGAGCCAGGCGTTGCAGGATGAGTTCAACGCGTACCTGAAGGCGAAGGGGCAAGCGGTCGAGATCCACTGCGGCGACCACATTATCTGGCCGGACCGCCACGACGCGGTCAAGGGGCCGGAAGGGAAGGAAATCCTCAAGGCCTTCCACCTCTTCAAAACGGCCTACGAGGCCAAGGGCTTGCTGCCGGCAGAGCGCGACCCGGCGCCCACGCCCGCTGAGAGTTTCGCTTTCCTCATCCGCAACCACGAATGCCAGACGCCCGCCGCGCCCATCAAGAAGAAGCTGCCGCACTGTCCGCTGACCGCGCCCTGGCCGCTCCTGACGCTGCTCGCCGCCGACAACCAACCCTTGCGCGAACGCGAGGACCTCTGGGCGCGCTACCACGACAAGGGCGAACTGCACCTGTACGGGGAGTACATCGGCGGCATCGCCCAACAGTTCGACTTCCAGTCCGCGCGCCGCTTGAGTCCCTATCCCTTCAGCTACGGCACATTCCAGATGATGCTCAAGGACGGCGGCGTCTGCGGCACTATGGCCAACATGGCGGTGCGAACTTATGAGGCCCTCGGCGTCCCCGCGTGCACTGCCGGCCAGCCGGGGCACTGCGCTTTGATCTTCTTCGCGCTCAGCGCCAAGACCGGCGGCTATGAGTGCCAGGGCGCCCAGTTCGCCACCGGCGGCCCGGAGAAGACTCATCCGCACACGCCCTGGTTCTTCGGCGACGTGGATACGCACAGGGACATGGTCTACCACCAGAGCATTGCCTGGGCGGTGAACGCGGGGTTCCAGTCCTATCTGGACTCCACGCTCGCCTTCGATCTCTTCCGCCTGCTGCCGGAAGCGGACCGCAAAGCCCACGGGCAGGAGCTGGTTGAGAGCGGCCTGGCCATCAACCCCTTCAATTTCCTGCTGGCCGATGCGGGTCAGGCGCTGGTTGCGGCGCCCCAGGCCCAGATTCACTTGTGGACTGCGCTGGAGGCCGCGCTGGCCGCAACTGGCCAGAAGCCCGGCTGCCCGGCGAACAGCCTGTACAGCCAGACTGTGAAAGAGCACCTCTTCGAGAAACTGGCGAAACTGCCCGTGCCGGCGGACAAGACGGCGGCCGGCGAGATATACAAATTCCTCCAGAACGAGAAATGCGGCAATCCGGAGGCCCTCTCCTGCTACCAGATCGCCGTCGAAGGTGAGGCTGCGATGCTGGCCAGAACCGAGGCCGCGTTCAAAACCCACCTCGCCTCCGCCCGCAATGAAGCTTCTTGCGAGCTTATGGCGGAGGCCATTCAGGCTGCCGCCAGGCACATCGCGGACCAGAAGCAGAGAACTCAGTGGCTGCTGGACCGCTGGCAGGAGATTGTGGGGCACGAGGACTACTTCGGCAAGAAGAACGCGATCCTCACCGATGCGGCGGCGTCCGCGCTCGCCAAACTGACGGGCAACAAGCTGCGGCCGGAGAACGCGCTGTTCCAGCCGCTGCTCGTCAAAGTCGCCAGCGACTTCAAGACGCACGTCCAAGGCGAGCGGACGGTGAAGGGCTGCGGCAATGTTTCAGCCCTGATCGCCGCTGTCGCGCCTCAGATCAACGACGAGATCCAGAAGCGGCAGTGGCTGGAAGTCCTCTCGAAAATCATCACTGGGCACGAGGAGTATGCCGCCAAAGTACCCATCAAGGGCGGGAAGGGCAAGACGGAGGAAAAACGGCTCCGTGACGAGTCCGCGGACACGATTGCGAAGCTGCTCGCGCCGCCGGCGGCGGGGAAATAGGTGGCTGTCCCGAATGGCGCTTCCTGATGAGGAGGCCGCAAAGCTCGAACGCTGGGCGGAGGACGTGAAGCTCAGCCTGGAGCAGGAGATCAAGGCGCTGGACGGGGAAATCCGTGAGGCGCGCAAAGCGTCCTTGGCGGCTACCACGCTCAGTGATAAGCTCGCGGCGCAGAAGCACCTCAAAGGACTAGAGGCCCGCCGCAAGTAGAAGCGACAAAGGCTTTTTGAGGCTCGGGACGAAGTAGACCGGCAACGGGAGGTCTTGATCGGGAAACTGGAAGGGCAGTTGCGGCAGAAGCATGAGGTCCAGGTGTTGTTTCGAGTCAAGTGGAGGCTGACCTGAAGCGGCGTTAGCAGGATGAGGGTCCCAACTAAGGAAGCCGGCTCATGACCTCGGAAACCAAAGCTGATTTGAAGCGCGAGATCGCGCATTGCCTGATGCACGCAGCGGAAATCCACAAGGTTGTGGTTTTCGGCTCGTTCCTGGCGAGCGCGTCTCCCAACGATATGGATGTGGCGGTCTTTCAAGACAGTGGCCAATCTTACCTGTCACTGGCACTTAAATACCGGCGCATGGCCCGCAGGGTGTCCGAACGGATTGCGCTCGACATTATACCGCTGCGCAGCGGCGCGTCCGGCGCTTTCCTGGCGGAAATCAACCGCGGCGAGGTGATTTATGAACGCTGAGGTCCGGGCCTGGCTGGGATACGCGGGGGAGAATCTTCAAACCGGCAAACTTTGTCTGCAAAGCGGCCTGCTGAATCCGTGTTTACAGAATGCGCAGCAAGCGGCCGAAAAGGCGCTCAAGGCGCTGTGCCTTGTTTGCCGGGTGCCGCTTAAGCGCACGCATAGCATCCAGGGGTTGTGTGCCGAAGTCCGGGCCGCTGGCATCCACTGCGGTTTGACTGACGACGAATGCGATCTGCTTGATTCCATCTATCTGCCATCGAAATATCCACTGGGTTCGGTGCTGCCTGATTTTGAGCCCGACGAAGCGCTGGCGCGGCAATGCCTGGCTGTTGCGGAACGAGTGCTGTTGAGATACAGGGACAGTGACGAGTCTCTTGCATGACATCCCTCTTTCACGTCTCATGTCAGCACCTGTCCAAGAATTGCGTCACTGTCCCGAATGGCGCTTCCTTAAGAAGTAACAAAGTAAAGGCCTCCTATTGCCGATGTATGGTTTGACAGAACCAAGCGGCAGAAAGGAGGCCACGATGTCCGACTCTTC
>Ga0187861_10002874_pt1 | contig 15789 bp, 13 predicted proteins | sample June2016WEW_10_1_3_FD_132986 | JGI IMG/M metagenome (GOLD analysis project Ga0187861, IMG submission 132986) | Peatland microbial communities from SPRUCE experiment site at the Marcell Experimental Forest, Minnesota, USA - June2016WEW_10_100 | ecosystem: Environmental > Terrestrial > Soil >...
GCCCACTTCAGCCCCTTCTTGGGCTCTTCGGGCGTGATCTGGAGGGGCGGGGATTCGAGTCCTGCGGTCTGGATGCGTTCGCGGATGGCGACGGCCGACGAGAGCGGGGTGTGGCCGTGCCGTGCTACCAGGTCAGTGAGGATCAGGCTCGTTGCGGGATAGATGAATACTTTTGCCATTTCAGGACTCCTGTGCATCGATCAGTTTTTTCAGCGTGGCGATGTCGATCGCCTTGTGTTCGAGCGGGTTTTCCGGTGCGGGAACGGTTGACTCGTCCCGTTTCTTCAGCTCTTCGAGCCCGTGGGAGACATAGGGAATGACGGTCATCTCGAACTCCAGGCCATGGTATCCCGGGCGTGCCCCGCCGAGGTTTGCCCGGCAGCGCCGTGAATCGCCCGGCGGGAACCCCCGGTCCTTGACAAAGATATGGTCCGGGTCCACCTTGCGGAGCTCGCTCACGATCCGGTCGACCTCCTCCTCTTTGCCATTAACGACGAGACCAAAACAGGTCTCCTTGATCATTGCCCCGTTCGAGATCTCGTACCCGCGGATCGCCAGGTCCGCCGGCGTGACATCGAACGATTCCACGACCACGTATTTTGTCACGGTGCCAACTAGGGTCGGCGTATAGCCGGTCATCGTCTCACTTCCCTGATATACACAGTCTCCCGCTCCTTCACGTTCTTCAGTTTCTCTTTATCGATCACGCGCCCGATGATGTTCGTCCCCTCGAAAGGTTCCGATGTCGGGCCGAACTCCTTGTTCGTGGACATACGGACCCCGACAAGCCCGGTCCCTTTCCGTGAATCGTTGGTGATGGCAAGTGCGGCTGCCGGGACCTCGTCCACGGGCTGGTTTTCCGGAATGATCCTGGTGCCGGGATCGATCGCCGGCTTGAACAGGACCACGTCGTCGAACTTGAAGAAGACCGGCATCATGCCGGCATCGTGCTCCTTAAGGCCGGTGAAGCGCCGGAACACCTCACAGCTCAGGGGAGCCGCGGCATCGTCAAGTTCGATATCGATCACCTTGTCGATGGGGGCCGTATTCACGGTCACGAGCCGCTCGTTGAGGACATCCAGGGTTGTCCCGGGTTCCTGGGAAACGACGATCCGGTCGCTCCCGTTGTTGTCGGACTTCAGCGCAACTCCTGCTGCCGCTGCGATCTCCCGTGCCTTCGCGAGGGGCCGGCCGAGAAGGTCGATCCGTGCAGGTGTGACGGTGACGGACAGGACATCATGCTCTTTTGCCAGTTTTGCAAGTTCAATGCCGTGGACGACCTGCCCGACCACATTATGGGCAGGACTGCTCGGGACATCCGCCCGGTAGATATAGATCCCGCCGGCCGATCTCCCGGTATTCCGCACGGTGACGGTACCCTCCCGCCGCGGGTGCCGGTGCTCCTTCCCGATATCATCGGCGCCGGCAAGACGCGGGTCAAGGATATGCGTGGTCGCTGCACGCCCGACCGTAAATTTTCCGGACTGGAGCGCGTGGAGCAGGTGCTCCACGCTGCCGGCGGCCTCCGTGGTGATCCGGTCCGGTGTATATCCCTGGGCGACGATCTCCATCCGGGTCACGAGCTGCATGCCGTCTTCGAGCACCAGGTCCGGATCTGTGGTGGTGAACGACCTGCTGGTATCCGCCCAGCTGACGACCGGTTCAATCCGTATTACCCGGTCGCCGGTCGCAAAACGGTCCAGCATCCCCCTGCCACTGACGACTTTTCCGAGGATGCCCCCGCTCTCATCGGCCCCATGGTCTGCCGAGTGCCGGGTCTTCGCAAAGATCAGGTACGACCGCTCCGGCTCATACCCGCCACACCCGAGGATCACATCGCCCCGCTCGTAGAGATGGGGCTTTCGCACCGGTCGGACGGATGACGGGAACGGCCCGAACGCAGCGGCATACCGGTCGCTCCAGTGGAGTGCAAGCCTGCCGGTCATGTCCGGTGACTCGAGGAAACCGGTCTCCTGCCCGGCCAGCATCTCGATGATAATTTCCCCGGCCGTTGTACTGATCGCGAGGTTCGCGGTCTTTGTCTGTTCCTGCGTTGCCGGGCGGATGATGCCGACAGCACAACCGGCGGGGTGTTCGGACAGGATGGAAGAGAGCCTGATCCCCTCCTCGCACTCCAGCCTCTTCCCGTCAATGTGGATGGTGATCACGCGTCACCTCAGGCCGTGGGCTGGCTCATGACCTTCTTCTCGTCCTCGGTAAGGATAGCGAGGACATCGGCAGTCTTGCCGATCTGGATGATCTTCCCGCCCCGCATGAGAGCAAGCCGGTCGCAGATGTCCCGCACGAAGTCCATGTCGTGGGAAACGACAATGAACGTCTCGTCCATCTCCTCCCGGGAATGCATGATGGAGTGCTTCACATCGATCTTCGTAATGGGGTCCATCGTGCCCGTCGGCTCGTCGAGGATCACGATACGCGGCTCCCGGATCAGGACCTGCGCGAGCGCGACCCGGTGGCGTTCCCCTTCGGAGAGCTGGGAGGGCATGCGGTCGAGGATCTCCTGGCTCTTCTCATCCGTGAACCCCGCCATCTTCAGGGTCACGAGGGCCTTGCGCATCGCCAGCTCCTTCGGGAATTCGAGGCCGATCGCGTCCGTCAGGTTGTCGAGCACGGTCCTGTGGGGGAAGAGGTCGTACTCCTGGTGGAGGAGCCCGATATACGCGGTCGCCCGCCCCCGCTGCTCAATGCCCGGCTTGGTCATGTCGACCCATTCGTCTCCGATGCGGATGTTGATCTCCCCGCTCGTCGGCTCGATGAGGCCTGCGATGATGCCCGAGAGCGTGGTCTTTCCCGCCCCGCTCTTCCCGATGATACCGAAGATCTCCTTGGTATAGACTTCAAAGGAGACGCCGTTGACGGCTTTCACGACACCGCGGTCAACAGAGATGTACCGCTTGAAGAGATCGCGTGCGACGATGACCTTGTCCCCGAATTTTGTTTCCTCGAATGTCTCGGTATCATCGCAGCCCTTCATGAACTCCTCGATCACGTCTTTGGGCGTCCCGATCTTCGCGATACTGCCGTCGACAAGCAGCATCGCCCGGTCTGCGACATCCTCGATCACCTGCGAGAAGTGGGAGGTGACGACGATGCCCATGTTGTTGGCCTTTGCAGCATCGGTGAGCACAGCGTGGACGACCTGTGCGGTTCCCGGGTCGAGCGTACCCGTGGGCTCATCGGCAAACAGCATGAAGGGCTCTTTTGCGAGCTGCCGGGCGAGCACGACCCGTTGTTTCTCGCCTCCGGAGAGGTCGCGGGCGATATGCATCATACGGTGGGAGAGTTTCACCTGGTCGATGAGATCCGCGGCCCGGTTGATCGCATTGTCCGGCGGGTAATCGATATCATCGAGCGCGTGAAGGACGTTCTCGATGACCCGGTCATCCCCGTACAGGGCAAAGGTGCGCTGGAACATGATCGCGGTCCGGCGCATCAGGCGCCGCGTCAGGTTCTCGTCCTTCTCGTTCCAGAGATCGATATCGAGAGCCGTCAGGATGGCGCCGCAATGGGGGCAGGGCTTTCCCGCGGAACTGCCCACACCCAGGTAATCGCACCCGCCGCAGGCTGCCACGTGGTAGATGATGCGCCCGCTGGTCGGGGGCTGCTCGACCCCGCGGATGAGGTGCATCAGGACCGTCTTACCGGCGCCGCTCCTGCCGATAATCCCGAGGATCTCCCCCTCGCCAATCTCAAAGGAAATATTCCTGAGGACCCTCTCGCCGTCAAAATCCATGGAGAGGTTGTCGACCGTGATCAATGGTGCCTTCATAGTACCCTTATACCTAATGTGACAGAAGTATCATATTACCTTTTATATGATACATCACAGCCGTCACGATCGCAAATTTTCCCGGACCTGAGCAGATCCTGCACGATCACCGTAACGTCGCTGACATTTTTCACGACATGGTCGGCTGCCTTGTACAGTTCCTCGGGGCGATCGCCCGGCTGCTGGAGGGTGAGGATCGAGATATCGGCAATCCGCATCGCCGCGAGATCGTTGATCCCGTCCCCCACCATCACCACCTGGTCGTACTCCTGCCGGAGATCGCTGATGATCTGCGCCTTGACCGTGGGCGTTGCGACCCCGTACACCCGGTCGTGGGGGATGCCGAAGTGATCGGCCATCTTCTCGAGTTTGGTGACCCGGTCCCCGGATGCGATGAAGGTCGGGACGCCCATCCGGTGCAGGGCGGTGATGGTCTCTTTTGCGCCCTCGAACGGCCAGCCCCCGGCGGTGAGGGTGAACTCGATTGCCTTGTGCGCCATATTGATGATCGCCCCGCTGTTGAGCGTGACCATGTACTCCTGTTTGCACATCGACCAGACATTGCGGATGCATTCCTGGAGGTCGCCGACCCGGGCCCGTCGGTCGGCGTAGAGGACGTCGCCGATGTCCTCAGCGGTGATGATCTTCCGGGTGCAGCTGACGCCAAAGCCGATATTTTTAGCAACAAGGTATGCGGAAAGAAGGGTATCCCCCGGGATTGCCATGAGGTCCTTGGAGTGGACCGGGAGGAGAATGAGCACCCGGTCGGGAGAACTGAACGTGAGTGTCGTCGTCTCGATACCGGGGAGCAGTTTCTGGTTGCAGATGTCCTTTGCGACCCGGTAGGTATTCATGAGCGTTCCGGCACTGTCAAAGACCACGGCAACCGACATCGGGGGCACCCTGCAATAACTCTATGTATTTCCCTGATACATGGGATCAATGAAGCTGATGTTCGTAACTGAAACCGCAGAGAAGATAAAGAGCATGGAGATCCGGGGTGCCGGCAGGATTGCCCGTGCGGCGGCCGAGGCCCTCCGGGACCATGCCCTGGCTGTCAAAGCACCGACGAATGCTGCGTTCCGTCAGGAGATGGAGCGGGCGGCAGCCGAGCTTGTCGCGACCCGCCCGACTGCGGTCTCGCTCCCGAACGCGGTCCATTTTGTCATGGCAGGCCTCGATGCAGCGAAGACCGTAAAAGAGGCACGGACGGCCGTGGTCAGTCGCGCCGGACAGTTCATCGAATCCTCCCGGCATGCCGTGGAGAAGATCGCGGAGTTCGGTGCCCGGCATATCCGGGACGGGGACGTGATCCTCACGCACTGCAACTCGGAGGCGGCGCTCGGGTGCATGATCGCGGCCCACCGGCAGGGAAAGGAGATCGAGGTCTTCGCAACGGAAGTGCGGCCACGGAACCAAGGCCTCATCACGATCCGGACCCTGAACGATGCCGGGATAAAAACGAACTTCATTGTCGATTCCGCGGTCCGGTCCTTCATCCACGATGTCGATCTCGTGATGGTCGGGGCGGATGCGGTGACGGTCAACGGGGCCGTGGTGAACAAGATCGGGACCTCGCAGGTGGCCCACACGGCCGCGGAGGCCCGCGTGAACGTGATCGTGGCAGCCGAGACCTACAAGTTTGCGCCCCGGACGGTGGTCGGAGAACTGATCCAGATCGAGGAACGCCCGCCCGGCGAGGTGCTTGCAGATGCAATCGCACAGACCCTCCCGCACGTCAGGGTCCGCAACCCGGCCTTCGATGTGACCCCGGCAGAATATATCGATCTCATCGTCACGGAACAGGGAGCAATCCCGCCGCAGATGGCGTACGTGATCATCCGGGAGTATTTGGGCTGGGACATCGGGGAGTTCCACAAGGCATTCGACCTGAACGGGGGCCACGAGGACTGATCGCATGTGCACCCGTTCCCGGGTGCCGATGCCTTTATGGAAGGGCAGAACGCTTGAGCTGTATACAACGGCAGCGCTCCGTATCAGGGCGTGTGGAAAGAATAAAACAATGCAGGGGATTTTTAATGGAGATACATTTTACCAAGCTGCAGGGTAACGGCAATGACTTCATCCTGATCGATGAATTTGAGCACGTTGTCATCCCGGACGAGATGAAAGGGCAGTTCGCCGCGTGCTACTGCGACCGGCGTTTCGGCATCGGGGCTGACGGGGTCATTTTTCTCTCCCGGTCAGAGAAGAGTAACCTCAAAATGCGCATCCTGCAGCCGGACGAGAGCGAGGCCGAGATGTGCGGCAACGGCATCCGCTGCCTGGCCAGGTATGCCTTCGACGCCGGGTACGTGAAAGAGTCCTGTACCGTCGAGACCCCTGCCGGCGAGATCGGGGTTGCGATGGGGTACAGTGAGGACGGCTTTGCCGCGACCGTCGCGATGACCCCGCCGAAGTTCGACCGGAAGGAGATCCCGGCGACCGGCACCGGGGAATACAAGGAACATATCGGGGACTACGATGTCTATGCCGTGAACACCGGAGTCCCTCATGCAGTCATCGTTGTGCCCGCGGTAGACGCGGTCGATATCGAAGCCGTGGCGCCGGCAATCCGCCGCCATCCAACGTTCGAGAAAGGCGCGAACGTGAACTTCGTGGAGAGGACCGGTGACAACAGCATCCGGATCCGCACGTTCGAGCGGGGTGTCGAGGAGGAGACCCTCTCGTGCGGCACCGGGGCAACGGCATCGGCCGCAGTCGTGCACCGGCTCGGGCTGACCGGGGATGTCGTGAACGTGGAGACCCGCGGGGGGCCGCTCGTCATATCCTTAAAAGACGGGGGCGCCAGGATGGAAGGCCCGGCCACAACGGTCTTTACCGGGATCATCCCGTTCTGATCCCTCTGTTTATTGATCGGGCTTCCGGCCCGTGATGTCCCGGGAGATACTTAAAAATTCCCTGATCTGCCCCATCCCGTCCCGGACGATCCGGGTCGTTGACTCGAACCAAAGGAAGTGTCCGTCCTTGTGCCGGAACCGGAAGGTTGAAGTAACGGTATCCTGACTGCTGCTGCGGATGGCCGAGAGATCCTTCACCACCCCGGGGAGGTCGTCAGGATGCACCAGCGCCAGCATGGATCTGTCCAGCACCTCCTGCTCCGTGTAGCCCAGCAGCGTCGTGACGGACGGGGACGCGTAGGTACAGATGCACTCCGGGGTCTGCCGGTTGATGATATCGACGGAGTGTTCGGCGATAAACCGGTTGTTCCGCTCGTTCTGCCGCTGTTCCTGTTCCGCAGCAACGCGTTTGGTGATATCACGCGACACCCCGAGGACCGAGCCAACCGTCCCCTCCGAATCCAGGATGGGCACCAGTGCATGATCGAACCACCGCAACCCGTTCCCGATCGTCATCGGCCCTTCGTTCCTCAGCGGCTGGCCGGTCGCAAACACGTGCTGGAGTGCCCCGTACTGGCGGGTGGAGGTATCTTTGGGGAAGAAATCACTCCGGGGCTGGTTGATCACTGCTTCTACCGGTTTCCGGAGGACATCTGCGGCCTGTTGGTTGATATACACCACCCGGTCCTCCCGGTCGATCACAAAGATCATGTCCTGCGAGGCCTCGGCAAGGGAGCGGTACCGGGCCTCATTCTCCCGCAGGGCCTCCTCGGCCCGTTTGCGCTCAGTGATGTCCAGTGCCGTGAAGGTGACCCCGGCACCCGGGTCCGCAAGATCCAGGGGAGTGGAACTGAGGAGGATCTCGATCACCCCCCCGTCCTTCCTCTGCCACTGCGTCTCAACGGAACCGGACCCCGTCTTCCGGATCTGCCCGTATTTGACCTCCCCGACGCGATCGTACTCTTCTTGGCTTGCGTACAGTTTCCGGGCCGGGTATCCGATCAGCTCCCCCGCCTCATAACCGGTCATCCTGCAGACCTGGTCATTCACCTCGAGAAGGATACGATCTACAACGACACCGATTCCAATAGGCGCGACGCGGATGATGCTGCGCAATCTCGCCTCGCTCTCCCGCAGGCGGGATTCGCTCTGCAGCCTCCGGGTGATATCTTCGAAAATGACCGAGACCCCTTTCTGGCCATTATTGAAGACCGTTGGTGTGATCCGGCAGAAAAAGGTCAGATTTCGGCCGGGAACCTCCAGCCGGCCTTTGAATTCCGTACCTGCAAGACCATCGTGGAGCCGTGCGAGAACCCGGGGGAACGACTCGTCAAAAAAGGGAGGGATCGGGGAAAACTCGATGTTTTTCCCCACTATCTCCTTCCCGCCCGTACCCAGCAGCTCGATGAAAGGCTGGTTGAGAAAAACGATACGGAGGCTGGCGTCCAGCTGCATCACGAATTCGGATGAGATGGAGAGAACGGAAGAGACCGGCAGCCGCTGGGAGAGAGAGTAGATCTTTGCCATCCCGAAATGACGCATCTCCACCTGGCCGGAGACGAGCAGGTTGTCCAGGTACCGCCCGGCAGTGTTCCGGTTGATGCCCCCGCTCCTGACGATCTCCGTTATGCTGAGCCCCTGCGGGTTCTGCCTCAGGAGGCCGGTGATCCGGGCAGTGATTTCCCTCCTCAGTGCCATTTGTGAGCAAATATTCTGCTTATGAAGATATAATAATTGCAATCTTTCCGTTCTCAGGAAAAACCGAAGGCTGCCGGATTGTTGCTTCGGGCTGGTGATTACCGGGGTCTGATGCCGTCTCCGGTAATCTCGAACTCGAAGGAGGCACCTTCCGGTAAAGACCGGTGCTTGACGAGCCGCGCTCTCCGGAGCCCGGGCGTATCGGTCTTCTCCAGCCGGACGATCACTTTCGAGAGGTGTTCGAGGGCCGTCCCTCCCAGCCCGAAGTAGGTGTTCTTCACGGTGTCCATGTAGACCTGGTTGGTGATGATCACCGGCATCTCGTAGCGCTTGGCATACCCGAGGAGGTGGATCATCTGCCGGGTGAGCGCCTGCATCGCATCCCGGCCTTTTTCGAGATCGGTGCGGTAGAGGGCGGTGGCGGAGTCCATGACCAGCAGCCCCGGCTTGTGCGCCTTGAGGACCTTCTCTGCTTCGAGGATCATCGTGCCCTGGTGCTCGAAATCGATCGGCTCGAACAGGAAGAGCCGGTCCGCGATCTTCTCGGTATCCTCGCCCGCGATCTGCCGGAACCGTTCGATCGAGAATCCTTCGGAATCGATATAGACTACCGCATGGCCGGCCCGCAGGCAGGCGACCGCGGCGATCGTGCACAGGGTGCTCTTGCCGCTTGCGGGCTCACCGTAAAACTGGGTGATCGTCCGCATCTCAAGGCCGCCGCCGATGAGGGTGTCAAGGGCCGCGTTCCCGCTTGTCCGTTTCTCCGTTTTCATCAGGCACCCCCTCCGGTTTCATCTCTGATCAGCATCGGTAAGAAGAAGAGATAAGTGTTCTTGAATAATTCTCTCCTTTCCGGTATTTTACGGACTGGTTTAAAACCCGGCACCGCGGGGAATGAAAATGAAAAGCCGGGGGTTTGAGCGTTCTCCCGGGGGAAAGCTGTGGGGGCTATCTCCTCACCCGCTCCCAGGCCCGCTCCTCGACGATCCGGAGCACCTCCCGGACCGGCACCCCCGTCTCATCGGCGAATGCCTTGGCCGGCTCAAACTCCGCCTTCAGCGTGTACACCGCACCGTGCATCCACCCGTACTTCACCGGCAGCCTCCGGCGCTTCCCGGCAATTTCGATCTCAACGTCTTCGGTTGTCCGGTCCGCGATGAACCGGTGGATGACCGGGATGCAGCGGATGCCCAGCGTCCCGAGTTCTCCGGCCATCAGCTCCGCGAGCTGTAGGCTCGCGGCCGGGAGACAGATCACCCGGATCAGGAAGCCCGGCCTGCCTTTCTTCATGATGATCGGCAGGGCACTCGCGTCCCGGGCCCCTGCCTCCATGAACCGGGCGATCGCGTGGGCGATCACCTCCCCGCTCACGTCATCCACGTTCGTCTCGAGAATGTCGACGGTATCCTCTGGCGGTTCGCCGCTTTTCCCGGCAGGGCCGGTCGTCTCAACGACCATCGCCCGGAGCACGTTGGGCGTATGGGGGGGATCGCGTGTGCCGGCCCCGTACCCGACCGCTATGATCGTGTACGCCGGCAGCACCGCTTCGCCAACAGCCAGCGTGGCAAACTCCGCGAGGAGTGCGGCGCCGGTCGGGGTGCAGAGCTCGCCCTCGTGGTTGCCGGCAACGGCAGTAAGCCCTGACTTCCGGAGGATCGCTGCGGTCGCAGGCGCCGGGATCGGGAAGGTGCCGTGGGAACCGGTCCCAATCCCATAACCGAGCGTGACCGGGAGGATCGCTATACGGTCAACCCCGAGCGTGTGGAGGGCGGTGCAGGCCCCGACGATATCCGCGATCGCGTCATCGGCCCCGACCTCGTGGAAATGAGCCTGGGTCCCGTGCACTTCCTCCTCCGCAGTATTGATCCGCTCAAAGACCCGGTGGGCCATTGCCTGCGCCGGTGCCGGCACGTGGGGTGCGGCCTCGTCCAGCCGCTTCAGCACATCGTGAAGCGTCCGGTGGGCCGGTGTGGACCGGGTGTCGACCTTGAGTGCACGGATCCCGGCCCGGGTGACCTCTGTGATCGAGGGCTCTGCCACCACTGCCCGCATCGCACGCACGACGGTTTCCCTGTCCGCGCCGCAGTCCAGCAGGGCACCCGTGATCATGTCGCCCGCTGCGCCGTGGAAGGGATCGAGAATGAGGAGACGCATTATCAGTACTTATAAATCCCTGCGTATATGACCTTTAAGGTAATGCCAGAAGTGCAATTAAGGGTGGATTCCGCGTACCCCGGCGACCAGGGAGGCGGGAAGGCCCGGCTGGATCCCGAAACGATGCTCGCACTCAAGATCTCGCCCGGCGACCTGGTCGCGATCGAAGGGAAGCGCCGGACCGTGGCCAAGGTCTGGCGGGCTCTTGTCGAGGACTGGAACCAGCGCAAGATACGGATCGATAACTTCACCCGGATCAATGCCAGTGTCAGTATCGGCGACACGGTCAAGGTCTCAAAGATCACGGACGAGATCGAGGCAAAACGGGTCGTGCTCGCACCGCCCGAAGATCTCCCGAAGAAGATCCCGATCGCAAACAACCCGCATGTCGTCAACGGCCTGATCGACTTCCCGGTCGTCAAGAACGATACCGTCCCGGTCATGCTCGGCCTGCCGTTCATCCAGCCGCAGATTATCGGGTTCAAGGTTGTCGAGATCGAGCCTGAGGAAGCCGTCATCATCACCAAGAACACCTCCGTTGAGTTCTCGGATAAGCCGGCCGCCGGTTTCGAGGGCATCAGGCGGTTCTCGTACGAGGACATCGGGGGTCTCAAGGACGAGCTCCAGCGTCTCCGCGAGACGATCGAGCTCCCGCTCCGGCACCCGGAACTCTTCCAGAAGCTCGGGATCGAGCCGCCCAGGGGAGTGCTCCTCTACGGTCCGCCCGGTACCGGAAAGACCCTGATCGCCAAGGCCGTGGCAAGCGAGAGCGGGGCGCACTTCATCCATATTGCCGGGCCTGAAGTCATATCCAAATATTACGGTGAAAGCGAGCAGAAACTCCGGGATATCTTCGATGAAGCCCGGGAGAACGCTCCCTCGATCATCTTCATTGATGAACTGGACTCGATCGCCCCGCGGCGCGAGGACGTGACCGGGGAAGTGGAGCGCCGGGTCGTCGCCCAGCTCCTCACCATGATGGACGGCCTCGAGGAACGCGGGCAGGTCGTGGTCATCGGGGCAACGAACCGGGTCGATGCGATCGACGCGGCCCTCAGGAGGCCCGGCCGGTTCGACCGCGAGATCGAGATCGGCGTCCCGAGCGAGCTCGACCGGATCGAGATCATGAAGATCCACACACGGGGTATGCCGCTCGCCGATGATGTGAACCTCGATACCCTTGCCCAGCAGACCCACGGGTTCGTGGGCGCTGACCTTGCCGCCCTCGCCCGCGAGGCAGCCATCCGTGCCCTCCGCCGCTACCTGCCGGCCCTCGATCTCGATGCCGAGGAGATCCCTGCGGACGTCCTGGATACGCTCAAGGTGCTCGCCAGCGACTTCCGGAGTGCCCAGCGCGATGTCGGCCCGAGCGCGATGCGGGAGGTGATGCTTGAAGTCTCGCACGTGAAGTGGCAGAACGTGGGTGGCCTTAATGCAGCGAAGATCGAGGTCCGCGAGGCGATCGAGCTCCCCCTGAAAGACCGGCAGAAGATCGATGATCTGGGGATCGAACCGCCGCGTGGCATCCTCCTGTACGGTCCGCCCGGCACGGGAAAGACCCTGATCGCAAAGGCCGTGGCAAGCGAGAGCGGGGCGAATTTCATCCCGGTCCGGGGACCCCAGCTCCTCTCGAAGTGGGTGGGCGAGAGCGAGCGGGCGGTGCGCGAGATATTCAAGAAAGCGCGGCAGGTTGCCCCCTCGATCATCTTCTTCGATGAACTGGATGCACTGGCACCGGAACGGGGCAGGAGCAGCGATTCCCATGTCCTCGACAATGTGCTCAACCAGATCCTGACGGAGATGGACGGGCTCCTCGAGCTGAAAGACGTCGTCATTATGGGTGCGACGAACCGCCCGGAGATGGTCGACCCCGCCCTGCTCCGGGCGGGACGGTTCGACCGGCTCGTCTATATCGGTGAGCCCGGTCTTGAGGACCGGAAGACGATCATCGGCATCCACACCCGGTTCATGCCGCTCGAAGGCTCCGCGCTCGAAGAGGTCGTGAAGCTGACCGGAGGGTTCAACGAAGATGCACTTGCGGAACTGGTCGAGAAGCTCGGGAGGGACAAGGCAGTCACTGCCGGGGGTGTGGAGGCAGCGATCCTGCCGGCAAAGGAGGAGAGCACCGGGCTTCCTGCCGGCATAAGGAGGAGACGGTTCCTGGAACTGCTCGGCGAGAAGAACCTCACCCTCACCGACCCGGCCCGCGAGCGCCTCGCAGCGGACCTTGCCGGCATAACCGAGGGTTTTGTCGGCTCGGATCTCGAGGCCCTCTGCCGGGAAGCCGGCATGCTCGCACTCCGCGAGGGGGCAACGATCGTGACCCGGCACCACTTCGACGAGGCCCAGAAGAAGGTTCACCCGACGATGAATGAGAACCTCCGGCAGTATTACGACAAGATCCAGCAGCACTTCAAGGGCGGCCTGCCCAAGAAGGTCCAGCCGCCGGAATACCAGTAAATTATAGTATTGTAAAAAATCAGCTCCTAGATTGGTATTGGGAAAAGCAAATTCTCAATTAATTGAAGTCAAAAGAATCAAAAGTATGAGAAATCCGCCCTCGGGGGCTACGCCCCCGCCGCTCGGGCACCCCCCAATTGCGATAGTGCCGTATTACCTGTTCTGATGCTATCGCAATGCGCCCCGAAGTCGAAGAACGCTTCGCGTTCTTCTCCTGCTCCGGGTCTGAAGACCCTCAGCATCCCCCAGCGGGGATGTCGAATCTCATCAGAGATGAGACAGAAGAAGAACCATCAGGTTCTTCGACTCTGGTGGCGCAAGAGGGGGGCAATCACAACACCTGAAAATAATTTTTTCAGACCAAAAATATGAGATTGTCTCAGTGTTGGGGCTAATTGTTGATAATTACCTAAATCATTATTCTTGTTTACCCGCTCACGAGCATCATCCCGCCGATGAGGATGAGCACGCCGGCGAACACCATCTGCAGGTTTCGCCCGGAACAACGGTGGGCACACCTTACGCCGAACCGTGCGAGCGGGATGGTGGTGACCGCGAGGATCACGAACGTCACGAGATCCATGTAACCGATTGAATACGGTGGCAGGCCCGCCACACCCCAGCCATTGATGATATAGGCAGCAACAGCGCCTGCCGAGGAGAATATGAGGCAGGCCGAAGAGGTGCCGATTGCGGTATGCATGGGATAGCCGAGGAGTATCACAAGGAGCGGCACCAGCAGGACGCCGCCGCCGATCCCGGCCAGGCCCGATACGATGCCGATAAGAAACCCGATGAGGAGATAGATGCCTGTAGATCCGCGGGGTTCGCAGACCTGGCAGCTGTGGACATGCCAGACCATCCGGACCGCCATCAGGATGATCACGAGAGAAAAGAACGTCCGGAGCACGATGCCCGGCAGGTGTGCCGCAAGCGTACCGCCGGCGAGGCCCCCGAAGACTGCGGCACAGCCCATCGGCACGGCGGCCTGCCAGTTCACCGCCCCACGGCTGTTGTGGGCGGTGGCCCCGCTGATCATCGTCGGGATCATCACGGCCAGCGATGTCCCGAAGGCGAGACGGGTGGCAAGCGTGCTCTCCATACCGCCACCCGTATACACCCAGAACTGCACCGGTGTCATCAGGAACCCGCCACCGACGCCGAAGAGCCCCGAGGCAGTCCCGGTCAGGATCCCGGTGAAGAAGAGGCTTGCATACTGCAGGATCGGATCCATGGCACACTCCAAAAATCTGCTGCAGGGATATTGTGTCCCGGGTATCAAGAGACTAACGGGAAATCGCCATGGCAAAGACAATACCTCCGATCATCGGTGTGCAGGAGGATCCTGTCCTTTATGGAAGACCGCTGAAGGTGGTGGGGCAGCGATATGAATGGAGGCTATGATGTTACAAAAAAAGGAGCAGGGATCCGGCCACTATTCGCAGTAGATATCGTTTGCCCACTCTTCTATGATCTTCTTGGGAGGCCTGCCGCCACGGTGGTGCCGCTGCCGGGAGGAGGACCGGTCCTGCTCGGTCTCATCTTCGGCATCGATATCAGTCTCTTTCTCTGAAGCTTCCGCGGGTTTTTCCTCCGACAGCTGCGGCGGGTGGTCGATCCGGTAATGGTCCCGCTGGCCGGCCGGGTGCCGGCCCCGGTCCCGCCGGTCATTCCTTCGCTGTCCGGGCTGGTGCTGCGGGGCCGGGGACTGCTGGGATTGCGGGGCAGGTGTTGGCTCTTTGTCACGTGTCTGTTGTGGCTGCTCTGTTTCTTCCGCCATAAATGTCCGGCTGATCAATCGGGGCAGGGAGAAGAAATAGTTTGGCATGACCTCTTGGATCCACCCGGCCACGCGGGCGACCGGTACCGGATAATGAACAACTATATACATCAGCGTCCAATTCTGTTTAAGAAGAGATCTCCATCCATGTCCAACGTCACCACCCTCCTGGATGCAAAGAGCGTTCCCGAAGCAAAAGCAGCGCTCGTCTGCCCGTCCCGGAACGAGACTTACAATTACAAAAAACTCCGGGACGAGATGAACCGGATCGGCCACGGCCTCCTCACCCTTGGCGTGAAGAAGGGCGACCGGGTCTGCATCTACCTGGACAGCTCGCCGGAATACCTGATCAGTTATTTCGCGCTCTGGCGGATTGGTGCTGTTGCGGTGCCGACCAACATTGTCTATAAAGGAGAGGAACTGCTGCACGTGCTCAACGATGCCGGTGCGATCGCAGTCATCACGGACCGCCAGGGTGGCGGCGTTATCAGCAGTATCCGGAAGGACGCTCCCACGGTCTCCCGCATCATCTGTGTTGGCGGCTCCTGCGAGGGCTCCGTGGCATGGGAGTCGTTCCCGCCCGCCCCGGAGAATATGCGGGCGGCCAACTGCTCGACCGGGGACCTCTGCCACATCCAGTACACCGCGGGAACGACCGGCAAACCCAAGGGTGCAATGCTTACGCATGGCAACTGGATGACGTCACTTGACACGGAACGCGACGCCCTCCGCCTCAGGCCTGTTGATACGTACCTCGGCATCTACCCGATGGGCCATGTCGGGCTCTCCTGGGGGCTCGCAGCGATCCGGGCCGGGGGGACGTACGTAATGATGGAGCGGTTCGAACTCGAACATTACCTGGCCCTCGCGGAACAGTACGAAGCGACGATCCTCGCCGGCATGCCCCCGGTCATCCACTCGCTCGTCCATGCAGCACCCGGGACCGAGGAGCGGCTCCGGCATGCCCGCGTGATCATCTCCGGTGGCGGGGGGCTCCTGCCGGCGGTCTGGGAGGCATTTGACAGGAGATACCACATCCCGGTCGC
>Ga0187861_10002877_pt1 | contig 15766 bp, 9 predicted proteins | sample June2016WEW_10_1_3_FD_132986 | JGI IMG/M metagenome (GOLD analysis project Ga0187861, IMG submission 132986) | Peatland microbial communities from SPRUCE experiment site at the Marcell Experimental Forest, Minnesota, USA - June2016WEW_10_100 | ecosystem: Environmental > Terrestrial > Soil >...
ATGCTGGGAGAGGATGGTCTTCAGCACGTCCCCCAGGTCCGATGCCAGTGAAGATGCCGTGGGGCTCCCGCCGGCCCCCTTTCCTTCATAAACCGATGCTCCGAGGAAATCGGAGTCCACGAGAACTCCGTTGAACTCGTCTCGGACGCCGGCCAGCGGGTGGTCGAGCGGAACCAGCGCGGGGAACACGGTGACCAGCGGCGCCGCTTCGATCATGCGGGCCTGCGCGACCAGCTTGAACACGAATCCGCTGGAGAGGCAGAACTCGATGTCCTTCTGGGTCACCCCGGCGATCCCCTCGCAGAGGATGTCACGCGGCTCGATCCAGCAGTCGAATGCGAGGCTGGCGAGGAGCCCGATCTTCTGGGCGGCGTCGCCGCCGTTCACGTCGAGCGTCGGATCCGCCTCCGCAAACCCCTTTTCCTGGGCTTGCGCCAGAGCGTCGGGGAAGGAGAGCTTCTCCTCTGTCATCCGCGTGAGAATGTAATTGGTGGTTCCGTTGACGATGCCGACGATGCTCCTCACCCGGTTTCCCATGAGGCTCTCGCGCAGGACCTTGATGATCGGGATGCCGCCGCACACGGCAGCCTCGAACTTCAGCTCCACGCCGCGCGCGCCGGCCAGCGCAAGGAGCTCCCTTCCGTGCGCGGAGAGAAGCGCCTTGTTCGCCGTGATCACGTGCTTGCCGCGGGTCAGCGCCTCGCGGATCAGCGGGAGGGGTGCGTCCGCCCCCCCGGCGAGCTCCACGACAATCGGCACGGAAGGGTCATCCAGGATCTCGCGCCATCCGCTCACCACGGTGGTGCCCGGTCCCACGCGGCGCTTCCGGGAGGCGTCGCGGACGCCGACCCAGGGCACTTCGATCGTCACCCCCAGCCGCCGCGCAAACTCGGCCGCATTGCGCGTCAGCAGGTTGTAAAAGCTCTCTCCCACCGTGCCGAAGCCGACGAGACCGATTCTTACTCTGTCCATACGTCGGCCACCTGCGGGTACTCACGCAGGCCGGCAAGAACCTCTTCGGCATACGCAACCCTGATCTGCGACGAGGCTTCCACGACGATCTCATCCCGGCCGTTGCCGCTCCCCAGGTGGAAAAAGAGCGCGCAGCCGCCCCGCCTGTCCAGCAGGTATTCCCGGATCTTGTGAAGGCTCTCCTCGGTGCCTACTTCTTCGTTGAGCCTGACGTGCACCGCCTGCGCCGGCTTCTGCGGCAGCGCTCCCGGCGCCATGATGTCCTCTACCTTCACTTTCGCTTCTCCCCTCGTGGTATCGATCTTTCCCCTGACCCCGACGATGGAATCATTGACAATGAGCGCGCGCCTCGATTCGTAGACGTCGGAAAAAATGATCAGCTCTATGGAACCGCGGTAGTCTTCCAGCCGGGCAAAGGCCATGGTCCTGCCGCCGCGCGTGCGTATTTCCCGCAGATCGCTCAGGATCCCCACCAGGCTGCAGGCCCGCTCGTTGGAAAGGCCCTCCTTTGCCGAGAGGTCCACGGTGACTGTGCGCGCAATGAGCTCCCGCCAGGCATCGAGGGGATGCCCGGAAAAGAAGAAACCGAGGTTCTCCTTCTCCGATTCCAGGAGCTTTGCCGCCGGCAGCTCCGCCTGGCGCTCCAGATCGATGGCCGCGGCGGGAGCGTCGGCAGCCCCTTCGAACAGCGACACCTGGCCGTAGCGCGCGGCCTCCCGCTGCTTTGCGCAGAGCTCCATGACCTTCGCCATGTTGTGCAGGAGCGTGGCGCGTGTCTCCCCCAGCCGGTCGAACGCCCCCGTGATGACGAGGCTCTCCGCCACCTTGCGGTTCACCTCGTGCGAGTCGATCCGGTCGAAAAAATCCAGGAAGCCGGCGAATGGACCGTTCTTCTCCCGCTCCCCGATAATGGCGTCCACCGCCCCGGCGCCCACGTTCTTGATGCCCAGAAGCCCGAAAACGATTTTCCCCTTTTCGACGGTAAAGTCTTTCTGGGAGAGGTTGATGTCGGGAGGGAGCACCTCGATGCCCATCTCACGCGCCTCGTGGATGAGCTGGGCCAGGCGGTCCGTGTCGCTCATGTCATTCGTGCAGTTGGCCGCGATGAACTCCGCGGGATGGTTGGCCTTGAGCCAGATCGTGTGATAAGCGGGAATTGCGTACGCGGCGGCATGGCTCTTGTTGAACCCATATCCGCTGAACGCGAAAAGGAGCTCGAATATCCTTTCCGCGGTGGCCGCGTCATAGCCGTTGGCCTTTGTCCCATCGAGAAACTTCTCCTTCATCTTGAGCATTTCTTCGGGCTTTTTCTTTCCCATCGCCCGCCGGAGAATATCGGCCTGGCCCAGGGTGAACCCCGCGACGACCTGGGCCATCTCCATGACCTGCTCCTGGTAGACCGGGACGCCGTATGTCTCCTTCAGGACGCTTTCCAGCTCCGGCAGCGGGTACTCGATCCGCTTCCGGCCCGACTTGTTTTCCACGAATGTATCGATGTGGTCCATGGCCCCGGGTCGATACAGCGCGTTCAAGGCAATGAGGTCCTCGATTTTCCCCGGCCGCGCCTTCTTCAACACGCCCTGCATGCCCGAGCTTTCGAACTGGAAGGCTCCCGTGCTCTTGCCCTCGCAGAACATTCGGAACGTGGCGGGGTCATCCTCCGGGATGGATTTCAGCTCGATGGCAACCCCTTTTTTCCGCACGAGCGCGAGGGCGTCCTCGATCACGGTGAGCGTCTTCAGGCCGAGGAAATCCATCTTGACCAGGCCGCATTCCTCGAGGAAGTCCATGGTGTACTGCGTGGAAACCAGGCCCGTCTTGGGATCGCGATACAGCGGCACGTAACGCACCAGCGGTTGCCTGCCGACCACAATGCCCGCGGCATGCGTGGATGCGTGCCGGTGCAGACCTTCGAGCTTCAGGCTGATCTCGATCAGCTCCTTGTACTGCGGCCCGCGGTTGGCCACCTCCTCCAGCTTCGGGTTTTCCTTCAGCGCAGTGTCCAGGTCGATCTTGGGACCCTCGGGAACGAGCTTGGCGATGGCGTCCGCCTCGTCGTAAGGAACGTCCAGGACGCGCGCCACGTCGCGAATCACCGCGCGGGCCTTCAGCGTGCCGAACGTGATGATCTGCCCGACCTTGTCTTCCCCGTATTTCCGGGTGACATAGGAGATGACCTCGTCCCTGCGCCTGTGGCAGAAATCGATGTCGAAATCAGGCATGGACACGCGCTCGGGGTTGAGAAAGCGCTCGAAGAGCAGGCCATACTTCAGCGGATCGATGTCGGTGATCTTGAGGCTGTACGCCACGAGGGAGCCCGCACCCGAGCCCCGGCCCGGGCCCACGGCAATGCCGTTCTCCTTGGCGTAATGGATGAAGTCCCATACGATGAGGAAGTAGCCGGTGAAACCCATGGAGGTGATGATGGAAAGCTCGTACTCGAGCCGCTTCGCCGTCTCGGGAGGCACCGGGTCGAATCTCTCCGCGAGCCCTGTCCGGGCGAGCTCCGTGAGGTAGCCCTCAGGGGTGGTGCCGGCCGGCACCTCGTAGATGGGAAACTGCGGGCTGAGGCTCGGTATCTCCAGCGTGCACGCCTCGGCGATCTTCACCGTGTTTGCGACGGCCTCGGGAAGCTCGGCGAACACCTTCGCCATCTCATCCCCGGACTTGAAGTAGAACTCGGGGTGCTCGAACTTCATCCGTTTGCCTTCGGACACCTTCTTGCCGGTGCCGATGCAGATGAGCACATCCTGCGCGCGCGCGTCCTCCCGGTCCGTGTAGTGGACGTCGTTCGTGGCGACGAGCGGTATGCCCGTCTCACGGGAGAGCTTCACGAGCTCCTTGTTCACGAGCGCCTGTTCGGGAATTCCGTGGTCCTGCAGCTCCAGGTAGAAGCCGCCCGGGCCGAAAAGCTCCCGGTAGTACAACGCGCGCGTTCTGGCCTCGTCCGGCTGACCGTTCAGAATCGCGGCGGGGATATCCCCGGCAAGGCAGGCGCTCAGGGCGATGAGCCCTTCATGGTGCTGCTCGAGGAGCTCGTCGTCGATGCGGGGCTTGTAGTAGAAGCCTTCCGTGTACCCCAGGGAGCTGAGCACGAGCAGGTTCTCGTACCCCTTCAGGTTGCGGGCAAGGAGCACGAGGTGATGATGCCGCGTGCCCTTCTCACTGCCTGACTTTTCGCGGCGCGACCGGGGCGCTTTGTAGCATTCGGAGCCTATGATCGGCGCGATGCCCGCCTTTTTGCATTCCTTGTAGAAAGCGAGTGAACCGAACATGTTGCCATGGTCGGTCAGCGCGAGATGGGACATGCCGAGGTGTTTCGCGCGGCCAACCAGGGCTTCTATGGAGGAAGCGCCGTCAAGGAGTGAGAAGTCCGAATGGCAATGCAGATGCACGAACGGTGTCACGCGGTCCAATCCCCTCCCTCGGATGATGATAACCGCACGTGCACTCAGTGTAAAGACAATGCAAAACGCACGGGGTACCGTGCATGCTGAACGCACGGGGTACCGTGCATGCTGAACGCACGGGGTACCGTGCATGCACTACCGGTGGCAGGTTTCTCCGACTTCCACAACGGCGCTGATTACCCGCTCGACCTCCTGCTCGGTGAGAGAAGCGCTCAGGGGGAGGCTGATGCAGGACCGAAAGCATTGCAGCGCAGCGGGGAAGTCGTCCGGCTTCAGGGAATACTTGTCCCGATAGTAGGACATGAGGTGCAGGGGAATGAAATGCACGGAAACGCCGATTCCCTTTTTGCCGAGCTCTTCGATGAAGGCGTCCCTGTCGATGGAAAGCTTTGCTTCATTGATTCTGATGATAAAAAGGTGCCATGCATGATTCTCCGATTGGGGAGGGACCTGCAGGAAATCCAGGCCCCTGAATGCCGCCAGGTACCTGCGCGCGACGTTTCGACGCTGGAGGAGCAGGGTCTCAACCTTCTTGAGCTGCACCCTTCCGATGGCGGCGGCCAGGTCGGTGAGATTGTATTTATAGCCCGGCGCCACGACATCGTATCTCCATGTGGCCCCCGGATCCGTGTAGCGCTTCCAGACGTCCCTGTCGATCCCGTGCAGGCGCATCACCCGGATGCGCCGTGCCAGCTCGTCCCTGTCAGTAACGACCATCCCCCCTTCTCCGGTGGTGATAGTCTTGGTTGCATAGAATGAAAAGACCCCTGTATCGCCCAGGGTACCGACGAACCGGTCTCGCTGGCGCACGGGGAATGCGTGCGCGGCGTCTTCCACGACCGGTACGCCGTACGTGACGGAGAGACGGCTGATGGCCTGCATGTCACAGGGCAGCCCGGCGAGATGCACGGGAATGACGGCGGAAACCCGCCGCCCCGACCTGGCCAGCCGGTCCAACGTCTCCTCCAATCGGGATATGTCGATGTTCAGCGTGGCCGGGTCGATGTCGACGAACACGGGATCCGCGCCGAGATAGCGCACGACCTCGGCCGTTGCCGCGAACGTGAACGGCGTGGTGAGCACCACGCTGCCCGGGCTCACCGCAAGCGCTTCAAGGGCCAGGTGCAGTCCCGCGGTGGCGGAATTGAGGGCAATCGCGTGCCGTGTGCCCACGTATGCGGCGAACTCCGATTCGAACTGCGCCGCCACATCTCCTGTCGTGAGCCAGCCGGACCTCATCACGGCAAGGACGGCATCCTCTTCCTCTTTGCCCAGCGAGGGACGGGAGAAGGGGACAAATGGGGCGGACGGACCTTCGTTCACCGCGCTTCCTCAGAACTCGGGCTCTTCATGCGCAGGACCGATACCGGGAATCACCTCTTGCAGCACCGCGCGCAGCGCGCGCTTGTTGCGGAAGAGCGCGGCGCACTGCGGGTCACGGAAACAGATCGGCCGCAGCCTCTCCAGGACCGGGACGATCCGGCCGTTGATGAGAGTCTTCCTCATGAGCTTGAGGATCTTGGGATGCTCGGTCTGCTCCGGAGTCTCGGTGGCGGCATACAGCTTTTCCAGCAGCTTCTCGCCCTTGCGCAGACCGGTGTAAAGGAGAGAGATATCGGCGCCCGGCTCGTAGCCGTAGAACCGGATCATCTGCTCGGCCAGCTCCTTGATGGAGACGCTCTCCCCCATGTCCAGAAGGTAGACCTCGCCTCCGGATCCGACCCCGCCCGCCTTCAGGACGAGGGAAGAGGCCTCCGGAATGGTCATGAAGTACCGGCGGGTATCCGGATGCGTGACCGTCACAGGTCCGCCCTTGAGGATCTGGCGGCGGAAAAGCGGCAGGATGCTTCCGCTGGAACCCAGGACATTGCCGAATCGGACAACCAGGAAATGACGGCCGTTCCTGCCCTCCCGCAGGACGATCTCCTCCGCCAGCAGCTTGGAGGCGCCATACACGGAGCTGGGCTCCACCGCCTTGTCGGTGGAGATGAGCACGAATCTCTCCACGCCGCTCTTTCTGGACGCATCCACGATGTTCTTCGTTCCAAAGACGTTGTTCTTCACCGCTTCGACGGGATTGGCCTCCATCAATGGCACGTGCTTGTGGGCGGCAGCGTGGAACACGACGTGCGCGCGCGTGCGCGACAGGATGAAATGCAGGTAGTCCCCGTCCTGCATCTCGCCGATGATCGGCACGAGGGTCGCCTTCTCCCCGACGCCCTCTTCCTGGAGCAGGCGCAGCTCGTGCTCGATTGTGTAGATGCTGTTCTCCCCGTGGCCGAACAGGTACAACCTCTCCGCGCCGCCCTCCAGGAGCTGACGGCAGAGCTCGGACCCGATGCTCCCGCCGGCGCCGGTCACGAGCACCCTCTTGCCCCGCACGTATGCGAGGCTCCTTTTCAGATTCACGCGCACCGGGTCACGGGCCAGGAAGTCCTCGGGATCGATCTCGCGCGCCTGGATGAGGTGCGCCTCGCCGTCGAGTATCTGCGCGATCTGGGGCACGATGCGGATCCTGGCGAAATTGGCCCGACGGAGGATGGCATAGATCTTTGCAAGCTGCTCCCGCGTCGCGCCGGGGATCGCGATGATCGCCTCGTCCGCGGGTGTGGTCCTGATCATGCGGGCGGCCGCCTCGATAGGCCCCAGCACGGGGATCCCGTCGATGCGGCTGCCTATCTTCACCGGGTCGTCGTCCAGGAATGCGACCACCCGGCCGAAGATCCGCTTGGCCCTGATCTCAGCAGCAATTGTCGTGCCGGTGAAGCCCGCGCCGATGACGTAGATGGTGTTGCGCGAATCGTCCGCCATTACTATGAATGTCGGTAGGTTTGAGACGCGCATGAGCAGCTGCGGTGCCCCGCGCGCCCCGGCTACTGCACCCCCGGGGAGGGTCCCCCCTCCACGCGTGCCTCCAGCGAATCGAAGCCGAAATCCACTTCGAAGGAGTTGTCGTACATCGCCAGCCGCACCTTGGCGCGCCCCTTGCGGCGGTCCACGCGGACAATCATCCCCTCGAGGCCCTTGAGCGGGCCCGAGACGATTCGGATGCTCTTGTTCTCGTCGAAGTATGCCACGGATTTCTTCACGATCTCTCCGAAGGAGAGAAAGTGGGAAAGCAGGTCCTGATCTCTTTTCTCCAGGGGCGCGATTTTCTCATTCGACGGAAGGAATCGGACGAAACCGGGAACGCGTTTCAGGCCGGTGTAGAGGGCGGGGCCGACGGAATCCGCCTGCAGGAATATGTAGCTGGGAAAAATGGGGGCCAGGGAATCGTGCCATGCGCCCAGTCTTCTTATGCGAAGGCTCCGCCGCGGCCACAGGAGCCGTGCGTTCACCCCCTGCAGCTTCTGCTCGGCAAGTGCGAGAAATCGTGCTTCGCTTCCTGTCCAGATCTGAAGGGCGTAATAAGACATGGGTCCCTGTCGGTTCAGCGACGTTATCACCGCGGGCAAGGCTCATCAAGTCCCGGGCTGAACCCCATGCCCTGCCGATAATCGAGTGCAAGGAGTGCACATGTTCAGGCGATTGCTCCCCTTGTTCTGGATAGCCCTCATCGGCGCGGCGCCGCTTGCCGCACAGACCGTTCTGCTGGTCGTGCAGGAAAGCGTCGACGGGAAACCCCTCCCCTCGCCGCTGGCGGTCAAGGAAGGCCTCGGAAGCGGTCTCTTCGACGCAGGCTATATCGTCTTCGAGTTCCCCGACTCTGACAGGGCGCCGGACCAGGCGGTCGTCACGCACACCGCGCGCTCGGCAGGGGCCGACCTGATACTGAGCGTTTCCGTGGAGTACATCGAGACCGCGATCAGCGCGAGCCTTGTCAGGCGTTCGGGCCGGGCCACCTACGCCCTCACGAACGCCGCCAATGGGACGGTCCGGACGAAAGGGACGCAGGACGCATCGAACAAGGACAGGGAGGCGGACGTCGATCGGCGCGCCCTCGGGGAGGAATTGGGCGCACTCATCGCGAAGAAGATCGCCGAGGCGCTTGCGGCGTCCGGGCCGGCGTCCTGACGGATGACCTCGCACCCGCCCCGATTCTCCGCTATAATTGAAGAGTAATGCGCGCCAGGGCTGAAAATTCTCGTCGGAGACTCCCCCTTTTTTCCGATCATGAAAGGAGGAGAACCACCGTATGAAGAGATGGATCGGGCTTTCCCTGCTCCTCGTGCCCCTCCTCGTGTCCGCCGCGGGCTTCTGGGACGGGAACGCCGCCCTGCAGAGGGGGGATGCCGCTTTCGAGAGCGGCCTGTACGCCGCCTCCAATTCATTCCCGAAAGATACGCGCATCCTCATTGAAAACCTCGACACGGGCAAAACAGCCACCGCGACCATCACGGAACGGATAGAAGGGCGGTCCGACATCCTCGTACTCCTCTCACCGAAAGCGGCCGAGGCGCTCGGTATTCCACAGGGGACGCTTGCCAGCGTTCGGGTCACCGTCACGTCGAGCCCGAGCGCCGTGCTTGCGCAGCCTTCAGAGCGGGCGTACAGCCTTGATCCGGATCTCAATCCTGCCGCAGCGTATCCCTCCGATGAAAGGGCTCGTACGGCGGACACGGGCAGGCCTTCGCTGGAAAGTCTGCCTGCTCCCCAGGCGCCGGCAGCGCTTGCCGAGGCGCCCCTGCCCGCCGGCACGCCTCAGAGCCCCCCGGCCGAGCAGAAACAGGCGGACCAACAGGCTGATGATGAGGCGATCATCGCAGCGGCGGCCGCGCGCACGCCGCAGAAACAACTATTCCTTCCCCCGCGGGAGGACCCGAAGTTCGTCTATCATAAACCTGTCGAGACACCTGCAACGCAGACGGTCCAGACCACCCCGACCGAGACTCAGCCGCGCATAACCGCGGTCATCGGGGAGCCCACTGCCGTACCTGCCCCCACCGGCACGGCCGATGTCCCGCTTGCGGAAGCCACCGCCCCGGAGGAATCGCGAGCCCAGGAAATCGTCAGCGCGGGCCCCGCATCCCCGCCCATCGGGAACACCGGGGAATCCGCGGCTCTCGCCATGCCCGAACCGCAGGAGGCAGGGCAAACGGCGGCGGCGCAGGAGCCGGTTCAGACGGAGGTGAGCAGCCCCGCGGTGACCCCGTCGACACCGCCGGAAGCGCCGAAGCTCGCCCTCGTCCCCCCTGAGGCACCGTCAGCCGCGCAGGCAGCGGTCGCCCCCGTGGTGAAAGCCGTCACCATCCCCAGGATCGCGAAGGCGGATACGTACTACCTTCAGCTCGGCGCCTATGCTTCGGAAAAGGTCGCGCAGGACCTTGCCGCGAGCCTCCCTTCGACCTACCCTGCGCTGGTCGTCGCTCCCGCGGGCGCGGGAACGGGGATGTTCAGGGTCCTGATAGGGCCGCTCAACCGGGCGGAGAGCGGCACCGTGCTCACCCGATTCCGCTATCGCGGGTTCCCCGACGCGTTCCTGAAGCAGGAGTAATCGCTCCTCCCATGCACGGTACCCCGTGCGTTTTGTGCATGCACGGTACCCCGTGCGTTTTGTGCATGCACGGTATCGCAGCGCGGTACTCCGCGCATTTCGAGTCCCCGTGCGTTTTTTCTTACGCTTGAATTCCCCCGCCGACCATTGCACTATCGGGTGAATGCCCATGACGCGTAAGGCAGCGGAGAAGCGGGCAGCGGAGCTTTCCCGGCTTCTCAGGGAGTACCAGCATGCGTATTACATCGAGAGCCGTCCGCTCGTTTCGGACAGCGAGTTCGACGTTCTGTTCGACGAGCTGCTCGCCATCGAGCAGGAGCATCCGGATCTCGCCCTTCCCGATTCCCCTACCCTGCGTGTAGGCTCCGATCTCACCCAGGAGCTTCCCGAAGCGCCGCACAGCATCCCCGTGCTCAGCCTGGACAAATCCTACACAGGAGAGGAGCTCGCGGCATGGATCGCGAAAACCGCGCGCAATGCCGGCGAGGCGCTCTCCTTTGTCTGCGAGCAGAAGATCGACGGCGCGTCGATGGTCCTCTACTATGAGGGGGGAGCCCTGGCCCGGGCCGTCACACGGGGCAACGGCCTGGTGGGCAATGACGTCACCGGAAACGTGAAGACCATCGGCGCGGTCCCGCTGCGCCTTGCCCGTCCGGTGACCGTCGCGGTGCGCGGCGAAGTATTTCTCGCGCACAGCCTCTTCGCTTCAATCAATGAGAAGATGGCGGAGCCCTATGCCAATCCGCGCAACCTCGCATCCGGAACGCTGCGGCGCGTCAAGAGCAGCGAGGTGGCGGAGGTGCCGCTCGACATCTACGTGTACGAGGGATTCTTCGAGAAACAGCCGGACACGCACCACGAGATACTGGAGCGGCTCGAAGAGCTCGGTTTCCGCCTCAACCCGCGGGTCGGGTTCTTCTCGGACGGCCCCGCCCTCTCATCGGTGAAAAGCCGGCATCCGGCCTGGCATGCCGGCTCCCTGAAGGATATCCCCGACTTCCTCGAAGCTGAACGACAGGGCCGGGCGGGCCTGGACTACGAGATCGACGGCATCGTAGTCAAGGTGGACGAGGTATCCGTCCGCGAGAGGCTGGGGTACACCGGCCATCACCCCCGATGGGCAATCGCGTTCAAGTTCGAGTCTCCCGAGGGGGCCACCACGGTCAAGGCAATCGAAGTCCAGGTGGGCAGGACAGGACGCGTCACCCCTGTGGCGCGCGTGGAGCCGGTCAAGATCTCGGGTGCCACCATCGCGAACGTCACCCTGCACAACCAGGAATACATTGACATGCTTGAGCTGGCCGTGGGAGACCGGGTTGCCGTCTCCCGCAGGGGAGACGTCATTCCGGCAGTGGAGCGGGTGCTGGAGAAAAACGAGACGGGCGCCGCCACCTGGAAGCTGCCGCAGTCCTGCCCGACATGCGGCACGGGGCTCCTGAAGCAGGGGGCGCACCATTTCTGCCCGAATGCGGCGTGCCCCGACCAGGTGCGGGGAAGGCTGAATTTTTTTGTCGGCAGGGGACAGATGGACATCGAGGGACTTGGTCCGGAAACCGTCGACGTGCTCATCAGGAACGGACTCGCGCGGGATGTGGATGACCTGTACTTTTTCGATACCGGCAAGCTGCTGGATCTCCCTGGATTCGGAGAGAAAAAAGTGACGCAGATCACGGAGGGAATCGAAAAAAGCAAGGGGCAGCCATTCCATATCGTCTTCCCGTCGTTGGGGATACCCGACATCGGCCAGAAGGTGACCGAGCTTCTGATCGAGGCGGGCTTGACGGGAATCGATGCCCTGCTCGCGCTCGCCGACGCGGGAGACCCTGCACCGCTCCTGGCCATCCATGGCATCGGCGAGCGCACGGCAGAGACGCTCATGCGGGAGCTGCGAAAGAAGGAGATGAGGCGGCTCATCGAGAGGCTGCGCAAGGCGGGCCTGAACCTGGAGGAAAGGACGCAGCCGCGGCGCGCGGACCAGCCGCAGACGTTTGCCGGCCAGACCTGGTGCGTCACCGGCAGCTTCGCGCGCTTCAGCCCCCGGGAAAAAGCAATGGAAGAGGTGACCCGCCGCGGCGGGAAAGCGGGGGACTCGGTGACTTCAAAAACCACACACCTGTTGGTCGGTGAAAACCCCGGCAGCAAGCTGCAGAAGGCGCAGAAGCTCGGCGTGAAGATCGTCACGGAACGGGAGTTTCTGGCGATGCTCCAATTGCCTTGACTTCCCCCTCGGGCGGCCTTAGAGTACTTTCAATATCAAAGCTCAAGGAGGTATGCATGAAGCGATTTACTGTTCTCGTGGTGCTGCTGCTCGTGGGCGTACTCGCAGTCAGCGCGGCACCCAAGTTCAAAATCGGCCTGGTATTCGATCTGGCCGGCAGGGGTGACAACTCTTTCAACGACTCCGCCTATAACGGACTCGTCAATCTCGCCAAGGCATACAAGGGCTGGATCGACGGAGACCCCAGCAAGGTGAATTTCGGCAGCGAAGTGCAGATCAAGTACGCCGAGCCCAAGGGGGGCGGCCAGGACCGTGAGACACTCATGAGGGCTCTCGCGGAAGACGGCTATAACCCGATCTTCGGAATCGGCTTCGCGTTCGGGGACGCCATCGCAAAGGTGGCCAAGGACTTCCCTCAGACCCACATCGTCGGCATCGACGTATTCCTCCCCGACCTCACGGCAGACGGCAACATTCTCTGCGCGGGATTTACTGAGAATGAAGGGTCTTTCCTCGTCGGCGCCCTGGCGGCCTACAAGGCCAACGGCAAGAAAATCGGCTTCATGGGCGGAGTCGATATCGGACTCATCCACCGGTTCGAGAACGGTTTCCGCGCGGGCGCAATGTACGTCAACCCCGCCTACCGCAAGGACGGCTCGATCCTCGTCCAATACATCAGCAAGGAGTTCTCCGGCTTCAATGACCCCAAGGGCGGGTACGACGTGGCCTCCAACCTGTTCAAGCAGGGCGCCGTCATCGTCTATCACGCTGCAGGCGGTTCGGGAGATGGATTGTTCAAGGCCGCAATGGAGACCAAGAACATCGGCATCGGCGTTGACTCCGATCAGGCGCTTGTGTACGCGGGCGACAGCGACCCGGCGGTCCAGGGCAGGGCCAAGTTCGTCCTGACCTCGATGCTCAAACGGGTGGATAACGCGGTATTCGCCATCGGGAAGGAGTTCATGGAGAAGGGCACCCTCGCCGGTGGCTACCGGACCTTCAACCTTGCGACAGACGGAGTCGGATACGCGGTCAACAAGCTCAACAAGGCGGATCTCGATCCTTACGCTGCCCGGATACAGGCCTTGAGGGCAAAGATCATTTCGGGCGCGATCAAAGTGCCTGATGAGAACGTCGACGTGGCCGCGTGGGCGAAGTCTCTGATGTAAACAGGTTGTCAAGCTGGCGGGAGCGGCAGCTCCCGCCTTTTTTTTCGTCTCCGCCGTCGCTCCCTTCCGCTCCCTTCCGCTCCTGGCGGAGTTGGCGGAGTTGGCGGAGCGGGCGACAGTCGAGGCCCGAATCGGAGGAAGCACCCGCTATGTCCGAGAATCTTCTGGAAATGAGAGAGATCACAAAGCGTTTCCCCGGCGTCACGGCAAACGCCGGGGTTTCCTTCGACCTGCGTGCGGGCGAGATCCACGCTCTTGTGGGGGAGAACGGGGCCGGCAAGACCACCCTCATGAAGATCCTGTACGGGCTGCACCGGCCCGATGCCGGCAGCATCCTGGTGCGCGGCAGCCCGGTGGCAATCCGCGGTCCGCGGGAGGCTATCCGCCTGGGTATCGGTATGGTGCACCAGCATTTCATGCTTTTCCCGCCCTTCAGCGTGCTGGAAAACGTCACCCTGGGGGAAGAGACGCATGCGGCGGGTGTGCTGCGCAACGCCGGGCCCCGGCAGAAAATCGCGTCCCTCGTGGCGGAGAATCAGCTGGCCGTGGATGCCAATGCCCGGGTTCAGGACCTGTCGGTCGGCATCCAGCAGCGCGTCGAGATCCTGAAAATTCTCTACAGGGGGGCCGTGATTCTGGTCTTTGACGAGCCGACCGCGGTGCTCACCCCGCAGGAATCCGGCGAGCTCTTCAAGACCTTCCGCGAGATGAAGCGGCAGGGCAAGGGCGTCATATTTATCAGCCACAAGCTGGACGAAGTGCTCGAGGTGGCGGACCGGATCACCGTCATCCGTCAGGGCCGGGTCGTGCAGACAATGGACCGCGCCGATGCCACGAAGCAGAGGATCGCCACGCTCATGGTGGGCAAACCCGTCCTTCTGGAAGTGGATCGCATCGCGATGGAGCCAGGCCAGGTGGTCCTGGAAGTGAGAAATCTGCGGATCAGGAGCTCCCGCGGTTATGCCGCGGTGGACGGGCTTTCCCTGAGCGTGCGGGCGGGAGAGATCTATGGAGTGGCCGGCGTGGAGGGCAACGGCCAGACCGAGCTTGTGAAGGCCATTGCCGAAGGGGCGGAAACGGAGTCCGGCGATATTCTCCTGTCCGGCAAGGACATCACGCGCATGGGCGTGCGCGAGCGGCGCGAGCGCGGCATAGCCCACATCCCCGAGGACCGGCAGAAGGAAGGCCTTCTCATGCCTTTCTCGGTCGCCTGGAATATCGCCCTCGGGCAGCACCACATGCAGCCGTATGCGTCGCGGTTCCAGCTCATAAACCAGAAGGCCATCCGGGAACACGCGCGCCAGGTGATTGCCCAGTACGACATTCGCACGCCCTCGGAGGAAACGCCGGCAAACGCGCTCTCCGGCGGAAACCAGCAGAAGGTGGTGGTGGCGCGGGAGATCGGCACGGGCTCCATCCTCCTCGTTGCCGCGCAGCCCACGCGGGGTGTCGACATCGGCGCCACGGAGTTCATCCATAAGCAGCTCCTCGCCGCCCGTGCGGCCGGGCGCGCCGTTCTCCTTATATCAGCCGATCTGGACGAGCTGCTTTCCCTGTCGGATCGGATCGGCGTCATCTTCAAAGGGAGGATCATCAAGGAGTTCACCCACGACCTGGCGGTGCGTGAAGAGGTCGGCCTGTACATGACAGGGGAGAAATCTCATGACGCAGCATAAGCCTGGCTCGCTTCGGTTCACTATCCTTGCGGGGGCGGCTCCCTTCATCGGTTTCTTTGCATCGGCGATTGTGCTCATCGGGATCGTCATCGTTCTCGGGGAGAGCCCGGGCAAGGCCGTCAACGCCATTTACAAGTTCACACTCCAGACGAGCGCCAAGCTCGCCCAGGTTTTATCGGTGTCCATTGCCTTCTACCTCTCCGGGCTCGCCGTTGCCATTGCGTTCAAGGCGGGTGTCTTCAATATCGGGGTGGAAGGCCAGTACTTCGTCGGAGGCTTCACCGCGGCCCTCGCGGGCATCTATTTCAAGCTGCCGCCGGCAATCCATATTCCGGTCATCGTTCTTGCCGCAATGCTCGGGGGCGCTCTCTGGGCGTTCGTGCCCGCCATCCTGAAGGTGCGGCGCGGGATCCACGAAGTCATCACCACGATTCTTTTCAACAACATCGCCATCGCTCTGGTGACCTACTTCGTGAACAATCCCTTCTCCGGCCTGCAGAAAGGCCAGAGCCTGGAGCCGCAGACTCGGAAAATCCTCTCCACCGCCGTATTCGGAAAGCTGAACAGCCTGTTCCGCGCAATAGGCTGGAACGTTCCCGACTACGTGTATCTCGATTACAGCCTGGTCGTTGCGGTGGTGTTCGGGCTGCTGGTCTGGTTCCTGCTCTCCCGCACCCGCTACGGCTTCGAGATCCGGGCAGTCGGCACCTCAATGGACGTCTCGCGGTACGCAGGGGTGAAGGTGAACAGGGTGCAGATAGGCGCCTTTCTTGCCAGCGGCGCGCTTGCCGGCCTCATCGGCCTGCAGGAGATTTTTGCAATACGCGGTTTCTACACGTACAGCCTGGCCTCGGGGCTCGGCTTTGACGGCATCGCGATCTCCCTGA
>Ga0187861_10002880_pt1 | contig 15759 bp, 18 predicted proteins | sample June2016WEW_10_1_3_FD_132986 | JGI IMG/M metagenome (GOLD analysis project Ga0187861, IMG submission 132986) | Peatland microbial communities from SPRUCE experiment site at the Marcell Experimental Forest, Minnesota, USA - June2016WEW_10_100 | ecosystem: Environmental > Terrestrial > Soil >...
ATGACGACCCCGTCGAAAGCGTGCTGGACAATCGATTCCTGGATGGTCGCGTGGAAGTCCACGGCCGCATCTCCCGCGACCTTTATCAGCGTGTCCGGCACGAGGATCTTCACCCTGACGGCGAAGCTGACGGTCCTTCCCGTGAGGTCGATCTCCTCGGTGGAAAGCGACGTCACACTCTGGACGCGGCTCCTCGCGCCCCGGATGATCGCATTTTGCGGCGTGATTCCCGTCTGCACCAGCTCGTAGCCGTACGCGGGAGTGCCTTTCAGGTCGGGGCTCACGACCGCTCGCTTCTCCGTCAGCGGCTCCAGGGTGAAGGTGATCGACTGCGGCTCGACCCGGATTTCCAGAGGCTCCATTCCCTGCGCGCTGCCCTTCCGGTCGACCTTCACCTCGGCCCGGTACACACCCGGGGTGCGGTGACTGTCGAGGCTCACGCTTGCGTCCACGTCCTGCTCTAATATGGGGAAGATCGCATCGCCGGCGCCGCGGAGGGTGATGCGGACGGTCTTGGGAAAGGCAGACGCCACGGCGAGCCCTGCCGGGGTGCTCACGTCCAGGGGGACGCTGAAGAACCGCTCCGTGAGCGTGGTGACCCTGTGGAAGAGCAGGAGAATGACGGCCGCGGCGAGACAGATGACTTTCACGGGAAGATCTGCCAGGAGGACGCGCGTAAACCTGGGCGCCGAGGTACTCCGTGGATTTGGCGCCGAGGTACTCCGCGGATTCTGCGCCCTCATCAGTGAGCTTCCCCGCGCGCCACCGCGCGGTCTTCGCTGCTCTGCCCGGGATGAAGGAGCGACTTCAGCCCCGCCTCCACCTCCTCGAGGGAGATGTTGTAGCGGATGTCCCCGTCGTGGGCGAGGGAGACAGCCCCGTTTTCCTCCGAGACCACCACGACCAGCGCATCGGTCTCCTCCGCCATCCCGAGGGCCGCGCGGTGGCGCGCGCCGAATGCGCTCTCCACATCCTCCCTGTCGGAGAGAGGCAGGAAGCAGCCGGCCGCCACGATGCGGTCGCCTTCCACGATCACCGCCCCGTCATGAAGCGCCGTGCCCTCGAAGAAGACGGTGCTGATCAGGTTCATCGACACTTCGGCGTTCAGCCGGGTGCCGGTCTGCACGATGTTCTTTATCCCCACGCGGCGCGGAAAGACGATCAGCGCCCCGCGCTTGCGCGATGACAGCTGCTGCACGGCGCTCATCAGGATGTCCAGCCGGGGCGCGCCGGGCCGTACCCCGTTGCGTGCCCCGACCCGGAACCACTCCCTGCTGCCGATCTGCGTGAAGATTTTTCGCAGCTCGGGCTGGAAGATGATGGCAATGGCGATCACGAGGCCTGGGACCAGCACGTTCAGGATCCAGAGGAGCGTGGTGAGCTGAAGGAAGAAGGAGACCGCGTAGATGAGGACCATGACCACGGTGCCCTTGAGGAGCTGCACGGCACGGGTCTGCACGAGGATCTGCCAGCTCTTGTACAGCAGGTAGGCGAGCATGAGCACGTCCAGCACGGGGCGTACCACCTCGCGCACTGCCCAGGTATTCAGGAGCTGTTCCATGGGACGCTAGGCCGCACCGCGCGGAGCGCGGCATCTTGGCCCAAGTCCGCCAGTGCCGGTTGTGCCTTTGCAGTGCATGCCGTTAGGCCCCGATCCGACGGATGGAGTCGATGATCTTCACCATTTCCACCGCGTCCGCAACGTCGTGCACACGGATGATGTTCGCGCCGTTCAGGACGGCCAGCGTATTGGCGGTCACGGTTCCGATGAGCCTCTTTTCCACCGGGCGGTCGAGGATCTCACCGATGAACCCCTTGCGGGAGAGCCCGACGAGGATGGGGAACTTCAGGGACTTCAGGGAGGCGAGCTCCTTGATGATGCGAAGGTTGTCCTGGCTGCGCTTGCCGAATCCTATGCCCGGGTCGATGATGATCATCTCCGGCGCAATGCCCGCCCCGATGGCCGCGGCAATGGACGGCTGCAGCTCGCGGAGGATCTCGCTGATCGTATTCTTGTAGAAGGGGTTCTTCTGCATCGTCTTCGGCGTTCCGCGCATGTGCATGAGCACGACGGGAACCCTGCGCCGGGCCACCAGCCGGGCCAGCTCCTCGTTGTGCCGCAGCCCGGAAATGTCGTTGATGATGTCGGCGCCCGCGTCCAGCGCGCGCCCCGCGACTTCCTTTTTCCGCGTGTCCACCGAAATGATCACGTCGGAGTCCTCGCGCAGCGCCTGGATCACCGGGATCACGCGTCGGATCTCCTCCTCCAAGGGAACCGCCTCGGCGCCCGGCCTCGTGGACTCCCCGCCCACGTCCACGATGTCCACTCCCTCCGAGATCATCTCGTGCGCCGATCTCATCGCGTACTTGATCGTCGCCGCCCTGCTGGACGGGTAGAACGAGTCGGGCGTGCAGTTGAGAATCCCCATGACGTAGGTCTTGTGGGTGAAATCCAGCGTGCGGCTTCCCCACGAGATTGTCCTGTTCCCGGCAGTGGTGCAGGCCATGATCTCGCCGCTCACCGCGTCCAGCCCGTAGGGCTCGCCCTTCAGGCGTGCGGCGAGGATCTGCAGGGTGCGCCGGCTGCCCGTGATGAGCACGTCCGTTTCCCGCACGGTGTAGTCATGGGCGCCCCTGCTCATCGCGATGCCGCCGCCCAGGGTTTCCAGGTAGGACTTCATCAGGTTCGCCGCGCGGGTGTCCACGCCCTCCAGCTTGATCGTGCAGTACAGGAACGTGTCGGCGATCTTCTCCATGTCCTCCGCGGACAGGTCGAACTCTCCGAGGTGCCTGCGTACGTCGTTCATCGATGAGATGTCGATGGGATGCGCGTTCGTTTCGGAGGATCTCAGGAGGATGGAGGCCACAGAGCTGATTCTAACAACTGGCTTCTTACAGCGTCAAGCTTGTCCAGCGACTGCCGTGGTGTCCTTACTTCGAGAAGACGATGTCGATGAGCCGGTTCAGGTACAGGAGCAGCAGCTCCTTCTTGCGCGCATCGGGAATGGTGAGGCCGGTCTGCGCGGGTGGGTTTGCAGCCGCGCCAGCCGCAGGCGCAGGCGCAGGGGCGCCAGCCGCGCGCGCGCCAGCCGCAGGGGCGCCAGCCGCGGGCGCGGGGGTCGCCGCGGGCGCGCCGCCTGCTGCCGCTGCCCCCGCGGCCGGGGTCAACAGCCTCTGGAGGTCGGCCGGGCTCAGCACATCTTTGGCTGAGGCGAGGAAGGTCGTGTAGGTCAGGCGCGCATTTGCGAGCTTCGAGAAGTTGATCGTGCCCTTCTGGTCCAGCAGGCCAGGTGAAACCGATCCGGTCACGGTGATCGATTCATTTTTCCCCTGGATGGCGACTGAGCGCGAGCCCTGCACCTGGGCCGTGCCGTCCGGGTTCACCGCGGTCACCACCACGGGGATCTGCGTTTTCAGGCTGAGGCTGTCCTTGCCCGCGGCACTCTGCGTGCCCCCGGTGCGCACTTGCGGAAGAAAAGAGAAGATGTTCCCGGAGTCACCTCCGGAGAACTCGAGAGTGAGATTTTTGGAATCGTTGCTCGAGGATGAAAAGGAAAGCGAGGAGGAGGCATCGATCTGGACGACCAGCGCATCGCCCACCGCGAGGCCCTTGCTGCCGGAGAGGTACCCTTTGAAATCGGGCGACCAGAGGCTTTCCCCCCCCGCCGGCAGGACCACGGCGAGCAGCAGGAAAGGAATGAAGACCCGTGCAGCTTTCACCGTCGCAGCTTTCACGTGCCGCTCTCTCCTCGGAGGCCGCGCTACCGCAGCTTCTTCTTATGCCGGTTGGCCCTCAGCTTCTTTTTCCTTTTATGGGTGGCAATCTTGTGTCGCTTTCTTTTCCTGCCGCAGGGCACAGCGCCTACTCCTTTCGATGATTGGGTGCGCGCGAGACGCGCGTTCGCCGAAATGTCACTATGCGGGTTTCCCGCTCCATGGTCAAGTGCTTCCCCCGATGAACGCCTCCGTCCTCGTTCGGATGGCATCACGGCGTGCCGGGTTCATCCAGCAAACGCCCGGCACCGCCCGGAAGAAGGTCAACTGTCTTTTCGCATACCGCCTGGTCGTCTGCGCGATTCTCTCACGCACCTCGGCGATGGTCTCGCATCCGCGTCTCATGTCGAGAATCTCGCGGTACCCGATCCCCCGCATTCCGGGGTCCCGGCGACTGAATCCTCGAGCCAGGAGGGCCTTGACTTCCCCCAGGAGACCGGATTCGAACATCGCGCCCACGCGTTCGTCGATCCTTCGGTACAACTCCTGGCGCGGCCGCTCCAACCCGATGAGCAGGAACTGCATGTCCGTGCGCCGAACACGCGGCCAGCGATAGGAGAAAAGGGACCTGCCTGTTGCCTGGAAAACCTCCAGCGCGCGCATCACGCGGTAGCGATCGTTCGGCTGGATCCGGGAGGCCCCTTCAGGATCGGATTGCGACAGGACCCGGTACAGGGCGGCCCTGCCCTCATCGCGTTCCAATTCGCGAAGCTTTTCACGCACGCCGGGATCCACGGGCGGCGCCTCGGGCAGTCCGTACATCAGGCTGGTGATGTAGAATGCAGTCCCCCCGGCGACAACGGGGATCTTTCCCCGCTTCCTGATCTCGGGAATCAGCCTCTCCGCCTCGGTGACAAACCTGCCCGCGTTGAACTGCTCGGACGGATCCGCCACGTCGAAAAGGTGATGGGGAATGCGGGCGCGTTCCACGATTGACGGCTTGGCCGTGCCGATATCCATGTGCCGGTAGACCTGCATCGAATCCGCGTTGATGAGCTCGAACCGGGAGTCCAGGAGGGAGTTGAGAAGTTCCGACTTTCCGACAGCCGTGGGGCCGAAGAAGACGAGGACGAACGGAGGACTTTCAGACGTCCGGGTGGCGATACCTGACCTTCTGCGTGAGGATCTGCTTGAGCGCCGTGGAGACGATCTTTCCCTTGTTTGCTTCCAGCTCGTCGTCACCTGCAAGGTTGATTTGTATGCTGCGCTTCATCGCCGCGCAGGTCATTTCATATATGTTTCCCTGGAAGCTTTCCAGGAGATCGAGAGGTAATACCATGATAGATAGAAATTAGCAGTAATCCTGGCAATGATCAAGCGTCCGGCGGCCGCGAGCTGTCCATATGTGTCCCCCGGAACTCCTCCGCGTGCTCGACGATCTCCCGCGCCACCTCGTCCTGGCACAGCGCATCCGCGTCCACCACGAGGGCGGCGAACTCGTAGTTGTTCACATCGTAGCCGTACAGCCGGGAGTAGCGGTCGTGATCCCGCTTGTCGCGGGCTTCAGTTTCGCGGAGCGCCTTGGAAAGCTCTTTGCCCTCGCGCCGTGCGATCCTGCCGGCCCGGACTTCCAGCGGGGCATGCAGGTACACGGTGAACGCACTGTCCCGAAGGAGCCAGATTGCCAGCCGCGAGCCGAGCACGCATCCGCCCTCCTCGGCGAGCTTCACCTGCATGCGGTCGATCGTCAGGTCATACTGCGGGTCGCTCTCCGCAAGGATGCAGATCTCCTCGAAGGCCACACCGCGCTCCCGGGCGAGGTCCTTGAAGGTGTAGTTCACCATGCGAAGCCCAAGGCGCTCGGCGACCAACCGGGAAACAGTGGTGTTCCCGCACCCGCTCTTGCCCGAGATCGCCACCCTGAGACCGGCCCCCTTATTCGACATTTCTGAGCTGCTCCCTGATTTTTTCCAGGCTGTCCTTCACGGCGATCACCGCCTGGTCGATCTCGATCATCATGCTCTTCGAACCGATGGTGTTGATCTCCCGGCCGATCTCCTGGCACACGAAGTCCAGCCGTTTCCCCTGAGGTCCCTTTGATCCAAGGGCTTCCTGGAGGCTGTCCAAGTGCGCCTTGGTTCGCTGCACCTCTTCGTTGATGTCCCCGCGCATGAGCTGGACCGCGGTCTCCGCCAGGATACGCGATTCGTCCACCCCGTCCCCGAGGAGCTCCTGGAAACGCTCGCGCAGGCCGGTCCTTATCTTCACCTCGATCTCGGGGACCTTCGCCTCGATAGCCGACATCCGCTCGCGGATATCGGCCGCGCATTTGCGGATGTCCTGTTCGGTCTTTCGACCTTCCACGTTCCGGGACGCGTCGAAATCAGCAAAGACCTTGTCCAGCAGCGGCTGGACCAGCGCCCAGAGCGCCTCGGGATCCTTTCGGCTGACGGTCTTGAGCACCCCTTCCAGCCCGATCAGGTGCGCCAGGGTGGGCCGCTCGCGGATCCCGGCCAAGCGGCGCAGCTCTTCCAGCGCGGCGGTGTAGGTGCGAACACGCGCGTGGTCCACGACAACGTCGCTGGAGTCCTCGAGCTCCGTGAGAGACAGGTAGAACTCGACCTTGCCGCGCTGGATCCGCGAGGCCAGGTATTCGCGCACCCGGGGCTCCAGCTGCTTGATGCTGTAGGGCAGGTTGATGGAAAGCTCGAGGAAGCGGTTGTTGTAGGAGCGCACCTCCAGGACCATCTGCACGCGGTCGTCGCGGTGCTCCCCGTGGCCGAAACCCGTCATGCTGGTCATTGCCCGCCTCCGATGGTCATTTCCTCCCCCCACGGAGCCTGAGAAGCTCTTGCCCGATCTTCCAGTTGTCCCCTGCGCCCATCGTGATGAAAAGATCGCCCGGCTTCAGCTCCTCTGCAAGGGTGGCGACGGCATCTGCCGGGTCCTCGATGTAACTGACGTTGGCATGGTTCCGCGAGACTTCTCGATACAGATCCTCCCCCGTGATGCCGCCCTCGTTGGTCTCCCGGGCCGAGGCGTAAATCCTGTGAAGCACCACGGAGTCAGCGGGACCGAAGCATTTGCCGAACTCGGGGAGCAGGGCGTACGTGCGTGAATAGGTGTGGGACATGAAGTCGACGACGAGTCGTCGCTCGGGATAGAAGCTGCGGATCCCCGCGAGGGTCTTCTCGATCGCCGTCGGGTGGTGCGCGTAGTCGTCCATGAAAAGAACACCGCCCGCCTCCCCCACGATCTCGCTCCGCCTCCTGCTTCCCGCAAATGACGACAGCGCACGCGCGGCACCCTGCCAGTCGGGCTCCCGGCCCGGCCGCTCCGCCTGCCACAACTTGAGGCAGAGGGCAAGCGCGGCTGCCGCGTTCAGCACGTTGTGCGCGCCAGGGACCTTCAGCTCGAACCCGCTAGCGGTCCCCGCCAGCCAGAACCGGGTGCGCCCGCTCCCCTGCTCTTCATGGGCGATGCGGAAAGGGCCGTCCGCCATCCTGCCATAGGCGATGAGGACAAGCTCCGGCCTCCGCGCCTGGATGCGCCGCGCCGCTTCGCGGGCGCCGTCGTCATCAGCGCAGAAGATCAGCGTGCCGCCGCGCGCGAGGTTCAGCCCGTATTCCTCGAATGCGGCCAGGATGTCCTCCAGGCCGCTGAAGTAGTCCAGGTGGTCGGGCTCGATGCTCGTGATGACGATCCTGCGCGGCCTGAAGTTCAGGAAATGCCGTCGGTACTCACAGGTCTCGGCCACCAGGTAGCGGTCCCCCTGGACAAGGGTCGACCTGCTGCCGAACCCGGGCACCTCTGCTCCCACGAGCACGGTCGCGGGCATTCCCCATTCCTTCAGGATCACACCGCACATGGCGGTTGTCGTCGACTTGCCGTGCACACCGCTGATCCCGCTCGAGTCCGCGAGCACCGACAGCGCGCCGAGTGCTTCCGGGTAAGCGAGCGTCGGGATTCCCCGCTCGGCGGCGGCCCGAAGCTCAGGGTTCTCTTCCTTCCTGTACGCGGCGGAGTGCACGACGAGCTGGGCGTCCCGGGGCAGGTTCCCTGCGGCGAAGCCTTCCCGGTAGGGGATTGAAAGCCGCTGGAGCACTGCGTCGGTGTAGAACTTCTCTCCCGTGTCCGAGCCGGTGATCCTGGCACCCCGGGAGGAGAGAATCTCCGCAAGGGCCGACATGCCCGTTCCCTTGATGCCGACGAGATGGACGCGGTAGCCCTGGAGTGATTCCGGAAAATGGAACGGCTCAGTCACGGAGCGTCTCCAGGCTGTGGTGCATTGATGGCGAACGGCCCCACGGGCACCTGATAATATCACAGGCCCCTTCCCAGAGGCAATTGCCGGAGTTCAGCCCTTGCGGGCGAGGGACCGGACCAGCCCGAGGTCGAGCTCGCCTTTCTGCCCCCAGCCCCTCGTTCCAGAAGCGATGACAGGCCTGAACTTCTCGTAGAGCCCCCAAGCCTTCGATTCCAGCTCGCTCAGTGGAAATGATGCGGCCACCTCCCGCATTGCCGCTTCCACCGCGTCCAGTGCGTCTCCGAAGGCGCCTTCCAGGTATTTCTGCACTGATGCAGGCGCGATTGTCTCTTCCTTCGTCAGGGCACGGATACCCTCCGGCGTTTTCATCGCGGGCACAGGCCGTCCGCAGACCGTGATCCAGAACTCCCTCGGGGCTGTGCCCGTCGTTACCTTTTTCCTCACTTCAACGGGTTCGCTGGCAGGGTGGATCCCCAGAATCTTCGCCTTTGCATGAGCGGTCAGCCCCGCAACTGCCTTCCCAAGGCTGAGCGCGGCGCCGCGGTCGTGTCCAAGGCGCTCGGCAACCACAGTTGCCCAGAGCGCAAGTACCGGCGCCCTGTTGATCTGCAGGGTCTCGTTTGCCATCCGATGATCAACCTAGGGCTGCCCGTGCATGGCGTCCTCCGGTGAGCGTTGGGTTGCAGCCCGCGTCTGCACCAGTCTCAGGAGAACCGCACCCGAACTGTTTTCGAAAATCTTGACCGCGGCCGTGTCATCCAGGGTGGCCATGATCGCCAGGTGAACGCGAGCAATGGCCTCCTGCTGTTCGAGAGGCATTTCCTCAATCCGGTCGACAATCGCCCCGTGGGTGCGCAAATCGTTCAGGCCCACGCGGCGGCCGTGTGACAAAAAGTTTCTGTCATTGGCGAGGTATCGGGCGAGCTTCCTCGCCTTCTTCTGAGCAGTTCGTTCTCCACCAAACATGTATTGCTCGAGCCAAGCGGCGACGAGCTTTTCGGAAAGCTTGAGCAAGTTCTGGCACTCCAGGAGCAGCGAGGGTCCGTACTGCTGAAGAATTGGAAGCCAGGGCGCAATGAGCGCGGTGTTCTTGACTATTTCCTTTTTTGCTCGGTCGAATTGGCCAAGAATCGCCCCCGCCGGAGCCGTCCGGGAATCTCCAAGCGAGAGCTGAGGATCAGTTGGACCGAGCTCAGCCGCATCCGACATCAGGATGCGGTTGCCGGACATCGCGAGCATGGTCGCTGCGCTCTTGGCCGAACCAGTAACGATAAACCTCACGCCTTCGAATTTCGTACGAAGTATCCCCACGATGGACTCGGCGGCCTCCGCCGAGCCTCCCGGACTATGAATCCAGACATCGACCGCCGGTCCATCGATGTTTCTGACTGCTTCCTGAAACCCTTCCTTGTCCGACATGTCAAGAAGCAGCGTCCCTGCCGCCAATTCGTTTTTTCCTGGGACATGAAAGGCGGATGCGTAAACAATCAACGGCCGACCAGTGAGAGATGAGAGCCTTCTGTACGCCTCCCGTCTCACCGCATCATGGTCACCAGGAATGCCCTTCCGGGCTCCTGCCGCCGCTATCTCATTCTGGATCTCTTGCCAACTTTCCATATTCCAATTCCTTGCATGGTCGAAGTGCCATTGGAGAGAACGGGCTTCTGCTGGGTCGCAAGAGCCTGCCGGTATTGGTGGAGGCTGAGGCCGAACTGCTCCTGCGCGTGCCTTACGTCGGGGTGCTCTTCGAGGAATCGCCGGGCCACTTCTGCAATATACTCACTCGACTCATTGAACATTTTGCAGATCCACGTATAGACAATAGTACAATCGCCCGCCCCAGACAACCATCTATGGCAGGGACGAAAAGCTCGCCGTGTCCTTGCCTTTCGATTTCGACTCATACATCAGATCGTCCGCTTTCTTGATCAGCTCATCTACCCCGAGGCGTGAGTCGAAGCAGGTCAGCGATCCGATTGACACGGTGACGGGCCACCCTCGGGAAGCCATTTCTCGCACGATCCTGCGGCGAATCTTGCTGATGGCCGTCTGTTCCGCGTCCCTGTCCGTCTCGGGGAGCAGCAGGGCGAACTCGTCCCCGCCGAGCCGGGCGATGACGTCGGTCGCGCGGACGTGGGTGCGGATTTCTGACACAACCGTCTGCAGCACGGTATCTCCTGTCGCGTGCCCGAAAGAGTCGTTGATGGCTTTGAAATTATCCAGGTCGATGTATGAAAGCGTGAAAGGACGTCGGTAGCGGCGCGCACGCTCGGTCTCCCCCTTCAACTGCTCCAGGAATGCTCGGGCGTTGGCAGCGCCGGTGAGTGAGTCTGTTCTCGACAAACCTTCCAGGTGCACGATCGAATCCTTCACGACAGAAAGCAGGTACGTCACGAGGACAAAGGCAAGAAACCTCGCGCCTCCGTTCCAATACATCACGAACGGGTTTGAGAAGATCTGGCCGGCCGCGATATTGGCCTCTGCCCAAACAACTGCACTGATCGCGGAGCCCACGAGACCTGGCCAGCGCCCTCCCTTCCAGGCGAGCAGGGAAACAGGCACGAAGTAAAGCAGGAAGAAAGAAAGCTCGTAGCCTGTCACGTAATCCAGCGCCCCGATGCAGGCTATCAGCCCGAAAGCGACGCATATGGTGAGAGTGCGGTTCCATTTCTCCAAGGATTGAATGAGACTCATTAGTATATTATCGGCAGTTTCTCTCTGAACTCGCTTGGAACCGAAAGCAAGTTGTCCTGTTGCGGCGCGGGAGGGACGAAGGCCAGCTTGACGCCGCAAGCATCGGGGCGCAGAATGACTCTGGCGGGTTCGAATCGTTCCATCTCTATCGAAAACGGGGGTAAATGAAAATGGCACGCAGGTGTTTCTGGTCTCTCTCCTGCCTGGTCATGGTGGGATGTGCAGGTCTCGCGTATGCACAGTCTACGGGAACGGACGAAGCTGCCATCAGGCAAATCTGGTCAAATTATGCAGCGTTCGTAGAAAAGGGCGACCCGGCAGGCTGGCTGTCCCAATATGATGCTGAAGGTATCCAACTTCGGCCGGACGCGCCGGCACGCACGAAACAGGATCTCGACGCGCAGGTTCCTGCCGCATTCAAGGCCCGTTTCGACGCGAACGAAACGAAAATGGCGATCACTCTTTTGGAGATCGTCGTCACCGGGCCCTGGGGGTACTCGCGGGGAACCTACACGCAGGACCTGACTGCAAGGTCCACGGGGAAGACCATTCACGTGGATGGCAAATTCCTCACGATCTTCAAGAAACAAATGGATGGCTCCTGGAAGATCTACCGCGATTGTTTCAACTCGAACGTGCCTCCGAAGTAGAACCTGCCATCGCGGCAGCGGACTCTCCGATGGTTCGGAGCTTGTACTCACGATTCCATCGGTTGACGGAGATCATGTCAAACCGACGCGCCCCGACGTGCTGGATCAACCGTTCCATGCTCGCCAGGCAGCTCACGGCGCCATTGCCTGAGTCGCCAGCGGCGGCAACCGCGATGACCGGCTTCCCTCGCAGCCTGCTCTTTTCCCCGGCCCTCGCCTCGCAACGTCGCAGCCGGTCGGTCAACGCCTTGGCGGACTCGCTCATCTCTCCCCAATAGACAGGCGTCACGAGCACCAGGGCATCAGACTCGAGGATGTCCCGGTGCACCTTCTGAAACCCGTCCTCTACCTCGCAGCGATGCTCGTCCCTGCATGTGCCCCAACCGCTGCCGCAGGCCTTGCACAGGCCGATGCCCGCGCCGTTAATCCGGATCTCTGACGCTTGAGATCCCTCCCTCCGTGCGCCCTCGATGGCGGCGCGAGCGCAGGCCGCGGTGAGCCCGTCTGCATTAGGGCTGGAGCTCAGCACGAGAATTCTCATTCCCATCCCCCTTTTGCGAGATTATGAGGGAGTATATCACAGGCCCGCTCTCGTGGGCTCCCCAGAACACATGACGTTTCGTGTCAGGCATGATAGACTATGCCCGAAAGTGCGGGAGGAGCGGAGATGAAAAGGCTGCGCGTGCTCATCATTCCAATGCTGATCGGATTCTCAGCTTTGACCTTTTCCTGCTTATCGTTCGGATATCTCCAATCCGAGGACTATGTTCAAGCAAGAATTCAGATTGCGACAAATCCAAGAGCCATATCCGATATGCAGTTCGTCGAGGGATGGACCAGGGAATACGGATATTCTTACAGCGCGCATGAAGTCGGGGTAATGGTCGCCAATCAGTTGACGGCACGCGGATGGCATGACGTTTGGATTTTGGTTGAGTGGTCGTCGCGAAGCTATGTCGCGTACCCATACCCATACCCATACCCATACCTACAGCCTAGAGTTTGGGCTGCATTAAACATTTGGCAAATATCCATTTATCGATCTCAATCCCCCTCTCAAGATCAAGCGACAGCCCCGCCTCCTGCGAACGCAGACATTTTCAAGGTGGTAACAACAGGGACACCCAGTCAGGTACGGGCGGTGATAAGGTCTGGTGCGGACCCCAATGCACGTGACAAGCGCGGGGAGACTCCGCTGATGTACGCAGCCGCAGACAACTCGAACCCTGCGGTGATTACCATACTCATAGAAGCCGGTGCAGATTCCAACGCTCGCGGTAAGAACGGCATGACAGCTCTCATGTACGCCGCCGAGGATAACGCGAACCCTGCGGTGGTCATAACGCTCCTGGAAGCTGGGGCTGATGCGAAAGTGAAAGACGATGGGGGCTCAACGGCATTCGATTATGCAGCAGGCAACGCGAATCTGACAGACACCGACGCCTACCTGCAGCTTCAGGAAGCGTCGCAGTAACAGAAAAGGTCGGCTACGGGGAGCGCGGAGTCACGACAGGCCATCCCAAAGTCTCACCACGGCACGCTCGTTGAGCAAGTCCTGCAAGCCATGTATGCTCAGCGCGGAACCAAGTGACATGGCAGACCGGTTCGACTGCGTCATCGTCGGCTCAGGCCCCGCGGGCCTGGGCGCCGCATTCACACTCACCGAGAAACGCCCGGGCATGTCCATCCTCCTCATCGACTCCTCGGGAACGAGCACCGGCGGACTGTGCAACGACTGCAAAATGAACTTCACCTTCCCGATCGGCTTCCCCTTGGACTGTTGGGAGGAGCCCGAGGCGGCGCGGTACCTCGCGGCCGTCGCCGCGCACCTGCAGCCCCAGATCCTCCCGAAGCATAACATCGGCGTCTACGAACGCCGGGCGGAGAAGCTCGGCGTCCAGTTCATCGAGGTACGCCAATCCCACCTCGGCACTGACGGGGGGGTGACCCTCGCGCGAAAGCTGATCGGTGATCTGAGAGAACGCGGTGTCGAGGTTTCGCTGAAAGAGACCATGACCGGTGTACGTGAGAATGACGGTATCGCCGTCACCGACAGCCGGGAGATCGGCTACGGGTCGCTGGTGGTCGCGCCCGGACGAAAGGGTTTCGCCTTCATGCAGCAGCTCATGGACTCACTCAGTGTGCCCTACATCGACAACATCGTGGACATCGGCTTACGCGTGGAGACGCGTGAGACGAACTATCCCATCGTGCGCGACTACTACGACCCGAAGTTCCTTTTCCCCGAAAAGGTGCGCACATTCTGCACCAACAGCGGGAAGGCCTATGTGGTGAAGGAGAAGTACACAACGCGTGCAGGCCGCGACTATTTCAGCGTCAACGGCCATGCCTTCTCGCAGCGGGGAAAGGCGAGCGGCCTCGTGAACTTCGCCTTCCTCAAGACCGTGCGATTCACCGCCCCGCTGGCGAGCGGCCATGAGTTCGCCGAGATGCTGGGACAGCAGGCCATGCTCATGGGCGGAGGCCAGCCCCTGATGCAGCGCGTGGGAGACTTCCGCCTGGGAAAGCGCTCAAAGGCCGAGAGCTTCACCGGCGACCTCTACGATTTCGAGCCCACACTGGCCTCCTGCACGCCGGGGGACATCTCACTGGCAATGCCGGCAAAGGTGCTGCGGGCGATCTGGAAATCGATGAAGGCGCTGGACACGATAATCCCCGGTGTCCTCCACCCCTCAACGGTGATGTACTACCCAGAAATCAAGCTCTACGGGAACAAGCCGAAGTTCCTCGACGGTCACTTCCAGGCCCGGCCCGGCATCTATCTCGTCGGGGACGGGGCGGGAACGAGCCGGGGCATCACGGCCGCGTGGGCGAGCGGCATCCGGGTTGCCGAAGGTATCCTCGAGCGCATGGCACAGGCGACTTCTTGACTGTGGTCGGTTAAGGGCGCTTCTGCTGCTCGACCAGCACCATTTTCGGCGTCCTCCCGCAGCCAGGGAGAGGTGATAGGGATCCGTGGTCTCTGGGCTGCTTTCTTTGCCGTCCAGGCGCAGAACGATTCTGGGCGAATCGGCTATGGGGGCCCGATCCCCACCCCCGCGTAGTAAGCGTATTCCACGACCTCCAGGTAGCTGACCACTTTCGCGACTCCTTCCACCGTGCCGGCAATCTCGACGCACCGGTCCATCGCGGCCGGAAACCGCACTGTTCCATGCAAAGCGACCGCGCCGTTGTCGCACACGACGTCCAGATACATGACAGGAACGCGTTCGCGATAGACTATGGCTACAATCACGTCCTGAGCGATGCGCAAGTCTAGCAGTACGTCGCGCGCAAGGTCGCCGACGTCAGCGTATGTGGGCGAACGCAGGAGCGCTGATACCATATCGCAGGTTTCCGCAGGAGATATCGTCGCGGTGTTCACCACCAGGTCATAGTCCGCCGGCGAGTCCCAGGCTGCATTGAAGAAATACTTGTGGTATCCCGCGCGGTCGTGATCGCTCTGATGGATCATGCGAAGCGTCTGCTGCTCGTCTATGCCGAGGCGCTCGCGGAGCCGCGCCACCCGAACCTTGGGGGGAGCGATGATCCTCAGCTTGAGCGCGCCGGGTATGCCCCGAAAGATGATGTTGGCTCCTCGTCCGACGATGATGCAGTCCTTTTCACCTGCGAACCGATACATGGCACTCTTCATGAAGGTGAAGTACCGATTCTTCTCCAGCGTGAATTGCTCCCAAAAGCCCGGCCTTTTTTCATCGTCCCCATCGAAACGCGGCTCGGTCATGCCTAAATTCTTGAGCAAGACCTCCAACGACTCCTTGTCAAGCTTTGAATAGCCAAGCCTAGAGGAGAGCGTGTCCGCTATCTCTGTTCCCAGGCTTCCAAGCTCTCTCGAGAGCGTGATGATTGCCATGGCGAGTCCTCCTCCCCCAGTGAATTCCCCGCGACCCTCTTGCCGACCTCCTCGCCGCCTCTGCCTATGAAGCGGGAGATCGTTCTGAGGCACACGGACGTTCCCTCCAATAAAGAAAACAACCGAGGAGAGGGGGCTGTTACGGGTGAAAAACTGTGCCCCGGGCCCAGAATGGGCCCTCGTCGCGCTGAATGGTTGCTGATGTTGTGATACCACGAATGAGCGTCAAGGAGCTTGCACGGAGGCATCGGGAGATATCTCCTAGGGACGTTGGCTCCCTCTACTTTCGATTTCGCCATACTTGCCTTCCAATGGCAATCACCGACAGGGCAATGGCAGTCACCGGCAAGCCGTTTTGCTACATCGTTGCTACAGCGGGAGCATCGCCCTGCCCTGGCATGGCACCTTGATCCGCCCGTGTACTGTTTGGCTGCTTATCGTCACCCGGGCCCCGGGTGCCTCCGATTTCGAGCCCCTCAATGTCCGGCCCGATGTCCACTCCGGGGACCCTCCTGGGATACGGCAGGTCTTCCGAAAGTCGCACCACAGGCCACCACACG
>Ga0187861_10002893_pt1 | contig 15721 bp, 4 predicted proteins | sample June2016WEW_10_1_3_FD_132986 | JGI IMG/M metagenome (GOLD analysis project Ga0187861, IMG submission 132986) | Peatland microbial communities from SPRUCE experiment site at the Marcell Experimental Forest, Minnesota, USA - June2016WEW_10_100 | ecosystem: Environmental > Terrestrial > Soil >...
GCACGGAAAACGCTGAAGTCAACGAAGCGGCCCTGGCGGTCTTCAAGGTCCACGAAGCGGTGCTGGAAGCGGACACCAGTTCGCCGATGCGCTGCTTGATCTGGTGGCGCCTCAACGGCCGGCAGCGGCTGAACGAACTGCTCCAGGCCGAGCCGTAGCCGGAATTTCGCGGTCGTCCAATAAAAAGTGTCTCACCACGAAGTTCGGTCATTTCGTTTTCCAGAGTTTGGCGGTGTCTTCGAGTTCGTACTTGTCCACCCAGGGATACTTTGCGGTGGAATCCTCCTGCCAGGAAAGATGTTTGTTACAGTCGCGTTCAAGCTCAGAAAGTATCTTGCGAACAGTGGTGGCTGATTGGGCATCCTTCAGTTTCGCCAACTCCTCGCAGGCGGTGAGTGTCCCCCAACTGTAGGGCCGCGACAAAGCGCGGCGATACGCCGCGGCCTTATCTGCTTCGGAAGCAGGATCGTGCAGGCAATTCAGTGTGGTCAGAAGCTCGTGAACCATGCGTCCGTCTTCCACTTTGTCCAGTTGCCAGCGCACGCGCACAGCCGTCCAGCGGACGGCTTCGGGCGCCTGGACAGAGGCCAGGTATTTGAGCGCCCGGCTTCGTGCAAAGTGTTCAAACCATTTGGAATATGGAGAGATGGGCGTGTCGGGGTCGCCAGCCAGCCGATCCAGCGCTGCCAGCGCAGGCTGCGTATTCGGCTCCGGGTTCAACTTCGGATCGATCAGGATGAAACAGCCTTCCACGGCGACCTCCGGGTCGGCATGTGAAACCAGCACGCCGATACGTTCCAGGTCTTGCCCGTGGAAGCGCATCTGCAATTCGGCCAGGGTTTCGCACAGCAAAGCGGGTTTGCTGTCGGGTTTCAGATCGGCGAGCAGCAGTTGGTGATAGCCTGGCTGATCGCGCTGGAAATAGAGACCGCGCACCCATTTTGCCAAGTCATTCTGCCAGTGCATCTTCCGGAGATTGCCGTGAATCAGTGTGGCCGCCCGCTCTGCATTCCAGCGGTTCAGCATTTCAATTTTGGTGAGCGCGATCTCCGTCTCATCACGAATGCAAAAAGCCGTGTAGTTCTTGTCGCGGTCCGCGGCTTCGAGTTTCTTGTGCAGGCCCGCAATGTCCGCTTCGGCCGCCGCGTATCCGGCATGGCCCAGCGCGCGCAATGTGGTTTCCAGCAGCAGCCGGCAATCGTCAGCAACCTTATCCACGACCGTGCCTTGACCGGCTTGTTTCAGTTCAGCGGTCAGAAACTCACACCATTCTGTTACTGGAAACTCCGGGCCTTGGGGAGCATTGCGGCCGGCTGGGCAAAGAGAGTCGAAGACACTGAAAATGGCGCGGTTCTGCAATTCCTGGAAATTCTGGATGCCGTTGGTGCGGCTCTCTCCACGTATAGCGCTCTGGTAGATTCTCGCATCCGGCTGTGTCAGCCGGATGAAGAGATGCGGCTCGTGCGAGCCCTTGCTGATGGAACAAGAACCACTGGAGCTACCATGCCACGAACCGTCGGCGTCCTGCTCCATAGGTTGCATGGGCTCCGGCTTCAGCCGTTCGTCCCGCGCGCCCAAAAGCAATTTTGCCGCCAACCAGGCGCGGGTAAAATCGCCCGGGACAACACTAAGGCGCTCCCCAGCGAATGACTCTCCTTGCGAATTGCAGAACCATGTCCGCTTCATCATGATGCGCTCAGCCCGGACTGCCCCCTTTTCCCAACGCAGCCGGGTGCAGGTGTAATCAATGTAGCCCTTGATCAGATAAGCTTCCGCGTTTTCCGGGACCTGCGCCGGGAGCGCAGTCATCTCCGGCCAGACGATCTTCATCTCGCGCTTGTGGGTATCATCCCGCCAGAAGTCCAACTCTCTCTGGCCTAACGCCAGCGGGGTAAGCTCAACCCGAACAGGCTCCGAAGGCTCTCCAGCAACCACCCAAGGCCAAGGCCCGCAGGCGCCAAGTAACAAGAACGGAACCGTGAGAAGGCGAGCCATCCGCATGCACATATACCTTGGTGGGCTTGCCCGGCTCATTTGGTACACGGATTCTAGCGCAGGCTTCCGGCCTGCCACGTTTCAGATGAACTCGGTTGCTCCACTGGTCCTCGAAAGTAACAACGCTTCATCCGTCATCTGCTTGCAGGGAATCCCAAAACAATGGAAGATTATAAACATGGGAGTACTTGGTCCTCAGCCTTCCCCAACGCCTTCCGTTTTGCCTAACGCCGGCGGCAAGTCCGCCACGGAAGTGCGCGAGATGTTCGCGCGCGTGGCGCGGCGCTACGATTTCCTCAATCACTTCCTTTCGCTGGGGCGCGATTTCTACTGGCGCAAAGTGGCGGCGCGCGAGGCGGCCGGGCTTGGTCCGGGCGATGTGCTTGTGGATGTGTGCACAGGCACGGGGGACCTGGCCTTTGCGTTCCACAAGGCCGCGCCCGAGGCGCAGATCGTGGCCCTGGATTTCACGCAGGAGATGATTGACTTGGCGTTGCGGAAGGCGGAGCGGCAAAAGGTCCGGGCCGTGCGTTTTTCCGTGGGCGACGCGTTGGCTCTGCCTCTGCCGGACAACTCGGCTGCGCTGGCGGGGGCCGCGTTCGGCCTGCGCAACGTGGCGGACACGGAGCGGGCGCTGAAAGAGCTGGTGCGCGTGGTCCGGCCCGGAGGAAAGGTCCTGGTGCTGGAATTCACGCGGCCACGGGGCCGGCTCTTCGGCCCCGCATACATGTTTTACTTCCGCCGCATCCTGCCGCTCCTGGCGCGTGTTTTCGCCGCGGGCGCGGGGGATGCCTACAGCTACTTGCCGCGGTCGGTCGTGGCTTTTGCCGGGCCTGAAGAACTGGCGAGGCAACTGGCCTCTGTGGGTTTGCGGGACGTGCGCGCTGTGCCGCTGACGTGCGGGGTGGTGCATTTGTATGTCGGCGTGAAGTAGACGCTATTCGTTCTGTACGTCCGGGAACGGCCGGCCGTCCGTGTCGGCGAGACGGAAGACGAAGCCCAGGCGCTGGTCGCGCGAAACGCCCACCTTGATGAGCAGCTCGTTTTCGCCGCTGCGCAACTGCACCTCGACAGCCTCCTTGTCTTTGCTCGCCTGCGTCTCAAGCTCGTTCACCACGCGCTTGCCGTTGAGCCACATGGACACGATGTCCTGCGCGCCGAAGAGGAACAGCGCACGGCGCTTGCTGGGCACGTTGAACTTCGTGTACGCGAAGCCCACGCAGGGCCCTTTCTGCAAGACGGAGCGTGGGATGATGAGATGCCGGCACAGGTCCACCACGGGGTCCCAGTTGGGTTTCTTGTCGGCGCCCAGGCGGTTGGAAATCTTCTTCCAGCCGACTTCGGCGCCGCTGGCGTTGACCGTTTTCCAGTTCATGTCCACGCCGCGCTCGGGGCCGAAAATCACGTCCATGCCGCGCAGTTCGCCTTGGGCGGCGAAGGGGCCCAGCACGTGCCACTCGCTCCACACCGGGGCAAACTCGTTGAAGTACGCGCGCTTGACGTCGCGCGGGAGTTTGTACTCCATGAGCACGGCCTCGCATTTAGTGCGCGGGTCCTTTTCTCCGATGCCGTTGTAAAAGTAGTGGAGCGCGCGCATGACGGCGGGGCCGTTGATGCTGGTGGGATTGGCCTTCAAAAAGGCCAGCAGTTCGTCAATGCACTTCTGGTTCTTGGTCTCGCCGCTGTACAGGTCCAGCACGCGCTGCAGGAAGACGAACCCTTCGGGCGTATCCGGGATGAGTCGGGAGACTTTGCGGAAAAGTTCCTGCTGCGCCGCCGGGTCGGGCTTCTCAGCCGCGGCCGGCGGGAGCATTTCCACAAAGCTCACCAGCGGCGCGGGAGCGCCCGAAATGATGTGGCCGTTCCGCAGGACCGCCCCCGGGTCCGCGTTGTCGAACGTCCAGCTTTTGGTTCCGTCATGGTGCGGCTGGTCCACGAACTTCATGGGGCTGCCTTTGAACTGGGTCTTCTCCGGCCAGGCATCGTCAATTATGACGGTCTCCTTGCCTCCCGACACCACGGCGGCGCGATCGAAGTGGGCGAGGCCGCCAAAAGAAGTGAAGGCAATCTCCTTGACGGCAGCCCCTTCCAGCCCCAGGTCGAAAGGCGAAAGCGAAAGTTCGGTCCACTCGCCGGCCTTCGGCAGCGGCCCCACGCGCAGCAACTCCTTGGAACCGTCGCGGCCCCAGGCGGCGCAGGGCGTCGCGGCCACGGAGCCCCAGTAGGCGCGCAGCCATTTGGACGGGTCGCCGCCGGAGACAAACTGGACCATGAGCATCTGCGGCGGCGACTTGGGGTCGGGCAGCACCCAGAACTTGAAGGCGGCCCCGGAGACCGCTTGCTGCATGTGCTGGGGCGCCTTGATGCGCTGCAAAAACTCATTCAGGCGCGCCTGCCCCTCAGCGCCGCCCAGGCGCTTGTACTTGGCGCGCAGTTGCCCCAGCGCGCGCAGAGCCGTGCGGCTGCCGGGATGGGCGGAGATGAAGCCCTCCAACTCCGCGGCCCGTTCCTGTTCGGCCTTGTCGCCGCGCTTGCTGAGCAGGATGAGGTCCAGGAAGCGGCCCGCCTCCTCGCAGTCCGGCAGCAGATTGATGACCTGGCGGTAGCGTTCGATCTTCTCCTGGGAGACATCCAGCAGGGTGAGGCGGCAGAGCCACTGCGGCACGCAGGCTGAGAGTGTGGTGCCGGCGCCCAGCTCCAGGGCGCCTTTGACTCCGGCTCCGTCGTCATCGTAAATGGCCACGCCCAAGCGCATCTCGCGCAGTTGGCCGGGGCGCTGCGCGGGATCTTTACGAATCAGCGCCCAGGGGACCAGCATTTCGTAGCGATAGCCTTTGCCGTTGGGAGCGCGCAGCACGCGCCCCTGCGGTTCCGCGCCCGTTTCCTCCGCGGTTCCCGATAGTTCGCGGTCCAGCACGGAGCGGCCCTGGACCCAGGCCAGCGTGCCCACGAAGCTTTCGCCGCGATCGAGCGCCGAGCCGGCTTCGGCACGCCCGTCCACGACCACCCGGAGGCAATCGCCGCTGGTGAGTTCCATGCCGGGCTGCGGCTCGCAGAGGACATCGTCAGTCACGTCCACGGCCAGCGCCAGGCCCTCGCGGTTCCAGCCCACATATAAGCGGGCGCTCAGGTCCTCCTCGCCGGTCCAACCCCCGCCGGCGCCGTTCTGGCCCAGCGCGGAGCTATGGCCGGCCAGCGGCACATAATGCAGCGGGCCTTGCAACCGAATCGGCTCGGTGCTTTGCCACTCGCTCAGGTCGCCGTCAATCTGCACGTCCTCCGGGGCCAGAAAGGCCATGAGTTCCGGGGGCTCCAGATCCACCCACGCACTGTGCAGGCTGCGCCGGCGCGCGGCGGGCAGCTCGGGCTTGGCCAGTTCCGCGCGCAGTTGCTCGACCTGCTTGGCGGGCGGCTGGTCCACTCCGCTATAGATGAAGACGCCTTCACGCGCGGTATAGACCAGGGTGTTGCCACGCTGCACGAACGAAACGCCGAAGGAATTGTCCTCCAGGCGAATGGGCGTGCCCGGCAACGTCTGCTCATTCAGCAACTGCCCCGTCTCCCAACTGAAAGCGCGGCATAAGAACTGGTCCTGATTGTTGCGGCAGCGGACGTAGAGCAGGTGCAGGCGCTCCGGGCCGGAGATGGCAGACAGCAGGTAGTGATCCCTGAACGCGGGCTCGGGCAGGCTTATTTCCCACACTTTCTCGACCTTGTCCACCTGTGCCCGCTGGCGCGTGATAGTGCGGTTCCAGTCGCCGCTGAAGACGACGTACTCGCCATTCATGCGTATGCCGAACCCCTGGGTGCGCGGGCGGAGTTCCTTCCCGTCCGCGGGATTCAGCCAGAGCAGATTCCACTTCCCGTTCTCAACGCCGTGGTAGCGAATGTAGTCGTCCTGGAAGGCGAACAGGTCGCGCCTGGTATCCAGCTTGGGCAGGTCCGCTTTCCAGAGCATTTTCATCTGGGCGGTGCTGGCGCAGACGACAGCGCGGTCGGCGCGGTACAACACGAGCTGCGCGTCCGGAGAGAACTTGGCGAGCATGGAGGCGCAGCGCGGGCACAGCGGCAGGCTCTGCATTTCGTTCCCGGTCTTCAGGTCGAAGGCCTCCAGGAAGGCAGTGTTGACCTTCTGGTCCTTGGCGCCTTGGACCGTGAAGACCCGCTCCCCGCTCACCGCCAGGCCGCCAGGCACCATGCGCGTGGTATAGAACAGTTGTTTCCACCAGATCATCTTGCCGCGGGGCAGTTCCCAGGCGTACAGGCCCGCATCCGTGGCGGCCACCAGGGCATTGTCGCCGAGAGCCACTTCCTCGAAACGCTTGGTTTCGAGAAGCTGTCTGGCACTGGTTGTGGCCGCGGGCACGCTGAGCTCGCACAGGGTCTCGCCGGTGGCGCGGTCGAAGACCGTGATCCGGCTGTCAGCGACAGCGGCCAGGAGGCGGCTGGAAGCGAGCACCCGGCCGACTCCGGGGCCGGCATAGTTGCGCCACAGCATCCCGGGCCCGGTCCCTAGAGACATGCAGAGGATGTCCCCCCCGGTGCACACGAAGCAGTTCTCGCGCGGCTTGTCCGACGGATCGTGCAACGCGCAGTTCTCTCCGGGCAGGAACGCGGAGAAGGTCAAGAGCGCGCCCAATTCGCCGGCCGAGGCAGGCGTCGCGTTGTCCGGCGGAGCCGGCTGGCCGAGCCTGGCGCGCAAGGCCTGGGCCAGGACGTCCTTTCTGACCTGCCACAGCCCGTTGAACGAAGACAGCATTTCGGGCGCATCGCGTTCGAACTGCTCCAGCGCCGCGAGCGCCGCCTCGTGTTTGCCCAGCTTCTCCAGAAGGCGAATGCGCGCGGTGAGCGCGTGCAGCACTTCACCCGTGTCTTTGCTGGAGAGCAGTTTTTCGTAAGCGGCGGCGGCGGCTTCAAACTTTCCGGCAGCCTCCAGGTCGCGCGCCTCATACAGCGGGAGTGCCACAGGCTTCGCGTCGGGCGCTCCCAGTGCGCCAATGACGTTCTCTCCCACCCCCACCAGGCACGGCGTGGCACCAGCGCCTCCGACCACAGCGAAGTTGGCCAGGGGGCCGAGCCGCGGGTCCCAGGCGCTGGCCCCCACCAGGCGTCCGGTGCGCGCATCCACACGCTGCAACTGCTTCCTGGCCGGGAGGTAGATCAGCCCGCCGGAGAGCGTAGGCTGGCCGTACAGGAAGTCGTCTTGCAGGCGGTACTCCCAAACGGCCCGGCCGTTGGCCAGGTTGACAGCCGTGACGCCGTCGTCACACAGCAGCGCGTTGCCGTCGGCGATGCCGGCGAGGTAACGGCAATCGGCCAGCTCCAGTTGCCAGCGCACGGCGCCGCCTTGCCGCTCGAAAGCCAGCAACCCGCAGCCGTCCTTGGGCGCCACCAGCACCAGGTCCCCGGCCAGCATCGGCGAAAGCGGCCCACGGGCGAAAGTCTTGCAGGAGGTCAGGCGCAGATCGTAGCCTGCCGAGGAGAAACCGTGCTGCGGGTCGGCGAATTGGAGCCGGGGGTAGGTCGTGATCCATTTCACCTCGCCGGAGAAGGCGTTGAGCGAGGCCACGGAGGCGAGGCCGCTGGCCACGTAAAGCTCGCCGCCTTCCACCGCCGGCGGGCCGAGATGCAAAGTGGACATCCAATACTGGTCGGCCACCTTGATGCCGGTGGCGCCGGTGACCAGGTTGGTCTTCCAGCGCAGCCTGCCGCTGTCCTCATCCATGGCCGCCACGCCGTGCGTGTTCAGATCGCCCGGCTCAAGGTAGACCGCGAAGACCAGGTTGTACGCCGCCGCGGGGTCGCCGATCCAAGTAAGTTTCCGCAGCTCGGGGGCGGCTGAGGTGCTCCAGCGCAACCTGCCGTTCTCCGCTGCATAGCAGCGGATGGAGGACACGCCGGACTCCAGGGCCCGCATGTACAAGCGCCCGGCGCGCACGGTCGGGCAGCTCAAGGGATACCCGTTATAGGAGCCCTTGAGCAACGGTCCGCCGCTGCCCCAAGTGCGGGTCCACAGGACTTTGCCGGAGACGAGATCCAGGGCGCGCGCCGATTCCAGCCCGGTGATGAAGACCTTGTCCTCAGCGGCGACGGGGAAGGAAGGCACGTGCGAGCGCGCTACCAGCTCGAACGGACCGCGCGCCGCCATCATCGCCACTTGGGGAATGAGCGGGCGTGCCCACACCACCGCCCCCGGTACGGGCGCCGGACCCAGGAACGCGCCCGTGCGGCCGAGGTTGCTCAGGTGCGTGGCGGCGCTTCGCGCCGCATCCCCCTTGGCGGCTTCCACCCGCCCCCCCGGCTCGGCTTTTTCTGGGAGCGCCGGCGTCCCCGCCGGCCCCGCGGTCTTGCTGTGCGCCAACTCGATCTTCAGTTTCTCCGCCAGCCTCATGCCGGTCATGGTTTCGCCGCCGATGACCAGGCTGGCCGCGGCGCATTCCGCGCGCAAACGCTCGATGGCCGCCTCGGCCGCGGCCGGCTGCCCGTCGGCGATCAGCGCCCTGGCCAGCTTGGCATACAGATGCGCCACGCGCGGCTTCTCGGCCGCTGCGGGCTGCTTGAGCAGCGCCTGGAACATCGAAGCGGCTTGCGCGTATTGGCCGCGGTCCAGATACAAGTTCCCGGCGCGATTGCGGGCGGCGTCGGCGGCGGGCGTGTAGTAGTACTCGTTGGCCAGCGCTTCCAGGGCGGCCACGTCGTTGAGGTGCGTTGCGGTTTTGAGCCGCAGACTGGACGGCTGTGCCACGGCCTTGCGATACACGTCGCGGGCGCCTTCAGGCAGGCTGGCCAGCAGCGCGCGGATATACTCGCGCATCCCGACGAAGCGCGTGTAATAGGGCGAGTCCACGACCTTGGACAGCGAGCCCGGGGCCGAGGCCAGGAGTTCGCCGATGTTGCGCATGGCCCGCTCAATGTCCTCGGCGCCGCCCGCGCCCAGTTGCCGGCGGATGGCGTCCAGCACGGCCTGGGCTTCATGCGAGGTGTCAAAGATCAGCCGTTCGGGACGGTAGGTCCTGGCCCACTCGAGGCCCCACGCGGCGGGCTTCAGCGTTTTCCAGGCAAACGGATATTCGCGCATGACACACTCGAAGAAAGGCAGCGCGCCCAGGTTCTGCCCGAAGTCGCGGCGCAAGCTGCCGCGCAGGGTCAAAGCCTGAAAGTAGAAATCCCGAACGTGGGAATAATGGGCGCAGAAGTCGCGCAGGACGCCGTCCGCCTCCGCGGGCCGGCCTTCGCTGACCAGGGCCAGCGCAAGCCTGAGATACAGGTCGCTGACCTGGCGGTCCCTGTCGGCGTACCAGGGAATGGTCTCCAGCAGAGCGATCAGCTTCTGCATGGCGGCCACGGTCTGCGCGGAATCCGCCGCATCTCTCATGCGTTCGCAAGCCCAGCCCAGCGGCTCCAGACGGCCTGCGGGGGTATCGGCGTAGAGTTGGCTGATGATGTTCGCCAGCAGGTAAGGAACTTCGTTGCCGCTGCCCTTCGTGAGGAAGCCGGCGGCCTGCATGAAACCCAGCAGCCACTGCAAGTCCTGCCGCCTGTCGGCGATGGTCCGCGGGAACTGGCGCACAGTCAACGCCTGCACCAGCAGGTGCGCGGCCAGTTCCGGCTCGTGGCTCAGGCGCGCGCGGAAGGCGAAGGGGCCTTCGGGCGGAGCTTCGAGTTTCAGCAGCAGGCGATGCTTGCCGGGATAGAGGTTCAACTGGACACGGCTCTCCTCAAAGCGGAAGCCTGCAACATTCGTGTTCTCCCCAACAGGCTGGCCGTCAACCCAGGCGAACCAGGAGCCGCACGCGCCCAGGCGCAGCGTCGTGGTGTTCTCGCCCGGCGCGGCGGCGGAGACCTCGAAATCGCGGGCCACGTAGCCCACCTGCGCAGTGCCCGACCATTTCTTCAGGTCAATGCCCAGATCGCAGTTGCCGCGGTACACATCGGGGAAGGGGTCCGGCTCGAGATCCAGCTCTTGCCAGCGCCGGCCTTGGCCGTAGTCGCTCTTCCCGGGGTCGCGTTCAGGCTCCAGGGGCGTACGGAGGTTGGCGGTCGGTTCGAGTGTGAAGCCGACGAAGCGCCATTTGCCGGTCCAGGCCGGGTCGCCCAGTGCGGCGGCCACCGCCTTCCAGAGCACTTTCCTGAACAGATTCGGGTCTTCGAGCGGCTTGCCATCCTTGTCCTTCTGCGGCACGGCAATCTTGAAGGCTTTGCTGAAACTGAGGTAAGGCGCGGCCTCGTGGTTGGAAGCGCACAGGGCCAGCAGCAGCGCGCCCCAGTAGCCTGCCATAGCCTGCTCAGGCTTGGCGGCTTTCAGGTCGGCTTCCGCGTCCCGGGCCAGCGCCGCGGCCATAGGATTCTTTGCGCCGGGCAGGATCTCCAGGGCCTTGGCGGCGGAGCGGCACGCCAAACTCATTTTGCCGGGATCGAGCGGCTGGGCGGGCTGCAAGGCGACCCGCTGGCGTTCGAGCGCCCAGCGGCTCACGGCGCTCTCGATGGCCGCTTGAGCACGCGCGAGCGGCTCTACCCCGGCCTGGTCGGCCAGGCTGTCGAGCGTCCACAAGTGATGCTCATTGTCGCCGGCCTCCTTGAAGGCCACGGCCAGATCGCGGTACGTGCGCTCGATGACAGCGGAGTCCGCGAGGCCGGCACAGAAGCGTTTGGCGCGGTTCTGGGCCGCTTCGGCCCGCCCGGCCAGGGCGTCGCCGCGCAGCGCGGCGCGCATGGCGCTGGCCGCGCCGGCGGTTCCGGAGTGGGCCGCGAGGTACTCCTCGCCCGCCTTGACCAGATTGTCGGCGTCGCGCAGGAACTCCAGCAAGTGCAGCTTGGTCTCGAAAGCCTGCAGGCGGTTCTCGTCATCATGGGCGAAGGCGGCGAGGGCCTTGTCGCAGGCCGAGAGCGCGCCGCGGTAATCGCCCAGGGACTGGTAGCAGCGCACGATCTCGTGGCGTGCCTGGGCCGCCCGCCAGTTTTCGGCAGGGGCTGGGGCCGCAGCGGCGGTCTCAGGGAAGGCTTCCAACAGCTTTTCGAGCAGGCGGGCGCGATAGGCGGGATCGTTGCGTTCCAGCCGCAGATAGAAACCCCATTCGCCGCGGGCTTGGCGGCAGCGGACTTTGAGCGTGTTCCGGCCCTTGTTCAGGGCGACGGGAACGCAGAAGCGGTCCTTGAAGGCGCGGCGGTCGTTCCATTCGTCGGCGTCGGCATGGACGAGTTGGTTATTGACGTACAGCGAGATGATGTCGGAACTGCCAAACCAGAGCAGCGCGTTGCCGCGCGCGGGCCAGTTGACCTCCGCCTTCGCCCAGGCCAGCGATTGCGCCGCCTGGCCAACGTGTTCAGCCAGGTCCACATAGCCGTCGAGCGCTTCTTCCTCCTTGGCGTCCTGAGCCGCCTCGCCTGCGTGCGGCTCGCCTCCCGGAACCGTCCAGGAAGCGCTCTTGAGGGGGTTGCCGCCGGCATCTTTCTGCGGCGTGGTCCAATCGTCGCTCAGGTCCGGGCCAAGCAGTTTTCTGATGGGGATGTCCTTCGACGAGATAGGGCCCAGGAAGGACCAGGAGCGCGGAATACCGTCTGCCTCCAGGGCCGCCAGGGTCTTTTCCCAAGTCTCCTTTTTGTCGAAGGCAGGTATCTCCCCCACAATGGGCACGTTGTCAGTGATCGAGAACCTGGTGAAGAACGTTTTGGAGAGCTGCTTGTTCCCGTCGGGGTAATAGTCGTTGCACATTTCGGGCCGGCCGGTCTGGCCTTCGCCCGGCCAGCCGCGGCCGAGAATTATCATGCGCGGTTCTTTCCCGGGTTCGCCCGGGCGGCAACCGGCCTCGCCCAGTTTGTGCCAATTGAGGCCGTCGGAGCTCATGTAGAAGACGGCGTTGCGAGAGACGAGCTGGATGCGGAACCAGGACTCCCGCCATTTCCTCCAGTCGCCGGACGGCAGCTCCCGCATGACGTTCCAGAATGAATACTCGCGGACCACGGCGCCGCGGACCACCGCATGGCAGTACACGTGGCCCTCGCCCGTGCCGCGGATCGAGAGGTAATCGTAGTTGTCCCAGTACAGGTACATTCCCGGCACGGTGGGGCCCTCGGAACCCGGCTGGGTCCTGAGCAGGACGGCCGCATACAACGGGTTGACGTCCGTGCCGCGCAGATCGTTGTTGCGCCGGACCAGCGCGTGCATGCGCGGCTCGGCCTGAAGCAGGACGGAGTCCGGCAGGGCCTGCGCATCTGACGCGCCCCCGGGGAAACACACGGTGGTGATGGAGCCGATGCTCTTTGCGCCGAGGCTGGGCACCCACTCGGGCGCCAGTTTGCCCTCTTTGGTCAGGCCTCCCAGATCGGCCGCCAAGGCACTTGATAAGATGCAAACCAGAGAGGGGAAGAAGGCATGAACTGCCAGGCGCCGAACATGAACCACGAAGTCGCTCTCCAGCACGTCCCAGCGGGGACAGACAGCCAGTTTTCAAACAGCGGACGCTGGGCGGCAGTCACCGCAGGTCCCTGATTTGAATACACCGCAACCGGTCAGTGTCCGAGCCGCGCGCGTAAGCAAGCGGACACCGGGAGCGTTCCTGCAGGTGCTATGGGAGACATAGGAAGAATGGGGGCGATGGAACCGCTCCCTTACGGTCGCGGCTCGGATTGAACGGTTACAATACACCTTATTTCAGTTCCTCCCGCAACACCTTGGCCTCTTTGCAAGTGGCGTCAATGTCGAGCGCCTGCTGGACGGCCAGCCGCGCCGCGTCAAGCTGGCCCAGTTCCTTCCGCGCGCGCGCCAGGGCCACCCAGCCATCCACGTCCTCATGGTTCAGGGCCACAGCCACGCCCAACTCGCGCGCGGCGGACGGATAGTCCTTCATCGCCACCGCGGCCTGGCCGGCGAGCCGATGGACTTCGCCATTGTATGGATCAACCTCATTGTGCGCGGCCGCAAGTTCGAGCGCCGCGGCGTAATCCTTCAGTTTCATGGCAATCAGCAGGCCCTTGAGCGACGCCTCGGCGTCCTCGGGATGGACGCGCACGCAGGCGCGCCAGACCTGCATGGCTTTTTCAGGCTGGGGCGGGTCGAGTTCCTCATACAGCCCGGGCAACTCGTGGTGCGGATTGTCCGGGCCGATGTAGCGGGGGTGGAGCTTGCGCGCCGCCTCGAAGGCTTCGATGGCTTTGGAGGTCTTGCCTTCCTTCTTGAACAACGCGCCCAGGCGCAGCCAGGCTGGAAAAGTAGCGCGGGCCTCCGGACCGCGGGGCAAACTCAACGGAGACCCTACGGCCTCCAGGTAGCGCGCCTTGGCGGTTTCGTAGTCCTTGCGCTCGTAGGCCCAGTGGCCGAGGACGAGCAGCGCCTCCACGCATTTGGGGTCCTTGGCCAGCGCCTTGCGCGCGAGGTCCGCCGCGATTTCGTAGTGGCCGCCGGCGAAACGCGCGCGGGCCAGCTCAGCGATGGCCTTGGCCGGGGCATCCTCTTTGTTCGCCGCCAACTCCAGCAGCGCCAGCGCCGCCTTGTCCACGGTGGGGTGCGGGCGGAGTTCCGCGAGCGCTTCCTTGAGGAAAACAAGCTGTCCGCCATCCAGTTCCTGCAAAGTCTTGCCTGTGACCTGCGGCAGCACCGTGGCGAGCTTCTTGCCTTCCGCGAAGAGCTTGAGCGCCTTGACGTGCGCCTCGAAGCCGAAGTTGTGCGCGAGGTACTCGATCACGTACCGCCCGTGCACGTAGGCCATGAGCGGGTTGGTGCGGAAGTATTCGTTCATGTGCTCAAGGTCCTTCAGCTTGTCATGGGCGATGGCGTCCGCGATCATAGGGTCCGACTCGATGCGGTTATCGTCCTCGAGGTACGTGGAGAGCGCTTCGGTGTACCAGCGCGGCACGCGAAAGGCGCTCAACTGCAAGGCCATGACGTGTCCGAATTCATGCTCCAGCACCTTGCGCCAGTCAAACGGATGCTCTTTCTCCGCGCCCTTGGATTCCTGGGGCGAGACGACGGTACACAGCTTGCCGAAACAGACGCCCAGCGCTCCCAGGTTGGGCAGGCCCACGGTGCGTGCGGACTGAATCGTCATGTCATGGCACAACTCGATGGTCAACGGCCCTTGCGGCTCAAAGCCGAACATCTCTTTCTGCCGCTTGTAAGCCGACTCGGCCCACTCTTCGAGATACGGCTGCACGATAGACGCTTCCTTGCCAAAGCATTTGAGGATGAAGTGCTTGGTTTTCACTTCCGCGTATCTGGGGGCCTGTGTGCCAGGGTCGCCCAGTTCCGGCCGGGCGCCGTCTATCTGATCCAGCGCCACGAGCATGTTCTTGGCCCAGAGGTTGAACTTGTTCTTGCTGAAGGCCTTGTTCAGCAGCACCTTGCCTTCATCCTCGCCCTGCGCGCCCAGGCGTGAAGTGTTCATCCCCAGGCCGTAATAACCCCGCCAGTGCTCGGGATCGCAAGCCAGGGCTTTGCGGTAATAATCCGGGGCCAGGTTGAAGCCGCGCTTATTCTCCATCATTTCGCCCAGGTCGCAGTAGAAGTCGGCGCAGTGGGGATTGATAGCCAAGGCGCGTTTCTCGATCTCGGCCGCCTTCTCCGGCTGGGCCGTGTCGAGATAGTAGAAGGCTTGCAGCGCCAGGCCGTGGCGGTCGTTCGGGTTCGCAGCCAGCGCAGCCTCCAGATGCGGCTGGGCTTCTTCGTACTTGTCTTCCTCGAGGTCAATGGCGGCGTAGAGCAGGTGCGACTCCACGTGGTTGGGGTTGACAGCCAGCGCGTCCTTCAGCAGCTTTTCCACATCATCCAGTTTGTGCATGGTCTGCAGAACGATGGCGGCCAGGCCGGCCAGGCCGTCAGGCAAGCGCGGCCGGATGCCCAGGAGGAGTTTGTAGCGGTCGTTGGCCATGCCGAAGGCGTACTTGTCGTGAGCCAGGCGGGCCGACCAGAGATACACTTCCGGCGTGTCGCTCTTCCGCGCCTGGACAAGCTCCTCGGCCATCACGTAGGCGGTCTCAAAAGCGGACTTGGGGTCTTCGTCCTGAACACCCAGCCCAATGTATGCCAGCTCCAGGGGGTCTTTGACGTCCTCGGAATTGAAGTACGTCTTCTTGCTCTCGTACAGATCGAAGAAGTGGTCCGCAGTCTTCTTGAGCGCCTGCTTGTCACCCAGCGTCCGCAACACCAGGGAACGCAAGGCCCAAGCGCGTTCGTTGGCCGGTTCCCTGGCGATCACCCGGTCGTAGGCTTCGCGGGCCGGCTTGTAGTTGCCGGTCTCACAGTCCAGTTCAGCCTTGAGCAAGATTGCGGCGCTGTCGTCGGGCTGGGCCTTGAGCAGCCCGTCGCAAAAAGCGAGCGCGTCCTTCAGCTTGCCCTGAATGCGCAGGGCCGTGATCAGCACCGCGGTGGCGGCGCGTTGTTCCGGGCTGTCTTGCACCAGCTTGGGCAGAGCTGCGCGCAGCAGCGCTTCCGCTTCCGCATACCTGCCCGCGGCGATGTTCTCACGGCCCCAGGCGACGGCGTCATCCTGCTGGGCGGCCTGAACGCAAGGCAGAATGCAGAAGGCGGAAGGCAGAATGAAACGGGCGGCCAGGGACATTGTGCTGCGATACATAAACAACTCTCCGAACCCGCGGGCGGACACCAGCCCGCTATTAGACTAAACGAATATCGGGGGCAAGAAACACAAAATCCGAAAAGGAAGGGAATTGGGTGCATGTCAGTAAATGCGTGGCCCAGAGCGTACCGCGGGCGTCCCGCCCGCCTTCGTCC
>Ga0187861_10002894_pt1 | contig 15721 bp, 10 predicted proteins | sample June2016WEW_10_1_3_FD_132986 | JGI IMG/M metagenome (GOLD analysis project Ga0187861, IMG submission 132986) | Peatland microbial communities from SPRUCE experiment site at the Marcell Experimental Forest, Minnesota, USA - June2016WEW_10_100 | ecosystem: Environmental > Terrestrial > Soil >...
ATTGCACTTCCCAATCCCGGACCTCTTTCTCCCACGCATCGGCAGCGAATGGTTTTCCTTCCGCCAGGGCCACATTGAGCCGCTTTAAGAACATTTCCCAGCGCGGCAGATAGAAGCCGCGAACCAGGCCCGACCATTGCTTGTTGGCGTATTCGTGCAGCCCGCTGTCGCGCGGCCCCCAGAGCGTGATGATGGTGCGCGCATTCCATTCGTAGATCCGTTTCTCTTCGTCATTAGCGGCCCAGCGTTTGGCATCGGCCAGCCACTTGCCGAGCAGCAACTCCTCACGCGTCGCGAGCAACTTGTCCACGTCGTAGCCCAGTTCCAGGAAGCGCGCGCCATGGAGTTCCAAAGCCAGGCCGTCCTTCTTTTGGTAGGCGGCAGCGGCTTCCTGGCGGAACTCGAGAGCGAGATTAGCCAGGACCTGCCGCGTCACGTGGACCAAGTCGAAACGATACGTGTCGGCGCCGCCAAGCTGCGCGGAGCAACTGAGCAGTTTCTGCCAAGCCTGGGCCAGTTGGGCGTTGTCATAGGGCGGAGACCCGGCGCCCGCACAGCCGCCGGAGCCTTCCAGACTCGGCCGCATGCAGATTGCCGAGCCTGTGTTGCCCGCCGAACGGTACGCCGTCTGGAGCAGCAGGTCCCAAGCCTCCGCGGCAGCAGGCGGCAGGCTGCCGTAGCGGCTGCGGGCGAATTCGTGCAGCCAACCCTCGGCACCCTCGACGGCAGGCGTGGCGGCATCCGGTTGCCGGCGGGACGCCGGCGCTCCAATGAGGGCCGGCACTTCCGTCCGCCACGCCATCTCGCCCAGAAAGTCGTTGACGACAGGGTTGTAGCCCAGCGCTTCGTTGACCATCCCCAGGCCCACGAGCTGGCCGCGCTGGGGACTGGCCAGGGCCTCACGCAGATTGGCGGCAATCTGCGGCAGGCCGCCGTGAAGGCTGACCACGCCGCCGTAATCCTGGATCACGCTCCAGATCCAGGGCTTGCCATAGAAGGACTCAGTCTTGCTCCAAGCGGGCATGTTCTCACAGGCCAGATCCAGCAGAACCATGCGCTCGTTGGGCACAGCCCCCAGCAAGGCCCGCCCCTGCGGCGGCTTCCAGAACTGCGGAGCGTTGACGAAGACCCAGCCCTGCATGACCCACACGGCTTCAGGGTCGCCGGCCCGCATGGCCTCGTAAACTCCCTTGCCCATCGCGTCCAGGAACTGCGGATCGCTGCTGGGCGGCGGCATCTCGATGAAGGTGTCCGAGGCGTACAGGTGGCCGCTGCCGAACAGCTTGGTCTGCTCCTCGATGAACAGCTTCCCGAGGCGCACGAAGAGCGGGTCGCGCGGGTCCACGAACCACGTGGGCGGGAACCCGCACCAGGACGGCAACCGCTGGAGCTTGGCGCCGGGCAGGACCTCCTTCAGTCCCGCCGGCACATGCCCTGTGAAGCCCTGCAACACCGGCCTCATGCCTAGTTCGCGCTCGCGCGCAAGGATCTTCTTTTCCAGCTCCAGGTGGCCGGCGATCCAGCTCTGGGGCAGCGGCCCGCCCCAGCCGTCAATGCAGCCCATCCAGCCGAACGGCAGATACCCTGGCCCGACGAAGAACTCGCCGCTCTGCCGTCCGCTCAGGCCAAGGTTGCCGCAGACTTTTTCCCAGACCGCCTCCTGCCCCGTGACTGCGAGCGGCATATTGATGCCGTGCAGAGCCATCCAGTCAATGAGGCGTTCCCATTGCGCCCAATCCCACCAGGCCAGGCTGTAGCTGAAAGCGCAGAAGTTGAGGTAGTAGCGATACTGGAAGGGGCTGCGGCGGCGCACCTTTTCCTTGAGCGGCGGCAGCGGGTCCGGCAGGTCAAGCTGGTTGCCCCAAAGCGAGACATGGCAGTGGCAGCAGTACTTCAGGTACCAGTTCCAGCCGGACGCAATGGCCAAGCCGTTCGAGCCGCGTATGACGATGCGGCCGTCGCGGCTTTCGATCTCGAAAACGTCCCGCCCTTCTTCCTGCGGAACTGTCTCCAGCACGAAACGCTCGGCCTGGCCGGGGGCGAGCCGCTGGATCAGATTGCGCGCGGCGTCCTGAGGCGCAACGCCGGCCAAGGCCGGGGCTGTGAACGTCAGGGCCACAAACAACCAACACGGAGGACACAAAGGACATAGAGGATAAACAAATGGAAACATCAGTAATCTCTTCATTGGCCCCCCCTCTGCGTTCCTCTGTGTCCTCTGTGTTTAGAGTCCTTTCCGGCCGCAGATGACTATGTTCCACGCCAAGCGCCGCAGCAGCGGCAACCGCGTCAGCAGTGCGTCAGCGCCGCGGCAAGGATACCACCACCACAGGCTCGCGGGCGAGTGCCGCAAAATGCGTTTCCAGTAGCGGTCCTGCGCGGGGTGGACACGGTCAATGAGGTAATATTTGAGGAACAGGCTGAGCGCGGCGATCCAGAACTCGCGGTGCGTAACCTGCTCAAAGTGCCCGCGCGCGCGCGCCACGTCGCCGTAGGTCAGCGGCCGTTCGTCCGCGGAGCGCACTGCCGTGGCCATGCGCCGGTAGACGTTGATGACCGGGTTGTAGGCCAGCGGGTCCCAGGAGAAAAAACGTCCGCCGGGCTTGAGCGCCCGGGCCGCGGCCGCCAGGAAGGCGTCGCGATCGGCAACGTGGTGCAGCAGATTGGCCGCGTAAAGGGCATCGAAGTGCGCCTCCGGCACGCGCAGCGACTCCGCGGCCGAGACCACGCCTTCAACCCTGACGCCGTGATGCTTCGCCAGGCGCAGCGTGAAGTCCACCATGCCCGGGGAAATATCCGTGGCGGTCACTGCGGCGCCCTGGAGTGCGAAATAGACACTGGCTTCTCCCAGCCCGCAGCCGACATCCAGAATCCTCCGGCCCCGCAGGGGGCCGAGCTGCGTGAGAATGTAGCGGTTCTCCAGCGCCGTGGGCGCCTCGAACGCAGCGCGAACGGCAACAGCGGCAATGTCCGCGTGTTCGGCCCAGTTGTCATGGAAGCGGGCCTCGCGTTCGTGTTGTGTGCCATTCTCGTGCATTGGCGTCCGCTTCTCTGGTTCTGCCTAGTGCCCGTCTACTTGGCACACTCCCGCGGCGCAAGTATAACCAGCACGATGGCGAAGAGGGCAAGAAAGGGCCAGAGCGGACCTGCAGCCCGGCCAATCTCAAATCCGCAATCCCAAGCCCAAAATCGAGCTGGGGACCATAAACAAACCAGCCTCCCAGGGAAGGCCGGCTTTTCTTCGTTGTTCCTTCACTGACTGTAAGATGCGTCTCAGTCCCTCGTTGGCTATATACGCTACGCTTTTACTGTCCGGGCCGTAGATCAGGCCAGCTATTTCGTCGTAGGAATTCCTGCTTCTCTTGCCGCCGCCGCCGACCCCCATAACTCGCTGGTCATCGTTAAACCAAGACCTTCTTTCGGATCAACGGTAAGCCGTGCCAACATGCGGGAGGCGTAAGCCCAATGGCGTCCATCGAAACTGATGACTTGATACTCCCTCTTGCCGTGAGAGGAAAACACACGTTTCACGAACCACGCTTCACGATTCACGCGCCACGCACTCGGCCAACAGTTGGCTGATGGTTTTGCCCAGCCCGGGGTGCACCGCTTGAGGCGCGATCTCGGCGAGCGGCTTGAGCACAAAGAAGCGCTCGTGCATCCGGGGATGCGGCACCTGGAGGTCCGGCTCGTCCACAATTCGCTCCTCGTAAAGCAGCAGGTCCAGGTCAATGCTGCGCGGCGCGTTGCGTTCAGCCGGGTCGCGCCGCCGCCCTAATTCATGCTCAACTGTCAGCAGCACCGCCAGCAGTCCGCGCGGTGTCAAGGACGTGCGCAGCGCGGCGGCGGCATTGAGGTACAGCTGCTGTCCCGGCGGCCCGCCCACAGGCTCAGTCTCTATCATGCTGGAGACCCGCTCAACGGCGACATCCGTCCGGGCACTCAAGCGCGCTAGCGCGCCGCGCAGAGTGGATTCCTTGGCGCCCAGGTTCGCGCCCAGGCCAATATAAGCTTGGTGCGGCAACCGGCTCATTTGGCGGGCCGTTTCCGGCGCGGCGGCCGGGGGTGGTAGACAAGCTTCTCCGTGCGGCGCTCCGCGCGCAGGATCGCGCCCAGTTCCTTGACGGCTTCGGGCATGAGCGCGTTGGTGACCACGCCGCAGTGCGGACAGGCCACCATGCGGGCGCCCAGGCTCTGGACCAGCCAGCCCTGCGGCCGGAAGGTCAGCCCGTCGTCAGCTCCGATTACCAGGCCCTTCTTGCCGCAGGAAGGGCACTTCTGCCCAATGACATGCATGTCCTAAGTTTCGCGCGCGGCACGGCAGATGCAAGCGTGAACCGGTCATTCAACGCAGAGGGCGCAGAGGAACGCGGAGGAAATACCAATGGAAACAACAGTAGATTTTCTCATTCTAATTCCCTCCGCGTTCCCCTGCGTCCTCTGCGTTTAGAAATCGGGGCTAAAGCCTAATTTCCAGATCAAGACTATCGGGTCTTCGTACACCGTGTCGCAGTGCGCGGCCAATTCGCGGCCCAGCCCTCGCGGAACGGCGGCACAATCCTTGCGCCAGAATACATAGTCCGGCCGGCTGGCACGCAGGGACTTGAAGTACTCCTCCCGGCGGACGTTTCCCCCAAAAGTGCCGCTATGGGCGGTCTTGAGAGTGCTGAGAGCGCTGTCGGAGAGCGCGAACATGTAGAGCGTATTGTGATACACGCGGCGGCGGCGCGCGGCCAACAGAAACAGGTCCGCGCGGAAGGACTCCGTGCAGGCAATGCTCCGCGCCGGTTCGCGCTGGCCGGCCCCAGACCAATCGCAGCCGTCATCCACCAGGAACAGCGCGCCGGGCGGAGTGTTCTCCCGCACCCATTTATACGCCGGCAGGTACTTCAAGTCCTGGCTGATGCTCTCATAAGGGCCGCAATCGTATTTCGCGAAATCGTAACGGGCATTGCGGGTCCCGATTACAGCCGCGCCGCATAGAGCAAGCAGGGCCAGGCATATTGGCCAGCGCCCTGCTCCGCGGCCTTCCAGATGCCGGCTCAGCACCAACAGCCCGGCCACGGGCAGCAGCAACAGGTAATAAACACCGTAGCGGTCCACGATCAACAACTGCCAGCCAAATGGGAAGAAGGCGGAGACAAAAGGCAACACGGCCATTGTGGCGGCGGCACTGGCCGTCAGCGGCAACCACTGTTTGCCCAGGAGCCACGCGGCCACAGCGAACGCGGCCGCCAAAGACAGGAATAACGGCCAGCGCTCATGGAAGCTGTACGGCCGCTGGCCGAAACAGCGGAACCAGAGTTCCGCCTCGACGGGCACGGCCCGATTGTGCAGGTATTTCACAATCCAGACGCTCAGCAGCACGGCCAGCGTGCCCAGCATGGCGAGCATCACGGAGATTCTCAAACGGCCCTGCACGAGCAGAATGAGAACTCCGAGTGGAACGGCAAGGCCCCACGGCACGGTGGCATAAGGGCGCGCGTAAACGGTCGCCGCGCTGAGGGCCGCCAGGGCCACCCCGTTGCGCCAGTCGTCCTTCTTTATCAGGCGGATGAACACCCAGGCTGTCAGCGCGGACAACAGGTATTCAAGGTTCGTGGGCACACGGTTGACAAACCCCTGCAGCGGCGGGAAAACGGTAACCAGGTCATAAACGAGATACACGCTGATGAATGCCGCGGCGCCGGCGGCCAGCCGCAAACGCAGCCGCTCCGCCCCGCCCGGCGGCAGGCATTCGCGCACCAGCAGGCCCAGAGCGCCCAGGAACAGCAGCGGAAAGACGGCGCGCCAAACCCGGAAAAAAGAGAGCACGTCCCAGCCGGTGAGTGTCAACAGCGCGCGGAGGGAGTCTTCCAGGTACAACTGGGACACGCAGTTTTCGTCGCAGACGCCGTTTATCGGGTTGGTGGCCGTGGCGCCGCTGAGCAGCGGCTGGCAGCGTTCGGCGTAGCCGTACTCGTCTCCGATAAAACCGAAGTTGTAGAACGAAGCTTTTTCGGCGGCGCCAAAACCGAGGCGCAAGGGGATAACCCAGCAGGCCGACAAGACCGCCAGAAGAGCCGCCAGCACCAGCAGCGTCTGCCAGGGACAAGCGTGTTCCTCTGCACCGAACATAAAAGAGAAGGTATACTACGCGCGTTGTCCCGCAATCTTCTATTTGGGTAACCGTTCAGTGTCCGAGCCGCGCGTGTCAGCAAGCGGTCAGGGGGGACGGTGGGTTAGGTGCTATAGGAAATACAGGAAGAATGGGAGTGATACAGTCCTAAGACCCGAACCACGATCCCCGATCCCCTGTCGTCTGCGTGGGGGGCTATTTGCCACTCACCCACGCAGACGCTCTCCCCACAGGTAAAGTTGAGGGAACTCTTGGATCACTCCGTGATTGTGGCCGTGCGCACTTCAAGCACCGGAGCTTCAGACGCAGTGCCGGGAAGCGGGACGCCGGTCATGCTGACGCGGCGGCCGACAAGACCCTCCAGGTTGACATCGGCGCGTGCGACAAGGAAATGCAGCGTCTGGCCGCTGAGGACCAAAGCGTACTCCACGCCGGCGACGGGGGACGGGCTGCGGCGCACCACGAGGCCTTCGGCGGTGATGACATTCGCGCTGCTTTCAGCGGCACGCACCTGCGTCTCGAAGACAGGTTTCAGGCGCAGCGCCGCAGGCGGAGCGCCCGCGGGCTTCGGCAGTTCCGGGGCGAGCGGCTCGGCCGCCGGGCGCGGAGCTGTTATTTTCTGGACCTGCGCGGGACGCACCGGCCCGGCATCCACAGGGTCCACAGAAGGAGCGGTGGCTTCGGCCGGCGGGGCTGCTGCTGCGTTCTCGGTGTTGTTCTTCAGCACTTCGGCGCGGCTTGCGGCGCCGGCGCCGGTCTTGACGGGGGCCGGCGCGGAGGTTGGGGCAACGAACTTGGAGTTGATGCGGTTGAGCGTTTGGGGCAGCGTTGCGAGCAGCGCTGCTTCATCCTGATCCAATGGCCCCGCGGCACTGTCCGCGGCGGGTGGCACTTGAACAGGGGGCGTGGCTGGAACAGGCGCTGCGCGGGGTGCTTCAAGTGCTGGAGCGTGACGCGCTTCCGGCGTGGCTGCCAGAGGACCAAACCGATCGGCTGGGCTTGGCAAAGCGACGAGCGGCTCCGCCTTAACTGCCTGTGGACCTGCGGACACAGGCGCCACGGGGTCCACAAACGCTCCGTCACGCGCAGAACTCCCTGGCAATTGCAGGCTGGATTCCGGAGGCCGCGATAGCTGCTCCTTCGCCTGTCGCGCAGCCTGCTCTTCCATTTCGGCTATGCGCTTGGCATGTTCTTCTTGCCTGGCCGCGACTTGTTCTTCAGCGGCGATGCGCGCCACCTGTTCTTCGAGTGTGGGTTGCGCAGCCGCTTCAACCTTCTGGGCGTTTTCGGCTTTCTGAGCGGCGAGCGCCGCAGCCGGTTCAATTGCCAGCGGACTCGCGGACGCAGGCTGTGCGGGGTCAACGAACGCTCCGTCACGCGCCGGGTTTCCTGGCATTTGCGGGCCGGGTTCCGGAGGCGGCCGCAGCGGCTCCGCCGCCTGTAGCGCAGCCTGCTCTTCCAGATCGGCTTTGGCCGCCGCTTCAGTCCTGTGGGCGGTTTCGATTTCCTGGAGGCGTTTCACTTCGGTTTCGCGCTTGGCTCGTTCTTCGAGTTCGGCTTTGGCCGCGGCTTCAGCCTTGCGGGCGGTTTCGATCTCCTGAAGGCGTTTTTCTTCGGTTTCGCGCTTGGCTCGTTCTTCGATCTCGGCTTTTGCCGCGGCTTCAGTCTTGCGGGCGGTTTCGATCTCCTGAAGGCGTTTTTCTTCGGCTTGGCGCTTGGCTCGTTCTTCGATCTCGGCTTTGGCCGCGGCTTCAGCCTTGCGGGCAGTTTCGATCTCCTGAAGGCGTTTCTCTTCGGATTCGCGCCTGGCTTGTTCTTCTGCCCGCGCCGCGATTTTCTTTTCAGCGGCAACGCGCACGGACTCCAGTTCCTCAATCTCTGCCTTCCCCCCTTCAGATGCGCGGAACGTTTCTGCCGGCTCCGCCTCCACAGCCGTGGGCATCACCATGCCTGGCCGGGACGCCTTCAACTCCTTGCGGGTCTCCTCAATGGCAGCCAGCAGGCTCTCTCTGGTCTGGCTTGCGGAATCGAGCGCCGGCGTCGCAACGGAAACAGGCTGCGGCGCCGGATCCGCCGGTGGGGGCATTGGCGCCGCGGCCGCAACCGGCTGGTCGGTCCGCGGTGTGGACGGCGGAGAAACGCCGCTAATCAGGTATTTGACCGAAACGTAGGCGGCAGCAGACTCAGGCGCCTTGATCTTGTACCAATTGCCTTCCTCGCCCGTGATGGCGACGTGCGCGCCGGATTCGAGCTTGGCCACAGCCGTGGAGCGGACCTGGCCCGCACTGTAGACGCGGGTGCTGCGTGTGGTGATTGCGCCCTCGGCGCCGCCTGCCCCGGCAATGGTCTTGACGAATTCCTTGCCGATCCACGCCGGCAGGTTCTGCGGCCAGTCAATCTCCAGCCAGCCATTCTTGACGGCCCGGCCTTTCACATAGTCGCCGCCGTGAAGCATGGTGAGGACTTGGTGCTGCATGCCGGGACCGGTCCTGACATTGACCCTGTCGCCGTTGATCTGGCACCAGGGCGCATCCGCGCTGAAAGGCTTGCCGGCGGGACCCGGCTTAGCTGCCGCAACGGCCTTGCACACCGGCCCGGCCGGCGCGGCCAGAAGTTTTGCACTGGCCTCAGTCCCGTACAGGCTTGAGGCGCCGCACAGGAGCACTGCAAGAGCGGAAAGCTGTCCAAGGGCTCTGGCTGGCGTCACCAGGTTGGCCATGAGGGGCGATACCTCCGATTCGTTCGCGCGGGCGCAAGACTTGTTCCCACAGTAGATTGAATTATCGGTCTGCGAGGGAAGGCACTTGAGAGGGAAGTGCAACATATTAGGCTTGAGGCTTGAGGCACGAGGCCTGATGCCGAACACTTGTGTCGCTGTGGGGCTGGTGGTATAATCCCTCTTGTTCGGCAGTTGTCTTGCCGATGTACTCTATCTTGGACTGGACTACTTTTTGGAGGGATCACCATGTTCGCGAAAAGATTCACACCGCTGGGGCTGCTTGGGGCCGCGCTGCTGCTCTTCTTGGGCGCCGCTCGCGCCGGAGAGGCTGCCCAGAACCCGCGCATTCCGGATCTGTTGCCGGAAGGCACCGTCATGTTGATTCATGTGGCGCCGTGGGAGCAGTGGGCCAACGATTTCCGCCAGACCGCGCCCGCGCAAATCTGGAACGAACCTGAGGTGCGCGCTTTCCTGGAAGGCCCCTGGAACAGGCTCAGCGCGCCGGCCAAGCGCGCGGAGCAGGCCAAGCCCGCCGGCGAGGCCAAGGTGCTCGCGGCGCCGGGCGTGGCGGGAGAAGTGCTGGCCGGCGCCAAGGCTTTCTTCGAGACGCTCGGCGGGCTGGTGCAGAGCATCCGGGACATCAAGCTGGAGAAACCCCTCGCGGACATGCTGGATAGCATGGCGCGCGGGCCGTTCACCATTGCCGTGCGCTATTCCGCGGAGGACGCGCGCGCGCAGAAGTCGCCCGCTATCATCGCCATTGTGGGCAAGGGTTATCCCAAGGACGCCGACGCGCAGCTTCAGGCGCTGGCGGGGTATCTAAAGGACAAAGATTTCAAGATCAGGCTGTTCGGCACCGACTTGACGACCGTCAAGCTCAGCGTTGACGCCCTCAGCATCACCGAGTCCCGCGGCGTCAAGCTGGTGTCCATCGCGCCCACGCAAGACGGCAAGCGCAGGAACCTGCTGACCTTGGCGTTTTTCAACGACCGGCTGCTCGTCAGCAATGATGAGGACCTCTGCAAGGAGGTCATTGACGGCATGTCCGGCATGCTGGCCAGGAAGTTGAGCGACTCCGCGCTTTTCAAAAACTGCAGGCTGGCGGGCGACGAGCACATGCTGGCTTACCTGGATATCCCCAGCCTCCAGAAAGCCCTCGGGGCCGGGCAGCCGGCGCCCGCAGGGAAGCAGTCGCCGCTGGAGCAGTTCCTGACGCAAGCGGGCCTCAACCAGGCCACTGCGGTGGCCTGGTCCCTGAAGCTGAACGGCCTGGCGTTCGAGTCGCGCACGGCGATCTTCACTCAGGGCGAACGCCAGGGGTTCCTGGGCACGTTCGGCGAAGGACAGCTCAGCGACGATGCTCTGAAACTCTGCCCGGCGAACACGCCGTTCGCCGCGGGGGTCAGGCTGAAACCGGACTGCGTCTTGCCGTTCATGCGCAGCGTGTTCAGAGCGCTCCAGGGCGAGAGGGGCCTGGCGAACTTTGACGCGGTTGAGAAGGAGTTGGCGGGCCGCAACCTGGAGAAGGAATTGGGCGAGGCCTTCAGCGGCGAGGTGGTCATCACCAGCCTCGCTGCCCAGGCGGACAGCGGCCCCGTCGGCCCGATGTCGGCCTTCGCCGCGTCTTTGGGAGTGAAGGACAAGGACAAGGCCGCCAAGCTGCTTGAAGACCTGCTGCCGCTCCTGGCCAAGAAGGCGGATGCGGCGGGCGGGGGACTGAAGAAGTTTGAAGGGACGCCGGCGATCCGCTATTTCGAGGCCCCGGTCATGGCGGGCCTGGTCCCTGTTGCGCCGGCATTCGCGCTCCAGGATGAACGCCTGATCATGGCGGTTGACGTTCCGGCGGCCAGAAACGCGCTGCACATTCTGCAAAAAGGCCCCTGGCTGACCAAGTCCGAGAATTTCACCAAGGCGCTGCAGAACTCCGGCGGGCAGATCGGCTCAGCCTTTTCCTACGTGGACTGGGGCCAGATCTACAAGGCCGTGTTCAATGTGGGCACCGGCGCGCTGCGGATGGTCGCGCCCACGGGCGTGCTGAACCAAGCCGGGATTGACCTGAATTTGCTGCCCTCGACGGAGGCGGTCGCCAGCAACCTCTGCCCCGGCCTGTCCGTCGTGCGCGTGGAAAACAATGGGGTGTTCCTGGCCAGCCGCAGCCCGGTGCCGTCCATCGAGGTGTGCTCACCGCCGCTGGCCGCGGTAACGGCCGTCCTGGCCAGCCTCAGACCGGCAGCGGCGGAGCAGGAGAAGAAATAAAGACGATACCCGGGAAGATCCGTCTTTTGGACGTGGTAGCGTTGACCAGGAGTCTTCCGCGGAAGGGCCTCCGCCGCGGACAAGTGGGTACTGTCACTGAAACCCTGGCTCCCCAAGTCTTTGAAGTGGAGTTCTGCGGCAACGACGGGCGTACTTATGCGTCAGCGGCGTTAACCAGGAAGCAATTGATGGTCCTGCACCAAGAGCCAGTCCGGCGTGATTAGGGATTTGGCGCGGCTTCATCCGTGCGACCACGGTGGGCACGGATAAGCCCTCGCGGTGCAAGGGTATATCCATGGCACAAATCGGGGAAATCTGCACTTTCCTTCCGGCGCCCGTTCCCTTATATAGTCTGCGCGCTGTTTCAGACTGTCCGCTTTGAAACGGAGGCTTGGTGGGGCGCTGCCGGATGTGCCGCGGTGCGCCTAGAGAGACGCCCTTCTTGGGTCCGGGACTCTCGCCAGCGGACAACGATTGCAGGCAGGCATTCAGGCCAAGGTGGTTCGTTTGCGGGCTGTTTCCGCCCCAAAGCATGGGGCTTGAGAAGACATGGCAACAGGTGCACATAAGAGCTTCGCGGCAATCATCATGGCTGCGGGACTGGGCAAGCGGATGAATTCGACGCTGCCCAAAGTCCTGCACCTGCTGAATGGCAGGCCGCTGCTCGAATGGGTGGTGCAGGCCGCGCGCGCGGCCGGCGCGGGACGGGTCGTGGTGGTGGTCGGGCACGGGCGCGAGCAGGTCGTCAAGTCGCTGCCCAGCGGAGTGGAGTACGCCGTGCAGGAGCCGCAGCTTGGCACCGGGCACGCCGTGCGCTGCGCCGAGGGCAATCTGCACGATTGGCCCGGCCCCATCGCGGTGCTCTCGGGCGACGTCCCGCTGCTGCGCGCCTCGACCATTCGGCTGCTGATCAGCAAGCAGGCGGAGATGGATGCGGTAGCCGTGATCCTTACCGCCAAGCGCGCGGGGCCGCATTCCTACGGACGCATCGTCCGCGACGAGAACGGGAACGTCAAGGCCATTGTGGAAGCCAAAGACGCCACGCCGGAACAGAGCGGCATCGAGGAGTTCAACTCGGGCACCTACGTTTTCGGTCCCGGCAGGCTCTTCCCGGCCGTGGCGAAACTGGCCACCAATAACGTGCAGAAGGAATACTACCTCACGGACACCATCGCCGGCTTCGTCACGTCCAGCCAGACGGTGGCCGCCATCCGCGCGGCCGCGGCGCAGGAAGTGCTGGGCATCAACACCCCCGAGGAGCTCGCCGCGTCCGAAGCGTTCCTGAACGAGCACGCCAATAACGCCGACAGCCCCTTTCAGGAACTGGACTCGCAAGTCCTCAGCGACCTCTCGCGCAACATCCGGATTTTCACCGGCAACGCCAACGTGAAGCTGGCCGAAGACGTCTGCGCGCACCTGGGTATTCCGCTGGGGGAGGCGGAAGTCGGCCGCTTCCCCGACGGCGAAACGAAAGTCCGCATCCTGGAGGACATTCGCGGGCGCGACGTGTTCATCATCCAGTCCACCAGCCCGCCGGTGAACGACCACCTGATCGAGCTGCTGGTGCTGATTGACGCCGCGCGGCGCGCTTCCGCGCAGCGCATCACCGCGGTCATTCCCTACTACGGTTACGCGCGGCAGGACCGCAAACACGAGGGCCGCGTGCCCATCACCGCCAAACTGGTGGCGAATCTGATCGCCACCGCGGGCGCCGACCGGGTGATGTGCGTGGACCTGCACGCCGAGCAGATCCAAGGTTTCTTCGATATTCCGCTGGACCACCTGACTGCGGAGCCGGTGCTGCTGCGGCACATACGCGAGCTGGGCCTGCCGGCCCTGACCATTCTCAGCCCGGACCTGGGCCGCACCAAGATGACCGAGAAATTCGCGCGGCGGCTCAACGCCTCGCTGGCGGTCATCGAGAAACGCCGCATGGGCGACACCGAGGTCGTCAAGGGACACGTGGTGGGCGAGATCAAGGGCCGCGACGCTCTGATCGTGGACGACATGATTGCCACCGGCGGCTCGATCCAGCAGGCCGTGCAGACCGCCCTGGAATACGGCGCGCGCAGCGTCTCCGTCGCGGCCACCCACCCGGTCTTCTCGGGCCGGGCACTGGAGCGCCTCAGCGCCCTGCAGATTCGGGAATTGGCAGTCTGCGACACCATCGAGGTCAAGAAGCGGCCCGAGAACGTCCAACTGAAGATTCTGAGCGTCGCGCCTTTGCTGGCTGAGGCCATCAAGCGTACGCACAGGAATGAGAGCGTGAGCAGACTGTTTGTTTAGGCGGTCACCGAGGTCCCGGCCGGTGCCGGGAGTGCGGCCCGCGAGGCAGAAAGAACTGGTAGCGTAAGGACACTTGAAACATGGCTCGTGAATTGAAGGCTGTAGTGCGCAAGGAGCTGGGGCGTCATGCGGCCAGCCGGCTGCGCCGCCTGGGGCAGATCCCGGCGGTGGTGTATGCCGAAGGCAAAGCGGGAACGAACCTGGCCATTGATGCCGCCGAATGGCAGAAAGTGCTGGCTTCGGGCAACCGCGTGGTGACGTTGCAGCTTGAAGAAGGCGCTAAACAGACCCTCATCAAAGACGTGCAGTACGATCCACTGGGCGAGTCCGTGCTGCATGTGGACTTCAACGAGTTGCGCGCCGGCCAGAAGGTGCGCATCGCCGTGGCGCTGCTCAGCAAGGGCGTGCCTAAAGGACACAGCCTGGGCGGCATCCTGCAACAGCCGGTCCACACCGTGCATGTCGAGTGCCTGCCAGCCAGCATCCCGGAGAAGATCATCGTGGATGTGGAACCTTTGGGTGTGGATGACGTCATTCATGTCAAGGACCTGAAACTGCCTGAAGGCGTCCTGGCCGTGGACGCCCCCGACGTCGTATTGCTGGCGGTGCATCTGCCGCGAGTTGAAGAAGTGGCTGCGCCCGCAGAGGCCGGACCGCTCGAACCTGAAGTGCTGACCGCCAAGAAGGAAGAGGCCCCGGCTGAGGAAGGCGCCGCACCAGCCAAGGGCGCCGAGAAGAAGGAGGAGAAGCCCGAGAAGGAAAAGAAGGAAAAGAAGGAGAAATGAAGCTGATCGTGGGACTGGGCAATCCGGGTGGGAACTACGCCAGGACGCGGCATAACGTCGGCTTCCGCGTGGCGGATTTGCTGGCCGAGCAGTTGGGCGCCGGGTTCGACCGGAACAAGTTCAAGGGGGAGTACGCCGAGGCGTCGTTGCCCCGCTTGCGGCACGCGCCCAAGCCCGCCGCGGCTGCCCGAGGCCCGGCAGATGAGGCGGAGAGCGAAGACACCAGGCTGCTGCTGGTCAAGCCCCAGACTTTCATGAACCTGTCCGGCGAGACAGTGGCGGCTTTCGCCGGTTACTTCAAGATCAGCCTGGCGGACGTGCTGGTCGTGGCCGACGACGTGGCCCTGCCGCTCGGGCAGTTGCGCTTGAGACGGGGCGGTTCCGACGGCGGCCACAACGGCTTGAAGGACATCTCCTTGCGCCTGGGCGGCAAGTCCTACGCGCGGCTGCGCGTGGGGATAGGCGGAAGAGAAGCGGGTGTGGAGCGCCCGGCGCCGGACCTTGCGGAGCACGTGCTAAGCCGTTTTTCGGTAGAGGAAGCGGATAAGCTGGAAGTGAAGCTGGAACTGGCCGCGGAGGCCTGCCTGAGCTGGGCCCAGGAAGGCATCGAGGCGGCCATGAACAAGTACAACGCCAAGGAAAAGACGCAGGACTCGTAGCACAAGGAGAGCAAGTTCATGTCGGACAACGAAGCAGCCAGGAACCCATCCGCCCCGGCAGTGGCGCCCGCGCCGGTGCCCGCAGAGCCACCCGCGCCCGCGTCCGCAACGCCGCCCGCGCCCGCAACGCCGGCCGCGCCCGTGGCGCCGCCCGCACCGCCAATGCCCGAACTGCCGCCGGGCGTCAGGCTCTATGAGTGCATGTGGGTAGTGGACGCCAACCTGGGGCGGGAGGATTATCCCAAGGCGCTGGCCGGATTGAAGGAACTCGTGGAGAAGGGCGGTGGCACGTGGGTGAACGCAGACAAATGGGAGGAGCGCCGCCTCGCTTACACCATTCGGAAGAAGAAGAAGGGCTTGTACATCATCAGCCACTTCACTGCCCCGACCTCAAGCGTGGCGCGGATTGACCGCAATGCCCGCCTTTCCGACTTGGTTTTGCGCCACATGATAACCGTGGATGAGGATGGGCTGAGCACCGCGCCGCCGGCGCGCGTGATTGATGACGACGACCTCGGCGGCCCCCCAGGCGGCGGTGGCGAAAGGCGCTACTTCAGCCATGAATCGCACTAGGGAAGGGGCGAGGGGCGAGGGGTGAGGGGAGAGGGGCGAGGGACGAGTGGCGAGTGGTGCGTCAGCGGGTTGGTAGGGCCGGAGTCCGTCTGGCTTCGGGGATGCGCCTGCGCGCGACGGAGCCAAATGCCGGCGGAAGGCCGGCGCTACAAAAGGGGAGGGGACCATGGCTAGTTTGAATACGGTGCTCCTGATGGGCAATCTGACTCGCGATCCGGAGATGCGCTACACGCCGTCAGGGTTGGCGGTGGCCGCCTTGACTCTGGCGGTGAATCGCAAATGGCGTGACACCAAGACCAATGAAATGCGCGAGGAAGTCGCGTTC
>Ga0187861_10002899_pt1 | contig 15711 bp, 10 predicted proteins | sample June2016WEW_10_1_3_FD_132986 | JGI IMG/M metagenome (GOLD analysis project Ga0187861, IMG submission 132986) | Peatland microbial communities from SPRUCE experiment site at the Marcell Experimental Forest, Minnesota, USA - June2016WEW_10_100 | ecosystem: Environmental > Terrestrial > Soil >...
ACAGCGTCTTGCTGAGCAGCTCGGAAAGGAGTCCGAGCAGGTGGATTTCGCCGAGTTCCCGGCCGGTGATGATGAAGTAGCCGTCGCCCTGGAAACTGAACGGCTGCCGGTAACGGCCTTCCGCGGTCAGTGACGCGTCGAGGCGGCCGCCGGTGGCACGGCGGAGGAAACGGCCGGGGGGACGATCGGGCGAGCGGGGCTTGCCCGCCAACTGGAACTCATCGAGCGCGTTGACGAAGCGGGCGAGATCCGCCCCTGTGAGGAGCGCATCGAAGGCGAGTCGGCGCGTCTCGGGCGGCCCGTCCAGCCGGGCCTGGCCGGTGGCGCTGCCGCCCGCGAGACCCGCCTCGATCTGGCGCAGGTTCAGAATGCCGTCATTGTAGTCGGCGGTGAACTTGAGATGATCCAGCGGAAAGTTGTGGGCGGTGAGATGGCCGCGGGAAGCGAGCACCAGATTGATCCGCGCATGGGGACCGCCGGGAATCGCCGGGCCTTCGAGGCGACCGCTCAGATGAACCGCGGGCGGTTCGGCAAACTGGTAAGGCGCCACAAACGCCGTGCCCGCCGGACCGTAGAGCCGGGCGCATTCGGCGGGATCAAGGTCGGAGACCCCTTCGAAATCCAGTGTTCGGTAGGTTGCCCTTTGCGGATCAATGGTGAGTTCAAACGAACCATGAGCGGAGTGCCCGGCACGCTCGGCGGTGAACTCAAACACGTTGAAGTAATTGGGTCGGAAGAAAAGGATGGTGCGCACATGGTCGAAGGGCTCGCCGCGGATGCCGAGATGGTCGGCGTCCACCTGGCAGAAGACAGAGGTGAAGCGCGCCGTGCCCCAGCGGCCGGTCACATCAACGTCGGCCACGGGCGGGGCGGCCGTGAAATCGTAGCTTCCCCAGAAACGCGGCCACCAGGCTTTGAACCAGCCGGAGATGTCGGGCGGACGCAGCCGGCCTTGCAGGAGAAAACGGTAGTCACGCGTGGCAGGGTCCACCGTGTAAGATCCGCGCGCCACGTTGTCGCCTTGGAGCAGGAGGAGATCGGTGACGCGCAGGTCGTGACCGGTGTACGTCACATGCCCGCTGGCGGCGTCAATCGGCACATCGCGGACGGTGACATGGCGAACAGAAACGTCGGCTTCAGCATGGGCGGGCTTCCAGCCTTGGGCGAGTTCGACGGTTCCGTGCATGGGGGCGGGTTCATGCAACTCAATCCCTTTAAGCACGGGAAAATCGAACCGGTGGAGGGCGTGGTTGAACAGTGCCGGGGTGAGCGCGCCGGAGAGTTCAAAGGCGCCTTCACCCGTCTTGACATCGGCCTCTCCGCGAACCGCGATGGCGGATCCGCCGGCGCGCACGGAAAAATCGCCCTGCAGGCGCGGAAACCGGGTCAGGGTCACGTCGAGGAAGGGAGCCTCGAAGGGGATCGCCATCATCGTGCCGCGTGCCGCGGTCATTTGCGCGGACTGCGGAGTAAAGGCAAACCGGTCCGGCACGAGCGAGCCGGCAAGGTCGACGCGTAACCGCCCGGCCTGTGCCCGACCCTCCCATTCCACGCCGTCCGCCTCCAGCTTCACCCGCACGGGATAAGGCGCCGCGCCCAGCAGTGGGAAAGTGGTGTGGGCGCCGGCCATGGTCACACGGCAAGGAAACGCCGGATGAAAGGCGCGGGCGAACAGCTCGGCTTCCACGATGGCGCCACGTTCCTCCGAAGGGGTGAGTACCAATTGCACGCGGGGATCCTCCAGCGCGTCGAGCAGTGGACGCAGCGCCACCAGCTTGCGGCCCGCCTTGAGATAGCGCTGCAGCAGCAGATCGAGCATCGGCATCGTACTGGAGCGCGTGCGGACCGCCGCCGGCAGGTGGAATCCGCCCCGGCTGGCGATGGAGAGGCCCGCGAGGCGGAAGGTGCACAACGCAATGTCATAGTCGGACCGCGATGGATGGAAGACACCGTCAAGATCACTCAGCACCACCTCATCCGTACCGGAGGGAGACAGCATGGCCGGCAAATGCAGGTCGAGTCCGGTCAGGCGGAGTTCATGCAGACGGAAGTCACCGACCAGCAGGGCCCAGAAATCCAGACTGGCATAGGCGCCGCGGATGGTCACCAGCGGCGTGGAGTGGGGGGGAAAAAAGAGTTGCACATTCTCAATCACGAAGCGCCCCGTGGGATCGAACACCGCGCGGCCAAAGCGGGCCGTGATCTCCGAGGCGGCGAGGCGGCGCTCAAGGGCGCGCAGCGCAAAATCGGGCAGCGCCAGTTCGCGATGGGTGGCGATCCAGATCTGCACGGCCAAGAGCGCGGACAAGGCCAGCCAGACCGCCCAGCAGATGATCAGGAGAACGCACGAACCGCACCAGCGCAGCGCGAACAGCATGGGCTGCTTGAGGTTCATGGTGGAAGGCTGTGGTGAGGGAAAGCCCGGATGCCGGATCCCCATCCCCGGTCGGCGGGAACTACGGGCCGATCCGTGGAGTCTTGGACTCCGCAACCGGTGCCGCGGGCGGGGCTGCTGGCGCGGGTGCGGCCGGTCCGGGATCGTGCGGGCCGAAGGTGAGGGTGAAGAGCGCGTCGAGCAGCTTCTGATCGGCTTCGAACACGGCGTTAAACTCGGGGGAGCCGGCCAGCTGCGTGCCGCCGCCCGTGCGCTCGGTAAAGAAAAGCGTGTACGGAGCCGTCTGGACACCCGTGCCGCCAGGCAACGACAGGGTGGCTTCGAGCGAGTATTTCCAAGGCCGCGCCTCGCCGGCGATCTCGACCGACGGTGGGAATGAATCGAGCACGTAGCTTTTCACGCGCAGGCTGCGAAGCTGCTCGAGGAGCGCGAGCAGGGCGGTTCGCCTCGCCTCGGGCTCGGCCGCGAGCGCCTGACTCCAGGTCTCCTCCCCCGTGAGCTGGCGGGAGAACAGCACCGTCTTCGTCTTGGTGTCGGTGAGGGCGAGGCCGGTGATGTGCGCGCCGGCGTGCTCGTCGGCGGGCAGTTCACGCAGCAGGCGGTCGCGATAGTAATTCACGGTCACGGGCGTCTCGCGCAGGATTTCCGGATCGACGAGATAGACGAACGGCTCGGTGGCGAGCTTGGCGTAGGCTCGGTTTTCGCGTTCGCTGGCGACGCCGATCAGGAGCGTGACCGACGAGGGCATCGCTGCGGTCTGGAGGCTGCCCTCCGCGAACGTGCCCTTGGCGGCAAAGTTAAGCGTGATCTCGCGCTCGGGGCGGTTGAAACCCCAGTTCTCGAGCTCGATGGCCTGCGGGGCATCGCTAAGGAACTTCTGCGCCTGCAGCATATAGAGTTTCTCGATGATCCGCCGGACGAAGGCGTGGTCGGCGCGCAGGGTCTGGGGCGCCTGGTTGGGCGCGCGCGTGACAATCTGCCAGGGATCGGTGTCGAGCGGCTGCGGGCCGGAGAGGCGCTGGAGGGTCAGTTCGGGGCGGTTGGGGGCAGCGAGCGTGAGGGAGGTAAGGGCGCGCGAATCGAAGCTGAGCAGGTGTTTGTCGCGCAGTTCCTCCTGGGCGTTGCGCAGGATGTCGAAAAGCTTGTCGGGAAAAGCGACGGTGAAGACAGGCGTCCTGTCCTCCATTTTCGCATAAAAATCGGTGGCCGGCTCGGACGGAGATTCGTCCGGCCCGGCTCCGGCGGCCAAAGGTTTGCCCTCCGCACGGGCCGGTGCGGCGGGTTTGCCGAGCAGCAGGGTCTCCCGGCGGCCGTTGCCTTCCAGCGTAAGCCGGAAGGCGGGATTGGCGAGGCCGGTCTGCTCGGGCGGGACGGAAGCCGGATCGACAAACAACTTGGTGTAGAGGGCGTTGAGGCCGTTGATCGCGAGTTCGACTTCGGTACGATTCGCGCGGGTAAGGATGGGCGCCTCAAACAACCAGCGGGGTCCGTCGCGGCGGAGCCGGATGCGCAGGTTGGCGGGAGCGGCGGTTTGCAGGTTGAAAAAGCGCACCTCGAAGAGCGGAATGTTGAAGATCGTGTCGGCCCGCAGTTGGTCGAGCGTGAGCGCCAAGCTGTCGACCAGACTGCGGCCGACGACGTGGATGCGTTCGCCATCGGGCGAGAGGACGTACAGGCGGTTGCCAACCTTGGTGGCATCGCCGACGCGGAGGGTGACGGTCTTGAGCGGAGCGGCCGCGATCTCGCGGGCGGGCAGCGCGTTATTCAGACCTGAGGTGAACGTCAGCGTGAGCTGGGGTTTGTCCAGCCCGTAGTCGGCCAGCGAAAGGCCGCTTTTCGGGAGATCCTTGACGAGGAAGCTGGTCTCTTGCTCGAGGAGCATCAATTCGTTGAGCATGCGGCTGACGGCAGGCGGGTTGGCAGGCCATTCGATGGGCTTGGTGAGCATCCAGCCCTCGGGACGCTTCTCGATGCGCACGGGCTCCGCCAAGCGGCCCCCCGTGATGGCGAGCGACTGGATGGCGGCGGCTTCGGGGCCCAGCACGCGCCGCCGGCTCTCCTCCCAGATCCGGTCCGTCTGCCATTTGCGCACGAACGTGAAGATGAAGAAGAAGAGGACGACGTTGAGAAAAAGCAGGACGAGCGTGACTTTGGTGCGCATGGCAACAGGGATTTAAAGAAGAAAGATGGAAAACAGAAGCGGGGGCGAGGGGCATCCTAGGTTTTCGTTCTTGAATTCGCATTCTTCATTCGCGTTAGCGGCGCCGCGTCCAGTGGACAATGAAGCCGAGCAGAGCGGCGGAACCGGGGAGGAGAAACAGGAGACCCAGCCGGAGCTTGGCGAGTTCCTCCTGGGAGAGCGAGAGTTCAAAGCGCTCGATCGGACGCGGGGGGATGTGGAGCTGGGTGTCCCGGTCCACGGTCCAGTTGACCGCGTTAAGGCACAGAATCTGGCTGCCTTGATCGGTCAGGCGGCGGTTGGAGAAAATGTCGCCCGAGCCGATGACCACGAAGCGGCCGCCCGGCACGCTGAAAGGCAGGGCGCCGGCGGTGACCCGTTCGGAGGAGACGATCACTCCGAGTGGTCCCTGCAGATCGGAACCGGGCGTGAACGCCGGCAGGACGTTCGTCAAGCGGTAGCCGAACTCACCCCACGAGGTCGGTGAGGAGGTGGCGAGGATGGAGACCTTGAGGGCATTGTCGAGCGGGCGGTCGGGGTCGGGCCGGACGGAACGGGGCGGGCTGATGCGCAACGGAACCTTGTAGTCAGCCAGGCCCTTGGTGATGGGATGGCTCCCATCGATGTGGCGGATGATGAGGTCGCCGCTGTCCGTGATGACTTCGGGATTGGTGTCGTAGATGACGTCGTCGTCGACGCGCACGCCCCAGTCGTAAAAGAGATTGTCGAGGCCGAACTCGCGCGCCGGATCGAGGGTGAGAATGATGCGGCCGGCATGCGTGGAAAGATACTGGCGCAGCAATTCCTCCTCGAACGGCTGGAAGCGTCCCTGGGGGGAGGGAATGATGATGAGATCGGTGCCGTCGGGGATGCGCTTGGTCAGGGAAAGATCCAGGCCTTCGAGGTCGAAATTCCGCAGGCGCAGCTGGTCGCGCATCACGGAGAGACCGCGGACGGGGCTGACGTCGTCCGGGCTCATCTCGCCATGGCCGGCGAGGAAATAGATCTTTTTCTTCACCGGATTGGAGACGTCGAGGATGGCGGCGGTGATGATCTGCTCACCCTGAAAGGCCTCCCGCCGGCGCTCCTTGCGCAGGTAGAGTTCGTTGAAGGGCACGAAATGGCGGTTGTCCCCGCTGAGGAGCAGGATGACATCGGGCGCGTCGATGCCGAGCGCCTCGGCGTCGCGGCGGCGCTGGTAGACGTCGAGATATTCCACGCTGATGCGGCCGTCGCGGCCGGCGTGGGGGTCATAGTTGGTCGCGGAGGCGTAGAGGTATTCCCGCAGCAGGTTCTGCACGTCGTGGTAGGCTTGGACGGCGTCGGAATTCTCGGAGTCGGGCGTGAGTGTGACGACCACGCGGACGGGCCGCGTCAGCTCGCCCAGGTAGGAGAGGGTCTCGGGCGAAAGCGAGTAGCGGCGGTGCTGGCTGAGGTCGTAGCGCCAGTGATAATGGATCGAGAGGTAGTTGAGCCCGCCGAAGAGCGTGAGGAACAGCACGGCCTGCAGCACCAGGTTGATGGTGCGAAGCCAGCGGGCGGCGCGATAACTCTCGATCGGCAGCATGGCGGGATTAGTGGTGGAGCAGCTTCGCCTCGACGCCCAGGATGGTCAGGATGAGCGTGAGCGTGGTGCCGGTGAAGTAGAAGAAGAGGTGCCGGGTGTCGATGATGCCGCGGCTGAAGTCGTCGAGATGCTGGAACACCTGGGCGTAGTCGAGCCCCGCGCGCACCGGCCGGAAGACTTCGAGCTGCAGCAGCTGGACGTCGAGGGAGAGCTTCGGGCCGAAGATCAGCACCATGAGCATCACACAGCTGAGCACGGCGGCGACCGCCTGGTTGCGGGCCAGGGCGCTCGCGAACACCCCGATGGCCACGAAGAGCAGACCGGACACCGCGACGTAAAGATAACCGCCGACCAAAGTTCCCAGATCGAGCAGGCGCGGGTCCGCGGCGAAACGGTGCAGAATGTAGAACAAGCCGCCGGTCGAACCCCACAGCAGCAGATAGAGGAAGTAGGCGGCGCCGTACTTTCCCAGCACCACCTCGGCGGTGGATACCGGCGTCGTGAGCAACGTCTCGAGCGTGCCCAGCCGGCGCTCCTCGGAGACGCTCTTCATCGTCATCAGCGGCACGATGATGAACACCGCGAACCCCAGGAACAGCCGGAAGAAGTCGTAGGCGGGCGAGGTCTCCTGCGCCGTCTCGCTGTAGACATTGAGCAGGAACGTGAAGATGAAGCCCATCACAAACAGGAAGAGCACCGCCGCGAGGTAGGTGCTCGAATTGACGAGCAGGATGCGGATTTCATGGCCGAGGATGGTGAAGAAGTGGCGCATGGTTCTTCAGGGGCCGGAGGTCAGAAGTTGGCGATCGGAGGGTAGGGAAACGGGCATGCGATGCGTAAGGTCATCTGACATCTGAGGTCGGACGTCCGTCTTCTCGTTCCACGGGCGTGTCGACGATGTCCCAACTGCGTTTGGTGGCGGCCAGGAAAACATCCTCGAGCGTGGGATGGGCGCGGTTGAGGGCGCGCACCCGGTAGGACTTCGTGGTGAGCGCCTCGAGCAGGCGCTCGCCCAGTTCCCGGTCACTGGTGGTGGTGAGCGTCACGGCGTGGAAGCCTGCGTCGTCCGGGCCGGTGGCCTTTTGCACGGCCAGCGCCGGGTCAACCCCCGCGAGCACGGCGGGCAGCGCCGCCACGTCGCCGGCGAGTTCGAGCTCGTAATGGGTGCGGCCCAGCACCTCGCGCCGCAGCTCGGCCGGCGTGCCCTGCGCGACGATCCGGCCGTCGTTGATGATCAGCACGCGGTCGCACGTGACTTCGATCTCGGGCAGGATGTGGCTGGAGATGATGACGCTCATGCGCCCGCGCAGGCCGCCGATGAGATCGCGCACGACAAGGATTTGATGGGGATCGAGGCCGATGGTCGGCTCGTCCATGATGATCACCTCCGGCTCGCCGAGGACGGCCTCGGCGATGCCCACGCGCTGACGCATCCCCTTGGAAAGCTTGCCGAGGATGCGATGGCGGATGCGCTTGAGATCGCAGAGTTCGAGCACCTCGTCGAGCCGCACATGGAGCTTTTCGCGGGGAATCTCCTTCAGCCGGCCGCGGTAGTAGAGGTATTCATTGATGCGCATGTCCTCGGGCAGGGGATTGTTCTCGGGCATGTAGCCAATGTGGCGCTTGGCCTCGTCGCTGCGCGAGGCGACGGGGATGCCGCAGATGCGCACGACGCCGGAGGTGGCCGGCAGGAAACCCGTGAGGATGCGCATGGTGGTGCTCTTACCCGCGCCGTTGGGGCCGAGGAGCCCCACGATTTCGCCGCGCCGCACCGTAAAGCTGATGTTGTTCACCGCCGCGATCCCCCCGTAGGTTTTCACCAGGTGCTCGACCTCAATGGTGGGCGGGGCGATGTCTGGATCGACGGTGGGCATACGGAGGAAGACAGCGTGATAGACAGTGATTTCCGCTCAAAGTCACACCGGCGGGGCGTTCAACCGCCAGGCGGCGGCGAGGCCCCGCAAGGTGAGGTCGGGCACGACCGTGAAGGGATGGCGCAGGGTCTTCTCTAGTAATGCAGCCGCGCCGCCGGTGGCGAGCACCTTTGGCAGGGGCTCGTCGCGCCGGGCCAGCTCGGCCAGCACCGCGTCGAGCAATGCCTGGATCATGCCGCCGAAGCCGATGACGGTGCCGATGCGCATGGCTTCGACGGTGGACTGGCCGATGATGCGCGACACCTCCAGCGAGTCGTCGAGCAGCGGCAGCAGCGCGGTCTGCTCATGCAGGTAGTGCCGCATCACCCCGACGCCCGGGGCGATGATGCCGCCTTCGTAGCCGTGCGCGCGCGTGATGATGTCGAAGGTGACGGCGGTGCCGAGGTCGATGACGATGACGGGCGTGCCGCAGAACGCCTGCGCTCCGGCGACGTTGGCCAGGCGGTCCTGGCCGATCTCCTGCGGCTTGGGATAGCTGAGCGGCACGCCGAGCCGCTTGTCGGGCGTGAGCTGAAGGACGGGGCGGGCGAACTTGTGCTGCTCGAAAACGCGTCCGAGCAGTTTCGCCGCCGCCGGCACCACCGCGCAAAACGCGGCGCCTTCCAGGGCGGGATGATCGGCGACGATGCGTTCCAGCACCGGGCCGAAGCCCTCGGAGGGATGGTCAATCAGAGGCGTGGGCAGCTCGCGCTGGAAGAGGGCCTTCCCGTTGCCCACTACGCCGTAGTGCGTGTGCGTGTTGCCGATGTCGATGCAGAGGAGGGGCATGGAGCTGGGTCGAAAGGTAAAGGTCGAAGGTCGAAAGTCGAAAGTCGAGCGCCGAAGGGGAATCGATCAAGCGGGATCAAGCAAGCCTTCGACCTTGGACTAGCTTTTCTCCAGCGTTACTTCGCCGGCATGGAAACGCTGGGGACGGCCGTTCTCGCCGCGGATGAGCAGCGAGCCCTCGTCGTCGATGCCGCCGGCGACGCCCGTGATGCGCCGGCTGCCCTGCACCAGCGTCACCGGATGGCCGCGCAGGAGGTCGAAGCGGTTCCATAGATCGGCAAACGTGTTCCGGTAACCGTCCTCCATGAACCGCTCGTAGGCGGAGAGCACCCGGCCGATGATCGCAGCGGTGAGACGGTTTAGGTCGAGCGGGTGCCCCGTGCAGACGGCCAGCGTGGTGGCCAGGCGGGCGAGCTCGGGAGGCAGCGCGGCGAGCGGACTGTTGATGTTAAGGCCAAGGCCGAAAACGAGGTCGCGAATCTGGTCGGAGTCGATGCGAGCCTCCGTCAGCATGCCGCCGAGCTTGCGCCCCTCAAAGTAGAGGTCGTTGGGCCACTTGATGCCGGGCTCGAGGTGGCAGAAGTTGGCCACGAGTTCGCAAAGGTTGGCGCCCATCCAGAGGGTGAACGTCTGCATGCGCCCGGGCTCGAGCTGCGGACGGAAGACGAAGCTGGCGTAAAGATTGCCGTTGTCCGCGCTGTGCCAGACGCGGCCGAGGCGGCCGCGGCCCAGGGTCTGCCGACGGGCGAGCACAACAAACGGCGTGGTCCGGCCGGCGGCAAGCTGGCGATCGGCTTCGTCGTTGGTGCTGTCGACTTCGGGCAGGCAAAGGATGTCCAGCTGCCGGGTGCGCGGCTTCAAGTGGGCCTGCACGAGCAGGGGATTCAGGCCAGCCGGCCGCCGGATGAGCCGGTAGCCGCGGCTGCGCACCGCCTCGAACTCAAAACCCTGTTCGCGCAGCTTGCCCATGTGCATCCAGACGCCGACGCGGCTCATGCCGAGTTTCCCGGCGAGGAAGTTGCCGGACACAAAGGCGGATTCGTGTTCGAGCAATTCGCGGAGGATGACGAGTTCGGGGGGAATCATGGCAGTCGAGTCCGAGGCCGCCCCCCGGCCGACGGCGGATGGGTTTTCGGCGGAGGGGAATCGCGGCGCGGACGGCATGGACGGGGAGGACGGTGAGTGACGGTGAAAGTAAAAACCGAAGCGCGACGGTTCGGCAAATGACAATTGACAAGTTCCGGCAGTTGCTCCGTCGCAGCCGGCCGGGCCGAACCCGCGCTGACGCTGGAGACGGAGGAGGGAATCGATCGCGTGCGAGGTGCGGCCAGGGTGGAACCCGCTACGGCTGCTCGTCGCGGGTGAAAGTGTCATTGCGAACCTTCGTCAGCTCCTTCGCGGCCTCCGGATCGAGTTTTTTCAACTGGTCGATCTGGTCGTTGATCCATTTGAGGTCGTCCAGGCGCTTGTCCTCCTCATACATCATGCGGGCACGGGCCTCCTTGGAGATACCGATGATCGGCAGCGTGAAACGGTTGAGAAATTCACGGTCGAACGGCGTGAGGTATTCCTTCACCAGCATCGCATCCAGCGCCTTCGGCGTCAGCCACTCTTTTTCGTCGATGCGCGGCAGCCGGTTATCTTTGACGATGACCGGGGCCATCTGCACGACGTCAGGATCGGGCGGAGGCGGGGGAGTCTGATTGACTTTCTCGGCTGGTGGCGGGCTCCAGACCGGCAGTTGGGTGGACAGTTCGGCGGTGAGCTGAGGGGAAAGCCGGGGGCGGGGTTTCGGCACCACGGGTTTGGCCGGGCTGGGTGCGGCTGAGGTGGTCGTCTCGTTTGTCGAAATCGCCGCGGCTGGCGCGGTTGGTTGGGTGGGCGAGATGGTGGCGCCGGGAGCCGCCGGCCCGCTTCCGGGGTCTTTCTTTTCAGGCGCCGCACCGGCCAACGCGCCCAGCGCCATGATCAGGGCAAACCGAGATACGACGTTATGCCGGCGGAAGGGCATTGTGAAGTTAGATGGGAAATTATGGGAAAAGTTTCCCGCACGGCCGCCGATGGGAGGCAGACATCGGTCAACGCCGGCCCGCGGCCAGTTTGCGGGCGATCACCACGACTTGGGCCTTAAGCACGTCGATGACTGCCTGCTGGTAGGCCGCCGGGTCCACGGTCACTTCGTAACTGCCGCCCTTGCGCTCGTCGCGATCGCGACCACGCGTGCGCCGGAGACCGGTCACAAAGGCCTGCTCATACCCGATCGCGGTGGAGAGCGTGAGGGAGGCCGTCTGGCCGTCCGGCGTGAGCAACGCCGCCGTGCCCGCCGAGAGGAAGATCTGCGGCCGCGCCCGCAGCGGGGGGGCGTCCGTGGCCTGCCCCGGGGGGAGAAATTCGCGCCAGTCGTAGGTGGTGGTGCGATCGGTCGAGTATTCAACGAATTCGACCAGAAACGAAATGATGGGCAGGGTCGCGCCGAGTTCACGGGTCAGGCGGGAGGCGGGAAGAAAGTTTTCCAGCATGAATGACCCCACCCACGGGCAATGGTGTCCCACGACGGTCATGGTCTTGCGCGCGCCCGAGATGCCCGCGATGGTCTGGTAGGTCTGGGGTACGTCCTGTTCTCTCCCGCTCCGCGGCGCCTGATGGGCCAGCTCCTGGAAGCTTGGATTCACCGCGAGTGGTTCGTAGGGCATGACCTCGATGCCCTGCGCCCGGAGTTCGGCGACCAAGGCGTCGTGCACGGCATCGGCAATCGCCTGGAAATTCGCGGGCTGCAGACCCGTGAGCCGGAGGCTCGCCGGCAGGGCGCGGTCGGTCTCGTCGCGCTGGGACAGGCGAAAACCGGAATCCGTGACAAAGGTGAGATTGACGAGGGGGGGCGTGAGGCGTTTCAGGCCGCGCAGGTTGCCCCATGTGGTCTCGTGATAAAAAGCCGCCACGTCCGAGGTGGCGGCGAGCCGGGTCACCTTGATCTGGGCGCAGAGGCAGGCGGAACCCGCCGGCACGAGGACGGCAGTCCATGCAAAACGGCGGAGCAAAAGGCGGAGCGGCATGGCGGGCAATTCGGCGGCTAGGATTGCCGGAAACCGCGGCGCCGTCAACCGGACTACACCGCGGAGAGCACGGAGAACGCGGAGCCAATTCACCACGAAGAACGGGAAGTCGAGTAACAAACTCGGGCGGACTGGTTATCCCCGTACCTGGCCGGAGCCGGTGACGACGTACTTGTAGCTGCAGAGTTCGCGCAGGCCCATGGGACCGCGCGCATGCAGGCGGTCGGTGCTGATGCCGATCTCGGCGCCCAGCCCGAATTCAAAACCGTCGTTGAAGCGCGTGCTCGCGTTCCACAACACCACGGCGCTGTCCACCCCGGCGAGGAAGCGCTGTGCCGCGGCCGTGTCGCGGGTGACAATGGCGTCGGTGTGCGCGGAACTATCGCGGTTAATCGTGGCGATGGCATCCTCCAGCGAAGGCGTGACGCGCACGGCCAGGATCAGGTCGAGAAACTCGGTGGTGTAATCCGCGGTTTTGGCGGACCTGTGGGCGAGCTGGTGCTTTTTGAGGATGGCGGCCGACGCCTGGTCGCAGCGCAGCTCAACTTTTTTCTCGAGCAACGCGCGGGCGAGGCGCGGCAGGAGTGTGCCGGCCACGGCTCCGTGCACGAGGAGCTGCTCGGCGGCGTTGCACACGCCGGGGCGCTGCACCTTGGCGTTGACGACGATGCGCTCGGCCATGGCGGGATCAGCGTCCTGGTCCACGTAGACGAAACACACGCCCTTGAAATGCTTGATGACGGGAATCGTGGAGTTCTCCGCCACGAAGCGGATGAGGCTCTCGCCGCCGCGTGGGATGATGCAGTGGACGAGCGAATCGAGTTTGAGCAGCGTGGTGAGCGCCGCGCGATCGGTGGTCGGAATGAGTTGAACCGCAGAAGTCGAAAGTCGAACGTCCAGGGTCGAAAGCGGGGTGTCCGCGATGGCTTGGTGGATGATTTCGACCAGCATTCTGTTTGTATGAAAGGATTCCGTCCCCCCTCGCAGGATGGCGGCGTTGCCGGATTTCAGGCAGAGCACGGCGCAGTCGATGGTCACGTTGGGCCGCGCCTCGTAGATGATGCCGATGACGCCGATGGGCACGCGGACCTTGCGAATCTCGAGTCCGTTGGGCCGCACCGTGCGCTCCAGCTCCTCGCCCACGGGATCGGGCAGCGCGGCGACCTGTCGCACGCCCTCGGCCATCTGGGCGATGCGCGGTGGCGTCAGCGTCAGCCGGTCGATCTGGGCGGAGGTGAGTTTGTTTTTCTTCGCCGCAGCGAGATCCCTGGCGTTGGCGGCGAGGAGGGCGTTCGTCGAGGCGGGTATTCTGCTGTCCAGCAGAACGGCCAGCCGGGTCAGCGCGGCGTTCTTCTGGTCCGTCGACGCCGTGGCGAGCACGAGCGACGCCGCGCGGGCGCGGCGGGCGAGAGCGGTCACGAGCTTGGGAAGGTCGGCGGGCATGGAATTGGAGATAGCCGCAAAAAGGCACAAAAAGCGCAAAAGAATTTTTCTCCGGACCGCCTGGCAGGCGCGTTGAACCACGAAGCCGCAGAGGGCACGAAGGAATTTCCGTCATGCTTCGTGCCGAGGCGCCGTTGCGATGCTCAGGTCAGTCGAAGAGCTTGCCGCGGCTGAAACACCACACGGCCACGGCCATGACGCCGGCGGCGATGCCGGCGAGGATGCCGACCTTGGGCAGCACCTCCAGCAGCGACCGGCCCGCCCAGAGCACGTCGGTGAAACCTTCCACCGCCCAGTACACCAGGGTGAACTTGCTCACCGTCTGGATGTAGTCGGGCATGAAGCTGACCGGGAACCAGGCACCGCCGACCGCGCTCATGGAAATGACGACGAACGTGGAGATGCCGCTGGCGGCCGCCGCGCTGGGGGCGATCGAGGCGATCAGCATGCCGAAGGCCGAGCAGGCCGCGGCGGCGCTCAAAGCCACCGCGAACAACGCGCCGGCGTGGCGGAAGATGTCGAGGCCGAAGAACAGGCGCCCGGCGCAGAAGAGCGCGGTGATCTGCACCAACCCGAGGATCACCCCGAAGAGAAACCGCGCCCAGAGGATGTGCGCCGGCCGCACCGGGGAGGACAGCAGGCGCTGGAAGACGCCGGAGTTCTTTTCCTCGAACAGCGTGGTGGCCGAGGCGCTGACGGCCATGAGCAGGAACATGATGGCGTAGCCGCCTACCAGGCGCGCGCCCATGGGATTCTTGACCTCCTTGCCGGCCACCTGCTCGGTCTCGATCTTCACCATCCGCGAGAAAATGTTCGTGGAGGATTCTTGATCAACGGGGGTCGCCGTGGCGGGATTTTTGATTTCCGGGTTCGCCCCCTGGCTTTGCGCATCGGGCCCGGCCGGTGCCGGGGTCGCATCCAGGCGGCGCAGGCCCGGCGGTGGGGCGGGAGTTTTCTCCGCCTTCATCCGGTTGAGTTCGCTGAATCCCAGGTCGCCGGAGATCGCCCGCTGGTAGATCTTTTCGCGGTCCCCGCCGAAATTGTCCGCGACGGTGTTGGCAATGGTGCGGTTGAAGCGCTCGAAGCGTTCGTTGCCGAGGAAGCCGCGGGCGTGCTTCTGCAGCGACTGGCCGAGCAGCTGCGGCACGTTGGAGAAGACGGTCTTCTGCAGAAGGCCGTTGACGGTTTGCGCCTCGATCTCGTTGCGCGGGTTGAAGAGAAACTTCATGCGCACGCCGAAGGCGTCGTCCGGGAGGAGATCGGCCGGCAGGATCAGCGCATAACGGTACCAGTTGTCGTGCAGACCGGCGCGCACGTCGGCCTCGGTCAGCGGCCGGGTGGCGCCATTGCCCAGATCGCGGGTGGTGATGACCTTGAAGGCCTTCTCCGCCTTGAGCGCATCGATCAGTTTCTGCGCGGCGGGCTCCTGGTTCAGGTTCACGACCGCGATCGGGATGCCGACGGGGCCGCTGTCCTTGCGGTACAGCCCAAAGACGTGCCCGAAGAGGTAGATCAGCACGATGGGCACCAGGAAGGTGATGACGACCGCGGCCTTGGCGCGCCAGAACATGAGGAGACTTTTGCGGAGGAGAATACGGACCTGTGACATGGGGATGGCGATGGAAGAACGCGGGGGTCAGGCGTCGCGCAGCGTGCGGCCGGTGAGATGGAGAAAGAGCGCTTCGAGCGTCGGGCGCTGGCTGACGAAGAGCCGCGGCGGCAGGTTGAGTGACTCGGTGAGGGCGAAAAACGCGGACAGGGGATAACCGGTGTGCGGACGGAAGCGGTGCGTGCCATCGACCGAGGTGATCTCGCCCTCGGCGGCCAGGCGGGCCACCAGCGGGGCGGTGGCGGGATCGACGGGGAAGGTGATTTCGTCTTCGAAGGGCAGTTGCACGAGCAGTTCATCCAGCGTGCCGAGTGCGAGGATTTTGCCGTGGTCGATGATGCCGATGCGGGAGCAGAGCCGCTCGGCTTCCTCCATGTAGTGGGTGGAATAGATGATGGTGACCCCGCCCCGATTGAGCTGTTGCAGATATTCGAAGATGGCGTTGCGCGACTGCGGATCGACGCCGACGGTGGGCTCGTCACAGAGCAGGAGTTTCGGGCGGTGCAGCAGCGCGGCGACGAGGTTGAGCCGGCGCTGCATGCCGCCGGAGAAGGTCTTCACGAGCGAGCGGCGGCGGTCGACGAGTTGCGCGGCGGCGAAGGCCTCGTCGATGCGGGTCCGCAGTTCGGAACCGCGCAGGCCCTGGAGCTCGCCGAAGATCCGGAGGTTTTCGTCGGCGGTGAGTTCCGGAAAGAGCGCGATGGTCTGGGGCACCAAACCAAGGACGCGACGGGCGGCACTTGCGCCGGATGCCACCGGCCGG
>Ga0187861_10002900_pt1 | contig 15710 bp, 14 predicted proteins | sample June2016WEW_10_1_3_FD_132986 | JGI IMG/M metagenome (GOLD analysis project Ga0187861, IMG submission 132986) | Peatland microbial communities from SPRUCE experiment site at the Marcell Experimental Forest, Minnesota, USA - June2016WEW_10_100 | ecosystem: Environmental > Terrestrial > Soil >...
ACAGAAAGTTGTTCAGGATTGCAACCACAATGGCAAAAAAGAGCGCGGCATACCCGGATATGCCCGCCATAAGCAGGAGTTTGAGAACTGCCAGATTGACGATTACCCCGGTCAGTCCCACAAGACCGAATTTAAACACCTTTTTCCATTCCCGCCACGCAGCGCTCTCGTGATGGGAGAAGGAGTACAGGGTGATATCCACGACCTGTTGTGCGTACTCGATGATGGTCTTGATCTTCAGTTTGCTTGCCCCGATCTCCCGATCACTGAACTCGAACGGTATCTCCTTGTCGTTCTCCCAGATACCTTTCCCCAGCACTTCAAGGAGAATTTTGTAACCCCGGGGCTTGAGCTGCGCCTGTGCCACCACACTTTTCCGGATCGCAAAAAAGCCGCTCACCGGGTCGGTGATATCGGGAAAGAGGAGCCGGCCAAGGAATGTTGCCCCAAGGGAGATGACCCGGCGCTTGAGAGGCCATTTTTTTATCCCACCACCCTCCATGTACCGGCTGCCTATGACGACGTCGCTGCCTGCCCGGATCTCGCCATACATCTTCGGGATGAGGACGGGGGGATGGGATAAGTCGGCGTCGATGACGACAAAGACATCCGACGACGCATGCAGAAAGCCATCGGCAACAGACTGCGAGAGCCCGTGATCGGATTTCCTGACCAGCAGGCTGACATTCGTTTTTGTCTTCTTCAGTTCATTGACGATGGCGATGGTATTATCGGGCGAGTTGTCATCCACAACCAGTATTTCACCGTTCAGGGCGTTTTTTAAAAAAACCGCGTCCACTTCAGTGATGATCTTCCTGATGTTCGCCTCTTCTTTGAAGGTCGGGATAATAACGGTCAGGTCATACATGGTGGGTCAGAGGGTTTAACCGGAGGTGAACAGATAGATTCCTGTGGTCTCTCCGACCTGTTTTGTATGCTCCTGGAGCCATTTGACTGCGTCACCGGACGGATTTGCTGAACTGATGTCTCCGGTCACCACATAGTAGACGGTGTTGTTCGTTTTCTGGGCAGTAACCGCCGCCAGCTGCCCGGCATCCGAAGCCCCGTATTCGAACGTCCCTTCCGTGACATTGGAGTAATAATAATCAAACGGCTGGCTGATATACCCGGGAACCAGAACGAGGAGATCACCCGGCTGGGTGATGTTCTGGATCTGCCCGGAAAAACCTCTCCAGTCCTCCTTGGAGTATTGCGAATAATAGCTCGTAAAGAACGGGGTGGTGACACTGAGCAGGACCATCAGCGCAATAAAACCATATACCACACCACGGTTGCTGATAACGGTAAAAACGGGTTTGTACGCAAGGGCAATCCCGACAAAAAAGACCGGTGCAAAGACGATGAGATACCGGGGCACCATCGGGATCCGGTAGGAGAGGATCCAGCTGATGGCAAAGGGCAGGAGGGTGAGGGCCAGGAGAAAGATCCCTTTTTTCCTGTCAAGAAGGAAGGCCTGGACGATGCCCACCGCGAACAGGAGCAGGAGCAGGTACATCGCGATGGTGGAAAACCCGGACAACTCCCTGAAGGTCTCGGGGACAATATCGATACCCTGTATCCCGAACGTGGGTGCGGATGCCGTTCTTTTCGCGAAGAGCTGGATCGTCACGATGATCAGCGGCAGACAGATGATGGCAAACACCGCTCCCGCCGCCACGAGGGGTTTGATGGTCCTGATGTCATGCCTGAATTCCGGGATCTTCACCGCAAGGGCATAGAGGCCCATGGCCCCGATGATGACCAGCGTGTAAAAATGGGACCAGAAGGCAAGGGCCGAAAGGACGCCGAAAAGAGCCCAGGAGCGTGTCTCATTGGTTTTCAGGGCCTTAAGGAAAAAAAACATGGCAAAGGCTACAAAGAAGAGGCCCAGGGAGTATGCCCGGGCTTCCTGGGAGTAATAGATGAGGAACGGGGAGAAGGCACATGCCGCTGCCGCAATAATCCCGACATTCCTGTCAACGAATTCCTTCCCTACGAAATATATGAGCGGTATTGTCAGAACGCCCAGCAGCGCCGGAACAAACCGCAGGATGACTTCGTTGTTCCCGAGGGTCAGCATGAGGTGCTCGATCCAGTAGAACAATGGGGGGTTGAATTCTCCTGACATCGTTGCCTGCCAGATCCCGGGGATCGACATCGAGGCAAACGTATAGGTTGAGGCTTCGTCAAGCCAGAGGGAATTGAAACCGAGATTGTAGAACCGCAGGAACAGGCCGACAATGGTTAACGAGATGAGGATCTGGGTATACCTGCTGTGAAGCAGGAGAGTTTTGACAGGTTTAAAATTCCGTAACGAGAGCACCGGGGAGATAAAACCGTTATCCAGATCACAGGTACCATCGCCGGTCGTACCATCTCCGGTCTTTTTTTTCCGGCCTTCCCGGTCCTCTCGTTTTTTCGCCATAATAACGCATTACTATTGCGTAAATATTCTCATATAGTTTATTGCTTTTCCGCTTTTCCCAACAGATTTGACGCGTTTTTTGAAATCAGCTGAAATTACGTTTTATCCTGACTCCGGCCCATTATCGATCGCCCTTCAGCAACGGTGGGGCGTTGAGGGCTTCCAGGAATTTTTCCGGTGTGGTCACAACGACTGCCGATTGTTCGAGCATGAGGTTGACGTGTTCGGTGGCGCCAACATGGCGGAAGTCTGTTCTCAGGGCAATGATCGTCTTTCCCCGGGCATACGCATACCCCATTTCCCAGGCGGTGCCGGAATCCGCATCCGCTCCGTCAATGACTGCAACAACGGTATCCGCCTGTTCAATGGCCTTTTTATTCATCGTGAAGAGCTGTTCCTGCGTATTCCGGTCCCTTCCCGCTGAATCGTCACCGGCAGCCTGCGGCAGGAAAACCTTGAACAGGTTCTTTTCCAGAAGCCCTGCAATGAAGGAGTTGTAGGAACGCTCCGCTTCAGAGAAAAGGGGGGCTGCAAGGTACACCCGGTACCGGGAAAAGGTGATGGTATCCATCGCAGCGACCTGGGGGAACCGTGAAAGAAATACCCCGCGTCCCGCACGCCGGGGGGGTTCATCACCCCTGCTCCCGTAGTAGGTGCTTGTCACACCGCAGGTGGGCGATGAGTTAACCCCGATGATGCAGAGAGGCGGGCCGCGTTGTGCAAGGATACCTCTGACCCGTGTTTCGAGCTCGTCCAGCAGCCGGAAAAATGCCGGGTTGTCCAGGCGTTCAAGGAAGGTGCCCGGCTGCCGGGCCGGCCCGAGGAAGAGCGTCTCCGGGCAGGGCAACGGTACCATATCAATACCAAACGCATCACAACGGGCTTTCGTGCGCTCAAATGCCTCAAGGTCCGACGGTTTTGTGATGCCGTCCGCCCGGAGTGCCGGGTTGAGAATGCAAGGGCTGCAGAGCACGTACATTATTACAGTGTGTGCACGCACAGATGATCAATGATCCCCCTGTACGCCTACCGTGACAACAGCTGCGATCCCCGGAAATGCACGGTCAAAAAAATGGAACGGGCGGGTTTTCTCAAAATTGTCCGGAATCTGTCACAGATCCCGCGCAATACCCTGCTTCTCGATCCCACCGCGGAGCAGGCGCTCTCTCCCGCGGACAGGTATGTAAAATCCCTCACCGTGCTGGATTGTTCATGGGAGGTACTGGACACCGGGGCCATCAGTTCGTGGCGGATACGCAGGGCGCTGCCCTTTTTGATGGCGGCAAATCCGGTCAATTTCGGCAAGCCCTGCAAACTTTCATCCATCGAGGCAGTTGCCGCAGCACTCTATATTCTGGGTGAGAAAGAGCGGGCGGGAGACGTGCTCTCAAAAGTACACTGGGGAATCCGGTTCCTGGAAGTGAACCGGGAACCGCTTGAACTCTACGCCACAGCGAAGGACAGTACGGAGATTATACAGTTCCAGGCACTGTTCCTGTGACCGGCTGCAGGGTGTGCCGGACAGTTCCCGGGAGGGTAATTTCATAAAATTCTTGTTATTTCGGGAGAGTTTATACATGATATTGGTGTTTTTCTTACGGCTTTTGATGCTGTCCTGAACAGCTGCATGACATTCAGCATAGTTTTTTCTGTCCAAGCGCAATGTACGATTGTATGATCAAGGTTGCCATCAACGGGTACGGTACCATCGGCAAACGCGTGGCCGATGCAGTGGCTGCTCAGAAAGACATGAAGGTGATCGGGGTTTCCAAGACCCGGCCAAACGCGGAGGCCTTTGTCGCAAAGCAGCGGGGTTACCCGCTGTATATCGCCGATATCTCGAAGAAGGCGGCATTCGAGAAGGTCGGCCTCACGGTCGCCGGCAGTGTCGAGGAGATGTGCAAGGCCGCCGATATCGTGGTCGATGCGACACCGGGCAATGTCGGTGCCACCAATAAACCGCTCTACGAAAAGATCGGGGTCAAGGCACTCTGGCAGGGCGGGGAGGAGCACGAACTGACAGGCTTCTCCTTCAACTCTTCCTGCAATTACAAGGACGCGATCGGCAGGCAGTTTGTCCGCGTTGTTTCCTGTAATACCACGGGCCTGTGCCGCATCATCCACGAGGTCGACAAGGAGTTCGGGGTCACCCATGTCCACGCGATCATGGTGCGCCGCGGCTCCGATCCGGGCGAGATCAAGAAAGGGCCTATCGATGCGATCGTCCTGGACCCGGTGACCGTTCCCAGCCACCATGGCCCTGACGTCCTGAGTGTCCTCCCCCATATATCGATCACCACGATGGCCATGATCGTCCCGACCACGATGATGCACATGCACGCGATCCAGATGACCACCAAAAAAACGGTCAGCAAGGAACAGGTCATCGAGCTCATCAATAAGCACCCCCGCCTCGGTCTCATCAAGAAGAGTGCCGGGCTCAAGAGCACCGCCGAACTCAAAGAGTTCGCCATGGACTTGGGAAGGCAGCGGTCCGACCTCTGGGAGAACTGTATCTTCGAGGAGTCCATCTACGCAAACAAGAACGAGCTCTGCTTCTTCCAGGCCATCCACCAGGAGGCCGATGTTGTCGTTGAGAACGTCGATGCCATCCGCGCTGTGATGGGGATGGAAAAGGATGCCGCAAAATCAATTGCAGCGACCAATGCCGCACTGAACTTCAAAACCATCCAGAATAACCATTAACACTCATCATCACCCATTCTTTTTGATGGACGCATACGAGCGTGTTACCCGGAATACTGTCGAAGTTGTCACGGATGATGACCTCCGGGCGCTTCTTTTACAGCCCACAAAACGTGTTTATGCCGGCTACGAACCGAGCGGGGAGATCCACCTCGGTCACCTCGTCACGATCAACAAACTGGTGGATCTCCAGGCCGCGGGTTTTGAAGTTACCGTGCTGCTCGCCGATCTCCACGCCTTCCTCAACCGCAAGGGGACCATGGAGAAGGTCCGGGAACTTGCCGAGTACAACAAGCGCTGCTTTGAGGGGCTGGGCTTAAAGAACGTAAAATATATCCTCGGATCGGATGTGCAGCTCAACCGGGACTACGAGCTGCTGGTCCTCCGGCTCTCCCAAGAGATCACCTTAAACCGCGCCACGCGGAGCATGGATGAGGTCGGGCGGCAGATGGACCACCCCACAGTCTCTCAGATGATCTACCCGATCATGCAGATGGCAGATATCGCCCTGCTGGGAGCGGATGCCGCTGTCGGGGGGATCGACCAGCGGAAGATCCACATGCTCGCCCGCGAGCACCTCGTCAACTTCGGATACAAGGCACCGGTCTGTATCCACACGCCGATCCTGAACGGGCTCGATGGCAAAAAGATGTCCTCGTCGCAGGGGAACTATATCTCGGTCGCGGATTCTGAGGAGGAGATCCGGAAAAAGTGCCAGAAGGCATTCTGCCCGCCGGAGATTGCAGAGAACCCCATCCTCCAGATCTTCCAGCACCATGTTTTTCCCCGCCTTCCCCGGATCACCATCCACCGACCCGAAAAATTCGGCGGGGACCGGGCATTCGCCAGCTATGCCGAGCTTGAAGCGGCATACGGCATGGGTGAGATCCACCCGCTTGACCTCAAGAAATCCTGTGGCGAATCCCTCGTAGAGATCCTCGCCCCCGTCCGCGATTACATCCGGTAAACCGAGGAATACCCGGTGGCACTGCATGAAAAAGGAGACCAACATCGATAAAAAACTGGACCAGTTCGATCAGCGGCTTGAAGAGATGGGGGTCCGCATCAAGGATGCCAACAATCTCAAGGTGCGGGAGGACGTCTTCGATGAGATTACCCTCCTCGCACTCTACAAACTGGTGCACAAGAAGTGGTTTTCCGTTCTTGGCGGCTCGATCAGTACCGGTAAAGAAGCCAATGTCTTTTACGCTGAACGGGATGGGACTACTCTTGCCATCAAGATCTACCGGATCCAAACCGCCAATTTCACCACGATGAGTTCCTATATTATCGGTGACCGGCGCTTCTCCCATGTGAAAAAAGCAAAAAAGGAACTCATCTTTGCCTGGACGAGAAAGGAGTTCTCCAACCTTGTCCGGGCCCGGGATGCCGGGATCGCTGTTCCCGAACCCTTTGTCTGGGACCGGAACATCCTCATCATGTCCTTCCTTGGCGAGGGGGAGATCCCCTATCCCCAACTCCGCAATGTTGAACTGGAGGATCCCGCGGAAACGTATGCCCGGATAATAAGTATAATCGAAACCCTCTACAAGAAAGCCGATCTGGTGCATGCTGATTTAAGCGAGTTCAATATATTATACAGCGACAAACCATATCTCATAGATATGGGCCAGTCCGTCACCCGTGATCACCCCCGAGCCCTTCCGTTCCTGATGCGGGATATCAGGAACGTCAACCGGTTCTTTAAAAATCGTTGTGATGTCAGGAACGATGTGGAAATTTTCAATGCGGTGACAGGACTCGATACTGCCGAACCATGATAATTGCTTATCATGGAGGGAAAAATCAGGTAAATGGAACAACAAAAATCCCGGTATACGAAATATAGGTGAATACAAAAATGATGCAGGAAGTAAAAATTGTCGGAAGCAGGGTTGGTGTACTTATTGGCAAGGCCGGTGCAACAAAAAAGGAGCTTGAGACCAGGACGCACACGACCATAACCGTCGACAGCAAGGAGGGCCTCGTCAAAGTTGAGGGGACGGAAGAGAATACCATACCCTTTCTCAGGGCAGTGGAGATCATCAATGCGATCAACCGCGGGTTCTCACCTGAACGGGCCTTTGAGATGATCGAGGATGAAGACCTCCTTCTCGAAGTGATCGATCTCTCCGGCATGGCGGATGGCCCCCATCAACTGGACCGGCTGAGGGGAAGAATCATCGGGAAAGACGGGCGCGCCCGCGAACAGATTGAAGATATGACCGATGTTGAAATATCCGTATTCGGGAAGACCATTGCCCTGATTGGATATCCTGAGCAACTGAAGACCGCACGGACTGCAATTGACATGCTGATCGAGGGGGTACCCCATGAAAACGTCTTTGCGTTCCTTGACAAGAAGAAGAAAGAGTCGAAGCAGGATATGATCAGCTATTATTATTGATGTCCTGATAAATTCAGGAACCCCCATATATGTGTTTTGCTACATTTCCTGTGGAAGATAATTCGGTTTATAGATTAGATTTGCCCGAACAGACAGAAATAACGGCGAATTTCAGTGGAATTAAAGGGGTTCAGTAGAGGTACAGGTTGTGACATGCAAATAAGCGGACTCTCCATTCCGGAAAACCTGAAGCAACACTACCTGGCAACAGGATTCTCTGAACTCTACCCTCCGCAGGCAGAGTGCGTTGAAAAAGGCATGTTCGCCGGGAAGAACCTGCTGGTCGCCATACCAACCGCGAGCGGCAAGACGCTCATTGCCGAGATGGCGATGCACTGCCATATCGCCCGCAAAGGAAAATGCCTCTATATCGTTCCCTTAAAAGCGCTGGCAAGCGAGAAATTCGATGAATTCAACAACAAGGGTGTCCGCGTCGGCATTGCCACCGGTGATTTTGACCGGCGTGATGATATGCTCGGCAGAAATGATATCATCGTCGCCACCAGTGAGAAAGTGGACTCACTCCTGCGGAATAATGCCCGGTGGATCTCAGATATCACCCTCCTCGTCATCGATGAGGTCCACCTGATCGATTCCTTAAACCGGGGTCCTGTTGTCGAGATGGTCATTGCAAAGATGCGGTACCGGAACCCGTCCATGCAGGTGATCGGGCTCTCCGCAACGATCGGCAACCCGCAGGTCCTGGCCGGGTGGCTGGACGCTGAACTGGTCACCAGTACCTGGCGCCCGGTCGATCTCCGCCAGGGCGTGTTCTGCAATGACCGGATCCATTTCCGGGATGGGGAACGGCGGATTAGGAAGGTGTCAAAAAATTACGATGACCTCAACCTTTGTCTGGATACCATTGAAGAGGGGGGGCAGTGTCTCGTCTTTGTCTCATCGCGCCGCAATGCAGAGGCATTTGCCAAGCGGGCTGCAGGTGCCATCAAGAGCGAGGAGCCTGAGCTCAAAACATATGCCAGTCAGCTCGAAAAGACCGCGGAAACAGAGATGGGAAAGACACTGGCGCTGTGCATCTCCCGTGGGGCTGCATTCCACCATGCCGGTCTCAGTCGCCCTGAGAGGGCAATTGTCGAAGAGGGGTTCCGGAAAGGCCTGATAAAATGCATCTCCTCCACCCCGACCCTTGCCGCGGGGCTGAACCTTCCTGCACGCCGGGTGATCGTCCGGGATTACCTCCGGTTTACCGCGGGTGAGGGGATGCAGCCGATCCCGGCAAGCGAGTATCACCAGATGGCGGGACGGGCGGGACGACCCCGTCTGGATCCCTATGGTGAAGCCGTGCTCATTGCCAGGGATGAGGGGCAGGTAGAGGAACTGTTCGAATGGTATATTGAGGCACCACCCGATGAGGTTCATTCGAAGATCGCTGAGCCGAATGCCCTCTATACCCACGTGCTGTCACTGATTGCCTCCGGGTTCGCGGGCACACGGGGCGAGCTTGCCGCGTTTATGGACCGGAGTTTTTATGTCCATGAACACCGCCATGGCCGCCTGATGCAGAGAGCCGTAGATACAGCCCTTAAATTCCTCGCTGAATCCGAGATGGTGCTCGAGGTCGGTGATCATCTCGGATCGACAGAGTTTGGCACCATGGTATCGAGACTCTATATCGATCCGAGGAGTGCGGCAATGATCGTCACCACGCTCCGCGAGAAGACTGAATATTCCGATATCGGACTCCTCCACCTTATCTGCAGCACACCCGATATGCCTAAGCTCTATGTCCGCAACACGGACCAAGGGGCACTTGACCGCATGATCGAGGCGCATGAGGAGGGACTGTGGCTCACCCTCCCTCATGACGAGGATGCGCAGGAGGGTTATTATCGTGCACTCAAGACCGCGATGCTCCTGAACGACTGGGCTGATGAACTTCCGGATGCAAAAATATGCGAGCGGTATTCAGTGGGGCCCGGAGATATCTATGGGATGGTCGAGAGCGTGAACTGGTTGCTCCATGCCAGCGGAGAGCTCTCGCGGATGTTTGCCATGCGTTTTCATCCACGGATCCGCGAGTACGAGATCTGTATGAAGAACGGTATACGGCGCGAGCTCCTGCCGCTTGTTAAACTGCGTGGCATCGGCCGGGTCCGTGCCCGCCGCCTCTTCAACAACCGTATCACAACTCCCGATGCGGTTATTGATGCCGGCATCGAGACCGTAACAAAACTTATCGGCCGTGGCATTGCTGAGCAGGTGTTTGCCCAGCTTGAGAACGGGAAACGGGGGAAACAGACCTCTGCACCGACGGTTAGTGAAGATAATATGGCGGGACAATCAACACTCTCCCGGTTCAGGTAATCAGATGAGCGCGGGAGACAGGACGTGTGAGATCCGGGCTGCCCTGTCCAGTATCGACGATAAGCCCGGCTTTCTCCTGAGGCTCAAAGAGGTTGCACGGAGATGCAATACCCATATCATCTGTTTCAACGCCGACATGCTGGCCGGCAGGAGGCACGCCGAGTCGGCAGTGCTGCATGCCGTCCGTTCATTTGAGAGCGGGGATGCCATATCCAACACCCTTGAAATGGAGGCACTGTTGTACGCTGCGGGATCCCGCCAGTGCAATGTCGCTGCATCGGTCGGGATCCATGAGGGGGAGAACCGCCTCTGGGTGTGCTGTTATCCCTCAGCGGAGAGCGTATGGGATGCTCTCACACCGGTTCTTCAGTTTTGTGACGCAAATGCCTGGGATGGCATGGATCACAAGAAACGTGAGCGTCTTATGCAGATTTATGAGATTACTCCGGAAGAGCTTGAAACCCTTGACAAAGGGGAGAGATTAGCCGATCTTGTGCTTGAGCGGGTTGCCCTGCTGAACGTCCTGCGATAAATAATCTCCCGTGGGGACTGGTTATCCTTGGAATTCCTGCTGCCGGTTTTTTATAGGGATCTGACACGGGAGAGCAACCCGTTACCTGGTGGCATGTGAGAGGAGATGGGCAATTTCCGGGACGATTAACTCTGTTGTGGCAAGCGTGACTGCTGGCGTTGAACCCGGGATGCAAAATATCGCCTTCCCGTTACTGATACCGGCAACAGCACGGGACAGCATGGAGGTTATGCCAATCTGCTGGATGCTTTTCATACGGAAGAGTTCACCAAACCCGTCGATCCTTTTTTCCAGAAGCGGTGATATCGCCTCGATCGTGCAATCATCATGGGTAAGGCCGGTGCCCCCGTTGAATATGATACAATTGGCCTTTTTCATTGCCATAAACCAGGCGTCCCGGATCTTTTCAATGCGATCGGGAACGATGGTATAATAGGTAACCGGTATATTTTTTTCCTTGAGAATTTCTTCAATTGCCTTCCCGCTCGTATCATTTTCTTTCGTCCTTGTACTCGAGACGGTGATAATTGCTGCAGTGATCTCTATGGACAGGACGTGCGGATGACTCATAATAGAGTGATGTTGTCTGTATTGTATTAAGAGAATTCCGGAATCGAGGGATTTGCTACCTTTATTATATTGTATCATTAGATTCTATCAAATCTTTTTGGGGACCGGAGACCCCCTTGTTTCGCGTGGAATTTTTTCCTTGTTGGTCTCTCTTTTAAGCTATCACAGCTGCACTCAAATTCCCCGTGTTGCGATGTTTACGCACTTGGTTGAAAATTAATTTCGAATGTTTTATATATTATTAATAATAAATACTAAAATGGCTATTTTGTTAAAATTAAAAAAAAGAGCCATGTAACTTTGTTTCTGTTCCACACGAAACAAAGGGGGGGGTCCCAGAGGAAGTCCGATGATATATCTATATATTTTTCTCTTGTTGCAATGCAATATCGAGGAAGATTCATAGGTAAATAATGTGAGTTGATATTCAGAAAAAGGGAAAAACCATAAAAATGAATAATGTCAAATCTCGCGCCATTTTGAATATTGGTTGAAATAAAACAGATTTCCACACGAAATGAAGGGGTTTATATATGGTCAGACAAACCGATCGTTTTTTAGTCTTATCCCACCAACTCTCAGCTCCACAGTGTCATCATGCCTGAAACCGACGACCCCTCAACGGGACTATTTAAAAAATATCTTTCCAATAACCGGATATTTAAGGACCGCGAAGTACTCCGGCACTCATACCGTCCCCAGATCCTTCCCCACAGGAAGCCCCAGATTGATGAAGTAGCATCAATCCTTGCCCCCTCACTCAGGAACGAGACCCCCTCAAATATCCTCATCTACGGAAAGACCGGCACCGGCAAGACCGCATGTGTCCGGTACGTGGGTTCAGAGCTTGAGAAGGCCAGCAGCAAGATGGGGACGATCTGCCGGATCGTCCACCTGAACTGCGAAGTGATCGACACCCAGTACCGGGTACTGGCCCAGATCGCCAAATGCCTTGATGTTGTGGACGAACTGTCCAGTGACAAGACCCGGACCCATATCCCGATGACCGGGTGGCCGACCGACCAGGTGTACGCGGAACTGAAAAACCAGCTCGAGGTCGGTGGCGGTGTCCTCGTTATCGTGCTTGACGAGATTGATAAACTGGTAAAGAAGAGCGGCGATGACACGCTCTACAACCTCACGAGGATAAACTCCGACCTGAAAAACTCCAAGGTCAGTATCATCGGTATTTCCAACGACCTGAGTTTCAAGGATTTTCTGGATCCGCGGGTCCTGTCCTCACTCTCTGAGGAAGAGATTGTATTTCCGCCATATAACGCGCCCCAGCTGGTGGATATCCTTGCCCAGCGTGCCGACGGGGCCTTTGTCCCGGGCGCCCTTGCGGAAGGCGTCATACCTCTCTGTTCTGCGCTTGCAGCGCAGGAGCACGGTGATGCCCGGCGTGCACTTGATCTCTTCAGAATATCCGGGGAGCTGGCCGATCGCGACGGATCTACACACGTGACGGAAGAGCACGTCAAGCAGGCCCAGGCAAAGATCGAGACCGACAGCATGATTGAATGCATTGCGACGCTCCCCACGCAGAGCAAGCTGATCCTCTTCTCAATGCTCATCCTTGAACAACTGGGGCAGAATATCTTTACGAGCGGGGAAGTCTCACGTATATATCAGGACATTGCCCCGACAATCGAACTTGACGTCCTCACGCACCGGAGAATTACCGATCTGATCTCCGAGCTGAACATGCTCGGCGTAATCAACACCCGGGTCGTGAGCCGCGGGCGATATGGAAGAACAAAAGAGATGTGGTTCGATGCGAACACGGGAAAGATCCGCGAGGTCGTGCTCAAGGATTCGCGTCTGAACGGACTGAAGGACCTCGATGTATCCCAGATGGAAGCAAAGTGGTTGAAGACCTGGTTCAGGTGATACAGGATGGATGATAAGGATCTCGAACTCCTCCGGATTCTTGAGGAGAACAGCCGGCTTTCGACAGAAGAAATCGCGACCATGACGAGCCTTGGCAAGGCAGAGATTGAAAACCGCATCCGTGCCCTCGAAGATACCCACGTGATCATGCGCTACTCAACCGTAGTCAATTGGGAGCGGGCCGGTAACGGGGAGGTCTCCGCGATCATCGAACTGAAGGTAAGTCCCGAACGCGATTTCGGTTATGACCGCATTGCAGAACGGCTCTCCCGGTTCCGGCAGGTGAAAAGCCTGCGGCTCATCACCGGCACCTACGATCTCCAGCTCCTCGTGACGGGAAAGAACATGCAGGACGTCTCGCGGTTCGTCTCCGAGCATGTGGCGCCGATGGACCGGATCCGCGAAACGGCGACACACATTATCATGAAGTCGTACAAGGAAAACGGCAACACGTTCTTTGAACAGCCGGAAACGGAACGCCTCCCCTACAGCCCGTGATGTGGTGCCATGCGGAACTTTGTCTCGGCACGTGCGCAGGAGATCCCGCCATCCGGGATCAGGAAATTTTTTGATCTCGTGCTCACCATGGAAGACGTGATCTCCCTCGGCGTCGGGGAACCGGATTTTAACACGCCCTGGAACATCTGCGAATCGAGCATCTACTCGATCGAACAGGGCGTCACCTCCTACACGTCCAACCGGGGCCTCCAGACCCTGCGGGACGCCCTCTCGCGCTATCTCGCGCAGCATTACCACCTGAACTACAGCAGCGATGACGAGATGATCATCACCACGGGCGTCTCAGAAGCCCTTGATATTGCGGTCAGGGCGATTGTCGATCCGGGTGATGAAGTCCTCGTTGCCCAGCCCAGTTACGTCTCGTACGGTCCCTGCGTAACCCTCACCGGTGGGAAGCCGGTCCCGGTCAGGTGCACGGAAAAGGACCACTTCAAACTTAACCCCGACGCCCTTGCAGAACAGGTAACCGCAAAATCAAAGGCACTGATCATCAATTTCCCGAACAATCCTACGGGAGGTGTCATGAGCGAAAGCGATCTGAAAGCGATTGCAGACATTGTCATCGATCACGATCTCGTGCTCATCAGCGACGAGGTATATGCGGAGCTGACCTATGAGGCACACCACTGCGCTGCAGCAACGGTCAGCGAGCTCCGGGAACGGACCATCACGCTCAACGGCTTCTCCAAGGCCTATGCGATGACCGGGTGGCGTGTCGGATATCTCTGCGCCCCGAAAGATCTCTGCGATGCGGCCCTCAAGATCCACCAGTACGTCATGCTTTGTGCCCCGGTGATGGGGCAGGTAGGTGCCCTTGAGGCGCTCCGGTCCGCAGAGGAGGAGAAGAACAGCATGGTCAACGAGTACCGCCTGCGGCGCAACCTGTTCGTGGCAGGCCTCAACCGTATCGGTCTCCCCAGCCATATCCCTGAAGGTGCGTTCTACGCATTCCCTTCGATAGAAAAGACCGGCCTTTCTGATGTGGAATTTGCCGAGCGGCTGCTCAAGGAGCAGCGCGTGGCTGTTGTCCCGGGGAGTGTCTTTGGTGAGGGTGGCGAGGGCCATCTCCGGTGTGCCTATGCGGTTTCCCGGAAGGAACTGAGTGAATCGCTCCAGAGAATGGACGCGTTTATTCAGGGACTCTGATCAGGTACAGGAGACCACTGTTATCAGGCGTCCCCTTTTGTTAAAAACACACACTATATCGATATAAGGAATAGTTTATTGGGAAACTCGTTCAATACTACATGAAAGACAATGAGCTGTACTATCATCGTTGGTGGATTTTTTGGGGATGAGGGGAAGGGCAAGGTTGTTGCACATATCGCATGCAAGGATAAACCCGTAATCATCTCCCGCGGCGGTGTGGGTCCGAATGCCGGACACACTGTCCAGGTCGGAGATCATGAATATGGCGTCCGCATGGTCCCGTCCGGTTTTGTATACAAGGATGCGAAGCTCTGCATCGGGAGCGGAGTTCTCGTCGATCCGCGGATCCTGAAACACGAAGTCGAGATGCTGGGCGTCAGGGGGCGGATCTTTGTGGACAAACGCTGCGGTATCATCACGGAAGACCACATCGCCCGCGACAAAGGAAGCGCCCACTTATCAAAGAAGATCGGGAGCACCGGCTCAGGCTGCGGGCCGGCAAATGCCGACCGCGTTATGCGGATCTCCCCGCAGGCAAAGGACATTCCCGAACTTAAGGAATACCTCCTTGACGTCCCGAAAGCGATTGACGATGCGCTGAAAAGGAAGGAGAATGTCCTCCTGGAAGGAACACAGGGTTTCGGCATCTCCCTGTATTACGGGACCTATCCTTTTGTAACGAGCAAGGATACCTCCGCCTCCCAGATTGCCGCAGACAACGGTGTCGGGCCCACGAAAATCGATGATGTGATCGTGGTCTTCAAGGCCTACCCCACCCGTGTCGGGGAAGGCCCGTTCAGCACCGAGATGTCAGCGTCCAAATCCGATGCGATGGGTATCGAGGAGTTCGGGACGGTCACCCACCGCAAGAGGCGTATCGGCGGCTGGGATGGAGATATGGCCCGGTATTCGGCAATGATCAACGGATGTACCCAGGCGGCGATCACCGGGATCGACCGCATCGACAAGGCCTGTTTCGGTGTTACCGAATATAAAAAGCTGACAAAGAAGGCAAAGGATTTTGTCAAGCAGGCTGAGGAGGATATCGGAAGCCCGGTCACGCTCATATCCACCGGCCCGGAGATCACCCAGATTGTTGACCTTAGGGACGAACTGAGATGAGACACTCGCTCATGGATATCCTCTGCTGCCCGGTCTGCAAAGGGGATCTGGCCCTCCGCGTGGAT
>Ga0187861_10002904_pt1 | contig 15708 bp, 8 predicted proteins | sample June2016WEW_10_1_3_FD_132986 | JGI IMG/M metagenome (GOLD analysis project Ga0187861, IMG submission 132986) | Peatland microbial communities from SPRUCE experiment site at the Marcell Experimental Forest, Minnesota, USA - June2016WEW_10_100 | ecosystem: Environmental > Terrestrial > Soil >...
CATGTCAGCAAATGTACCGCGGGCGTCCCGCCCGCTCGTGGCAGGCTGGCAGGGCGCGAGGACGAAGGCGGGCGGGACGCCCGCGGTACGCTCTGGGCCACGCATTTACTGACATGCACCCGAAGCAGGGCGTGCGGCCGTGTTTTGCTGTTGGCCGAGCGGTGTCTTCCGGTATCCTTACCATCTGAGTGACCAGATTCCGGACTGGGAGAATAGGCTATGGCTAACCAACAAGTGGTCCTGCAAAAAGCGTGCGCGTGGCTGGGTCTGAATCTCCTGGCGGGTCTCTGTTTCGCACAAGCCGAGGGGGTGCTGCCTCCCGGAGTGCAGGCCGTCTGGGATCCAGCCAAAGCATATCGCGAGAGCACACCGACGCGCGAGCGCGTCTGTCTGAATGGCCTCTGGCGCTGGCAACCAGCGCATGAGCGGGACTCTCATGGTACGACGGGCGTCCCGCCCGTGCCGGCCGCCACCGAGGCGGGCGTGCCCGCGGAAAACTGGGGCTTCTACAAGGTGCCCGGACCGTGGCCTGGAAACAACAGTTTCGCGCGAAAGGAATCCCAGGCGGCTTACGCTCACCCAAGTTGGAAAAGCCAGAACCTTGCCAGCATCAACAGAGCGTGGTATCAGCGCGAAATCACGGTGCCCAAGGAATGGACGGGACGGCGCGTTGCGTTGGCGGTGGAATACCTGAATTCGCTGGCGACCGTCTTCGTGGACGGAAAGAAGATTGGCAAGCTGCAGTTCCCCGCCGGCGAGCTGGACCTGACCGCGGCGGTGCAACCCGGCGGCAAGCATCTGCTCTCCGTGTTGGTCGAGGCCCTGCCGCTCAAGGAGACGATGCTCGCCTTCAACGATACGCACGGAGGCCAGGAGGTGAAAGGCTCTGTGAACTTCCGGGGCCTCTGCGGAGACGTCTTCCTGTCCGGCACGCCGGCGCGGGCGCGCGTAAGCAGTGTGAAGGTGGACCCCTCGGTACGCCAATGGACGCTCACCGTTCACACAAGCCTGGCGAGTTTGGCTCCGGGCGCGGACTACAAACTGCAGGCCGAAGTCCTGGATCAGGGCCAGATAGTCAAGACGTTGACTAGTCCGGTGTTCAAGGAGAGCGACCTGAAGGAGGGCTGCTTCACCTTCACTCAGCCCTGGAAGCCGGAGAAGCTCTGGGACATTAACACGGCGCGGAATCAGTACGAGCTGAAGCTTTCGCTGCTTGACGCCGCCGGCAAGGCGGTGGACGTCTGCCTGCCGGTGCGCTTCGGTTTTCGGGAAATGTGGATTCAGGGCCGCGACTTCATGCTCAACGGTACGCGCCTTTTCTGGTCGGCAGTTCCGATAGATAACACCCACCTGGGCGCGGGGATGGCCACTTATGCCGCGGCCCGGGAAACGATGGAGCGCCTGCAGGGCATCGGCATCAACCTGGTATACACGCACAACTATGACTGCAAGCCGGGTTCGCATCTCAGTTTCGAGGAGATGTTGCGGGCGGCGGACGACGCCGGGATGCTGGTGTCGTTCTCGCAGCCGCATTTCAACGATTACGACTGGAAGGCCCCTGATGCCGCACAGAAGAATGGGTACGCGCAGCACGCTGCCTTCTACGTGCGCGTGGCCCAGAACCACCCCTCCGTGGTGACCTACTCGACCAGCCACAACGCCACAGGTTACTTTGAAGGCATGAATCCCGACTTGATTGATGGCGTCTACGAGCCACCTGGCGACAATCGTAAGCGCGCCCTCGCGGCCGAGGCGGCCATCCGCAAGCTGGATCCAAGCCGCATAGTTTACCACCATTCCTCGGGCAACCTGGGCATGATGTGGACGTACAACTTCTACCTGAACTTCGTACCCATCCAGGAACGCTCCGACTGGTTTGAGCATTGGGCCAGCAAGGGCGAAAAACCGGCATTCCCCTGCGAGTACGGGATGCCCTATTTCCTGACCTGGACCATGTACCGCGGCTTCTACAAGGGCAAGCTGCCCTGGCAAGGCAGCGGCATGGTGCCTTACGAGTTCTGCCTGGCCGAATGGGATGCGCAGTGGCTGGGCGATTCCGCTTTCAAGCTGGGAGACATGGAAAAGGAGGACCTGCGCTGGGAGGCCAAACAGTTCAACGCCGGGAAAACTTGGCACCACTGGGATTACAAACCCTACATCTGCGACTCCCGTTTCGACCAGCAGCAAGAGGTCGTGGCCCGCTACACCGCCGACAACTGGAGGGCCTTCCGCACCTGGGGTCTCTCCGCCAACAGTCCCTGGACCTTTGGGTGGCTTTGGAAGCTCGGCGACGTGCGCAAAGGCCGCAAGGAGCTGAAGGTTGACTGGGACAAACTCCAGCGCCCCGGCTACAGCCCGGACTTCATTGACCAGCAGTACGAAGACCTGGCTTATGCGTATGAACGCGCCGATTGGCGCCCGACCGTCGCTGGCCAGGCGCTGCTGCGCAACAACCGGCCGCTGCTGGCATACCTGGGCGGCAAACCCGGCGCATTCACCGAAAAGGGGCACAATTTCCGCGTGGGCGAGAGCGTCGAGAAGCAGCTCATCGTGATCAACAATAGCCGCGCCACGGTATCCTGCGACTGCGCCTGGTCGCTGAACCTGCTCACGCCGCTCACCGGCAGCGCCAAGTTCCCGTCCCCGACCGGCGACATCCACAAGGAGGCGCTGAAGTTCACCTTGCCCGTGGGGCTGAAGCCTGGCACGTACACGCTCCGCCTCTCGGTAAAATTCACGCCCGGAGAAACGCAGGAAGACAGCTTCACGATTAACGCGCTGGCGCCGGAGGCGGCGCAGCAAGCCGGCGCCAAGCTGGCCATCTTCGATCCACCGGGTGAGACGTCCAAACTGCTCGGCACGTTGGGCGTGCGAGGCGAAGCCATTCAGGCAGATGCCGATCTGTCCAAGTACGACGTGCTGATCGTCGGCAAGGGCGCCCTTACGCCGGAGGGGCCGGGACCGAACCTCGGCCGAGTCCGCGAAGGGCTGCGAGTGCTTGTCTTCGAACAGCACTCAGACGTGCTGGAGCAGCGCTTCGGTTTCCGCGTGCAGGAGTACGGTCTGCGGGAAACCTTCAGGCGTGTCCCCGGCCACACTGCGCTGATTGGACTGGATGAGGAGAACCTGAGGGACTGGCGTGGCGAAGCCACGAACACGGCGACACGCCTGAAGTACATGACGCTGCCTTATCCGATCCAAGGCCCCACTATCACCAGCGCCGGCCTGCAGGTCTCGCGCCCCTGGCGCTGCGGCAACCGAGGCAACGTCGCCAGCGTTCTGATCGAGAAGCCCGCCTGCGGGGACTTCCTGACATTGGTGGATGGCGGATTCAGCCTGCAATACGGTGTCCTGATGGAGTACCGCGAAGGCCAAGGCATGGTGCTTTTCTGTCAGATGGATGTCACCGCGCGCACGGAGGGCGATCCGGCCGCCGAATGGCTCGCGCGGAACCTGCTGGCCTACGTTAGCGCCCCTCACCCCACCCTCTCCCCTGGGGGGAGAGGGCAGGGTGAGGGGGCTGTGCCGCATCGCACGATCATTTACGCTGGCGATCCGGCCGGGCTGAAGCACCTGCAGCAGGCGGGCTTTGCAGTCGAACCGTATGCCGTCGGGGCGCTCAAGAACGACCGCGTGCTGGTGGTCTCCGGGAGCGGGGGCGCCGCCCTGGCTGCGGACAAGGCCGCTATCGCGGCGTGGCTCAAGCAGGATGGGCGTGTGCTGGTCTTGGGGCTGGACGGGGCGGACGCCAGCGCGTTTCTGCCGGCCAAGGTGGAAACCAAGCCGGCTGAGCACATCGGTGCATACTTCGAGCCGCCAGCGGCGGGCTCGCCGTTAGCCGGCGTTGGTCCGGCGGACGTCCACAACCGCGATCCGCGAAATGTCCCGCTGGTCACAGGCGGCGCCCAGATCGCAGGCGACGGAGTACTGGCTTGCACCGAGGATGGCCGCGTTGTCTTCTGCGAGCTTCTCCCTTGGCAATTCAATCCGCAACAGCAAAACACCAAGCGCACCTTCCGCCGGACCAGTTGCCTCCTCTCGCGCGTGTTGGGCAATCTGGGCGTTCAGGGGCAAACGCCGCTCCTGGAACGCTTTGCGGCGCCGGTCAAACTGACTAATGGCCAATCGCCCGAATACCGCTGGTTGCACGGCTTCTACTTGGACCAGCCCGAAGAGTGGGATGACCCATACCGCTTCTTCGGGTGGTAGTGTCTTGATCTTCGTTCCTACAGACTCCAGCCCTGGCGGTATTCGCGGTGGAGGTAGGGGTTGGCGTCCACAGGGCTGGTTACTTTGAGGCTTGGGCCGTCCCAGGTCAACTTCTTGCCGGAGCGCAGGGCGTCGTTGCCCAGCAGGCATACTTCGCTCAGCAGACCCGCGTGGTCCACAAAATTGGAGCCGGCTGGCTGACAGCTTTAGCTTGCATTGCTGGCGGAGAGGGAGGGATTCGAACCCTCGGTACGAGGTTATGCCCCGTACAACGCCTTAGCAAGGCGCCGCATTCGACCGCTCTGCCACCTCTCCGTTGCTCACCGGTGGAGCAGGCCGCCTCCATTTATTCTACACTCATTCCTGCAATCTGCAAGCGCCGCCTCACGGCTTCAGCAACCGCGCTCCGGCCCAATCCAGGCAGTCCCCGGCATCACTGTCGTCCGGCCCGTAATCACAGATCAGAGCCAACTGCTGCACCCCCTTGAGATCCAGCCGCAGCGCTTCGGCTTTCCGGCCCGGCTTGGCAGTTCCGGCTGCCGCTTCTTTGCCGTCCAGCAGCACTTTCCAATCGCACAGGCCCCCTGCCGCGGCGTCGTCCAGGCCCACGTCACTGAGGAACTTGGCGTACTGTCCGGCCAAGTCGTACTCCAGGCGCGCAAAACTGTGGACGCCCAGACCCCGCTCATAGGGCTTGGCTGCGATTATCATCCTCGTACCCAAGGCCGAACGGTCCCGCTGCCAGCGGTACACCACGGGCATCCCACCGACGTAAGGTTTCTCCTCCGCCAGGCTGGGCGCAAGCTCGGAAAGGTAGACCAGTTTCCCGCCTTTGAAGGCAATGTTGCTCAGCGTTTCCACTGCGAGCGCCCAAATCTGGCCGTTCAGCGCTTCGAACTTGAGCTTCCCTTCTGTCAGCTCCAAGAGCTTCCCGGTGACGCGCGAGCCGTCGCGCAGCTCGATGGCGCCACGCAATTCCGCCCGCGGCTTGTATTCTTCGAGGGGCGCGAACCTGAAGGCCGCAAGCTGCTCGTAGGGATAGGCGCGGCTTTGCCCGCCGGAGTTGAAGCTCAGGTCCTTGCCAGTGAATTTCTCCAGATAGCCGGAGACAGTCTCGCCTTTGGCGGTGAGCAACTGGTCCTCCTTCGGCGGAGGAGCCTTCAAGAAGGCTTCGAGCGCGTCCGCAGCAGGAAGTTCCTTGCCGGCAAAGGTGACGGCGGCAAGGAACTTGTAGTCGAGCTTTACTTCGCCCAGCGCGCCGCCTTTGAACGTCAGCTTCGCTTCGTCGCCGGCGATGGGCGCGGCGTTGCAGAGCACGTCGCCGTTGCGCAGGTGCATGGCCGTGCCTTCCGTGCTTGGCGCCGGGCGCGGGGCGAAGACGATAACCGCAACGTCCTTGAGCGGCACGGCGCCCAGCTCAAGCTGCAACTCGGTTTCAGAAAGGCCCTTGAGCGTGTGGCGCTGTTCGTCGCCTTCGGGAGTGACGAGTGTCACCTCGCCGTTCGCACTCTCCGCGGCAACTACGCCGGCGCAAAGGCTGAAGAACAGAAACACTGGCACCGCTATATTCCCCCTTCCCTTGCGGGAGGGGGCAGGGGGAGGGGGTCTTACGCAGGAACCACTCATGCCGATTTCTCCTGCCGCCATTATATACAGCGCGCGGTTGAATTCATGGCTTTTCTTTGCCCCGGATGTAGACTGCCGGTTCTTGGGTTTGAGCCTTGGAGGAGTGGTACTCGTGTCGCAGCCAGCAGTCATCAAAGAGGCGGAAGAAATGCGGGCGCAGGCCCGCGGGATTCTCAAGGCCGGCCAGAGCCTGGGGTTTGTGCCGACTATGGGCGCGCTGCACGCCGGGCATGGCAGCCTGATGGAGCGCGCGCGGCGCGAGAATGACGTGGTGGCGGTGTCCATCTATGTAAACCCGACGCAGTTTGGACCCGGCGAGGACTTCGAGCGCTACCCGCGCACCTTGGAAGCTGACCGCCGCTTGTGCGCCGTCGCGGGCGTGGATCTCATCTTCGCGCCGGAAACGCTATACGTGCCAGGGGCGCGCACGTGGGTGCAGGTCGGCGGCCTGGAAGCGCCGCTCTGCGGCATGTCCCGGCCGGGCCATTTCCGCGGGGTGGCCACGGTGGTCACGAAACTGCTCAGCATCGTGCGCCCTGACCGGGCCTACTTCGGGCGGAAGGATTTCCAACAGTTGCTCATCATTGCGACCCTGGCGCGCGACCTGGACCTGGGCTGCCAGATCGTGCCCTGTGAGACCGTGCGCGAGCCTGACGGTTTGGCGCTGAGCAGCCGGAACCGTTATCTGTCGCCCAAGGAGCGGAAAGAGGCCCTGGCCATCCCGCGGGCGCTGGAGTATTGCCGGATCCAAGTGGCGACGGGTGAGCGCGATGCCATGAAACTGCTCGGCGAGATGGCCGAGATACTCGTGCAGCAGCCGCACCTGGAGCTGGACTATGTTGCGGCCGTGAACGCGCACACGCTTGAGGACCTGCAAAGGTTGAGCGGCGATGTGCTCGTGGCCATCGCCGCCAAGGTCGGGGCCACGCGGTTGATAGACAACACGCACTTCGAGAGACTCGAATAATTCAAAATGGCGCAGTGGCCGCCGTGATGGCCAGGACGCACGGCACGCCGCGCTTCTGCGTGCCGTAGAGCACGTCTATGCTCTTGATCTCGACATCCGGGCGCGGATTGAGCCACTGCTTGGAGTACGCCACGGCCTGGAATTCCGCGCCTTCGTAGGCTTGAGTCCAGGCCAACTGCGCGCCGGAAATCTGCTGCGGGTCTTTTTGCTTGTACTCGTGAACGTCAATCTCGGCGTAGACCGGGATGTCCGCGGTCTGGCCGTCGCTGTAGGTGACGACGTAGCGGGCCATTTCATATTTCTTGTTCTCCTTGAGTTCCTGCGGGTTGCGGCGCTGATCCAAGCGGCAGGTGTGGAGGAAGAAGAGGGCGTCGGCTTTCCTGTTCACGGGGATGCCTTTCACTTCGTTGGGCAGCTTGCCGGGGATGCCGCCGCCCGCCAGCATGATCACCGAAGGCACGATGGACGTGCCCTGCTCGAAGATCTCGTACCTCACGCCGGCAAATTTCTGCGGGCCGAAGGGGATGTCCTTGAAAGTGAACTTCTTGTCGCCGAACCAGCCGCGGTCGTCGCGGAACTGGGTGCAGAACTTGGAGATGTCCACGGGCTGGTACTGGAGATTGGCGCCGGCCACGATGGTTTTCTCACCGCCGAAGGGGGCCTTGAGGTTGCGCAGGAGCGTGGCCAGGATGGTGCGTTTCTTGGCTTGGTTGGCGGGGACCGATTCGCGCTCCTGGAACAGGACGTTGCAGAGCACCGCGCCGCCGCTGCCTTTGGAATACGCCATCATGGCGCCGATGTTCAGGAGCGGCTTGACGTCTTTGTAGAATTCTTTGGCGCGCGCGGCCTTGATGCGGATGTTGTCCACGCCGATGACCGCTGCGCCTTCCTTCTTGTTCCAGGCGGCCAGGCGGATGGCCAGGTCTTTGGCTTGCCGAGGCGGGCTGATCGGGAAGAGCTGGACCTCATTGTTGGGCGCAGTGTTGAGCACGAAGGGATTGGCCTTGTCGCCGTCAAAGAACAGTTCCACCTTGGTGATCGTGTAGTAGAAAGCGTTGCCCGCCCACTCAAACTCGGCGAGCTCCTGCGGCTTGGGCCAGGAAATGGTGAACTCAGTGGGCGCGCCCTTGTCCAGCGGGATGGAGAAGATGTACTTCCAACTGTCGGCGGAATAGAAGCCGTTGACCATGTTGAGCGGGTTGTGGTCATTCTCGGATTCCGTGTACTTGAAGTACTCGGCAGGCGGGAACTTCGCGAACGGCGCGACTTCATCGTAGTCCACCACGAAGCTGAAGACATCGGAGGCCATGAAAGTGTCCGAAGTCCAGGCGAACATGCGCTTGCCGGACTCCATGACAATGTCGCCGGTGGTCAGGCCGGCGGTCAGAGGGTGGCGCGCGGCGGGGAACGTGACGCGCTCCATGCGGAAGGGGCGAATCAGATGCTCCACGCCGACAATTTTGTTGTAGTCCGCCAGGCCCTCCGGCGTGAGGCCGTTGAAGAAGAGATAGCTGCCGTCGCGCATGAAGCCTTGCACTTTGTCCAGGCTCCCGGCCAGCGCCGCCAGATTGGCCGGCGTGGCCGCAATGATTACGACCTTGCCGGCGGCGAGGGCTTCCAGCGGCGCAGCAGCCTTGGTGTACTTGACGCCAATGGCGTCCAGTTCTCTGGCCAGGATGTCAGCGTCTTTCTGGCAGAGCACCACGGGACGGAATTCGAGCTTGTACTGCGCTCCGTAATTCACCAGGTTCAGGAGCAGGCGCTGGGCGACAGCGTTGGTGTTGATCTTCTCGCCAATGGGCAACTGGCTGAGGATGAGCAAGCCCTTGCCGACCGGCATCTCCGTGAGCGCCGTATTCTGGAGGCGATTGTGGCACTGCACCAGGGACTTGGCTCCGCGCGTGGCTTTCACATAAGCGTTGCGGTAGACGACGTGGTCGGGTCCCCAGGTGAAGAAGTCCTTTTGCTGCAAGCCCGACATGGCCGGATGGTCGAGATCCTCGGCGAACGCGATGCGGCCTTCGTTCTCCTGCGGCTCCAGGTCCGAGGGGATGGCTTGGCCTCTGAGCCGGTTCTTCTGTTCGAGAACGATGACCGTGCGGCCGTCCACCGCCAGCGCCATGAACTTGCTCGAACCGCAATCGCGGGCGTCCACGGCGTCCTTGCCGATGAGCAGGACTTTGCTACGGGCCAGCATGCCAGGCAAACCCGCCGCGAAGGTTTCGGGGTTCAGGTTTTCGAGCTTGGTGAAAGGAACTTGCATCCGCGTCAGGAACGCGGTTACGCTGCCTTCGGGATCCCAAACGAGCAGATCCCAGGGCTCAAACGCGGCTAGAGCGGTAAGCAGTGGGGGTTTCGAGTCCGGCAGGACGGAGACGGCCTTTAGTTCCCTAAAGACGTCAGTGCCACGGTGCGCGAGCGATAGGACAAGCTCGCCTTCGGTGCGGTCTCTGCAAGAGGGCAGCGTCAGGGAGATTTCAAGTTCCTGCGAAGTGCCGGCGGTGACTTTGTATTCCTTGGTTTCGCCGGCGATTTTCTTGCCGCCGAGTTTGAAGGTCCAGGTGAAGGTGATGGCGTCATCAAACCGCGAGTCATTGAAGATGCGGACGGTCCGTTTGACCGTGCTGCCGCCCCCGAAAGTCCAGTCCCACTGGCGGCAGAAAACGGCCACGGGAAAATTGGAACCGTACTGCTCGCGGCCGGATTCCTGGCCCATCCAGAACTGCCAGGCGCCGTAGCCGGCCCAGCGGTAGCCTTCGGTCAACATGCGGAAAATGATGCCGCCGGCGCGGGCGGCCTGGGCTTTGCCTTGGAAAGCTCCTTCGCCGCCGAAGGGCGCGTAATCGAAGGGGTTGATGCCGGTGGCGAAGTAATCTTCGCCAATGAAGCGCGGGCGTTTAAGGTCCCATTCCCAGCGTCCGCGCCCGCCGCCCTTGGGGTTGGCGTCGTAGGCCAAGTCGGGGTACTTGCCGGGAGAGTTGGAGTCGAAGACGTAGTGGTCGCCAGCGACGGGCATGGTGTTGGCCTTGGTCGCGCCGCCGCCGTCAGTCATCGTGAAACGCGTGGGGTCCACGGCGCGGACGGCTTCGGAAGTCTTGGTCGTCTCCGCCTCGAACTGATCCATCAGTCCGCCGTACAGGTTGATGCAGTTGATGTAGAGGTACTCATTCTCGATGGACCAGACCATGACGGACGGATGATTGCGTTCGCCCAAGATCTGTGCGACAACCTGGTCGCGCCAGTTGCGCATGAGGTCCATCTTGAGCGGCGATTCCTTCTTCATCTCCGGATCGTTTTCGATGGCCATGTAGCCGATGGCCTCGCCATCGAGAATCCCGGAGCGGCGCACCACCACGCCGCTGCGGTCGAAGAAATCGAGGGCCTTGTCCGGCGACTGGTCCTGCCAGCTCGTGCCCCAGAAGCGCATCACGCGCTGATTGGTCTTGCGGTAGAAAGCCAGCCAGGCCTCGGGGCTGGGCGCGGTGAAGCAGTCGGCCCAGCCGTGCCAGACGATGCCGTTGAGCTTGAAGTCCTTGCCCTCGCTGGTCCATTCGCGGAAGCCGAAGGGCGTGCTGGAAACATCGAGGACCTTGGCGCCGCTCTTGATTGTCGCGCGCAGGGCGTACATGTTCGGTTCGTCGGGCCACCAGAGCTTAGGGTTCTCCCATTTCTCGGCGAGCTTGAGCACCTCGTCAGTCTCGGGCGCGGCGTTGAACGGCTTGGGGGCGAAGGCCTTTTCCACTTCGCCGGTCTTCAAGTTGACGGCTTCGCAGAGGATTTCAGCGGCGAGTTTTTCCCCGGCCGGTCTCTTGAGAGTGACTTCGAGGGCCAGTTCTTTCCGGGCGACGGAAGGCTGGCAGAAGACGTCGGCGGTGTAGGCGGGGCCGGCCATGACGAACTCAGGCGTCACCAACATGCCGGACTCGAAATGGCTCCAGACCGGGTAGGCCAGGTCCTGGAAGCCGCGGCCGGTGACGCTCAGCGGGTAGTTGAAGGCCCTGCGCAGCCGCATGGGGTCCTTGGGGTTGGTGGCATAGCCGTAGTAGGCGTCGCGGATGCCGACCCGGATTTCGTTGACTTCACCGGGCTTAACGCCCTTGGTCACGTCAATCGCGAAACGGGCGAAGTTGTTCTTATTGAAGCCGCAGAGGACGCCGTTGGCCACGACCGTGGTGTTGAGGTTGTTCTGCGGGAAGACGATGTGGAACGAGCGGCCCGCGGCGGAAGCCGGGACGTTGACGCGCGTGCGATACCAGAGGCGGTGGCAGAGTTCCAGGTCGGGACGGAGCTTGTTCTTGTCGCCGGGGACGGGGATGGACGTCCAGTAAGGCTTGTCGGGGAAGTCCTGGATAGGCTGGGCAACATCGGGGCCGGGCAGGTCCTCGTCGTGGCGGCAGACTTCCCAGAGGCCGGCGAGAGCGACGGAAGTGCGTTCGCCGTCAGCCTTGGCTTCTGGCAAGGCGAAGACGTTCTTCTCGGCTTCCAGATCCCGCGCCTGCCTCCAGTCCTCATCGGGCTTGTGCCTGCCGTTAGGGCAGAACTTGCCGCCATAGATGCACAGGGCATCGCTGGCGTAGAGAATCCGGGCGGTCTTGCCTTTCTCGTCCTTGGTCTTGGGCAGGCGGATTTCGAGCTTGTGCTCGCCGGCAGCCAGGGCCGCCGCGCCGAGTTTACACCAAGCCACCTCGCACCAGAAGTCCAGTTCCATCACGTCCCTGGTCAGGACCGCCGGCCCGCTGCTCTGCCATCCGGCCGTGTCAATGCGCCAGTCGAGAGGCGAGCGGACGAACTCAAAACCAAGGCGGTCCCAGACTTCGTAGTCGCCGGCTTTCTCGATCTTGAAATTGTAGGCCAGCAGCGCGCCGTCGGCGGGGACTTCCTTTTCAACCTTGTCCGGGTCAAAGCTGAGGTGCAGCCAGGTTTCGCCGGAGAGGAACTCCTTGTGGCCCCAGCCCGCGATGTTGGGTTTGACGTTGATGCTGTCGGGTTTCTCGCCTTCGAGCCAGACGTAAGCGTCGCCGGCATGTAGCGCAGGCGTCTCGCCTGCTCCGGCCAAGGAGAGGTTGAGTGGAACTGCAAGGACAAATGCGGATAGAGCAGCAAGACGGTGAAGCATGCGCGATCTCCTTAAGTTTCAACTCTTGTAGTATACGCCGCGTGGAAAGGTATTCTATGGTGTAGAGAGAAAAAGAATGGTTGATTGCCGCTCCATCCACGTCGTCACCGGCGCGTTCGGTTACTCCGGCAAGTACATCACCCAGCGCCTGCTGGATGCCGGACACGAAGTCCGCACGCTGACCAACTCGGTCCAGCGCGCCAACCCCTTCGGCCAGCGGGTGCAAGTGTGCCCGTTCAGCTTCGACGAGCCGGCCAAACTGGCAGAGGCGCTGCGCGGGGCCAGCGTCCTCTATAACACTTACTGGGTGCGCTATGACTATGGCGGCACCACGCAGGCCGCGGCTGTGCAGAACACGCTGAAACTGTTTCAGGCCGCGAAAGAGGCCGGCGTGCAGCGGGTCGTGCACGTCAGCATCGCCAATCCGTCCGCGGATTCGCCGCTGCAATACTACAGGCACAAAGCACAGTTGGAAAAAGCGTTGAGCGAGTCCGGCCTGTCCTACGGCATCCTGCGGCCCACGGTGCTCTTCGGGGGCGAAGACATCCTAATCAACAACATGGCCTGGATGCTGCGGCGCTTGCCCGTGATCGGGATTTTCGGCGACGGGCTGTACAAGATTCAGCCGCTGCACGTCGAAGACCTGGCGCGCCTGGCCGTGGAACAGGGTGCGCGGACGGAGAACGCGGTTGTGGATGCGGCCGGGCCGGAAACGTTCACCTATCGCGGACTGCTCGCGGAACTCGCGCGCATCCTTGGCACGCGCCGGCTGTTCGTTTCCGTGCCTCCCTGGGCCGGCGCCATTGCCGCTGCGGTCCTGGGCAAGCTGCTGGGAGACGTGATCGTCACAGCCGCGGAAATACAGGGCCTGATGGCCGGACTGCTGTGCGTGCAGTCCCCGCCCACGGGCACGCTAAAACTGACGGACTGGGCGCGCGCCCACGCCGGCACGCTGGGCCTGAGATACGCGAGCGAACTGGCCAGAAGGAGGAACCGCAAGGAAGCATACGCGCGGCTGTAACCGCGGGGTGCATAACCGGACTTGTGCCACGGATATGCCGCCGCAACGCGGCGGCTTATCCGTGCTACCCGCTACTCGCACGGATGAGGCCGCGCCAAACAGCCGGCGCGGCCACATCCGTGGCACAAGTCCGGTCACCTTGCTATTTGCAGTAGGCCATTTGAAAGTTAATTTCTTTCTGCTATACTGAAAGGCTGTCTGTTTGAAGTCAGGAGGCAGTGACGTGAACGGTAATGGAAAAAACTCAAAAGACGGTTCCAGGCATCCTTTCGCCAGGAAGGATCCGAAACCCACGCGCGCGCGGTTGGTGAGCCTGTTGGATCCCTTGGGCCGCAAACGCTACGGCGAGGTGGAACGTTTCCTGGCGACGGTTACGGGGGCCACCAGCGGGCTGTTCTACTACGGCGCCAAGTGGGGCTGGGCAGTGCGCTACTTGCTGGGGACCAAGAACCCTCTTTGCACCCTGCACTTGCTGCCGAACACGTTTGAGGCCACTGTGGCTCTGGGCAAGGAAATGGACGGTTCGCTCAACGGCCCGGACTGCCCCCAGGAACTCAAGCGCTGGCTGGCTCGGCACAAGGGCCAAGGCGGCCCGCGGTGCGTGCGTTTGCCGCTCAAGAACGACCAGGACTACGGCCGTTTCCAGGCGCTGATACACCTGAAGGCCGCCGCCTTGCGCGGCAAGAAGCCCGCCAAGGCCGCGAAGAAGGAAGGCGCGGAAGCCATACCGGTCGCGTAAGGATTGAGGCACGAGAGCCTGGGTCTGCATGTCGCCAGGGAGGAACGCGAGGGGGCTGTTTATCATCGGCACGGACACCGGCGTCGGCAAATCGCTGGTGGCCTGCGCCGTCGTCCGAATCCTGCGCGCACAGGGCCTGGACGCCGTCGGCTTCAAGCCCGTGGCCACCGGACAGGCCGGCGGAGTTTGGGGTGACGCCGAGGCGTTGCGCGCGGCCTCGGACAATTGCGAGGCCCTGGGGCGCATCTGCCCGCTCTGCTTCGCCCTGCCCCTGGCCCCGACTTTGGCCGCGGCGCACGAGGGCCGGGAGCCGGACATGAACGTGGTGCGGGAAGCCTTCGCCGCGCTGTGCCGGCGGCACGCGGCGGTGATTGTGGAAGGCATTGGCGGAGCACTGGTGCCCTTGGACCGGCACACTTTGGTACTGGACTTTGCGGCACAGACGGGTTTCGCCTTGCTGCTCGTCTGCCGGGCCGGCCTGGGCACGATAAACCACTCATTGCTGACGATTCGGGAGATCGAACGCCGCGGGCTGCAGATGGCCGGTCTCATCATGAACGTTACCGCTCCGCCGGACAGCGCGCTGGCGGACGGCGCCAGGGCGGAGATTGAGCGTATCAGCGGCCGCAGGGTGCTCGCCACGGTGCCGTTCCTGGACCAGCAGCCAGGCCAGGGCGCACCTGGGGCCGGCTTGGTTGCGCGCGCGGTGACAGCGCTGGCAAAAGAAGTGGACTTTCGCACGTTGCTGGACAGTGAAGGCAGGCTTTGAACATCCATGCGCCGCGCTCTGATGTCGGATATCCATGCCAACCTTGTCGCCCTTGAGGCGGCCCTGGCCGACTGCGCGGCGCAGCGTGTTGACGAGATCGTCTGCCTCGGAGACGTCTGCGGCTATGGGCCGGAGCCGATCGAATGCCTTGATCTCATCCGTTCGCGCTGCAAGTGGGTCCTGGCAGGGAACCATGACGTCACACTCTTCATGCTCGTGGCCGTGGGGTTCAACAAGTATGCCCGCGAGGCCATCCAATGGCAGCGCAACGTCCTGATCCCGCGCTGGTACGATTTCGGCAAGAAGGTGCGCCGCTGGAACTGGCTGGCCGGCCTCTCGCCGATGCGCCAGGACGGCAAGGTGCTCTATGTACACGCTTCTCCGCGCGACCCCATGATGGAGTACGTGGAAGAGGGCGATTTCTCGGACATGGGCTTCGGCACCTCGCAGAAGGCGACCGAGATATTCGACAAGATCGAGTCGCTCAGCTTCTGCGGCCATAGCCACCGCCCGGGGGTTGTCACAGAGGATTTCCTCTGGGTGAGACCGCACCTGTTCCCGAACCTGACCTACAAACTGCGCCCCATCGGCAAGACGCTCGTGAACATCGGCTCCGTCGGACAGCCGCGCGACGGCAACCCGCACGGCTGCTACGTGATCCATGACGAGGAGGAGCAGACCATCACTTTCCGCCGGGTGGCGTACGACGTGAAGCGCGCGCAAGAGCGCTTCAAGCGCGCCCCGCAACTTCACGAACGGCTCTGGAAACGTCTCGAAACCGGGAGCTGACTTCTAAACACAGAGGAACGCAGAGGGGGTGAAGAGGTGATTGCGTGTTTGGTAACGCCTGTTCGCCTCTTCACCCCCTCACCTCTTCACCCCGGGTTCATTTCGCCGCGCAGGCATCCTGCAGTTTCTCCATGTCTTTCGCTGAGACGTAGAGCAGCGTGTTTTCGAGTTTTGTGCCCTCCTCAACGGGATTGCCGAACAGGTCCGTGACCTCGATGTGCTTGCCGCGCGGCAAGGGCCAGGGCGCATGATTGGGCGCGGGGGAAAGCACCGCCACGGCGCGGTCCTTGTGCTGGAAAAAGTACGCCGTCACGCCTTCGGCCATCCTGGCGCGCCGCTCGAACCTGGCGTCTTCCAGGAGCCAGGCCAGCGCCGCGTGCGCCGCCGCGCAGGGATGCAGGTAGCCTTCCTCGGTGACGAGCGTCCGCCATTCAGTCCGCGCCCCGAGATACGAATGGTTGTGCATGGTGTA
>Ga0187861_10002910_pt1 | contig 15692 bp, 14 predicted proteins | sample June2016WEW_10_1_3_FD_132986 | JGI IMG/M metagenome (GOLD analysis project Ga0187861, IMG submission 132986) | Peatland microbial communities from SPRUCE experiment site at the Marcell Experimental Forest, Minnesota, USA - June2016WEW_10_100 | ecosystem: Environmental > Terrestrial > Soil >...
AGAATCGTGATAATCTGTTCTTCGCTGAATCGCTTCCGTTTCATCTTGGCTCCTTGTGGCTCCCGCCACTTTATCGGCCAAGACTCACTCTGCAAACTGTCCAGTTTCAGGGGGCAAGGTCAACTTGCGTTTCCATTGACGGCTGGTGCGCTTCAGGAAACGCGGTGCGCGGTCGAAGCGACTTCGAACAGGGAAGGCGCGCGACTACTGAGCCGCACAACGCCAGACGAAAAACCGCACAAAACCCCTTGTAAACCCGCCAGAGCTGCGACAATCTAAAGAATTGCCGGTGTTTGCGCGTGAAACAGCGACATAAGAAGTGTTCGCGTTTCAAGCGGCGGCCAGAGCTGGTGCCGAAAGGTTCTTTTGCGGGAGGCCGATAGGCCGCAGTCGGGCAACGGCATAACTGAACATGATATGCGGCTAATCCCTACGCGGGAGCAATGGCGTAACTGGAGCATGCCGAGCAAGCTCACGGCTGTGGGAACTTTGCTCGCCTTGATAGCCATAGCAGTGGCCGTGATCATTTTCGCCATACAGATGCACTTCGGCGCAAGCAGAGAAGCAGTGTCGCAAATCCACTCCGACATCGAGCACTTGGGGAGTGTCGTCGCTCCTCTTGAGGCCACTTCCGCATCGACGAACGCGCCTAGCCCACCCAGTGGACTGGGGCACTTTGTGGAAATCCTGCAGCGGTTTTACGCTGACAAGGACGCTGTAGTCTTAACGAATGCCACCGTTTCCACTCGAGATAGGATGCAGACAAGGAAGGTAAACCTTCTCGTGAAGCAGAAAGTTGGAATGCTTGAAGTTCAGGCTGCTGTCGAAGTGCTCAGCTCAACCGGCACGGTCGAGGTTAGTGACATCGATCCTCTTGTTGTAAAATACTCCGGACCCAGTGGCTTAGAGGTCGACAAGGTAGTAGTCGTCGCCGCACATTTCAGCCCAAGCGCTGCCGCAAGGTGCAAGCTGCTCGGATTTTCTCCGCTTCTTGCGGAACGAGAGAGCGTGCGTGAACTAGACTTACAAGCAGGTACTCCTCTCAGTCCACCTGCGGACCGGAAGGGACACTGGGTCGTCGCAGCGAGCTTGAAAGAGGAGGTCAAGCCTGAACTCCTTGGCCCAGACGGGCGGGCTTTGGATCCCCGCCTTCTTCTCAAGGGACATCTTATACACAAGAAGACCGGCCAAGATGGTGGGACCCCTTTCCAGTGGGCAAGTGCGGTGGTTCAAGCCCAATCTCGGGCCGTCAAACAAGCCTATGTAGATCATGCTGGCGAAAGCTACAAGGTCACGATCCCGGTACCCTTGGCTGACTACGTATTGAAGGTCGATGACCAATCGTATCCAGTCGACCAGTTAATGCTGGATTTTGGGGAGAAAATGGTAATACCCGACCTCAACGTGGAGCGAGTGCAACTCACGACTCCCGGCGGCCAACCGCGTTCAGTATTGGTTGGCAGCGGAATAGGGGCAAGTAATGAAGTTACGATAATGACAGAAGCCCCGACCAATACGTCTTCTCCTCCCTCCAGACTCTACCTAGAGGTCCGCCCCCTCGAGCATGGACGGTGATAGCATTGACACTGCGAATGGTGTGTCACGGCGTGGACATGCGTAACACGCCGAAGCCTACGCGGAATCGTAGGGAAAAGATCAATTCGGTGTGCTGGACGGAGCGGGCGGTCTTGTTAAATCCCTTGCACAGCAGCATACTACCGCTCGCGATGCGGGACCACAGCGGTTGAAGACTAGTGCCGACCAGACTCCTCATCACTCTGCCTTCCGCCCTCATCCTTTCGAGACTACTCCCACTCGATCGTGCTGGGTGGTTTGCTGGAGATGTCGAGGCAAACGCGATTGACGCCTTTGACCTCGTTGATGATCCGCGTGGAGAGCCGCGCCATGAGATCGTAGGGCAGACGCACCCAGTCAGCGGTCATGCCATCGACGCTATCCACCGCGCGGATGACGATGACGTTGTCGTAGGTGCGCTCGTCACCCATCACTCCGACCGTTCTCACAGGAAGCAGCACGGCAAACGTCTGCCAGACCTTGTAGTACAGGTCGGTCTTCTTCATCTCGTCGATCACGACCCAGTCAGCCTCGCGAAGGATTTGGAGGCGCTGCGGAGTCACGGCGCCGAGAATGCGGACCGCCAAGCCCGGTCCCGGGAATGGCTGACGCCAGACGATTTCGCGCGGCAATCCCAGTTGCGTACCGACCTCGCGCACTTCGTCTTTGAACAAGGTGCGCAACGGTTCGAGGAGTTCGAATCGCATGTTCCTTGGCAGGCCGCCCACGTTGTGGTGCGATTTAATCATCGCGGCGGGATTTCCAGAGATGGAAACGCTCTCGATCACGTCGGGATACGTGGTGCCCTGCGCCAGGAAACGGGCTGCCCCCGCCTTCTTCGTTGCCCGCTGAAACACCTCGACGAACGCGCGTCCGATGATCTTACGTTTCCGCTCGGGGTCAGTCACGCCCCGCAATTTACGCAGGAACACGCTGGTCGCATCCTCGTAGTGCAACTTGACACGCAGATTCTTCCCGAACACCTGCTGCACGCCTTCGGCTTCCGATTTGCGAAGCAGGCCGTTGTTGACGAAGACGCAGGTGAGCTGATCGCCGACGGCTTTGTGAATGAGTGCCGCCGCGACGCTGGAGTCCACCCCGCCTGACAAACCGAGGATGACGCGGTCGTTGCCCACCGTCGCGCGGATTTCTTCCAGCGCGCGGTCGATAAACGACTTGATCGTCCAGTTCCGGCCACAGCCGCACACGCCATGGACGAAATTTGAGATGATTTGCCTCCCCTGAGGCGTGTGATGGACTTCGGGATGAAACTGCAGACCGAAAAGCCCGCGCTGTGGATCCGCAATGGCCGCGTACTGCGAATTCTGACTGTGCGCAACAGAGACGAAACCTTCCGGCAACTTTGCCACCTTATCGCCGTGACTCATCCAGACCTTCTGGCGTGAGTCCATCTTCGCAAACAGCGATGAGCCGTTCGTGATCTCGACTTCCGCTTGGCCGAACTCGCGCTTCTCACTCATCTCGACGCGGCCACCCAGTTGATGCGCCATCAACTGCATTCCGTAACAAATGCCGAGCACGGGGATACCGAGATTCCAAATGGCGGGGTCGCAATGCGGCGCCGCCTTGCCGTACACGCTCGCCGGGCCGCCGCTCAGGATGAGACCGCGTGGCTGGAGCGCCGCGAGTTTCACCGCCGACGTGTCGAACCGCAATATCTGCGAGAAGACCTGGCACTCGCGAATCCGTCGCGCGATCACCTGAGTGTACTGCGAGCCAAAATCCAGAATGACAATGCTCTCGGGAATGGCCGCGCGCCGGCGGACTTGCGCCCGCTTCGGCTCGCCTTCCTTCTCGCGACGCGGCTTCGTCTCCGCGAATCTGGCCAGGGTGACGATCCGTTGGAGTTTCGCGAGGTTCGACATGCAACCTACTTGCTGCCCATCCCGACGCCTTGCACGGTCTGGAAGACCTTCCCTTCCGTCTTGATCGCGGGCGCGATGATGATTTCCGTCTCCTGAAATTCTCGGACGTTCTGTGCCCCGACATTGCCCATGCAGGTCGCCAGCGCACCGACGAGGTTTTGCGAGCCGTCGTCGAGCTCGGCGGGGCCGAAAAGGATCTGCTTGAGCGTGCCCGTCACGCCGACGCGAATGCGCGTGCCGCGCGGAAGATTGGCGTGCGGTGTGGCCATCCCCCAGTGAAATCCCTTGCCCGGCGCTTCCTTGGCGCGGGCGAACGCGCTTCCGATCATCACGGCGTCCGCGCCGCAGGCAAACGCCTTGCAAATATCGCCACCTTTGCTCATGCCACCATCGGTGATGATCGGCACATACTTGCCGGTCTGCTTGCAATGGTAATCGCGCGCCGTGGCGCAATCGACGGTCGCCGTGGCCTGCGGCACACCGAGGCCGAGCACGCCGCGCGTCGTGCACGCCGCGCCGGGGCCAACCCCGATCAGGATGCCCGCGGGCCCGCACTGCATCAGTTCCAGCGTCACGCTGTAGGTCACACAGTTGCCGAGGATGACCGGGATGCGCATGGCTTTGCAGAAGGCCGCAAGATCAAGCGTCTTGTATTCGCTGGAGACGTGGCGCACGGTGGAAACGGTCGATTGCACCACAAAGATGTCCGCGCCGGCTTCCTGGGCGATGGCGCCGCAATGCTCCGCGCGCTGCGGGATCGAGCTGACCGCGCACAGCACGCCCGCGTCCTTGATCTCCTTCACGCGCGCGGCGACGAGATCCTCCTGGATGGGTTCCGTGTAGATACGCTGGAGGAGGTGCGTGGCCTCTTCCTTGCCAACGTTGACGATTTTGTCGAGGACTTCCTCGGGGTTCTTGTAGCGCGTCTGCACGCCTTCGAGGTTGAGCACGGCGACGCCGCCGAGCTTGCCCATTTCGATCGCGAACCGCACGTCCACGACGCCGTCCATCGCGCTGGCCAGGATCGGCACGCGAATCTTGTACGCGCCAAGCTGGAAGCTCGTGTCGACTTCGTTGGGGTTGATGGTGACTGTGCCCGGCACCAGCGCGATATCATCGAATCCGTACGTGACGCGGGCCTTACGATTCCTTCCAATCCACATGCCCATGGTGGAAACCTCCGTGGTTTTCAAACGACTGCTGCTTTGCCATTCGTGTCAGGATGGACGCCTGCCCTGGCTCCGGCGAAATCCGGAGCCGCGCCCCCCCTCGCGTCTCCATTCATACAGACCGGTGGCAATCAAGACAATCCCCAAGTGCGCGATGGATTTGAAAAAAAGACTGGCCGAGGTCGGGGCACTTCAGCGTTGCGCCGCGGTGCTCTCGACATTGGTCGTCGCTGGTGGCGGCTGCGTCGCCCACAAAAACCGCAACACACCCCACGCCAGCGAGATCGTGCTGCTGTCCTGCTCGGCCTCGAAACGAATCTGGCGCGCGAGCGCGAGCGCCTGCGCGTCCACACCATCGTCTCCCGATGAGCGGTCGAGCAACGCGTAGAGAACCAGCCCGTCTGCGCCGACACCAACTCGGATTTGCGTGGGGCGGAGCGGCACGGAGTTGTTGATCGTCGGCAGCGCCGGCGCATTGACGACCACGCGGCGTTCCAACGGACCGAGGACGCGGAAGACCGATTGATTTACTGACACGAGTGGCGCTGTCGCGTCACCATCGCTCGGCTCCTCCGAAAGCGCCTCAGTTTTCTCCGCCGCTGAGAGCACCGCCGCATCCAACGGTGTCGGCTCCAGCAGCGAATGCGGCTCGCTGGGAGCCGCGGGGTTGAGAAAGGCAGGCTGTTGGTTCCAGCCCAAGTTACGCTGAGCCGCTTCGATCTTTTGGTGCCACGCTCCACTGGAAAAACCGTGCGCGTTGGGTAGTGACATCAGGCTCGGGTCGAACACGTCGGCCATGACGTACCGTGGATCATGCGGCGACAACGGGTCCTGACGGGCGGTGGGCATCCATGATATATGCGGCGCTTCGCGAGGGGTCGTGGTGAGCGCAACTCCCGAGACACGGAAGAACAAGAACATCGCGCCGAAGGCGATCAGGGAGCCAGCCAGAATCCACAGCATCAATTGCCCCTGCCCGAAGGACAGCTTGGGGACGCGCCTCATGGCCGCTTCAGTTGGGTGCGCCCTCCGCGGGCCCACCGGGTCGGGCAGCCATATTGACCATCGTAATCCCCGCTCGATTCGCGGCGCTCATGATCTCGACCTCTGTCCCAATGGAGACTTGCGAACCTGCGCGGATAATCAACTCACGCCCACGCCCCTGTTGCACGGCTTCGCGCAACGTCTGCTCGAGTTTGTCCATGGGAATGGGTTGGTCATTGAAGAACAGCAGGTCATCGCGCGTAACCGTGACGACCAGCGATTGGAACGAAGTTCTCACGGGATACTGGCCTGACGACGGCAGTATCACGGGAACGCCTGATTGCATCACGAACTGGGAATTGAGGACGAAAAACAGGAGCAGCAAGAAAACGACATTCACGAGCGGCGCGGCATCGATCAATCCTTTCGAAATCTGGCAGTGCGTCTTGAACGTCATTGCAGCGCCACCACCTTGCTGGCCTGCTCGCCGCCTTCTTCCCTCCGAGCCAGATACTGGACTGTTTCATTCGCAGCCTTCTCCATGTCGAGCACGAGATTCTGCACCCGGCTGACGAGGTAGTTGTAGGCAATGTAGCTGGGAATCGCGACCACGAGTCCGCCGGCGGTCGTCAGCAATGCCTGCCATACACCGCCGGCCAACTGTCCGGCGGTGGTCGCCTGTGTTTTCTCGATCACCATGAACACTTGAATCATTCCCCACACGGTGCCGAGGAAACCGATGAGCGGAGTGACCTGCGCAATGGTCACCAAGATTGGCAGGTTGTGTTCCAGCCGCGTCACTTCACTGCGGCCAGTGTCCTGGACGGCTTCGCGAATCTCTTCCCGGGAACGATCGTGATTGAGCACAGCGGCCATGACCACTTGCGAGACCGGGCCTGCGGTATGCTTGCAGGTGTCGATGGCCTCGCTGATGTTGCCGTTTTTGAGCGAGTTCAGGATGCCATTCACGAAATCGTTCGTGTGAATCTGCGCGCGGTGGTAATGGAACAACCGCTCGAAAAACACGGCGATGGCCAGAATCGCGCTGATGAGGATGAACCACATCAACGGCCCGCCCTTGGTCATGACTGTTAGCATATCCTGTCCTCCTTACCCCATAAACGGCTCGTTTTCAACGATAAACACAGCAGGTCTCATGCTCAGAACAAGATCAAGTGCTCCACGCGCAGCTTGCGAACCTTCTCTTCGAGCAATGTTTTCATGTCGGGACACATGTCCGCAAGCTTCTGATACAGGATGATCGCGTCACGCCACTGTTGCCGTTGCTCCTTGATACCACCGGCGGCGAGTCCCGCCTTGCACATCCAGAAACGCTCGATCGGCACGTTCGGATCGGGCGCGGCCGCTTGTTCGTACACGGCCTTGCTGTACCACTCGAACGCCTCATCGAGTTTGGCTGCCTTCTCGAAACACTGGCCCGTCTTGTAGTACAACTGATTGCGCAACGCAGGATCGCCTTCCCGCGCGACGTCCAACGCCTTGCGATAGCTCGCGATCGCATCGTCAAAGCGACCGAGCGTAAACTGGCAATCGCCCTTGCGTCCGTGCGCGTCGGCGGCGAGATAGCAATCAGGAAAGTCTTTGGTCAGCGAATCGAACACGAGCAGGGCATCGCTAAATTGGCCAAGCTCGCTGAACGCGTCCCCTTCCCCGAAGCGCGCGTCGCAGCGCCACCCGGAAGCGGGAAAATTCTTCAGCAGCGCCTCGTAAAGCTCAATGGCCGCCCTGTAATCCTGGCGCAGGTATGCCGCGCGTCCGCCCATGTACTGCGCCGTGTCAGCCAGCTTGCTGCCGGCATAATTCTTCACGAGCAACTGAAATCGCTCCTGCGCCTTGATGTAGTCCTTCTGCCTCATATAATAGTCGGCAATCCAGAACTCGGCGTCGGGCGCCAGCGCCGAGTCCGGGAACTTCTTCAGGAATTCGTTGAATTCGGCAAGCGTTTTATCGGCTTGTCCCTTCTGGGCATAGCACCAACCCCGGTTGTAAAAGGCGCGCTGGCCAAGCTCGCTGTCGGGTGCGGTGGCCATCAGTTTTTCGAACGCGCTTGCCGCCTCATCGTACTTGCCCTCGTGATAAAACGATTCGCCGATGGCGAGGCCGGCCTTCGTCGCCCATTCACTCTGCGGATACTTTGCCGCAACCGTCCCGAACGCGGCGCGCGCGTCCGATTCCTTCCCCAAACCCCCTTGAATCACACCGATGCTGAATTGTGATTCCGCCGCGTACTCGCTCTTGGGAAACTGCTGGAGGAGCGACTCGAACACGTGTTCCGCGGCTTCGCCGTTGTGCGTGTGCTCGTACGACTGGCCGAGTTGGAACATGGCGTGGTCGAGGAGCTTCGTGTCGGGATACGTGCTGATGAGCCGCTGATAATCGTTGATGGCGTCCGCATACTGGCCGAGCGCGAATTCGGCATCGCCCGCCTTAAAGAGCGCCTCCGCCGCCACCGTGGGTTCTTTTGCGAGCGCGGCGGCCTGGCGAAAGTACGGGAGCGAATCAGGGATCCTCCCGAGTTTCCACGCGCACCAACCAGCGTTGAAGTTGGCCTTCGCCAGCAACGCGCTCTGCGGATACTTGTCGGCCAGGTTCACGAACTCGGGCAACGCGTTGGTGAAATCGTTGTTGGCAAACAGCAAATCGCCGATGGTCATCTGGATCTCGTCCGCCAGCGGGTCGCTCGGAGTCGATTGCAAATAGGCCTTCAGTTTCGCCACGCCGTCGGCCAACTTACCGGCGCGGACATGGGATTCGCCCCACTTAAGCATCGCCTCGCGTTTCAGCGCCGGGTCTTGCGCCAGCGCGAGTGCCTGGCCGAACGATTGCGCGGCATCATCAAACTTCCCCTGCCGCCAATACACCCAGCCTCTGCCGCGCCATGCCTCGGCAGCAAGCTGGCCAGTCACAGGTTTGTTGGGACTCGCTTTGTAGGAGTCGATCACGGCGCCGTAGCGTTTCAATGCGTCATCGATCTCACCCCGCCCCGAGAGCGATTCCGCCAGCCAGATGTCGGCGCGAAACGCCGCGCGCGTGTTGGGGTATTTGCGAATGACGTCGTTCAAAGCGACTTCCGCTTTGTCAAACTGTCGAAGAGCGAGGCGCACCTGCCCGGCCAGAAGCTCCGCCTCCTGCGCCAACTCGGCTTTCGGGCCGGACTTGGCGAGTTCATCCAACGCCTGCACCGCCTCGCCGAAATGGCTGAGCTTGAATCGCGCAAATGCCAGCCCGTAGAATGCTTGTGGCCGATAGGCGCTGTGCGGGTACTTCTCAATGACTTCCGCGTACCGCTGCTCCGCCTCCCCATATCGCTCGCCTCGCAAGAGCGCTTCGGCCAACCAAAATCGAAAACTGTCGGGCCGTCTCTCCGTCGGCCATTTGGCCAGCGCATCCTGAAGCGTCTTCGCTGCGGCCTGCCACTTGCCCTCGTTCAACTGCGCCTGCGCCATGTCCAGTACCACGCCATCGGCGCGGTCCGAGTCTGGGAATTGCTTCAAATACTCGGCGAACTGCCGCTCCGCCAGATCGTTAAGCCCGTCCTTAAACGCAGCTTCGGCGACGCGGTAGAGCTTGTTCTCGTCCGGCACCGCCGCCACAACGCGATCAATCCCGCCGCAAGCCAGCCATACCACCACGATTGGCCAGAACCGTCTCATGCACCTCCTCTGACGCCATTATTGGCAGAATGTTCACCGCGGCGCAAGGTTTGAAGTCGGCGCGAATCCCAACCGATCGAGCACCCTCAAAAAACCATTTCCCATTCTTATCACCTCGATCCGCGCAACAAATCTGCAAGGTGGCGCTGATCGACGCTGATTAGCGCCATCTGATCATCCTGTCTCCAACCGACGCCCCCGTGTCCCGCCGTCTGCCGCTTCCCGTTTTCATCCTTCATCCCCCATAATTCATCCTTCATCCTTGAGAATTATCGTGGAGAAAAGGCTCACAGGATGGATGAATGGATCCGTGGGTCGAATACCGCGCCTTACTCAAACTGACGCACTACCCGGTCGATATTCCCCTTGACACTCTAGGGGAGCGGTTTATATTCCCATAGACAATCTAGGTGTGAGGTGAAGCCATGACCAAGACTGAACTGCTTCAGGGAACTCTGGACCTGCTCATTCTGAAAACCATCGCCGCCGGCCCCCTGCACGGCTACTCCATCGCCCAACGCATCCAGCAACGATCCGACGACGTGCTGGTGGTCGAGGAAGGCTCGCTCTATCCGTGCCTGTACCGGATGGAAGAGAAAGGCTGGATCAAAGCGGAGTGGGGCAGGTCCGAAAACAATCGTCGCGCGAAATTCTATGAGCTGACGCGTGCCGGGCGCAAACAACTGGAGAAAGAGACGGCGCTGTGGGAGCGGGTGCACCGCGCCATCACGCTGGTGCTGCAAGCTGCTTGAAACGGAAGGCTGCTCCCATGAAACCATTTCTCAGTTTCTGGCGCCGCCTCCGCTCGCTCGGACAACGCCGGGCGATGAAGCGGGAGATTGACGAGGAACTGCGGCTGCATCTCGAACTCCGCACGGCGGAGAATATCGCCGCGGGTATGTCGCCGGAAGAGGCCGCGCGCGATGCCCGCCGTCGTTTCGGCAATCTTCAAAGCATCCGCGAGGAATGCCGTGAGGTGCGCGGCGCCAGTTTCGGCGAGGCGACGTGGCAGGACATCCGGTTTGGACTGCGGATGCTGCGAAAGAATCCGGGCTTCACAATGGTTGCGGTCTTCACACTTGCACTCGGTATCGGGGCCAACACAACCATCTTCAGCGTCTTCAAAACTCTGGTATTCGATCCGTTGCCTTATCCCGATCCCGACCGGATTGTTCAAGTTTGGGCCGTGCCAGGCCCCTACGAGTTGCGTGACAGCTTCCCAGTTTTGGTGCCGGACTATCTCGATCTTCGGGCGCAATGCCATTCGTTCATCGAGGTCTGTGCCTACAACTCGTGGCAGTTCGCGCTCGGCGGCGACCGCCCGGAGATGGTTCGAGGCGTTATGTGCACGGCCAGCCTGGGGCATATGCTGGGCATGCGCCCGGCGATTGGCCGGTGGTTCACGGAAGACGAAGAAAAGCCCGACACCCAGCCCGTGGCGGTTCTCAGTCACGCGCTCTGGGAACGACGCTTTGGCGCCGACCCCAAAGTCGTCGGACAGAAGATCCGGTTGACGGACGGTTACGGCCTCGATGACGACTTCATTGTCGTGGGGGTTTTGCCCACCGGCATGGATTTTTCGCCGATCGCCGCGAGCGACGTTTTTTTCCCGCTTAGGCTTGGCACGCGGGAAATCACCCGCGGCACCCATCGGATAGTAGATGTGCTGGCCCGGCTGGGGCCCGGCGTGACCATGCAAGCCGCGTCCGCCGAGCTAACGGCGGTCGGCGCGCAATTGGCGCAGGCATATCCCGCACCGAACGCCCGGTTCACGTTCCGGCTGGTCCCACTCATGCAACAACTCTTGGGCGGCATGACCGTCGCGCTGATGCTCATGCAGGGGGCGGTGCTGCTCGTGCTGGGGCTGGCATGCGCCAACGTGGCGGGCATGCTCCTGGCGCGGGCAGCGCGGCGGCAGACGGAAATCGCGGTGCGGGTCGCACTGGGCGCTGGCACGTCCTGCGCCTGATGCTTGCCGAGAGCTTCGCGATTTCGTGGTTGGCCGCCGCCCTCGGGTTGCTGCTGGCTCTTTGGGGCATGGACATTCTGGCGCGCCTCGCCCCAGGCGATATCCTGATACGGGGGCGTTTTCATGTTGATGGTCCCGTTTTGATCTTCGCCATGGGGCTGGCGATGCTGACGACCTTGCTGGCCGCGCTGCCCCCGACCTTGGCGGCGGTCAAGACCGACGTCTTGGGCGCGCTCAAGGAAGGCGGGCCGCAGCAGGCCGGCTCGCGGGCGCGCCTGCGGCAATTCCGCTGGCTCGTCATCTCGCAGGTGGCCCTCAGCCTGGTGATGATCAACGTCGCCCTGTTGCTTACGGTCAGCTATCGCAAGGTGGCTCAGGACTCACGGTCGTTCATTACTGATCAAGTGATCACCGGCTACATCAACATGCTCGGCCACTCCGCTTACAACAAGACTGAAGCGCGGCGGGCCTTGCGTGATCGCCTGATCGAGAGCCTGCGCGCGCTGCCGGGCGTGAAAACCGCCGGCGCGACGGACCACTTGCCGTTCGAAGAGTACAGGGAATACCCTATTCTTGCAGAGGGCGAGGCTTACGACCCCAAGACGTCCAGGCTGCGGGTCTCAATAGCCTGCGTCACCACGGGTTACTTCGACGCCGCCGGCGTGGCGATCCTCGAAGGCCGGATGGTCACCGACGCCGACGCGAGCGCCGAGCCGCAGGGAATCCTGATCAATAGGACTCTGGCCAGGCATTACTGGGGCGAAGGCAACCCGATCGGCAAAGGCCTGCGAAACAATCAGCCCAAGCCGACGCCAACGCTCACGTGGCAAGTGGTCGGCGTCGTCGAGGACGTTCGTCAATCGGATGTCGAAAAGCCGGCAAGGCCGGAAATCTACCTCTTCAATCCCGCCGACGTTGACGACGAGCGCGGGTTCGACATTGTCGTACGCGCCGGCGGGGACGCCCATCGACTCGTGCCCGCCATCCGGCAAGCGCTTGCCCGGCTCGACCCAAGCCTGGCGCTCGACGACGCCCGGACGATGACCGAGGTCTTCGAAGTCTCGACTCGGATACGGCGCTTTCAGATGCTTCTTATCGACGTTTTCATGGCCGTGGCGCTGTTGCTTACGGCGGTCGGCATCTACGGTTCGATGGCCTACTATGTGGCGGCTCGGACACGCGAGATCGGCCTGCGCATGGCGCTGGGCGCCACGCTGGGGGACGTCGTCGGGTTGATCGTGAGCCAGGTCGCCGTCTGGTTGGCAGCGGGCACCGCCATCGGCGTGGGCTTGGCGCTGGGCGCCGGCATCTTGCTGCGCTCGATGTTCTATGAGACCAGCCCGCTCTCGCCGTTCTGCCTGGCCAGCTCGCTGGGCGTGGTGGCGCTGGCGGCTTTGGTCGCCTGCTGGCTGCCCGCCCGCCGCGCCGCCACGATCGATCCAATTCAGGCCTTGAGGGACGAATAAGGAGACGAAATTATGAAAACAACCACGCCCTTGATCGAACTGGAAGACATCCACAAGGTCTTCCTCACCGACGAGGTCGAGACCCATGCGTTGTCTGGCATCCTGCTCGAAATCTGCCATGGAGACTACGTGTCAATCGCCGGGCCGTCGGGCTGCGGCAAGTCCACGTTGCTGTCCATCCTCGGCCTGCTGGACTCGCCGACCAGTGGCACCTATCGGCTCCGAGGCGAACCGGTCGAACATCTGAATCATGCCCAGCGGGCCCGGGTGCGGAACCGGGAAATTGGATTCATCTTTCAGAGTTTCAACCTCATCGGCGACTTGGCGGTGTGGCAGAACGTGGAGTTGCCGCTGACGTATCGCGGGCTGACCGCTGCCGAGCGACGCCAGCGCGTCGATGAAGCACTGGCCAAGGTCGGGATGACGACCCGGGCCAAGCATTACCCGTCGCAACTGTCCGGCGGCCAACAACAGCGCGTGGCCGTGGCGCGGGCGCTCGGAGGCCGACCGTCCATCCTGCTCGCCGACGAGCCGACCGGCAACCTCGATTCCAAGAACGGCCAGGCGGTGATGGAATTATTGAGGGAATTACACGCCGAAGGCGCGACCATCTGCTTGGTCACCCACAACGAGCGTTACGCTCGCGACGCGCAACGAACGATCCACTTGTTCGACGGCCAACTTGTCGCCGAGGAGGTCGCCGCCTCCCGGTGAGTTGGAAAGGAGTCACCGCATGGATGTGCCCATTTCTCTCGAGATTCGACGACGGCGACGGAGGCGACGTTCGATGCTCGGCGCCGGCGCGATTGTCGTTGTCGCGCTGGTCACCGTGGGTTTGTCGCAGCTTCAGCCGGCCCTGCCCCGCGTGGACAAGGCGTCCATTTACTTGGGAACAGTCCGCCGTGGCGAGATGATCCGCCAGGTCCGCGGCAACGGCACGCTGGTGCCGGAGCAGATCCAGTTCGTGCAGGCGGAAACGGACGGACGTGTCGAACGCATCTTCATGCAGCCCGGCGCGTTGGTGACTGCGGACACGGTCCTGATGGAATTGAGTAACCCGGAACTGGAACAGGCAGCCTTCGATGCCGAGTGGCAGTTGAAAGGCGCTGAGGCCCAACTCACGAAATTACGGGCGCAACTGGAGGATGAGCAATTGAGTTTGCAGTCGTCGCTCTCGGCACTCAAAGCCGAGGCCAACCAGGCCGAACTCGATGCCCAGGTGAACGATCAGTTGGCAAAGGAACGCCTGCTTTCCGCGGTGGAGAATCAACGTTCCCGCGCGAAGGCTGACGCGCTTCATGAACGAGTGCAAATTGAGCAGCAGCGGCTCAAGACGAGCGGGCAATCCATTGACGCGCAGTTGGCCGTCCAGCAGGCCGAGGTGGAACGCGCCCGGGCGCTGTATACACGGAAGAAACAACTGCTGGCGGCGCTGCGTGTGCGGGCCGGCGTGGACGGCGTGCTCCAGCAAATCGGCGACACCGAGCCGTTGGAAATGGGCCAGCGCGTGACGCCGGGAACCACCCTCGCGAAAACTGTCGAACCCACGCGCCTGAAAGCCGTCCTCAAAATCGGGGAGACACAGGTCAGAGACGTGCAAATCGGCCTGAAAGCCGAAATCGATACCGGTAACGGCATCATCCCGGGCTACGTCATCCGCATCGATCCAGCCGCGCAAAACGGAACGGTAACCGTCGATGTGAAGCTGGCTGGCGCACTGCCCAAAGGCGCGAGACCCGACCTGAACGTGGATGGCGTCATCGAATTGGATCGACTAAAATCGGTGTTGTCCGTGGGCCGGCCCGTGCAAGGCCAGGAAGAGAGCACGGTGAGGCTGTTCAAGCTGATCGACGGCGGCAAGACGGCACAGCGGGTAACGGTCAAGCTGGGCCGCAGTTCGGTGAGCGTCATCGAGGTGATCGACGGCCTGCGTGAGGGTGACCAGGTCATCCTCTCGGACATGGCCACTTGGGACGGACACGATACAGTCCGCCTGGAGTAAAGCGGCGGATCTGCTGCCAACATTGTCAGATCAGGAACTGGCTGACTTCTTCTAAAGAAAGGGGCCGTTCGATTGTTGTTAGTTCGGTCGCACGCCATCATGAAAATCAAACTGACCCTTTCTCCAAAGCTTTTTGTTCGGCTTTGGCTTTCGGCGGGTTTTTAATAATGAATTGAAGATGACGGACAGCCAGCAACTGCTTGCGGATTACGTCAGGAATGGCTCGGAAGAAGCCTTTCGCGAACTGGTCACGCGCTACCTGGCTCTGGTCTATTCCACAGCGATTCGGTTGGTCGGCGGCGACACGCATCGGGCGGAGGACATCGCCCAAACTGTCTTCGTGGACCTGGCTCGCAAGGCGCGCACGCTTCCAGGCGACGTGATGTTGGGGGGGTGGCTGCATCGCGACACGTGCTTTATCGCCTCCAAGACCCTGCGGAGCGAACGTCGTCGTCAGTCCCGTGAAAGGCACGCTGTCGAAATGAACTCCTTCCAAGATCATTCCGGGTCGGATCGGATGCAGATTGCGCCCCTCCTCGACGAGGCGATTAACCGGCTGGGAGCAGAGGACCGCACCGCGATTCTGCTGCGCTTTTTCGAGCAACGCGATTTGCGTTCCGTCGGCAACGCGTTGGGAAGCACGGAAGATGCCGCGCGGATGCGCGTGAACCGGGCGCTGGAGAAATTACATTCTCTGCTGACACATCGGGGCGTCACCCTGTCGGTGGCGGCGTTGGGAACTGTGCTGACCGCCGAGGTTGTCAGTGCCGCGCCCGTCGGACTGGCGGCCACGATTTCCAGCGTTGCCCTGGCGAGCGCGGCGGCGGGAACCGGAACAACCCTTACCCTCATAAAACTTATGACTATGACCAAATTTCAAGCTGTAGTTGTCGGGGCCATTGTCGTGGCCGGTGTGGCGACACCTTTGGTCATTCAACACCAAGCAAAAGTGCGCGAGGAGAACCAG
>Ga0187861_10002915_pt1 | contig 15675 bp, 16 predicted proteins | sample June2016WEW_10_1_3_FD_132986 | JGI IMG/M metagenome (GOLD analysis project Ga0187861, IMG submission 132986) | Peatland microbial communities from SPRUCE experiment site at the Marcell Experimental Forest, Minnesota, USA - June2016WEW_10_100 | ecosystem: Environmental > Terrestrial > Soil >...
ATCAGAGGAAGGTATCCAGTATTACCTGCTGGGTGCCGTCATTGAAATTGGCGGTTACGGTAACATGGGATTTCGCCCCATAGGCCGTTGTGTCAGTTGCCGTAATTGAATTGCCAACAGAGGTCGATAACCAACCCAGACCATTGACGGCTGTAGAGTATGTTATTGTCCCTGGTGTAGCAGCCGAATCAGTTACCGTGACGTTGGCACCAGTGAATGATGCTGCATCCTGTCCACCCTGATAGGTGACCGTAATTGTCGTAGCAGTCGGTTTCTGTGCCGTTGCCGCTATAACCTTGGTCTTGCTGATGTTTCCTGCCATACCGAACACGAACGCGGCGATAACTGCCGCGAGGATCACCGTGATTGCGACCATCAAGATCACACCAATGACCGGTGATACTGCCTCTTCATTCTTTTTGGTAAACGTCATTTTGTCAAACACCTGAATAATGCCCAAATACGGACATGACAATGTATAATCACGTTATTCTATGTGTTGGTATATAAACATTCTCATTCAAAATTGGAAGACTGTGCGAGCCGGAAGATAAAACTTCGGCTAAAAATTGGTATAAAGCACCATTACAAAAAGCACGAGCATTACCATTATGTGAATTGCCCACGACGTGGTGTCGTTAAAAAATCTTTGGCCAAAAAAGCGTGATCATAGCCCATAGTCGAAAATATGGTCCGGATCAATCGAACCTTGGTTAAAAAATTTTCAAATAAATATTAAATGAAATTGTACGGGACACTAAAAACATATATGAGCATCCGTCCATGCTTCTATAATAACGAGGTTTCATGCAGCTGTCAGTTCCGAAGAATACCATCCCCGGTATCGAACCGGCCGGACCCGTTATCGATGAACTCGCAGCACGTGATGAGGTCATTGCGATCATCCTGTTCGGTTCCGTGGCACGTGGCCAGGCCCGGGAAATTTCCGATATCGACATCTGCATCATTACCAAACAAGTCCCTGAACCGGTGAAGATGGACCTGCTCAGTTACGGATCGGAGGACATCGATGTGAGTCTCTTTTACGATCTTCCCATCACTATCAGGTTTCAGGTTCTCCGCGAAGGAAAAATCCTGTCCTGCAGGGATACCCTCGCACTTCATGCAATCATGGCCGATACCGTTCGGGAATATCTTGACATTGCACCATTTATCCGCAGGAATTGTTTCCGCACACTGGGTATCACCGGGAGTTCGTGACATGGTAAAAGAGATCAGGTACAATATTGAAAGAATCGGATCCATCTCATCAGATATCGGGCGCTATAGCGAAGATCTCAGCGAGCTTGACATTTACACAAAAGAGGATCTGTCCGACAAACGCAATTTCTATGCCGTATCCATGATCATGTTTACACTCCTTAATCGGGTGTTTGATCTGGGAAATGAAGTGTGTATTGCACACAACATGGGAATCCCTTCAACGTACCGGGAAATATTCACGCTCCTGAGGAAAAACGGGTTCATCAGTGACAATCTCTCACGGGATATGATCGGACTGGTAACATACCGGAACCTCCTGTCCCATGAGTATCATGGTATCGATGAGGAAAAACTGTTCATCCTGACCACGAAGATCGAAACCATCCGGGAATTTGTTGACCTGATGCAGAAAAGAATCAGAGCTCCGGAATAAGAGTTCCCCGGAATTTTTCTGTTCATTTTAACAAGCCCCTATCAGTTTAATACCCACTAATAAGAGAGACCGGTTATGGTTCAAAAGATCGCGATCTTCCAGCATGTCCCGAATGAACCACCCGGGTATTTTGAAACGGTCTTCCGCGAGAAAAATATCCCGTTTGAGTATATCCGGCTGTACGAGACGAATGAAGTCCCACGCCACCAAGACACCACCCACCTCATCTTTCTTGGCGGGCCGATGAGTGTCAATGATGAAAACGAATACCCCTGGCTTAAACAGGAGAAAGAACTCATCCGCAGATCAGTAAAGGCCGGGCAGAAAGTTCTCGGTATCTGCCTTGGCGCCCAGCTCATCGCATCGGCACATGGGGCAAAAGTGTACCGGTTCGTCAATGAGACCGGATGGTCCCCGATCAGCCGTATGCAAAACGCTGAGGGAATATTTTCTGCATTCCCGGACCAGTTCCACGTATTCCAGATCCACAGCGAGACGTTCGGGATTCCCTACGGGGGCCGGTTGCTTGCGTGCGGAAATAACGTCCGCAACCAGGCCTTTTCCTGCCGGAATGCATGTGGGTTGCAGTTCCACCTTGAGATGACCGGCGATATTATCCGGGACTGGTCGAAGGATCTCGGTTCTTACCAAAGAGCGAAGATCGCCCGCGATACACCACGGTATCTCGCGGAGAGCAACCGGCTCTGCCGGATGGTGGCGGAAGATTTCATCCGGTGATTTTTATTACAGGGTCACCGGTCATTTCCGAAATCTCCGGCATTGCAAAAACCACTTAAAACTCATTCCGGGCCGTGTCCAGCAACACTTCGTGGGAGAGGTTCGTCAGTGCAACCGCACCGAGTGCGCCGATCACGCCATTCCCCCCGATCAGGGTGATCCCGAACCGCTCCGCAGTCGCCTCGGCCACGGGCCGGGAAATGACCTGTTCCCGGACCATCTTCCCGTATTCGCGAAGACCTTCCGGCATACCGAGGCCCTTCCGGATCGCAATCCCCCATTCTCCCGATAGCGATTCATCCGCTACGAACTTTCGCGTTTTCTCCACCAGCGCAGTGTACCGCTCCGGCAGGACCGCGACTTCGATGAAACTCGCTGAATTCCCCGCAGTCTTTGCAAACACATCCGGGTTCAGCATCGCCACGTGGTGGCTGATCGGGATGACCCCCTTGATCCGGCTGAGGTAGTTGAGGAGGGCCAGGGCAAGGGCAAAGGTGGCGCCACCCTCACGGCTGTCGGTATCGTCAATCCCGATGGTCACCTGCATCAGGGCTTTTGTCCAGACCTTCCCCTCAACGAGGTGGTCCCGGTGCCGGGATTCGACATGGACGACCCCTTCCGCGCGGGACATCATATCGGACAGCGAATAGGCGGGTCCGCCAATACAGCGGATATCCTGGACGATGAGGCCATCTTTGATCTCAACCCCGCATACCCCGACGGCAGAATACGGGGAAAGCCCCACCGTGATTTCACAGGACCCGGTCTTTGCCGATTCCCGCAGGAGCGTCCCGTCCCGCTCCACGCGGCAGAGCATGCCCCCGGCAAGGGTATGATGGTACCCGCAGAACGCAGCACATGCCCCGCTCATGCAGTCATGATAGATCTCCACAGAGTCGCCGTCAACCGTGGTGAAGATCCGCCGGCACGTGCTCGATGGCATCGCACTGATGGCGGCATACCGTGCAGGATTCCGTCCCCGCTTCTCATTCCGGAGGAGGACACAGCCCTCGCGGACAAGACGGTTCACCCAGTCCTGTGCAGTGCTCCGCGGGATGCCGGCAGATTTCCGGATGTCCGTAACGGTGAAATGCCCGTTGTCGAGCGTGAACTGGCGCATCAGGCGCAGGTAATCCCGGCGGTGTTCAAGGACGCTGGACATGACAATCCCGGATGAACAGCAGGTCCCCGATGATCGCGCTTGCCGTCTCGATGGAGCCGGCACCCCGGCCGATCAGGGTGATCTCCTTGGCCATGTCGGTCTCAAGCGTGAGGGCATTCAGGGTACCTTCAACGACCAGCGGGTGGGTCTTTTCAATAATGCGCGGGGAGACACGGATCAGTTTTTTCCGGGGAATTGCCTCCGCGATCAGGCGGATCGTGCAGCCTTCCTCTTCCGCAAGGCGCAGGGCGTCCGCGGTGAGAAGGTCGATTCCCGTCCGGTCGACATCGGCAAGTTTCACGCCATTGCCCCAGATCGTGTTGGCAAGGATCACCAGCTTGATGGCGGCATCGATCCCCTGCACATCATAAGTCGGGTCCGCTTCGGCATATCCCATCTCCCGGGCCTCCATGAGGGCCTGTTCGTACGTGAGCCCCTCATCGGCCATCCGGGTAAGGATGAAGTTACAGGTGCCGTTCAGGACCCCGTAAATGGCGAGGATCTCGTTGCCGGCAAGCCCGTGCTCGAGCACATGCATGATCGGAATGGCACCGGCAACCGTGGCCTCGTAGCGGAAGGCCACGCCTTTTTTTAATGCCAGCGCCCGGAGTTCCTTGTAGGAGAGTGCAACAGGCCCCTTGTTCGAAGTGACGACATGCTTTTTCCGGTTAAGGGCGGTCCTGATGTAACCCGTGGCAGGCTCGCCGGAAAGTGCGTTTGTCGGGGTCACTTCAATCAGGGCATCATAATCCGCTTTTTTGATGACATCGATGGCGGTAATCCGTGAGTCCCCGCACATCCCGGTCTTTTTCTTGTTGGCGAGGACCTTCGTGATATTGATACCCTTATCTTCAATGAGGCCGCTCTTCGAATCTGCGATGCCGGTGATGGTGAGTCCAAGATCCTTTTTTGCCAGCATCGTGGCAACGCCCCTGCCGACAGAACCGAGCCCGATCAGTGCCACCTTCATGCGATCTCCTCCAGCGGCTCGATCAAAAACAGGGACTTTTGCCGGCAGACCCGGCGAAGAATGGCCAAGGCAGACTCCATATCGTCCTTGCTCACGGCCTTGATGGTGAGCCTTGAAGAGGATCGTTCGTTGACAGACGGCATGCTCATGGAGAGCTCGCAGACCTCCGCAAAACCGGTAGAATCGATCTGGTCGACCGTATCGGAGAGGTCAGTGTGCATCAGGTGCCCGATCATGATGACCGTGCGTTTGTACAGGAGGCGTTCTTCATCGACCCGCTGGATATGCACCCCCTGCTCCTGCAGGAGGACCACCAGCTTGTCCAGCCGTCCTTCCGGCAACTCGAGAACAATCTGGACATCCAGCGTATCGTTATCCGGCCCGGGTTCCCGCTGGTGGATGACCGCGATGATATTCCCACCCACATCGGAAATAGGCTTCAGGGCAGCAACCAGCTGGCCGGGCGAATCCTTCATCTCGAGTTTCATGGAGACCTGCACAGAACCACCTGACAAGTAGTGGATCGCCTTCCAAGATAAGCCTTTTATTTTGATAATTGCGGGAAGCCAACGCTGGTTCTATTCCCGGTATGCAGGTACAACCGTGAGTTAGATAGGTAAAAACTGCCCGGTAAAACTCATTGGAGAAAATATGTGACGCTCTTGGGGGCTACGGCAAACGTTGCCTCCGTCCCCACCGCTGCGGCAGCCCCCATGTAGCGATAGTTCCTCAGAAGGTTGGTGAAAAACCTCTGAAAAGTAGGAAGGAACAAAAAAAAGGGGGGTCAAGGGGATGCTCCCCTTGTGTTGTCTCCCCCTCTGGGGGAGAGTGGGGGTCACACTCATCATTGAGGAAGAAAATAACCGATTTACGGATTGGAATAGGATCTCTACAAAGTAATAAAAAAGTATCGTAACAGGGACGGAGATCATCCGCAGGCTTCACAGGTTGCGGAGCTTCTTGTCCACCTTTTCAAAGAAGTTCCGTTTCACATCAACAAACAGTGCCGGGGTTTTTGACCGGTTCACGCGAATTGTACTGGAAGTACCCAAATCAATCGTCTGCTGCCCGTCAATGACAAGATTTGCGGGTTTGGTACTCTCCAGCCGGATTTCAAGCCGGCGGTTTTCACTGATGAGGTGGGGTCGGGATGAGAGCATATAGGGGGCAAGGGGAACGAGGAGGAATCCCTGGATCCGGGGATCAACGATCGGACCCCCGGCACTCATGGCATATGCCGTGGAGCCCGTGGGGGTACTGATCAACAGGCCGTCAGCACGGAACTGCTCGGCGGTATTCCCGTCAACGACGATGGAAAACCGCAGCATCTTTGCAGGCCGGGTGGTCACGATCAGCGCCTCATTCAGCGCCACCCCGAGCGGGGTCTCATCCCGGAAAAGTGCGATCCGCATCCGCTCCTCAACCGAAAAACCGTGGGGAAGCGTGCGCACGAATTCAAGGGCTTCGGGGGGTTCAAGATCCGCGAGAAAACCGACTTCTCCCCAGTTGATACCCAGCACCGGAACCGGTTTGCCCATTCCCTGGATTGTTCGCAGGATCGTGCCATCCCCGCCAATAATGATGATCACATCTGCATCCGTGCCCGCAAGGGATACGCCGGTCTTTCCCAGAGCGGAAGCGGTATCGTGATCGAATTCCGTCGTGCAACCGGCGTGTTCCATTACTTCTCGTACCTTACCGGCAAATGCCAGCGCGTCCCGGTTATCGATGCGTGAAACGATCACTGCTTTCATACACGGTCACCTCAGGTATTCAACCACCTTATGGTGCAGGACGCCGTTCGTCGCAACAATGCACCGTCCGATAGTCACTTCGTTGGGAAAACGTATCTCCTTTCCATTCAGATCAGAGACCTTGCCACCGGATTCCGTGCAGACCAGCATACCGGCAGCTGCATCGGTCACCCGCAATGTCCCCCTCAGGTCGATAAACCCGTCAATCCTCCCGCACCCCACATAACAGAGTTCGAGGGCGGAAGCCCCCAGGAGGCGCCACCGCCGGATTTTCTGGCCAAGTTGCATGACCCGGGTGGGATCGAACTTCCTCCCGTACACGCTCATCGCACACTCGTCGAGACTGGATACATCCGAGACATGGATTGGCTTGCCGTTACACCGCGCGTAGTGTCCTTTTTCTGCCATGAACGTTTCCCCGCTTGAAAGGTTGCGGACATAGGCCTTCCGGACAATTCCTTCGGTGGCATAAGCGATCGACAGGGCATAGAAAGGAATTCCTGCAACCGCATTGAATGTTCCGTCTACCGGGTCAAGGAATATCGTACCACCGTCCCCGTCAAAGGCAACCTTGCCCGCCTCTTCGCTGATGAGAAGCGAACACAGAGGTGTTTCTTTCAGATACCGGATAACACAGTCTTCCGCAAGCTGGTCGATCAATTTTGTCGGCGTGAGGTCGGCACCCATCCGGACCGTCTTGCCCCCTTCAGCGGTCCCGACCAGATCACGGATACTCTCTTCCACCTCTTTTGCCATCTGGTTGCATGCGGGGAAAAAATCGCTTTTCATAATTTCCTGACTAACCCTCTTACTCAACGTTGTATTTATGTAATGCAACAGAGATAAATTACTAGCGCGTCTACTATAATATAGGTGTAAAAGATGAAAGAACAGACGGAAATCGGAAAGATCAAGGAAGGCAGGTATATCGTTATTGAGGAAGAGCCGTGCAGGGTGGTCGGTATTGCCACGTCAAAGCCGGGAAAACACGGGGCTGCAAAAGCCCGCATCGATGCCGTAGGGATTTTTGACGGCGTCAAGAGATCTATTGTCCAGCCGGTCTCGGCAAAAACCTATATCCCTGTCGTTGAGCGCAAGAGCGGGCAGGTGCTCTCCATTGCCGGGAACACGGCACAGCTCATGGATATGAAGGATTTCACCAACTTTGAAATACCGATTCCCGAGGACAAGAAAGGCACCATAGAAGTGGGAAAAGAGTACATGTACATCGAATCGATGGGCAAGAAGAAATTCGATTAAGCAAACCCGTCAACAATTTCCATACTATTTTTTTATTTTCAAAAAACAAGCTTTTCTATGCTTTTCTCCACTCAAGAGCAAAAAACCTGGTATGGTATCGCAGGAATCATGAGCGGCATCACGGGATTTTTATCTGTCATTTTGGACAGAACGGGATGGATCTCTCCCTCATTTGCCATAAAAATATCGCAAAGTGAGAATAAGCCTATCCGGGGATTGGAAAAGATATTTAGACAATAGAATCCTTTTATCAAACAGGAACGTTGGTATAAGCCAGTGTCCAGTATCTGACCAAGGTGAATTTATGAATTCGTTCAAATCAAATGACCAGGGATTCACCGGCCTCGAAGCAGCCATTGTGCTTATCGCATTCGTTGTCGTTGCGGCGGTGTTCTCCTATGTAGTACTGGGTGCCGGGATCCTCGCATTCCAGTTCCAGAATGCACAGGGGACCGGGCACCCCGGTGCCCAGCAGTCAAATTCGACGTTAGTGATTGTCGGTAAAGTCTACGGTACAGGTTCTGACGCCAGTGCAATTACAAACATCAACTTCACGGTTGCACTGACACCGGGCGGCACGCCGGTTGATTTCAGCAAGGTTGTTATGATCTACAGCAATGCATCCACGTTAGAGACACTGGCCCAGGCTGAGGGAAATTATCCCCAGCAACCATCAGCGGGAGGATGGGCGGTCACGAAGATCATGAACGATGTAGGTACGAACAACAAACTGCTTGAATCAGGAGAGCAGTTCCAGATATCTGCAGTTCCCGCCAAACCGATCTATGCCAACGATACGTTCACCCTTGAGATCATGCCCGGCGCCGGAACGGCGTTGGATATCACACGCCTGGCCCCTGGCAGACTTAATATCGTGAACATTCTCTGATACTCTTTTTTTGGTATTTTCGGCATTCCTTACAGGAATTTTGACAACCCGTGACGACAGTCGATACGGGCAGGGTTTGGATCCGAGGATTGTCGGCGCGGTACAGAGGTGTACAGCTGGTGCGTTACCCTCAGTTAAAAGGACACGACCCCGTGCAGTGCAACCAATCCCGGTAGATCACTACTCCATAGTCAGCGTGCAGGTTAACCGCCCAACAATGGTGTATTCACAGAAAAATGGTGCTGTGGAAAAACCTGATCTTATCCCTTACTTTGTCTCTTTCAAACTATCAGAAGATGATGCGTGTGACCACTTCTTGTTTTTCAATTCTACAGCACAATATTGTTCTATCGTATCAAGCAGCGCCGTCCTTGCCTTTTGAACCTGTAGTTTATCACCTGACGTAAAATCACTGGCGATATACCGGAGGGCGGTTGCGTAATACTGGAATTGCGGGAAGTCTTTCTCGAAATCAGTAATCCTTATCATCGCTTTCTTCTGGTCATGGTTCAGGAGATCAAAGGTAACGTCGAAGAGTTCGATGATATGTGCCGGCATGCCCGTCATTATGGCACGTTTGCGAAGATTGTGATAGGCGATCTTTTCAGTCATGATCAGAGAGAGTTTGAGCCCCAGATAAATCGGTTCAAGATCATCGGGATATTGTCTGATCAACTGGTTGACAACCCCCGCTGCCCCGGCAGCATCACGGTTTTCCAGTTTGTAATCATACATCTCGCGAAGAAAATGACTGTCCGTATAAAAACGTTTGGACCCGATGTCAAGAAGGCGTTTTCGCATCTTGGTATCGTGAGTGAATACCGCATTTTTCAACCCGACTTCAACAAACCATTTTTCGTCAGGGAACCATTCGAGACCGATAACGATCATCTGCCAGAAGATCTTCTCAAGGAACGAGGGGTCCTCAAGCTCCAGCCGCTTCAGCATATTCACCGGAGGCTGGATCCGTGCAAGATTGAGCATCAGTTCCCGGGCAAGGAGTGCCATTTTCCCCTGACCGTGGTTCTGTACCGATCCGTCATCGTTCCTGAATTCGCGGAGTGAGAGGATATAATAACAGTACGCCACGGTAGTGCCGAGTTTTGAGTCGAGCGTGGCATATTTTTTCAAAAAATCCAGTGCAGGGGCATAGTCCCCGGCCTTCACCAGCCTGAGGCCGATGACAATATTGATGCCCATTTCGGCATCTTTCTTCTTTTTGATACGGATGGCACTGGCCGTCACCCGTTTCACGTACTCGAAATCACCGATATTCGTGCTGGTATCAAGCACCTTGAAGGTGATGCTGTCAATAAATTCATCACAGGTGATATCGGGGAGGTTGGGAAACGAGTTCTCCAGTGCGGAGATGACATATCCATAAAAAACGGGGATGTTTGCATCCACTTTTACCGTATTGCGTTCGATATACCCGTAAAAATCCTTTTTCAGGACATGCAGCTTATCGTAGACAATTGCATCCGAAAGCTGCTCTCCCCGCATATAGTGAGAATTGCATATTAAAATATTAAAAACTATAAGATGAATTCAATCTTCATCCTGCGCATAATAATAGAATTCACCCATGGATTTTTGTTCCCGGTCGAGGAACGAACCGGGTTTGTTGATCCGCGGGCGCCCGCTCTGGTCACGGCGGAACGTGACATCCAGTTCCTGCAGGAACCGGTTCATACCGTCCCGCATCCGGAACGGTCCTGCAGCACTTCCCCTGACTCCGGGTTCCCCTTCAAAGACCAGAATCCGTTCGCTGATCATGTCGATCAGATAGATATCATGGTCGATCACCATGATCCCCACGTCCCGGCCTTCCGCATGGTGCTTGATCATGCGGGTTACCTTCACCCGCTGTTCGACATCGAGATGGGCGCTGGGCTCATCAAGGATATACAGGTCTGCATCGCGGGAGAGGCACCCGGCAATCGCCACGCGCTGGAGCTCCCCGCCGCTCAGGGAATCGACGGGCGACTGAAGGATGGGGTTGAGGGTCAGTGCCTCGATGATCTCGTGCTGGTACAGCGAAGAATCGAATTTTGTCGTGTTCTGCCGCAGGTACTGCTCGACACTGTCGGAGGTATCGGCCTTGATATACTGCGGTTTATAGGATATGCGCAGGGTGGTCTCGATTGTTCCGGTATCGGGGGTTTCAACGCCGGCAAGGAGTTTTGCAAAGGTGCTCTTTCCCATGCCGTTTGCCCCGACGATGCCCAGCACCTCGCCGGCCTTTACGGTCCCCCCGCCGACTTCAAGCTGGAAGGTGTCGAATTTCTTCGTCATTGCCGGAATGACAAAAAGATCTTCGCGTTCGGAGCCTTTGTCGTGCGCCCGTTTCTCGAATACCACCTGCGTGTCCCGGAACCTCACGTTCTCCTCAACAAGGAATCCCTCGAGATACTGGTTGATGCCCACCCTGACTCCCTTGGGGCGGGTGATGATGCCAAACACCGCCGGTTTGCCATACGCCACGTGGACCGTATCGGCCAGCATATCGAGAATGGCAAGGTCATGCTCGACAATGACAACGGGCCGTTCCGTGGCGAGATCGCGGATCAGTTTTGCCGCCGCAATCCGCTGGTAAATATCCAGGAACGGGGTGATCTCATCGAGGAAATAGAGATCGGCATCACGCGCAAGACAGGCAGCGATGGCGACCCGCTGGAGTTCTCCCCCGCTCAGGGTGCTGATCTCGTGGTCGAGAATGGCGTCCAGCTTCAGGACCGGGAGAATCTCGGCAAGCCGGTCCCGTTCGTCCGTTGTCTTCAGGAGGGCCCGCACGGTACCGGAAAAGAGCTTGGGAATGTAATCGATATACTGGGGTTTTGATGCGATCTTCAGCGTCTTTTTCGAGACGGTCTGGAGATAGTCGAAGAGTTCCGTGCCGGCATACAGTTTGAGGATCTCTTCCCAGGCAACTTCATTGTCAAAGTTCCCGAGGTTGGGACGAAGCTGGCCGGAGAGGATCTTGATCGCGGTACTCTTCCCGATACCATTGGCCCCGAGAATACCGGTGACCTTCCCTTCAACGGGAATGGGGAGACCGTAGAGTGCAAAACCGTTCCTGCCATACCGGTGGGTCGGGTGCTCAAGTTCTTCCGGAAGGCTGACAATATCGATCGCATCAAACGGGCATTTCTTGATGCAGATACCGCACCCGACACAGAGTTCCTCCGAGATCTGGGCCTTGCCATCAGCGCCGATTACGACCGTCTCATCCCCGGTCCTGACCCGGGGGCAGTAGAGGATGCATTCCTTGCCGCATTTCCTGGCATGACAGCGATCCTTGTGGACTATAGCAATTCTCATAGGGACCAGAACAAGGGAAGTTACGGAGCGACTGGTGTTACCGCAGGTGCAGTGACGTTGATAAACGTCACCTGCGTGGCAATCTTATACCCTGCACTGTTGCTGGCATTCAATGCAATAGAGAAGTTTCCCGCTCCGAACGTCTGCGTGGCATTTCGTTCTGTACTCCACGATACCGGAGTATTGTTACCCGTCACGTTGGTGAACGACCAGTTCCAGGAAGTCGGAGAAGTCACTGAGGTATCGTTGAACTGGACGGCGAGCGGGGCAGTACCTGAGGTGACGCTGGCGGTGTAGCTGGGGACGATGCCGGTAAAACAGGTCAGCAGGATCGTCCACGCCATGAACCAGAATGCAAAGGTCATGAACCCCTGGTAGAACCAGTCCTTGCTCCCGAGTCTTGAGGTATTCATGCCCAGGAGGATGAAGATATGTTTCTGGAGAACGATGAACGCCAGCATGAACATGAACCCCAGGAACCCGTCATTCTGTAACCCCGCTGCATTCGTTATGCCGCCGAAATAATAGGAGAGCAGCCCGGCAAGGATACCAAAGACGGATGCAACAAGGTTCCGCTTGATGCGCTCGATATGTTCAGCCTGCTTATCCGCCTTGGTCTTTGCTTTTTTTGTCTGGACTGGCTTCTCTTCCGTACTACCTTCGCTCATCCCACAACACCAGTTGTCTTACAACTCTGTCCGCAAGCCATATCTAATTTGGTTTCGCCCGTTCCCCTTGTGGTTATACGTTTATTTAGGTTCCGGCTGCTCATATCTTATCATCGATGGCATCCGAACAGGGAATGAGCGGCATCGACATCAGGGCAATGGTGTCTGAGCTAAACGGGAAGCTGCCGCTCTGGATCGACAAGGTCTACCAGTTCGACACAAGGACCCTCGCCATCCGTCTCAATGGCGAGAACAAGGCAAAATACACCCTGATCATCGAGGCCGGGAGACGGGCACACCTTGTCCGGGACCTTCCCGAGCCCCCGAAAAACCCTCCCCAGTTTGCCATGCTGCTCCGGAAATACATCTCCGGAGGAAAAGTGCTGGCCATCCGCCAGCACGGGCTCGAACGGGTCCTTATCTTTGATGTCGGCAAGGGGAACCTGATCTATCGTCTCATCATTGAGCTGTTTGATGAAGGAAATGTCATCCTTTCGGATGAAAATTACACGATCATCAAACCCCTCTGGCACCACCGGTTCAGGGACCGGGAGGTCATACCGGGAGTGATTTATGTTCTTGGCAGCAGTGATCCTACGGTTTCTGCTGAAAGCCTTGCGACATTCCTCAGGAACGATGACCGGGACCTCGTCCGGTCGCTTGCGATCGGCTGCATGCTCGGCGGGATGTATGCGGAATATATCAGTAAGGAGGCGGGTCTTGACAAGACGCTTCCGGCAGCATCAGCGGAACCCGGTAGCATTTTTAATGCACTGCAGGACCTGTTCCGGCGCGTAGAGAATGCACGAACACCGGTGATTGCAGCAAGGCACTGTGAACCGGTTGACCTGTGGGACAGCAACGGTACTACGGCGTATCCCACCTTTTCCGAGGCGCTCGAGGCCTTCTACCCGCTGACAAAGGCCGAGAAAAAATCCGCGGCCCGCCCGAAAATACCAAAGGAAGACCGCATCCGCCTCCACCAGGAAGCAGCGATAAAAAAATTCGACCGGAGCATCGCGCAGGCAGAGGAGATCGTCAACGCCATTTACGAGAACTACCAGTTCATCGCCCGGCTCATCACATCGCTCGATACGGCAAGCAGGAGACTTTCCTGGCAGGAGATTGAAAAACATCTCAAGGATGCTGCTTCCCCGGATGCAAAAAAGATCATAACGTTCTACCCGGGCGAAGCGGCCGTGGACGTGGATATCGGCAAGCTGGTGAAGATCTATGTCCACGAAGGCGTAGAGCAGAATGCCGGCCGGTACCATGACGTCATAAAAAAATTCAGGAGGAAGAAGGCCGGTGCCCTTGTCGCGATGAAGACCATTGCAGTCCGGAAAACCGCCCGGAAACGGGAATTTATTCCCCTGAAAAAACTCTGGTACCACCGCTTCCGCTGGTTTGTCACGAGCGACGGGGTTGTCGTGCTCGGAGGACGGGATGCTTCGCAGAACGAGGAGCTGGTCAAGAAATACATGGCCGGGGGCGACCTGTTCGTCCACGCGGATGTCCACGGGGCGAGCGTTGTCGTTGTCAAAGGGAAGACGGAGCGGATGGATGAAGTTGCGCAGTTCGCGGCATCCTATTCCGGCGCCTGGAGGAGCGGGCACTTTTCCGCCGACGTGTACAGTGCCCTCCCCCCGCAGGTCAGCAAGACGCCGGAGGCCGGGGAGTATATTTCCCGGGGTTCATTCATTGTCCGGGGAGAGCGCACGTATTACCGGAATGTCCCGCTTGCCGTAGGCATCGGTCTCATGCTCGAACCCCATGCCGCAGTGATTGGAGGGCCCCCTTCAGCAATCACAGGCAAGACCAAAGCCTATGTCGAGCTCAAACCCGGGCAGTTCGAACCAAATGACGTGGCAAAGAAAGTCCTGCGCATACTCAAGGGAAAAATGCCGGAAGAAGACGTGAAGGCGCTCAAAGGCATCCTGAATACCGATCAGGTGGCTGCCTTCACCCCGCCCGGCGGGTCGGATATCGTGGGGCACCATGAAGGCTGAATACGGTGAGATGCGGAACAATAACGGCGAGATAAGGCTTTTCCCGGAGAGCATCGACGACCTGTGGCACCTCCAGCACATCATTGCCCCGGGAGACCTGGTCTTTGCGACGACATTCCGGAGCGTCGATGCCGCAAGCGACAAGATACGGCCGGAGAAAGTGGAGAAGCGGCCGGTCCGGCTCGGGATCCGGGTCGACCGCCTTGAATTCTCCGAACACGGCATCCGGCTCCGGCTCACCGGGACGATCGAACATGGCGTGGATGAGGGGGCCTTTCATACGATCAACGTGGAGACCGGTTACGAGATCTCGGTCATCAAACAATGGCGGCCGGTGGATCTCGAGCGGATCGAACGGGCGGTGAAGGCATCGGTATACGGCGTGATCCACATCCTGACCATTGAGGAAGGGGAAGCGGAACTCTTTCGTCTCCGCCAGTACGGGCCCGAAAGTGTCATCACCATCATCTCCGGCAGCGGCAAAGGTGCGGAGACGGAATCGCGCCGGGGATTTTTTGACCAGATCCTCGCCGTAATCGCTGAATTGTCCGGCCCGTTCATCATCGCCGGCCCCGGTTTTATCAAGGAGGATTTTGCCAGGTACTCCCGGAACCAGAACAGTCCTCCGATCGACCGTGCAATCATCGTTGAAACCCGGCGGATCGGGCGCGGGGCGGTCCAGGAAGTGATCGGCAAGGGAGCGCTCGAGAAGCTGATCGGTGACCTCCAGCTCTCCCGGGAGGTGAAGATGATGGACGAGGTGCTGCTCAGGATTGCCCAGAACGGCGCGGTTGCCTACGGTCGCCGTGAAGTCGGGGATGCGATCGGCTATGGTGCGGCAGAACAGGTACTGATTGCCGATACGCTCCTGCGGGACCAGGAGATCATGCACCTGATTGAAAAGGCCGAGGCGATGAGGGCATCTGTTGTGGTTCTCTCGTCTGCATTCGAGCCCGGGGAGCGGCTTGTCGCCCTCGGCGGGATTGCAGGACTGCTCCGGTATAAAATGACCGGATAATTTTCACGGGGGATCTTCCGGCATGGTCTTCGTGATGTACCACGCATGAACGGCAAGGACGATATACACGGAAAGGAGCACGGCATAGGTGATGGTCTCCCCCCCAATCTTGAATAACCAGACCGTGACCGTGATATCGATCTGGAAGATCATGATCCCCCACCATTTCCCCAGATATCCATAGCCGAGACCCGGCAGCATGAAATTCAGGAAACCGGCAATGAGCGGG
>Ga0187861_10002916_pt1 | contig 15665 bp, 17 predicted proteins | sample June2016WEW_10_1_3_FD_132986 | JGI IMG/M metagenome (GOLD analysis project Ga0187861, IMG submission 132986) | Peatland microbial communities from SPRUCE experiment site at the Marcell Experimental Forest, Minnesota, USA - June2016WEW_10_100 | ecosystem: Environmental > Terrestrial > Soil >...
CGGCTGCAACGAGCGATCTTGGCGAGATCGCTGTTGTCATGCATGCCTCGACCAACGATGACAGGTGTACCATCCACCGTGGCACACGGGTGCGGAAGATGCACACATCACGCCGAGACGCGTTCCGGAGCATGGGGATCGCACCGCTCGGGCACGTTGAATATCCTTCCCGCACCGTGACGCTCGCACCGGAGGCAGTCCGGCGCGGGAAACACAAACTGGCGCTCCATGAGAAGCTCGAACCGCACTGTGCCCTCATACAGTTCTACCCGGGGATGTCACCGGAGATTCTGAAGGGGTTCGAAGGGTACCGCGGACTCGTGATCTCCGGTACCGGTCTTGGGCATACCAGCACCGTTCTCCTGCCGGAACTGAGGCGTCTCACCGATGCAGGGACCATGGTAGTCATGACCTCGCAGTGCATGAACGGGAGGGTCTGTGATCGCGTATACGATACCGGGCGCGACCTGCTCGGTGCCGGGGTCATTGAAGGCGGCGATATGCTGCCGGAAGCGGCGCTGGTCAAGCTGATGTGGGTGCTCGGCAACGAGAAGAACAACAAGAAGGCGCAGATCCTGATGCAGACGGATCTCAAAGGGGAGTGCAACCGAAGGAGCGCCCATGGATTATAAGAAGGCCCGCCTTGTTGCCGGGATCGAGATCCACCAGCAGCTGGATACCGCAGAGAAACTCTTCTGCCACTGCCCGACTGCACTCCGAGAGACAGCCGAACATAACGGCGAATTTTCACGGTTCCTGCGTGCGACGGTCAGCGAGATGGGGGAGATCGACCGGGCGGCAAAGGAAGAGATGAAGCATGACCGCCGGTTCCGATACTACACCTACGATACGACCTGCCTTGTCGAGAATGACGAGGAGCCCCCCGCACCGATGAACGATGAGGCGCTCTCGGTCTGTCTTACCCTCGGGAAGATGTTCGGCATGACGCCGGTCCCCCAGGTGCACACGATGCGCAAGCTCGTGATCGACGGCTCGAACACGAGCGGGTTCCAGCGCACGGCCCTCGTTGCATTGAGCGGGACCCTGCCAAACGGAGGGCAGATCGAGACAATCTGTCTTGAGGAGGAAGCGGCCCAGAGGGTGAAGGACGACATCTTCTCGCTCGACCGCCTCGGCATTCCCCTCATCGAGATCACGACATCCCCCTGCATGCATACGCCTGAAGACGTGCAGAAGGTTGCTGAATATATCGGCATGGTGCTCCGCTCCACTGGTAAGGTGAAGCGCGGGATCGGGACGATCCGTCAGGATGTCAATATCTCGATCGCACAGGGCGCCCGCGTGGAGATCAAAGGTGTACAGGAACTGGACCTGATCGCGGAGGTTGTCAGGCGCGAGGTGCAGCGGCAGCAGAGCCTCCTTGCGATACGCGACGAACTCAAAGACCGGGGGGCATCCGTGGATGATGCCAGTGCACAGGACATCACCTCCCTGTTAAGGGACACAAAATCCACGGTGCTGAAGAAGGCAAAGAAGATCCACGCGATTGTCCTCAAAGGTTTTGCCGGCCTCGTTGGCCGCGAGATCCAGCCGGAGCGCCGGCTGGGCAGCGAAATGTCGGATTATGCAAAGAAATGCGGGGTCGGCGGGATCTTCCATACCGACGAACTCCCGGCATACGGGGTTACTGCAGAAGAAGTCGCTCTCCTGAGAAACCATATGAACGCCGGGGAGGAGGATTGTGTGATTATTGTTGCAGGTGCCAGTGAGAAACGGGCATCGTGCGCAATCAGCCAGGTGATCACCCGGGCAACGATCGCCCTCTCAGACAAACCGGTTCCCGAAGAGACAAGGAAGATGCTTGAGAGCGGGAGCACTGCCTACATGCGCCCGCTGCCGGGTGCAGCCCGGATGTATCCGGAGACGGACGTCCTCCCGGTCGTTATTGATGATGCATGGCGGAATGCCATTACTGTTCCCGAACTGCTGACCACGCGGGCGGAGCGGTATATGAAAGAGTATGAGATCGATCGCCCGTATGCTCTGAAGCTTGCCGGTTCCGAAAAACTCCCCCTGTTTGAACGCGCGGTAAACGAGGGTATCCAACCCAAACTCGCCGCATTTACGATCCTGTCTACATCGACTGAACTCAGGAGGGACGGTGTCGATATCAGGAAAATCCCCGACGACGCATATCTTGCTGCATGGCACGCGGTGAATGGGGGGCGGGCGGCGAAAGAGGCGATATCGGAGATCTTACGGAGCGTCGCGGCCGGAAGTACCGTTGAGGAAGCCCTCAAGAAACAGGCACCCTCCGTCTCACGCGAAGAACTCGAAGTAATTGTCAGGAAGATCATAAGAGACCGCTCCGACTTTGTCGCGCAGAAAGGGAAGGCCGCGCTTGGTCCTCTCATGGGTGTGGTCATGGCAGAGGTGCGGGGATCGGTTGACGGGAAACTTGTCAGTGAGGTCCTGAAGAAGGAGATTGAGAAGGCACTCGGAGGAATGTGAGGGAGTGCCCTCACCTTACCTGGGATTTTCACGCACCCTACCAGCCCTGCCCCAACATTTATCACCCGCACGGCAGAATTAGATAAGGAGTCTAATTATGGGTAAGACAGGTACAACCCTCTGGGCACAGGTAAAAGGCGTGAAAGGACAGATCCGGCTCGTCCCCAAGAAGGAAGGCGAGGCGAAGACCCCGGGTCCGAACCAGCGCTTCAAGGCTGGCGCCAATGTAAAGCAGATCGACCAGGCAGCCGAGGCAATGGGCGGGCGCGGCGGAGGAAGACGTGGCGGCAGCAGGCGCGGCGGTGACCGATCGGGGGGTTCCGGCATGAACGAATCAACGGCAAACCCCATGATCCGCCGGCACATGAAGCGGCCAAAGGTCTCCGCACTCGGTGCAAAGGCCAAGTCTTCCCGGTAAACTATCATATACTCAATAGGGCCCGTGATGGGTTAAGGCCACGAAACCTCTTTTTTCACACGCTGATGTGGTCAAGTCCTGAGATTCATTCCGTCAAGGATAACTATCTTTTATCCCCAACAACTATGGTGACTATGGATCTTCCAACAGCAGTAAAGAGTTACCAGTTCGGGGAACGGGCAAAGTCCGAACTGATCATGATCGCACAGCTCTGCCTTGCACTCACAGGCTTTTCAGAACAGGAACGTCCCGGAGGCCGCCGCATGCTCCTCATGATGATGGAATTTACCAGGAGCGAGATCCAGTTTGCCGTACAGAGCACCGGCAAGACCGAGTTCCAGAAGGCGATTAATTCCCTCAACGAGGCGATCTCCCTGGTCGAAAGCAACCAGCCTGAACAGGCATCTCAGAAGGTTGCAGCGGCGATCAGTGCATCCACCACACCGGCGCAGGAAGCATGGCAGGTACTGTCGGGACATGGACTCCTCTGATTTCCTTCCATTCCTGACAGGGCGTTCTTCGGTCCGGGAATACGATGATGAGTCAGTTTCCGAAGAGGAGATTGATTATTTCCTGAAATGCGCCAGCACGGCTCCGAGTGCCGGCAACCTTGAAGCATGGGATGTTATCGTAGTTACGGAAGAAGATACACGTCTGGCACTTGCCGAGGCTGCATTTGGCCAGCCGCACCTGGAACAGGCACCGGTCATCCTTGCGGTCTGCTCCAACTATGTCCGCTCGATGTCCCGGTATGGTGAGCGGGGAATCCTCTATGCACTGGAAGATGCAACAATAGCCTGTACATACATGATGCTCGCCGCACATGCACGAAACCTGCAGAGCTGCTGGACGGGGGCGTTTGATGATGATGCAGTGCGTGAAATCCTCGATCTCCCCCCGCATATCCGTCCCATTGCTCTGCTCGCTATCGGCAGGGGCCACCCCCCCGGGCAACAAACCGCACACATGGCGATCGGGGAACACGTGCACCGCGAAACCTGGTAAAGGAGAGAACATGCCAGACTATGTCGTAACAATTGAATCCGCGTGGCTTGTCCGCGATGTGAAATCCCTGGATGATGCCATCGGGATCGCAATCAGCGAAGCCGGGAAACGGCTGAACCCCGCTGCAAAATATGTGGAAGTCGAGGCAGGTTACCTTACCTGCCCGTACTGCGAGGAGACGCTCTCGAGCGCGATTGTCGTTGCGGATACCGCACTTGTGGGCCTTGTCCTCGAGATGAAGGTGTTCAGGGCTGAATCCGGAGAACACGCGGGGCGGATCGCAAAGTCCGTGATCGGCAAGGCGCTGCGCGACATCCCCCTCAAACTCATGGATGTGCAGGAACAATGATCCATATAGTCGGGCACACCGCCATAGACCATATTTCACGGGTGCCCCACCTCCCGGAAAAGAACTGTTCAACCCATATTACTGACCGCCAGATCTACTATGGCGGCGGGGCGTCCAATATCGCTGCCGGCATTGCCACCCTTGGCGAGCGTGTCACGCTCCATTCCTGCGTGGGCAGCGATTTTGCCGGGAGTGATTATGACCACTGGATGACGAATCTTGGGATCCGCCAGCAGTTTTTCGTTATTCCGGATGCTCACACGCCAACGGCGTTCATGTTTACTGATGACAACGGCGACCAGATGACCTTCTTCGAGTGGGGGGCATCCCGGGCATTCAGGACCGCGGAGGCGCCCTCCCTGCCGCTCGTGCATATGGCGACAGCGGACCCCGAGTTTAACTGCAGGGTCGCCGCGAAGAGCGAGTTTGTCTCTTTCGATCCCGGGCAGGACGTGTTCTGGTATAACAAAGAACAGCTGGAGTCGATTATCATCAATACCGACATCCTCTTTGCGAACCATCACGAGGTGAAGCAGATGTGCACCACGCTGGGGATCACCCGCGAAGCCCTCATCGGCAAGGTCAATATGGCAATCTTCACCATGAGCGGCGACGGGAGCACTCTCTATACCGGGGGGGCCGAGTATTTCATTCCGGTAGTACCGGTGACACTCGCTGATCCTACCGGTGCAGGGGATTCCTATCGCGCAGGGTTCCTCTCTGCATACGTCCGGGGGTATCCCCCCCTTACCTGCTGCAGGATCGGCACAGTGACCGCATCATTTGTTGTGGAGCATGTCGGCTGCCAGACGCACCTCCCTGACTGGGAGACCATGTTGTCCCGGTACCGCCAGCACTTCGGGGTTCTGGATGCACCACAGAAAAAGGGGGAGGCTGCATGAGCTGGGCGGCGCTCACATCCGGTGGAAAAGATTCGATCCTCTCGTGCCAGAAAGCAATCGACAGTGGCAAAGATGTACAATATCTGGTCACCGCACGCCCGGAAAACCGCGACTCCTATATGTTTCACTCTGCGAACCTGGATGTCGTACCGGTCATTGCACAGGTCGCCAATATGCAGTACGTGGAGATTACCACCGAGGGAAACAAGGAGGAGGAACTTGCTGACCTTGAGTCCGGACTCGCACGTCTGGATGTCGAAGGGGTGATTGCAGGGGCAGTTGCTTCGGAATATCAGGCAGAACGCGTGAAGGCGATCACTGACCGGCTGGGGCTGGAGTTGTTCACCCCGCTCTGGCATATGGACACCGAACTCCTCCTGCGGGAAGTAGCCCTGCTGATGGATGCGCGAATCATCGTCACTGCAGCGGAAGGGCTTGATGCAAGTTTCCTTGGCGCCCGTATTGACGATGCACTTATCCAACGGCTCAAACGCGTTGCCGCAACACGACGCATTAATCTCGCGGGAGAGGGTGGGGAGTATGAGAGTATCACGCTGAACGCACCGTTTTACTCGCGCCCGATCACCTATTCTTCAGCACAGATTCATTCAACACCTGACCGCCATGAACTTGTATTAGGAGGGTTTGCATAATGGCGCAAAGCAGTGATGTGAAACTGGGACAACTCACCCGGTATATTTTCACTGCACCCAACTGGAAACGATCTCTTCTCCTCATTATACTCCTCGGCCTGATCATCGATGGGGCAAATGCCCGTGCATGGCTGAGCCTTCCTTCTTCAGGAATTATCGCATTTCCCGTACCGGCTGTTATTAGTAATTACCTGGCCCTGCCGGAAAAATTCCTGTTTTCCGGTACGATTGCATTCACCATTCCCGCTATCGCCGCACTGGTCCTGACGAAGCCGATCATCGAATACAGCGGGAAGACCATGACCTGGAACCGTTCTGCCCTGCTCGCACTTGCCTGTACGGTTTTCGGTGTTATTATCACGCTCGCGGCACTGGCAGTTTCGGTCAAGCTGATACCCCTTTTATATGCAATCTCACTGGGCTTTATTTTCGGGCTCCGGTTGTTCGTGCTCGTGGCAATAGCGGATTACCGGGTGCCAAAGATGATCATACCGGCCCTCACCCAGAGCGGTGTGGGCGTCCTTGCCGGTATGTTCTTGTTCTCTCCCTCGTTTGGCATTTTCGCACTGGTCCTCCATATCGTTTTCGGGCTTGGTTTTGCCATTCTTATCTGGATGATCGAACGCCCGCTACGGAAAGCATTCAAGATCCGCGGGCTGGCCTTCATCAACGCATTCATCGCCCACATGACGGATGGATCCAAGGGCATGGAGGATTTCTTCCGCGAGATCGGGGAGGAGATCTTTGTCCCTCAGGTGAGTTTCTTCTTCCGGAGAGAGCAGGGAGAACAAGTCATGTTCACCGTCCCGAACCTGCATCCCGGCCCGATGGGGGAGATTGGCGGGGGTAATCTTCCCAAGATCCTGCACGATAGTTTCGACGACGAGACACTGGTTGCACACGGGTGCGCCACACATGACTTCAACCTCGTATCGGAGTCCGAGAGCAACAAAGTGATCGATGCCCTGAAAAGATCCCGGGAGGATCTGACCTATTCGACCGGGGCGGGCAAATCTGACATCGTGTCGGTGGGATCCGTTCAGGTTCTCTGCCAGAAATTCGGAGATTCCGTGCTCCTTGTCACAACGCGCTCTCCTCACAGGACGGAGGACGTAGACTTCTCGATCGGAGCGACGATCATGGCCGAGGGCCACCGCTGGTTCCCCAACGTCGCGGTTGTTGATGCCCATAACTGCATGACCGATCTCTCGTCCCCGGTTCTTCTTGCAACACTGACCGCAACTGAGTACCAGCAGGCATCCATTGATGCGATGGAAAAATGCCATGCTTCCCCCGTTCACCCGTTCCGCATCGGGGTTTCCCACACGAGGCTCCCTTACAGCAGGGAGCAGGGATTCGGCGATCTGGGAATACAGGTCATGCTGGTGGATGTGGTGGGGCAGCGTACTGCCTATGTCCTCATCGATGGAAATAACATCGCTGCCGGGGTGCGGGAAAAAATCCTGGAACACGTCCTCATCCTTGTCGACCGTGCAGAAGTGATGACTACCGACTCCCATGTCGTAAACACCATCACCGGAAAAAATCCGGTCGGCATGCATGTCCCGGTTTCCGAATTCCTTCCCTTTGTCATGCAGGCTGTCCGCGCAGCCGCTGACGACCTGACACCCGCAGAAACCGCAGCCGGCACGGCACACTGCGAGCATGTCGTTGTCTTTGGGTCCAACCGGATATCCCAGCTTGCAAGCACCGTGAATGCGATGCTGGTATTTGTTGCCCCCCTCTCCCTCGCGATGCTGCTCCTCGCGTTTCTCCTCTCGCTGGTTGCCTATGCCGTGATGGTGTAGATGGCATTCCCGAAAAAATATGCATTATCATTCTTTTTTTAATCCGGGTCTGTCTGACCGCAACATATATTCGTGAGCAGGAGGGTATTCTCCTGTAACAGAGGAGGATTGGATACCAGAACGTGCTCCACAATCCAGGTTGTTCGTACAGCGGTTGAATTCCAGATACGGTTACAGGTGATCAGATTTCATCCAGCCACACTCCTGATGACCCGCTGGATCGGCGTTGACCTCAACACAACCGGCCATGTGGCCGTTGCTGCCGACCCTTACAGCGGAAAAGTAATGAAACTGGGGAAAAATATCCACTATGTTCACAGCCATTCCCTGAAGAACTGTACAAAATTATACAAGGAAGGCAAACTCTGGAAACTTAAAAAAACCAAGACGCGCGAGAGAAAAAAATTCAAATCCGCACTCCATGCCATCTGCCGGCAGATCGTTTCCTTTGCGGAATCGCTCGGGACCGGTATAAAGTTCGAAAGACTCTTTTCCACCCGTTACTCGCATCGCAAAGACTCTTCAAACCCGTTTGTGTTCTCCTTTGAGAACGGGTCGTTCTTCTCACTGCAACACCTGGTAGAGAAGCGGGCGCTGGAAAGAGGAATTCCGGTGATATACGTCAACCCGGCCTATACATCGAAAAGGTGCAGCCGCTGCGGGCAGTTTGGGAGACGGACGCGTAAGCATTTCGAGTGCCCGCACTGCGGGTTCGTGGCGCATGCCGATGTGAATGCCGCATTCAACATCGCCACAACATCGCTGCGGAATGCAGTACCGGACAGCCTATCGGAACGGGTAAGTGAACGGACCCGGTTATCCAAAAAACAACTGCGGAGACTTACACGGGCGGAGATCAAGCCGTATTTTACCATCCCGGTTATTGTCATTCCACCGGTCTGTGACAACCTGCTTGCAGCACCTGAGTAATCCTTTTTTGAAATGTCCAAGACTCAGGATGATTAGGTCACAATCGGCGATGCATGGGCATCGAACGGGTTGGTCCGCATTGCAAGGGAGAACAGGTACGGGTAGTTCGCCTTCAGGTGCTGCATGTAGACCAGCCATTCGCGGATCAGGAACCCGTAGACCCGGTTGATGTCCCCGGACAAGTGGGCATAGTCAGTATCCGGAAGATCGACAAGCCGGTCACGGACCCGCAGCTCCTCGGTCACATGGAAGAGCGCCTGCATCAGCTCCGTGAATGTGTCGTGTTCGATCAGGTACGGGTTCTCCAGCATCGCAAGCATCAGGGGCTTGTTCCGGGATAAAAAACGGTTCAGCTCCGAAATATCGAGACTTGGACTTCGGATCACGGTTTTGTGCTCCGATATGAACGTGCCTGAACGTGCAAAATCACTATCCGACCAGGTGCTGGAGATGACAAGTGCGTCCCGGATTTCATCGATCGCCGGATCGACTGCGGAAAACATCCGGAGCAGGGAGGTCCCGACTTCCGAGAAGAAAACCCCTACAAGCATGTCCATCTTACGCGTGCGCTCGGTATATTCACGCTCGGCAATGAAGTACTCGACGGCATTGGCTGCAACGGCGACGAAACAGCCGACACCGGTCAGGATGATCACAAGGGTAATCACTTTACCCGGGACCGTATGAGGAGAAATATCGCCAAATCCAACCGTTGCAATTGTCACGATGACAAAGTACAGGGCATCAAAGGGGTGCAGGTCTTCAGCAAGCATCAGGCCGATTGTGCCGCAGATGACAACAACTGCAAGGACCGTAATATAGACCTGAAGCCGGAACCGGAGCCCTTCCTGCATGCACTTTTCTCTTACCCGCTGCTATAAAAGTGCTGCGAATACGGATGAATACCCCCGACCAGATTCGAACTGGTGTCGCCGGATCCAAAGTCCTGCATGATTGACCGCTACACTACGGGGGTGGATCGTGTCTTGGATGAATACACTCGGCAAATTTTCATAAAGAAAATTTGTCCTATTCCATTTCGCGCATGAGATATTAAAATCAGCATCAGGAACAAAAATTCAGGATTCACGAGGGAGCCGGTCCGCGGAGCACGTTCGAGTGCGCCGAAGGTGCACGAAGCGTGCGCAGCGGGGCGGCGGTGAGAAGACCAACATGATACCTATCACCATGATCCTTCTGTTGACATGAAGATCGGTCGAGACTGTTCGTTTCCGCTGCACTCCGGCTCGCTGGCACTCGCCTCCATTCCGCTCCGCTCACAGACTCTTCCTTGCTTTCCGGGGTTACCCTGTTGGTACGAAGACGCTGCTGGCGCCGGAGCATCGCGACAAGCCAGGGGCATCATCATTTCAATAAGGCAACTCCAAAAAACAGTGAAGTGATGTGAGTGGAACGGGCGCAAGCCCGTGGAGACGAACATGACCGAGCGTCTGCGTGCCAACCACAACCCTTATGTTGGATCGGTTCAAAAATGAACCATGTGGAACAAAATTTGACCAATGAAATTGTTGCGCTCCTCATCAAAGAGGATCTTCATACCCGGGCCATCGCCGAACAGCTCAGCAGCAACCACGCCACGGTTCTGCGCAAACTCCGCGATCTCACCGAAGAGAACATTGTTGATTTCCGGATGGAGGGGAAGAACAAAGTCTTCACCCTCAAGCGGACCATCGAGAGCAGGAATGCCGCGATAATCGCTGAAATCTACAAACAGTCCTCAGTCGTGAGCAGGTATCCGGTCCTGCGGGGAATTGTCCAGGCTATCCAGGAGATGCCGGAGATCCCACTTGCCATCCTGTACGGGAGCTATGCAAAGGGCCTTGCAACAAAAGGAAGCGACATCGATATCTATATCGAAACATCCGACTCCCACAAGAAGAAACAGCTCGAACAGAAACATTCGTCACTCAGTGTGAAGATCGGAGTATTCGATACCAGGAACTTGCTTATCCGGGAAATAATGAAAGACCACGTTATCATCAGAGGCTTTGAGGTGTACTTTGACAAGACAGGGTTTTTTAAAGAAACTGCATAAGGATGCCACGCTCCAGCTGGTAGCTCCCAGCGATGAAATGAAGACTGCTTACCTGAAAAAGTCTGAAAGCCACCTCACATCGGCCAGGCTGCTACTCGACAATGATCTCTTCGAGCAGTGTGTCTCGATGGCCTATTACAGCATGTACTACTCGGTCCTGGCCCTCTTCTTCGCCACGGGCATCAAGTGCGAGAATCATACGGCAGCAATAATCCTGCTCACAGAAGTCTTTGCCATCGATAATACCGATCTGGAATATGCAAAGACCGAGCGGATTGACAAACAGTATTATGTTACCTCCGCACCGGTCCGTGATGACGTGGTTACACTTATCAGTACGGCGGAATCATTCAATGCAGAGCTCCTTGATGTCATCGACCGGCTGACAAACGAGAAGATTGAAAAGTTCCGGAAGAAATTCACAAGCCTGATCTGATCATCGGTGAATCGGGGAGGTGATGGTTCCCTGAGGTTATCTGTCGCCGCACACGTCGCACGCTTCGCACAGCTTGGCCGTGCTCGCACCTGCTCCACGACCGGCTTACGTCGTTCAACTATCTATAACCCCTATTTTTAGATCTTCGTCGGAAAAAATGACCTTCATATTCGCGGTCCGGTGGCCTTTCCGGGGCCCGTATGGGGTAAAATAAGTGGTAAAAACCGGCACGATTTAAGGGCCGTTGGTGGCCTTTAGGCGGGGTGAAATTCTGCCGTATTTTGGAAAACAGATCAATAATAGGGCTTATTCTCCATAGGAACAGAAAAAAAGAGTTTTTCGGGGTTTTCCGGTATTGACAGGGATATCGGGACAGGAAACGGAGCCCGAATAGGGCTTATTTTCCCTCAGGGTCAGTATCTCCATTTCCCGCTATAAAACAGAAGGGATCCTCTGCCATAAAATTCCCCTCCACGGCATGTGCCCGGACCCGGCATCCTCCGCCACAGAGATCGCGATAGGTACAATCACCACACCGGCCCCTGAACCGGGCCTGCTTTTCCCGGAACCGGGCGAGAACAGGATTGGAACCATCCGACCAGAGCTTACTGAACAGCCGGCCTCTGATATTCCCGACGAGAAATTCCGATGAGCGGGCGAACTGGCAGGGATACACATTTCCTAGTGCGTCGATATTTGCAACACGGGTACCGGCACTGCACCCACCTTTTAATGATTCCAGCAGCTCCCGAGCTTCAGCAAGATCTTCCGATCCGTCCTTTTCCATGGAAGCGAGCAGGTGGATACAATCCTGCGGAGCATCGACCGTGAGGAACTCCATTGCTGCGGGATCGGTCTCCTTTGCTTTCCGGTAGAGGAGACTGAGGGCTTCGATCACCTCGTCCCGGTCCAGTTGCAACCGGGTATAAGAATCACTTCCCCGCCCTGTCGGCACAAGCCAGTACAGGCAGAAGCGGGAGGCTCCGAGCGAGAGTGAGAGATCAACCAGCGATTCAAGTTCCCGGCAGTTCTCCTTTGTGAGTGTAACCCGAACTCCGCACCGGAGCCCAGCTTCCTTACAGGAGGCGAATGCTCTGATCGTCTGCTCAAACGCACTGGGTGAATTCCGGAACCGGTCATGGGTCTCTGCCCGTGCACCGTCCAGCGAGATTCCGGCATACTCGATCCCGCTGTCCTTGATCCTGCGGGCAATCTCAGGAGTGATCAGCGTACCGTTGGTGCTGATTGCCATTTTGAGACCACAGTTTTTAGCATAACGTGCCAGATCCCAGATATCCTCGCGCAAGAGAGGTTCTCCACCGGTGAACAGGATGAGCGGGACACCCATATCCGCAAGGTCATCGATGACGATCAGCGCTTCAGCGGTCGTGAGTTCTCCCTCAGTTGTGCGTCCCGGTCCCGATTTGCTGTAACAATGGGTACAGCTCATGTTGCAGCGATTGGTGAGATTCCAGAAAACCACCGGCCGGTACATCCCCGAGAATGCCAGATAACTGCTGGGCACATCGGTCTGTGGTTTGTGGCGGTGTCGCATCACACCGCTCACGGTTCCCCGTCCATGCATACATTGCGTAATCCGGTTCATAGGATTCCTCCTCCGTTCTCCCTCATCCGAACATTCGGCACACGCTTAAACTCACGGGTGCTGAAGAGGACCGCATAATCCGGGCAGCCGATCTTTTCTGCAACAGCCCTCACTTCGTCAAGCACCTGATCTTTGCTATACCCGTGATGCACGGTATAATGGGTGTACTCCCACCGGCCCGGTATTGGCCTGCGTTCATAGCAATGGGTTACGGAGGAAAATGCAGCGAGCAGTTTTCCAAGGTCGTCTCCTCCGGATCCTGCCGGTTTCCACGCCACAAGGGCATTTGCGGTAATATTTACCTTCCGCTGATCGATGCGGGCACGGAATTTCCGGATGATACCAGCTTCCTTCAGGAGCCGAATCCGATCCATTACTTCGTCACCGCTGAGGCCGAACCGTTTTCCGATCTCTTCAAAGGGGGCCGGGACAAGTGGAAGCCCGTGTTCCAGTTCCCGGAGCAGGTGAATATCAATCGGGTCCATCGGTATTCTCCCTGATTTGTGCGGGCAAAAAGGAGAACCGCACATCAATTTTTATCTTTTTTATCGTTGGCAGATCGAGAACATCAGGTTCCGGTATGTCCGTGCGTTGCAGGATCTGATCCAGCACGTTGCGGATACCGTCCTCGTCTTGTGCAGCTATCGTGAACCAGAGAGAATAGTAATGATCCCGCTGGAAATTATGCGATACTTCCGCATAGCTGCTGATGATGGCTGCGATCTCGTCCATTCTATCCTCCGGTACGTGGAGGGCAACCAGTGTTGCGGCATGCAGGCCGAGATGCCGGGATTCAAGCACGGGGGTTATGCCCCGGATAATTCCTGTATACTTCAACCGGTTCATACGGCTGATTATCTCAGTTTCCGTAATCCCCAGCCGTTCAGAGATCGCTTTCCATGGCCGGGATACGAGCGGGAGATCATCCTGCAGGGCATTGAGGATTGCCAGATCGGTCTGGTCCGGCAGGAACGAGCCGCTCATGAGGTCACATCTCCGGGCTGATACGGGCACCACGGATCTTCACCACAGCACTCCCCGTTGAGCGTATCCGGCGTTGCAAGACCGTCACACCAGAGGGGAGAGGTCGCGTCCTCCCGCCGGTATGCCCGGGCCCGGCATCCGCCGCAGGATGTTTTGTACCCGCACTGCCCGCACTTTCCCGTCAGCCGTGACGGATCGCGGAGTGCGGCAAAGAGCGGGGAGTTGTGCCAGATCTCTGAGAACGGCGTTGTCCGGACATTGCCGGCGCTCACCGGCAGGTATGGGCAGGGGGTTACATCGCCATTGGCAAAAATCCGGCAGTAGGTGATGCCGGCAAGGCAGCCACGTCCCCATACCGGGTTGGTAATACCAAGCTCATCTACTATCCTGCGGAACTGTGGAGCGCAGGTAGGGCGGATGTTGAGGTCGCTGTCCCGGTACCGGATAAGGATCTGTCGGATCATCTCCTCGTATTCCGCCGGGCTGCGGGGCTCGATCTGCCGTGCCCTGCCGGTAGGAACCGGGAAAAAGAGCTGGTAATCATGGACCCCGAGAGACGTCCCGAGTCCGATAACATCTTCTACCTCATTAACGACCGATCGCATCACCGACATGTTGATCTGGACTGCGATACCTACATCGCGGCAGTACCCGATGGCCCGGACTGCTCTCTCCCAGACACCCTCAAGACCACGGAAGAAATCGTGGGTGGCAGGGTCTTTCGAATCCAGGCTTATGGCTACAGCCCGGATTCCCGCTTCCTTAAGTTTTACCGCAGTCTTCTGATCGATGAAGTACCCGCTGGTACCCATGACCATCCGGAGTCCCTGCTCCGTACCATACCGTGCAATGGCATAGAGGTCCTCGCGAAGGAGTGGTTCGCCTCCGCTCAGCACAACGACCGGTTTTCCGGTCTCGCAGATCTGATCTATGACGGAGAATGCTTCCTGTGTGGAGAGCACTCCGGCTGCTTCCTGTTCACCCGCGTCCACATAACAGTGGGAACACTTCAAGGGGCACCTGAGGGTTATGTTCCACGAGATGATACGCGGTGCATCTGCTGTACCGTTCAAAGTTTTTCGTCCCTTTACTACCTGACTCACTTTGAGGTAAGAGAGTAAAAAATATTTGGTGTGGGCATACCGGGGCCGTTAGCCATGGAGGCCGAAGAACCGGAAAAAATCTTTTCCATACGAGCAGAAGCCACAGTATGGGTGTGCCGTTTTACGAAAGTTAATGTGGCCTGAGGGAAAAGGCATCATACAGGTTTTGCCTGGATAGTCTTCCCTCCAAGGCTGAAAATGAGGTGCCAATTCCATGGAAAAGAAGAAACTCATAACCGCTGCCGGCGCACCGGTCCCTGACAACCAGAATGCCATCACGGCTGGTTCCCGCGGACCCATGCCCCTGCAAGATGTCTCGCTTATCAGCACTTCCGAAAGTAAGTATGATGTAGTAATGTTGTAATTTATGGAACAGACACCGATAGGAATGTGATGTTATGACTGACAACAGCAAGTGCCCGGTAACGGGCATGACAAACAAACAAGGAACCGGCCGGGGCAGGTCCAACCGGGACTGGTGGCCGAACCAGTTGAACCTCAGGGTTCTTCACCAGCACACACCCCTGTCCAATCCGATGGGCACGGAGTTCAACTACGCTCGGGAATTCAAAAAACTCGACCTGGCGGCCGTGAAGAAGGATCTGCGGGCGCTGATGACCGATTCGCAGGACTGGTGGCCGGCGGACTTCCGCCACTACGGCCCCTTGTTTATCCGCATGGCGTGGCACAGCGCCGGCACGTACCGCACCGGTGACGGCCGCGGCGGCGCCGGAGCCGGCCAGCAGCGCTTCCCGCCCCTCAACAGCTGGCCCGACAATGCGAACCTCGACAAGGCGCGGCGGCTGCTCTGGCCGATCAAGCAGAAGTATGGCAGGAAGATCTCATGGGCCGACCTCATGATTCTTGCGGGCAACGTCGCCTTGGAATCGATGGGATTCAAAACGTTCGGCTTCGGCGGCGGGCGCGAGGATGTCTGGGAGCC
>Ga0187861_10002925_pt1 | contig 15610 bp, 6 predicted proteins | sample June2016WEW_10_1_3_FD_132986 | JGI IMG/M metagenome (GOLD analysis project Ga0187861, IMG submission 132986) | Peatland microbial communities from SPRUCE experiment site at the Marcell Experimental Forest, Minnesota, USA - June2016WEW_10_100 | ecosystem: Environmental > Terrestrial > Soil >...
CAGCGGCAGGTGCGAGAATGGGAAGTAGCGGGAACCCTGAAACCCAAGCCGGAAGAGCCAAGCATCAGCGTTGAAGAAGCACTCCAAAAGTTCATCAAGGACTGCGAAAGCCGGAATCTAAATGATTCGACGTTTCGGAAATACCGACTCCTCAAGAATCAGCTCTCCGAGTTCTGCCGGGCGAAGGGGATCCATGAGCTATCCGACTTCAGCGCCGAACTCACGCGGGATTTCCGGAACGGCTGGACGCTCTCGCCCCGAACCGCCGCGAAGCATCTCGAACGGCTCCGTTCGCTTTTCCGGTTCTGCGTGAAGAATGAATGGCTCAAACGGAATCCGGCGGCGGTGCTCAAACCACCGAAGGTGAAGCTCCTTCCCCGGCTTCCCTTCTCGGAAACGGAAGTCCAGAACATCATTTCGAAAGCACACTCGACGAGGGAGCGGGCATTCGTGCTTACCCTTCGGCACTCGGGCCTGCGGATAGGGGATGCTTCCCTGCTCAAGGTTTCCGATCTCCAAGATAATCGGCTGTACCTCTACACAACCAAAGCAGGAGTCCCAGTCCATATCATCCTACCTCCGGAACTCGTGGAGCTTTTGAAGTCGCTCACGTCACGCGCCGGAAATTTTTTCCTGCCTGGAGATTCGACGAAGATGCACACAACCGCGAACCTCTGGCGTCAGACGATAAAGCGGATGTGCAAGGACGCTGCGGTTATGCCGGGCCATCCGCACCGGTTTAGACATACGCTGGCGGTCGGTCCTCTTTCGAACAGGGCGAGCGTGGAGGGGCGCTAGTTTGAATTGCCCGGGAAACCCCTAATTATTATTATTGGTCCATGTGCGGGTTTCCGTAATTTGGGCAGCCCTGTCTTCGTCAGGGATTGGCCTAAATATGGGGAGATCTGCTCAAACGGAGTTTTTGGCAGGGACAAGCAAGAAGGAGAAACGCGGGAAATTATGGCGTAGATTGGCACAAATTAGCAATTCGCCATAGACAGGTCATATTCTTATTTCATCAAAAAAGGGGGTTCTTTTTTCTTCAACACATTTTACGGCATACAGATAAAGCGCGGCAGACCAGGTTTGCCAATCCTGTCCCATGGGCTTACCATCCTGGGCTTTAATCCATTCGTTAAAACCAAAATCGATGCTTTTGGTATTGGAAATTTTTATAATATAGGTAAGTGCCAGGAGTTTTTCTTCGGCGAGTTTGTACCTTTTAGCTGCAACTAATGCGGCTATATAAATCCCGCAGATAAAAGGCCAAATGCCTCCATTATGGTACTCTCCCGGATTGTTATATGCTGAATATCGCACATGCCAGTCAAAATCTTCAGGCTTAATAAAGGGGAAAAAATTAGGCGGTAGATCAATGGATAGTTCGCCATTTTTTCTCATGCCAGTGCACTGCTCTTCGATCCAGGAAATTATTTTCTCAGCCTTTGAAGTGGATGCAATTCCGGAGAGAATGGCAAGGCTGTTACCGAGCAGGTCGAACCGTTCGCTACTATAAATTTTATATGACCAGAAAGCATAGTAAGGCTTATGTTGTACAACAAGACCTTCGTGGACATGACGGTGCAGTTCTCCTCCCGATATTGTAACCCGCCGCATTTCTTTTCGTATCATATCTGCTTTTTCATGCTGATCCAGAAGCCGGAGGTAACTATACACAATGGCATTCACATACAGACCATATCCGATCACCCATTGTTCATCACGCCAATCGCTTGTTGGCTGTTGGGCAACCAAGTACCGGTCCGACGGGCTTTGATACTCCATCCAAGTCAGGGCTTTACGGACAGCATCCTGAAGGAAATCATGTTCACCCGTTGCTTTTCTGAATATGCCAATACCTAGCAAAAACAATGGAGTCGTATCACTTGATCCACGGTTTTCTTTGTCATGAACCAGCGAAGTGATATGGCCACGTTCTGTTTGATTTTTTGCCAGAGTCTCCAATACTCTCCGAATGCTCTCAATTAACTTCTGATTCTCAGAAACAACTATTCCCAGCATGGAAAACATCAAATCCCTCGTATATGGCTCGGGATATCCCCAGCCTGCGGTACGCGGGAGTCCGTGATATGGCCCGTGGGTATTATGAAGTAACACTTCAAGGGCTGCCTTTTTTGCCTCTCCTATCTCTTGCCAGTTTGCCGTTTGCATGGGTCTGATAATTTACGTTATCCCCAATTTCTCGTTCATAATCTGCACAAATCGTTTTGCAACTATTCGATAGTTGAAATTCTCTATTACCCGCTTTCTGGCGGCTTTCCCCATTTTTTCTCGCAATGCTTCATTAGTCATCAGAACCATCAAATACGTGGCAATATCATTAACGCTTGCACGGTAGTCTACTGTCCGTGCTTCTTTAAATACAACCGCGTGATTTGTCCCAAAGCCCGATTCGTCGCCAATCATCATTTCGTTCGCGACAATTTTCTGTGCTACATTTGCCAGGAATGCCGTTTCGTTATGTACAAGTGTATCGAGCATTCCCATGGCTTTAATACCTATAACTGGTTTTTCACATGCTCCAGCTTCAACTTGCGGCATTCCGAAGCCTTCAAGCCGCGAAGGCGCCGCATATATATCGCATGCTCCAATCAGGTAAGGCATGAAATTTCGTGAAATGGTGTTGGTTGCATAAATGACATTTTTTTCAATGCCCAAATGTGTAGACATTTCCAAGTCAGCCAGGTTTTGAAGTTTGGTTCGCGGCTGGGGCCATACTTTGCAAACATATTTCCAATCGGGCGCTTTGCTGTCAATGATTGCAAGAGCCTGCATTACTTCCTGTGCACCTTTTGAGGCGGCGTCGCCGCCAACAGTGAGTATCATTAACTGATCGGGTGAAACACCCAGTGTATCGCGCACAGCCAGGATTTTCGGGTCATTTTTATTGTAAGGGATAAAAGCATCCGTATCGCAGCCGACAGGTAATATTTCAATTTTATCGCCATTAATCCCGTCGCGGACATACATCTCCTTTACCCAATTAGATGTTACCAGGATAAGTGGAAGAGCATTCAGCACCTCCTGGTAGTTTGCAATATAACCGTCGGCAACTAGCCACGGTACCGGCTGAACTCCATATCGTTGCGGATGGAGGACCAGATGCGGTGTATGCCCCCAATAACCGACACCAACTACAACATTCGGCTCAAACCAACGATAGTACCATTCCTTCTCCTGTGCTGATTCGAAATGAACCGAATGGGCATCAATTCCCATTTCAACTAGGCCCCTGTATAGCAAATCTCCCTGAGTTGCAAGCCCCCCCGGAGAAGGAGGGTAATCGTATAATACCAGTATTTTCATCATTTTCCTCCATTAGCAAACCAATGCATGGCATCAGCTGAATTAGCAAATTGCCAGAATGATTCTCCCTTGGGGGTCGTTTCTGCTTCCCAGCTATTTTTTGCAAATCCAAATATTTTATTAATAATATCGTATTTTATTTGCCAGATTTTTTCGGGTAACACGCGGTACAAAGTGGCCGTTTTTACTGGTTTGGGAAGGTATTGCCTACAACCATCTTCATAGGCAAAAGTCCAAAGTTCCTTGGCAGATATCTTCCCGGTTTGCCAAAGCGTTATAACTGCCTTGCTTATCTCTTCGTGCCGGAGATGTTTTGTGTATTCTCCTGTTGGGTTGTGGGAAATAATCAGGTCGAAATGCATGGAAGGTATTAGCTGCAATATCGCAAGCTCTACCTCATTTTCATCCAATGGCTTTTGTTCTGGGCCGTCGTCCAAATCGCCCATTATTCCCTCAGCCCCCAAAACCTGTAATGCTTTAAAGAACTTAGGGGCACGTTCTTTATCGCTTCCTCTGCAAAGACAAACGATAAACCACTGCCATAACGGATGGCTCAGTATGGTTCCGCCGGCCCATAATGTTTCATCATCGGGGTGAGCTACAATAACGGCAACTGCTTTATGTCTTTTACTACCCATTTTCCGGATTGATAGAAACTTATCAAAAGAAAGGCGCTTCAGGATTCTAAGTGGCTGATTATGGCGCCATGTTTAAGCCACCACAGTGAAAATAGATCGCGGTCTTGAATGCCAGTTCTCTCCTCGGCGCGCTTCCAGTGCAACCGAACACGGCCTGGACGGGAGACAGGGCAATGCTCGGAAGCAACCCGAGCGCCTATTCAGGGCCCAAGACCGAGCTGGGGCGTCTCAACCTCACCGCGGGTCGCATTCTAATGGCCTCGGGATTGGGACCAAAGCGATAAATCCCGGGGGCCTGGGGACTGGCCCCCAGAGTTATAGCCACCAGAACCCGCAATTCCCATATTAAAAAACATACGAAAGACGTGATCGTGTGTCAATGAAAACAAACTGTCATGTCATTGAAGAGCTGACGCGATACCCTTTATCGTTGAATTATTCTATGACGCTTCACCGGCATAACGCAGCATGAAGAGCAGCCACAAGCGCTTTCTGAAAAGTGCAGCTAAACAAAGCGCTAACGGAAACCGGGCCATAATTGAGGCGGGCGACTGCAACATAGGAATAATCCCTTATCCGCAGAACCAATTTCGGATTGACCCGGGAATCCCATAGGTGTACTCTACTACTTATAAGAGTTAGGCGCTGAACTTCATCGCCGAAATCAGAATGCCATTCGCGCAATAACCGCCCACAGCACTCTCCTTCCGACGCGACAGGTGTGTGATGGAATTCCACAAGCACATTCTCCACGCCAACAACCACCAAGAGCATCGCACTTCACCTGTCCCGGCGTTCTATAACCTCGGAACTCCACTGTGCCAAGCCGGTGATCGCGGCTTGGAAAAGTTTTGGAGCTCCTCCAGGAAATTCGAAACCATTCTGGCGCTAGGGAGAAAATATATGGCGCATAACCACGGTAATGAATATCAGATCAGAATTGTTCACGAGGACGGAACTGAGGAACTGAGCGGGTTGTTGAAAAGCATAGAGCAGGTTGCTCAGGCGATGACTGCGGTCGACAGGCCGCAAGGCAAAACTTACTGGCTTCTGGTACGAAACATTCTCTGTTCCGACTGCCCAGATAAGGAACATATCATAATGGAATGTCCCATTACGAATATCCCGTCGCCACGATATGTGACGCACGACTCCGGTTATCTGCAGGTCGTGGAGTCGAGCAACCGGTACGCTTTGGGCTTTTCAGCATCAATGCATACGCGTTAGATAGCGCAGGCACGAAATCGGCATTCGTACGGCACTCGGCGCGCAGCCCCGCGACATGCTTGTCTCCATGGTGCGACAGGAGATATCCTGACGGAGAGGCCGCTTGTTGCGGGCATGCTGGTGAACGTGAGCATACGGATCTGTCCTTCACGGCGCCGACCGCCGTGAACCTCTTGCCCAGGCAACGAACTTTACCGCCCGTCAACCGGGTCCTGTATCGGGACAGAGGAGAACATCATGAAATCAGGAACTAAGAATGAGGTAAAAGGCAAGACTAAGAATGGTTTGAGAGAACTGATGAAGGACCCCACCCTGGAAGGCAAAGATAAAAACAAAATCGGGAGAGTCCAAGAGAAAATCGTCTCTGTCGATTGGGAAGCTCTGCTCAATGGCGTCTTCCGCGGGAAGACCGTCATAGAATGTGGAATGGACCGTAACATTTTCCAGCAAGGGCAACCTGCAGATTCTTTGTTCTACATCCGGCGGGGCAAGGTAAAGCTTACGGTTATATCCCACCAGGGCAAAGAAGCGATCATCGCCATTCTGGGCGCCGGCGAGTTCTTCGGCGAGGGATGCCTCACAGGTCAACCGTTGCGTATGGCAACCGCCGTCGCGATGACAGATTGCAATCTTGACAAGATCGAGAAATCGCTGATGGTGCGTATGCTTCACGAACAGCAAGACGTCTCGGAATTGTTTATCACGCATCTGCTTTCACGCAACATCCGATACGAAGCGGATCTCGTCGACCAGCTTTTCAACTCGAGCGAAAAGCGTCTGGCTCGTATCCTCCTGCTGCTTTCTCATTTCGGCAAGGAAAGCAGAGCTGAAAACGTAGTTCCAACAGTAAGTCAGGATACATTGGCTCAAATGGTCGGCACGACCCGGTCGCGGGTCAGTCATTTCATGAACAGGTTCCGGGAACATGGCTTTATCGATTACAGCGATACCGACGGGTTGACGGTCCACAGTGGCCTCCTCAGCGTGGTTCTGCACGACTGAGATTTCGCGAGCGTTGTAGGCTTCATCGGTGGTGGTGTTCAGGCTTGTGAACTTCTGCAAACATTGCTGCTTCTTCGTGGCTGCATTAAAACTCCAAGGATTAAATTCCAAATCATTGGTGTGAGCAATAGTGAACTGACACGCGATACTCCCAGGGTATAAGAATTGGGATGGGTTCAACCCGATGCGGCGGCGGAGATTTGATTCATTGAGAGTTTGATTTAAAAAGGAGACCCAAGTTGAAGGCAAGTGAGTCAATTTTTGAGAACCTGCTGCATTTTGGGCCGAAACACCGTTGGCATGGCCTGGCGCTAAAGCACGAAAGCGAAGAGCCGCTGCTGCGATCGGAACTATTCAGCCGCGCCCAGATGGAGCAGCATGGCAAAACACTGGCGGGCTTGCATAAGTTGAGCATGGAACGCGCTAAGGGCCGGCTTCTTGCACGGCTGGATGAGAACGAAGGCGTTCTCATCGAAGTCCGTAACCTGCTCGAGGATGCGGTTAAGGCAAACCGCCGGATTACCCCAGCCGGTGAATGGCTGCTGGACAACTTTTACCTGATCGAAGAACAGATTCGCACCGCCAGGCTTCACTTGCCAAAGGGCTATAGCCGGGAACTGCCGCGCCTGCTGAACGGACATTCGGCCGGGCTTCCACGCGTATATGACATCGCGCTGGAGACGATCTCACATGGTGACAGCCGGGTGGACCCGGAGGGTCTCAGCAGCTTCGTGGCAGCCTATCAGACTAGGATTGCACTGAAATTGGGAGAACTATGGGCTATCCCGATCATGTTGCGCCTGGCACTGATCGAGAGTCTGCGACGCATTGCGATGCGGGTGGCCATCGACAGAACCGATCGCAACTGCGCCGACTACTGGGCGGACCAGATGCTGGGTATTGCCGAGAAGGACCCTAAGAGTCTGATTTTGGCGATCGCCGACATGGCCCGTTCAAATCCTCCGATATGCAGTTCGTTTGTCGCGGAGTTTGCTCGCCGGCTGCAGGGACAGAGCCCGGCATTGGCCATGCCGCTCACCTGGATCGAGCAGGAGCTCTCTGAATCCGGCCTGACGATTGAGAAGCTGGTGCAGTCGGAGAACCAGCAACAAGCCGCCGATCAGGTTTCCATAAGCAACAGCATCGGCAGCCTCAGGTTCCTGTCAACAATGGACTGGCGCGAGTTCGTCGAAAAGATGAGCGTTGTCGAGCAGACCCTGCGTGAAGACCCGGGGGGAACTTATGGCAGGATGGATTTTACCACCCGTGATCAATACCGTCACGTAATTGAGAAAATGGCAAAAAAAAGCCCCCTGTCCGAAGGGGAGATTTCGCGCAAGGCAATCCAATTGGCACTCGATGGCGCTGCCAGGAAAGGCAGCGACGATCGAGAGGCGCATGTTGGGTTTTATCTGATCGACAAGGGATTTCAGGAGCTCGAACGAACGGTCAAGGTGCGCCAATCTATCCCCGGGGCTGTTAAACGCATCAGTAGCCGGTTCACTTTACCCCTCTACTTAGGTGCCATCGCATTGATCACAGCGGTTATTGCCGGAGGCTTATTGCGGAAGGCGCAGATCGGAGGGTTGCATAATTGGCAGCTCGCCCTTATTAGCGTCCTCTCTCTTCTAGGCGGGAGCCATCTAGCGGTGGCGCTGCTGAACTGGCTGGCAACGTTGCTGGTAACGCCGCACTCGCTGCCACGGATGGACTTTTCCGGAGGAATCCCACCGGAATCACGCACACTGGTTGTAATCCCGACTATGCTGACGAGCGCTAAAAACTTCGAGGATCTGGTCGAGGCGCTCGAGGTCCGGTTCCTGGCCAATCGGGACCAGAACCTGCACTTTGGTCTGCTTACCGATTTCCTTGACGCACGAGAGGAGACGATTTCGGAGGATGAACTGCTTTTGCGGTTCGCCGGGAAAAGAATCGAAGAGTTGAACGAGAAATACAGGAGCGCAAAAGGCGCCCCATTCTTCCTGTTTCATCGCCCGCGCCGATGGAATCCCCGTGAACAGATTTGGATGGGTTATGAGCGCAAGCGCGGGAAACTGGCGGATTTGAATTCGCTTCTGCGCGGCGGCGCGAAGGATCATTTCTCGGCTGTGGTCGGCAAGATTGCAGTTCTATCGAACGTGAAGTATGTGATCACTTTGGATATGGATACGCAACTGCCGCGTGATTCCGCGTGGCAGTTAGTGGGAACCATGGCACACCCGCTGAATCGGGCCAGGTATGACGAAAACAAACAACGTATCTGTGACGGGTACGGCATCCTTCAGCCACGCGTGGCGGTGAGTCTGCCGGCCGTGAACCAGTCGCGGTACGCCCAGCTGTTCGGGAGTGAACCCGGCATCGACCCGTATACTCGCGTTGTCTCCGACGTTTACCAGGACCTGTTTTGCGAGGGTTCGTTTATCGGGAAAGGGATTTACGATGTCGATGCGTTCGAGCGGGCGATCAACGGGCACTTCCCAGAGAACCGGATCCTCAGCCACGATCTTCTGGAAGGATGCTATGCACGGTCAGGGCTGTTGAGCGATGTGCAACTGTTCGAGGAGTATCCGTCGGGATATGGCATGGACGTGTGCCGCCGCCGCCGCTGGATTCGCGGAGATTGGCAAATTGCACGCTGGCTGCTGCCGCGGGCCCCAGGCTTCGGAGAACGGCGTCAGAAGAATCCGATCAGCGCTCTTTCGGCGTGGAAGATTTTTGACAACCTTCGCCGCAGTCTTGTGCCTCCGGCGTTGGTACTGCTGTTGCTGCTGGGATGGACGGTTTTGTCGTCACCTCGGTTTTGGGTCTTGTCGGTAATTGGAATCGTCCTGATCCCCTCGTTGATTGACTCCATCCTGGACCTGATTCGAAAACCGGACGAAGTGTTGCTGCGGCAACATCTCGCTGCCGCCGGGCGCTGCGCAGCCAGGCGTTTCACGCAATCAGCGTTTACCCTCGCGTGTCTTCCATATGAAGCTTTTTTCAGCCTGGATGCGATCGCGCGCACTGCCGTTCGGATGCTGTGGACGCACAGGCGTCTTCTCGAATGGAGCCCCTCGAGCGCTCGGGATCAGGATAACCGCACGGGCCTCATCGTCTCCTGCCAGACCATGTGGATCGGCCCAGCCGTTGCGACTGCTGCCGTGATTGATTTAGCGCTTTCAAGGCCGAACGTGCTGGGAATAGCTGGACCCATGCTGGCGCTCTGGCTTGTTTCCCCCGTTGTCGCGTGGTGGATCAGTCGTCCGCTCGCACGCCGCCCGGCCCGGCTGACAGCCGGCCAGACCATCTTTCTCCGGAAGCTTTCCCGGAAAAGCTGGGCATACTTCGAGACATTTGTCGGTCCCGAGGATCATTGGCTGCCCCCTGACAACTTTCAGGAGCACCCGGCTGCCGTGATTGCGCATCGCACGTCACCTACGAATATGGGGCTTGCGCTGCTCGCGAACCTGTCTGCCTATGACTTCGGCTACATTCCGGCTGGACAACTCATCGAGCGCACGGCGAACGCATTTCAAACCATGGAGGGATTGGAACGGCACCGAGGCCATTTCTATAACTGGTATGACACGCAGTCTTTGAAACCGCTGTTACCTATGTATATTTCGACGGTAGACAGCGGGAACCTGGCCGGTCACCTCCTGACTTTGCGGCAGGGGCTGCTCGCACTTCCCGATCACGGAATTGTGGAGGCGCGAATTTTTGACGGGCTCAGGGACACGCTGAGAATTCTCGTGGATGCCGCGGGGAGAGCTGCTCCGGTTGAACTCGCTCAACTTCAGAAGGATCTCGCATCCGATTCCCTGCCGGTCACGCTTGCTGAAACATGGCAGTGCCTCAATGGGCTGGCAACATCCGCCGCGACTGTATTCGACGCCCTCGATGCCGATAGCGACGAAAGCCAGGCGAAGTGTTGGGCGAGCGCCCTCGCCCAACAATGCCGGCGCGCGCTCGATGATCTGGTCTTTCTGGCTCCCTGGATTCTGCTGCCGATATCTGAGGGAAAATTCGCTGAGATTAGCGGAATCAAAGGGATCCCGACGCTTCGAGAACTGGCAAGCCTCGATGCGGGCTTGTTGCCTGCAATCGAAGCGCACCCGGATTCAGAGGCAATTCCGGGAGACCGTGAGCATTCAGGGGACATTCGACAGCTTATCACCGAGACCAGCCGACGGGCAGGGGAGAGGATTGACGCCATTGAACACCTTGCGCTGCAATCCGGCAGATTCGCAAATATTGAGTACGATTTTTTATTCAACAAGGCGTCTCATCTGCTCACCATAGGGTACAACATCACCGAACATCGGCGGGATTCGAGCTATTACGACCTGCTGGCTTCGGAGGCAAGATTGTGCAGTTATGTTGCCATCGCGCAGGGACTGCTGCCACAGGAGAGTTGGTTTGCACTGGGACGCCTGCTCACTACCGCCGGCGGGCAGCCGGCTCTTCTTTCCTGGAGCGGTTCCATGTTTGAGTACCTCATGCCGCTGCTGGTGATGCCGACATACGACAACACGCTGCTCGACCAGTCCTGCCGGGCGGCGGTGCGAAGGCAGATCGAGTACGGCAAAAAGCGCGGCGTGCCATGGGGCATTTCCGAATCCGGCTACAATGCGATCGACGTCCTTCTCAACTACCAGTATCGGGCGTTTGGGGTGCCCGGTCTGGGGCTGAAACGCGGGCTGGCTGAGGATCTGGTTATTGCACCGTATGCCTCTGCCCTCGCGCTGATGGTGGCCCCTGAAGAGGCCTGCTTAAATCTCGAGCGGCTGGCTGCTGAAGGATTTGAAGGGCGATATGGTTTCTATGACGCAATCGACTACACTCCGTCGCGTTTGCCGCGCGGGCAATCGAACGCCGCGGTCCGGCTATTCATGGCCCATCATGAGGGGATGATCCTCCTCTCCCTGTCTTATTTGCTCCTGAACCGTCCTATGCAAAAGCGCTTCGAGTCGGATGCGTCATTCCGGGCGACTACGCTCTTGCTCCAAGAGCGGGTCCCAAAAGCCTCAGCGTTCTATGTGCCCGCCGCCGAGTCTTACGACTCACGGACAACTTCGAGCGGTCCGGAGATGTCGGTTCGGGTTTTCAGCAGTCCCGACACTCCGATACCTGAGGTGCAGTTGTTGTCAAACGGCAGATACCACGTGATGGTCACGAACGCTGGCGGCGCTTACAGCCATTGGAAGAACATCGCCGTCACGCGCTGGCACGAAGACACCACAAGCGACAACTGGGGAACGTTCTGCTACATCCGCGACCTGGCGAGCGGGGAGTTCTGGTCAAACACCTATCAGCCGGCGCTCAAGCGATCACAAAGTTACGAAGTCATTCTCTCGGAGGCGCGAGCTGAGTTCCGCTCCAGCGGCCGCGAGTTGGACACCCACACCGAGATCGCTGTTTCGCCCGAGGACGATATCGAACTGCGCAGAATCAGCATCACCAACCGTTCTTCGACACGCAGAGCAATTGAAATAACAAGTTACGCAGAAGTCGTCCTTGCATCGCCGGCTGCCGACGCGCTGCATCCCGCATTCAGCAATCTCTTTGTTCAGACCGAAATCATCCAGCAGCAGCAGGCGATCCTCTGCACTCGCCGGCCCCGTTCCAGCGGAGAAAAGACACCATGGATGTTTCATTTAATGGCCGTTTATGGGGCTGAAATCGGAGAAATTTCCTATGAAACCGATCGGATGCGATTCATCGGCCGGGGACATACCGTCGCCGATCCACAATCGATGACCGATGCTGCGGCGCTTTCGGGCAGCGAGGGATCCGTGCTGGATCCGATTGTCGCAATCCGCCGTCATATAACGCTTGATCCGGAAGAAACGGCAACGATCAATATTGTTTCCGGCATCGGGGAAACGCGCGACACTTGCATGGCTCTTGTTGAGAAATACCAGGATCGGCGCATGGCGGATCGCGTCTTCGACCTTGCATGGACACATAGCCAGGTGGTGCTGCGTCAACTCAATGCTACGGAGGCCGACGTGCAACTCTATGCGCGCCTTGCCAGTTCCGTCATTTACGCCAATTCACTGCTGCGGGCCGATGCCAGCATCCAGATCAAAAATGCGCGAGGACAATCCGGCCTATGGGGCTACTCTATTTCCGGAGATCTGCCGATCGTGCTGGTGCGGATCGGAGACCCGGCCAATATCGATCTCGTACGCCAACTCGTGCAGGCTCATGCGTACTGGCGCTTGAAGGGACTGTCGGTCGACATGGTGATCTGGAACGAAGATCATGCCGGTTATCGGCAAGGGCTCCACGAACAAATCATGGGGCTGATTGCCGCAGGCATTGAAGCCAACGTAACAGACCGGCCGGGAGGCATCTTTGTAAGGCCCGCAGAGCAAATATCGGGCGAGGACCGCATTCTGCTCCAAACGGTCGCTCGTGCCATCATCACTGACAGCCGGGGATCTCTGGCGGACCAGGTCAACCGTCGCACCCCTCCGGACGTGCCAGTCCCAAATTTTACGCCGACCAGAATCCGCCGCACTGAAGCCCCGCCGGCTGCCGCGTTGCCTCGCCGCGATCTGGTTTTCTTTAACGGAATGGGGGGGTTCACCCCTGATGGGCGTGAGTATGTAATTACGACCGCACACGGGCAAGTAGCGCCAGCGCCGTGGACGAATGTGTTGGCAAATCCGCTTTTCGGAACCGTCATCTCAGAGAGCGGCGGCGCTTGCACCTGGAGCGAGAATGCCCATGAATTCCGCATCACGCCTTGGAACAACGATCCCGTAAGCGATTCGAGCGGAGAAGCCTTTTACATCCGCGACGAAGAGAGGGGCCACTTTTGGTCACCCACACCGTTGCCAAGTCCCGGAGCGACGCCTTACGCCAGCCGGCACGGATTCGGCTACAGTGTTTTCGAGCACACGGAACGCGGCATCCGCTCGGAAATGTGGGTTTACGTGGCTTTGGACGCGCCGGTCAAATTCACAGTATTGAAAGTGCGAAACGAATCCGGCCGGTCCCGCCGGCTTTCCGCCACGGGCTATGTGGAATGGGTGCTGGGAGATTTGCGGGCGAAATCGGCCATGCACGTGATAACCGAAGTCGACCCTAACAGCGGCGTGCTTTTCGCGCGGAATCCGTACAACACGGAGTTTGCCGATCGGGTGGCCTTTTTCGACGTGGATAATGAGACTCGGACCTTCAGCGGTGACCGGAAGGAGTTCCTTGGGCGAAATGGCGCGCTTCGGAATCCGGCCGCCATGACCCGGTTGCGGCTTTCCGGGAAGACAGGCGCCGCTTTAGATCCCTGCGCCGCGGTCCAAGTTCCCCTTGAACTCTCCGACGGGGAGGAATGCGAGATCATTTTCAGGCTTGGAGTCGGACGTGACGCTGACGACGCCGGCAACCTGGCACGCCGCTTCCGTGGATCTGTTGCGGCGCGCAGCGTGCTCGAAGCGGTCTGGCAGTACTGGAATCACACGCTCGGCGCCGTTCAAGTGGAAACGCCCGATCAGTCTCTCAATGTGCTGGCCAACGGCTGGCTTGTGTACCAGACTCTTGCGTGCCGCATTTGGGCTCGGAACGGATACTACCAGCCAGGCGGCGCCTTCGGCTTCCGGGACCAGTTGCAGGACACAATGGCGCTGATCCACGCCGAGCCTGGCCTTGTGCGCGAGCACTTGCTCCGCTGCGCAGCCCGCCAATACCACGAGGGAGATGTCCAGCATTGGTGGAATCCCCCTTCGGGCAGGGGTGTGCGTACGCACTGCTCGGATGATTACCTATGGCTGCCGTTGGCTACGAGTCGTTACGTTCTGAGCACAGGAGATGTCGGAGTATTGAATGAGCCGGTTCACTTCATCGAAGGCCGTCCGGTAACCGCGGAAGAGGACTCGTATTATGATCTGCCAGGCAGGTCCGAAGAAGCGGCCAGTCTATATGAACATTGCGTACGGTCCATTCTCAGGGGCCTCAGATTTGGCGAGCATGGCCTGCCACTCATCGGCTCCGGCGACTGGAACGACGGCATGAACCTTGTAGGCGAACACGGCAAAGGCGAAAGCATCTGGCTGGGATTCTTTCTTTATGAAGTACTCGTCCGATTCATAGAGACCGCCCAAAGACATGGTGACATTGCGTTCGCCGAACGTTGCCGGAGGGAAGCGGCTCAGGTGCGGCAGAATATAGAGCAGAACGGCTGGGACGGCGAGTGGTATCGCCGCGCATATTTCGACGACGGCTCGCCGCTCGGATCGGTGAGCAATCCGGAATGCCAGATTGATTCGATTGCACAAAGCTGGTCTGTTCTATCCGGAGCGGGTGATGCCGAACGCTCGCGCATGGCAATGGAAGCAGTGGATCGGCGTTTGGTTCACCGGGACCATGGGCTGATCCAACTCTTGGACCCACCGTTTGACAAATCAAATTTGAATCCGGGCTATATAAAAGGATATGTCCCGGGCGTCAGAGAAAACGGCGGGCAATACACGCATGCGGCGATCTGGGCGGCGATGGCGTTCGCCGCATCGGGTGACAGCCGGCGTGCCTGGGAATTGCTGGCCATAATCGACCCGATAAGACACGCCATGTCTCCAGAGGCTATTGCAGCCTATAAGGTGGAACCATACGTTGTCGCTGCCGATATCTATGCGCTCTCACCGCACACGGGCCGCGGTGGCTGGACGTGGTATACGGGCTCGGCCGGCTGGACGTATCGGCTTATCGTGGAATCACTTCTGGGACTGAAGTTGGAGGTGGACAGACTGAGTTTTACGCCGTGCCTTCCCGCGGATTGGAAAACATTCAAAGTGCACTACCGTTATCGGGAAACCGTTTATCACATCACTGTCCTGCAAACGCGCGCCGAGAAGGACGAGATAACGGTGACTGTAGATGGAGTGGAACGAGACGACGAGGCCATTCCCCTTGTCGATGACCGTCGAGATCACATGGTAGAAGTCAGAATACTCGTGGCACAAACCAGTCGGGATAAAAACAAGCAATTGCACGCTCAAGACAGCTTCGGACAGCTCTATGCCGCGGTTTCTCCTCCTTAACTCGTGCTAGGAATAATATTGGATCCAGGAGGGTGGATAAGACCTCTATCGGGGCCTTATCCATGAATCGGGCTGGATCTCCCCAAAAACCAGCTTGGGATTGGCAAGCTCTGTTTGACGAGCCCGAGGCTCCTGTGGGCGATACTTTAGCCAAAAATTCAGACCATGGTCCAGGAGCCTGTCCGAGAATTGGAAGGGGCCGCGTTCCTGGCTTGGAAGGGGCAGATGCAAGGCGGGGCGCGAAGCAGGCGATGTCGGTGCACATCCTCGAGGAGCGCCAACGAAGCAGATGCCCCTTCCAAGCCGGAACCCAAAGGGCGCATGGGGGTTGCACGACGATCGCTGCGTTGCTCGTCGTCAACGATGTGCATCGACATCGCCTCCTCCTCG
>Ga0187861_10002927_pt1 | contig 15602 bp, 11 predicted proteins | sample June2016WEW_10_1_3_FD_132986 | JGI IMG/M metagenome (GOLD analysis project Ga0187861, IMG submission 132986) | Peatland microbial communities from SPRUCE experiment site at the Marcell Experimental Forest, Minnesota, USA - June2016WEW_10_100 | ecosystem: Environmental > Terrestrial > Soil >...
GCAAGTTGTTCCGGTGTGATCGGTTTAGTCAGTACCGCAGTTGCACCGTATTGCTTAAGCGTTTCGCGATTCGCATCTGAATCCTGTCCCGTGATGATGATGATTGGAATATTGGCAGTCATCGGATCTGATTTCAAGTTGCGCACCAGTTCTTCGCCATTAATGTCTGGCATATCGTTATCAGAAATAATCAACTTCGGATTAAACTCGCGTGCTAGTTGTAACGCTCCTGCGCCATCCGAAGCGTGCAGTACATTTGCATCCGGAAGCACTCGTCTGATATACCGTGTGTGCAGCATCCGCATTCCATGTTCGTCGTCGACTACGAGAATGTTATCACTTGTCGCCAGCCGGCTTTTAGGAAGAGTAATAAGGAAAAGTGTACCGGTTCCAGGATGACTTTGCACTTCAATCGTGCCATTATGTTTTGAAATAATTTCATGAACAACCGGTAGACCGAGTCCTGTTCCTTTTTCACCTTGTAATCCTTTACGTGTATATTTCTCTTCGATCTTGAATAGCTTGTGTACATCTCCTTCAGGTATGCCGACACCCGAATCACGAACTCCGATTACCCACTGATCGCTTTTTTCTTCAATCAATTCTACCGTGATTGTGCCGCCTGCCGGTGTGAACTTGAGTGAATTCCCGATGAGATTTCCAAACACTTGGCCTAGCATGTGTCTATCACCGCGTACCGCAACATTTGTTGGCAGTGTTGTTTGCAGTTTCACTTGTTTCTGATGTGCAAGTCCTAATAAAGAGTTAACATTCTTTTTTACGATATCCTGTAAATCGATTTCTGTCTGTTCAAGTCGAGCATGTCCGGATTCTAAACGCGACCAATCAAGCAACTTATTCACTAGCGCAAGTTGATCCTGTGCCCCTTCTTGGATATACGCTACAAACTGCAATCGATCATCAGGTGTGAGCTGCTCGTTTTCTTTTAAAAGAATGTCGCAGAACCCCAAGATACTGCTGAATGGAGAGCGAAGATCATGTGATAGGATGGAAAACAGTTTATCTTTCTTCGCGTTCAATTCTGCAAGTGCATTCTTGGATTTTTCAAGTGCCCAAACATATTCCTGCAATTTCTTTTCCATCGCCTTGCGGGCAGTGATATCTTCCAACACACCTTCATAGCCGATCACTTTTCCATTTTCATCGTGCAAGGTACGGGCATTTTCCAGCACGGTAAGAATTTTTCCGTTTTTTCTTTTCAATGTTAATTCTGCATTGACCACGTATCCTTTTTGATGCAAAGTCTCTGTTACTATTTGGCGTTCCTCTGAATAAGAATAAATGTCTCTTGCGATATCGAGATCTGCAAGTTCGTAGAAATTACCGTATCCGAGCAGTTTAAGCATAGCGCGATTAGCATTTACTAATTTTCCCTCGACACTGCTTTGAAACATCGGCATTACCGAGTTTGCAAAAAGGCCGCGGTACTTCGATTCGCTTTCGGTGAGGGCATTTTGAGTAAGCTTTTCGATGGTGATATCGCGAAATCGCGTAAACAATAAGACGTGTCCATCATCTGTCTCTACATAGGAATCATTTATTTCAACATTGATAGTGTGGTTTGTCCAAAGTACTAATCTCCGTTCATATTGCGGTTCTGCTTCGCGCGCTTTGAACCGTGATTCATAGTTACGCAACATTTTCTCGCGGTTTTCCACGTCGGCATAAATACTAGTGAATATGTGACCGATAAGTTCTTCGGAGGTCTTTCCTATAAGCCGGCAATATGCGGGATTGACAGCAACGATAATGCCATTGCCATCCGTTAATCTCATTCCTTCATTCGAATTTTCCCAGATAGAAGAAAAAATCTTTGTGGTATTCCATAGATTATTATTTGGAAAATTACGCCTGTTTGATGATGTTATCGACCGTGCCGCTGTTGCAGTTGGTGGAACAAACGGGATTATATTGATACTGTTTGCTGCTATTTCCATTGTATCCTCCTTGAGACTCTCGTCTCACTCCTTTATTTCTCTTGCAGAAAATGGCACAAGACGGATACCGTGGGTTTATCGTTGATTTCAGCATATAATCGCGGTTATTGTGATTTATACTAATGAAGATTCTACAATTAGAGATGGGGTGAATAGAGGTTTGATGCTCAAAGTTTGATGTTTGATGAACACATGGAATAATAGCTTTGAAATGGCAATTTTATTATGATAAATGTGCAACTCTGACTAAAATAGCTTTGGCAGTATTTTATGTGCTATTCAAACGAGGAAGAAAGATTGTGGAACGGAAGTAACGAGTAGCAAGAGGTATTATTATGAAGAAGTAGGTGACCACCCATTTTGAAACCGCAGCAGCTCGCTTACAAGATGAATATCGTGCTTGCGTTGAACGTAGGAAATAAATTTAATGAGCACAAGCGCAGTGGCATATGCATCGCCAGAAGCGCGATGGCGTTCGGGAATTGTAATGTTCAATGCTGTGGCTACTGGACCAAGTGATTTGCTGGGTAAGTTTGGCAAAATAATACGACTAAGTTTGACTGTGCATAATTGTGGATTGATAATTTCAATTCCGCGTTCACGCATTGTAGTTTGTGAAACAAATCCCCAATCGAATTGTGCGTTATGCGCGACGAAAATTGCATCGCCTAAGAATTCTGCAATCGTTGGTGCTACTTCTCTCGCGGTCGGTGCATCTGCTACCATCAGGTTATCAATTCCAGTTAAACTAGTTATCGACGCAGGTATTGTTACCAATGGATTAACCAATGTTGAAAATTCATCTAATAGAACGCCGTTCTTCACTTTCATCATTGCAATTTCAGTGATCCGATCTTCCACCGGACTAAGACCGGTTGTCTCTACGTCTACTACTACAAAAGTACCATCCGATAAGTGCGAATCTTGCATCATTGCTTGCATCTCAATTAGATTTAATTTCTTGATCTTTGTACTGAAGCTCGTAAAGTTTCCGATAGATGCCGTTCAATGCAAGCAATTCTTGATGATTGCCCATCTCGCGGATTTCACCTTTGTGCAGAACAATAATCTTATCGGCGCTTTGGATAGTTGAAAGGCGATGTGCGATGACGATAGATGTTCGTCCGTGAAGCATCTTTTTTATTGCACGCTGAATCAGTTGTTCGGTTTCGGTATCGACACTCGAAGTTGCTTCATCCAACACAAGAATCCGTGGATTGAAAGCAAGCGCACGCGCAAATGAGAGTAACTGTTTCTGCCCGACTGAAAGTGTGGCCCCGCGTTCTTTGACTTCTGCAGCATATGTATTAGGCAACGCATCAATGAATCGATTCGCGCCAACCAAACGTGCGGCAGCTTTCACGCGTTCGAATGGAATATTTTCATCGCCAAGATGAATGTTGTTTTGGATATCGCCGGAAAATAAAAACACATCTTGAAGCACGACGGCAATATGCCTGCGCAAATCTTTCGGACTAAGGTGTTGAATATTGATGCCGTCAATCAGAATTTCACCTTGCTGAATATCGTAGAAACGGCTCAACAAGTTGATAATTGTCGTCTTTCCAGCGCCGGTGTGTCCGACGATTGCTACAGTCTGCCCTTGTTTAATACTGAAGGAAATATTTTTTAGAATCCAATTAGGTGAATGCTCATTATCTGCCGGTGGATCATACGTAAAATAGACATTGCGGAATTCGATGTCGCCGCGGACCTGCTTCAATGGAAGAACTGAAGGAGGAATGTTCAGAACAGTTTTGTCGTCCAACAGTTGAAAGAGTCTTTCGGAAGAAGCCATTGCAGTCTGGAGGATGTTGTATTTTTCAGAAAGATCGCGAATAGGGCGCCAGAACATCTCGTTGAATTGCACGAATGCCATCACCGTTCCAACCGATACAATTCCTTCCAAAGCATTATGTCCGGCGTACCAGATAATTAATCCGACTGCCACTGCCCCGATGAGATCAACGCCAGGATAAAAGACAGCATAGTAAAAAATAGATCTAATATTTGCATCTCGATGTGCAGCGTTGATATCTGAAAACTTTGAGTATGATTTATTTTCGCGATTGAAAATTTGATCTACAAGTATACCGGTAATATGTTCTTGCATAAATGAGTTGATGCGGGCAATTTGAATACGGACATCACGGTACGTTTCCCGAGCTTTTCTGCGGAAAAGAAATGTACCATAAAAGAGAAACGGCAGCACGCTTAATGTCACTAATGCTAACTTCCAATTCATTGAAAACATAAAATAGAATATTCCTGCGATTGTAAAAACATCACTGAAAACCATTACAATGCCGGAGGAGAACATATCGTTCAGCACTTCCACATCGTTTGTCAAACGGGTAATGAGCCTACCGATAGGATTACGGTCATAAAATTTAAGAGAAAGTTTCTGGAGATGCCGAAAGACTTCCATCCGAAGATCAAATATTGTTTGCTGCCCAATCCATTGTGTTAGGTATGCGTTGGCATATTGGATGAATCCGCGCACGATCATAATTGCGAGGAAGACAAGCATTGTTACAAGCAAGCCGTGTTTATCTCCCTGCACAATGTTCGTATCCACAGCAATTTTTGTAAAGTATGGACGCACCGCTTCCATAGCACTGACTAGTAAACTGAGCACAATGCCAAGCGCAACATGCCAGCGATACGGCTTCAAATACTTGATCAGCCGTCGCATCAGACGAGCATCGTATGCTTTTCCTAAGATTTCTTCTTCTTGCATAATTCAAGTTAAAAGTGACAAGTAAAAAGGAAAAAGAAAGAAACAAAAAGTAAAAAGAAAAAATGAACTATTGTTCATCGTATCTTTCGCTTTCCTCGCGCTGTGCTGACAATTGCACCTAAAATTTTTGTGATTTCATCCGACTCTTGGAAGAAAGCCTCCGTTTCTTTATCAACGATCAATTTCGATTCCTTTAACAGTCGTATCCAATATTATGTTTCTCTCGCTTCGCGAAGTGCAATGTTAGTTTTATAGATGAAGTCTGCTTTGCTGCTTGCTGCAAGAGCTTCCTGTGCATTGGCACCGATGGAAGTGGCAGATCGGATCAATTGATTAGCAATCGCATTCCCTGCTCGGTTGTGTGGAATCTTCTCAATTGATCGGATGATTTCAAGTCCAAATTGAAAAGTTCGTTCACGAATATTCATGGGTTTATCTGTCATACTATTTCCTTTTTACTTTTAACTTATTACCTACATTGTTTCTAATTCTTGCTCGAGTAACTGTTTTGTATGCAGTTCTGAATAAATTCCATTTAATGCCACTAACTCATCGTGTGTGCCGCGTTCGACAATTTCTCCATTTTGGAGCACGACTATTAAATCGGCATCCTTCACTGTTGAAATGCGATGACTGATGATGATACTTGTTCTGCCCTTCATAAATTCGCGAAGGCGATGAAGAATTCTCTCTTCCGTGTATGTATCAACAGCAGAAAGCGCGTCGTCAAGAATTAATATTTTGGGTTGGCGCATAATAGCACGAGCAATGCTTGTACGCTGTTTTTGTCCGCCGGAAAGTGTGATGCCGCGTTCACCAATAGTTGTATCGAATTGTTTAGGGAACTCCATCACATCTTTGATAATCTGAGAAATTTCTGAAGCCGATTTTAAATCTTCTTCAACCAAATTATCCACACCATATCGAATATTTTCGGCTATTGTCTCAGAGAAAAGAAATGTCTCTTGCGGTACAAATCCGATATTGGAACGAAGCACATCAAGCGGAATTCTTCGGATGTCATTCCCATCGATCAGCAACTCACCACTCGTGATATCATAGAGGCGCGGAATAAGATTGACCAGCGTCGATTTTCCCGTGCCTGTATATCCAACAATTGCTACTGTCATACCGGAATCAATCTTGAGATTAATGCTTTTCAGCGTTGGTTGAGCGGCGTTCATATGTGTGAAGGAAACAGAACGGAATTCTATTGCGCCGTCAATATGGTCAATGGAGTGACTGGTGGTTTCGGTATCTTTTATTTCCGGTTCTGTATCAAAAATTGCGGCTAAACGGCCCATAGAAGCGGCGCCCTGCTGCAAAATATTTGTTACCCAGCCGAAGGCAATCATCGGCCAGATGAGCATACCGAGATATGCCGTAAATGCCGTTAGCGTTCCAATGGTCATTCGTCCGTCAATCACTTTTAGTCCGCCAAAATAGATAGTGATAACGAGCGATAGACCAACAAGGATGAACATCATCGGCCACATAATAGACTGCACCCGTGCAAGGACGAGGTTCTTTTTCAAGTATTCCAAGCTGAGTTTACGGAATTGTTCTTCTTCGTATTCTTCGCGTACATATGCTTTGACAATACGAACACCGGAGAGTGTTTCCTGCGCGCGTGTTGTGAGTAATGAAAATTGTTCCTGACGATCTGTGAATATTTTATTCACGAGCTTTCCCAACCGGTACACGATGTATGAAACAAACGGCATAGGAATGAGCACAAGAAGCGTGAGCTGCCAGTCGTTCATAAACATCATAATCAGTACAAACGTTAGTGTCATGAATGTATCGGATGGATACATAATACCGGGGCCGACGACGTTCCGTACCGCGCTAATGTCGTTGGTCGCATGCGCCATCAGATCGCCGGTGGGTTTGTTTTGGAAATAGGAATAGGATAATTTTTGAAGATGCGAAAGAAGATCATTGCGCAAATCGAATTCGATATGCCGCGAAGTAACGATAATCGTTTGACGAGTTAGAAAAGTAAATATACCGGCGATGAGGGAGAAGCCGACAATGAGGCCAGCCCACATCAGCAAGTCGCCGGATACTAATGTGCGCGACTCGATACCGCGCTTCAATTCATCAACCGCTTTGCCGAGGAACATCGGTTGGACGACGGTAAATACGTTGCTCCCTATGACCGTCAGCAATCCGAAAAGGAGAGTCTTTTTATAGCGAAGCAGATATGGCTTAAGTCGAAGTAGCGCGCGCATTCAAATCATAATTAAAAAGTAAAAATGAAAAACAAGTGATGGATTAAATTCGAAATTGAAAATTCATGATTCGAAATGTCATTCATCCAATCACTTCGAATTTTGTATACGGATGAAGCGCCTTCGGAATAATAATTTTCTCTTCCGGTGTTTGATAATGTTCAATAAGTGCCGCAACAACTCGCGGAAGCGCCAAACCAGATCCGTTCAATGTGTGAACAATTTCCGGTTTCCCGCCGTTCCCGGGTCGGAATTTTATATTCATACGCCGAGCCTGGAATGACTCAAAATTGCTGCACGATGACACTTCTAACCATTTTTGCTGACCCGGCGCCCAGACTTCAAGATCGTACTTTTTTGCTTGAGTAAATCCCATATCACCTGTGCACATTAAAAGTGTATGATAGGGAAGTCCGAGGAGTTGGAGGAGGTGTTCTGCATCTTGCCGCAGCGATTCCAATTCGTCGTATGATTTTGATGGATGAACAAACTTTACTAATTCCACTTTATCAAATTGATGAAGACGATTGAGGCCCCGTACATCTTTACCGTATGAACCGGCTTCGCGTCGGAAACAGGGAGTATAAGCAACGTAGCGAATCGGTAAATCTCTTTCGTTAATTTGTTCATCCCGGTGGAAGTTTGTTACAGGGACCTCCGCCGTTGGAATCAGATACAACTTATCCCGTTCTACAATATACATTAAATCTTCTTTGTCTGGAATTTGTCCGGTGCCGCGCGCGCTGTCTTCATTTACAGCGATGGGCGGCATAATTTCTTTGTATCCGCGCTCTGTTGCTTGATCGAGGAAAAAATTGATGAGTGCGCGCTCCAGTGTTGCACCTTTACCGACATAGAAAGGAAATCCTGCGCCGGAAACTTTTGCGCCTCGGTCGAAATCGACGATGCCCAACTTCTCTGTCAATTCCCAATGCGGCTTTAAAGGGTAATCAGTTTTAAGCACATCGCCCCATCGAAAAATCTCCTTATTGTCTGTTGGAGTTTGTCCAATTGGCACTGATGGATGCGGAATGTTTGGCACAGTGAGGAGAAGAGAATTTAGATTTGTCTCTACATAACGTATTTCAGGATCTATTTCTTGAATTCTATTCTTCACCGATTCCATTTCTGCGATGGCAGAGCTCGCATCTCCGCCTTGTTTCTTTATTTTGCCGACTTGTGCAGAAACCAGATTGCGTTTTGCTTTGAGCGCATCGCCTTCTTGTATAAGAGCGCGGCGTTTGTCGTCAAGAATAAAGATTGCGTCAAGATCAATATTAATGCCTTTTGCTTCGGCGCCGTTGCGAACGAGGTCGCGGTTCTCACGAATAAATTTCAAGTCTAGCATAAGGTTGCTACCTTTATTGTTTAATTTCTACCATTACTTTGAAGCTCATGTTTTAGCAGTGTCAATCCTTCTTTCACGGTGAGGAAATGCATGCCAAGTTGAGTTTCAGCTTTCAATGTAATGAAACCGGATACCATTGGACGCGGGGAAGCCTGTATTAAATCATTCGTCTTGATCCGCTTAATCAATGAAACGTCGAGGTCGAACACTTCAGCTGCTTGCATAGCAAAATCGTAACGACTTAATTGATCGCCGCCGCCGACATGAAAAATACCTTCACGATTCAGCTCAAATGCTTTAATCATCGCCATTGCAAGATCGCTAACAAACGTCGGATTGCCAATCTGGTCATCTACAACAGCAATTTGTTTGCCTGCTTTCAAACTCTTGATAATCCAAAGAGCGAAGTTTGCTTTCACGCCGATTCCACTGCCGTACAAAACAATTGTTCGTACAATCGTATGTTGAATCGCTGCGCTTATAATGGCATTCTCGCTGGCGAGTTTCGTCTTACCATAATATCCCAGAGGATTAGGTCTTGCTGTTTCATCGTATGGACCGTTTTTACCGTCGAATACATAATCGGTAGAAACGTGAATAAGTTGAGCGCTAACTTTACGTGATGCCTCTGCAAGGTTTTCAACGGCAGTCACATTGACCTTCCATGCCTCTTCGCGGTTCGATTCGCACCAATCGACATTGGTTGCTGCTGCTGCATTCAAAATCACATTCGGCTGAAAACTCGATATAAGACTTTTTGCATCGCTACGATTAGTTACATCCAGCTGGTTGTAATCAAATAATTTGTTGTCATATACAAATGAACGTTCAACTGATGTATTTAAAACTTCGTAATCATTTTGCGTGCTAAGCATTAGTGAAAGACGCTGGCCGAGCAATCCATTCGCGCCGCAGATCAGTATACGTTTCATCTAAGACTTTCTTCCAATACTGTTGCCGCATCTGATTTGCCGTCGCGGTACTTAATGATGATTGGTGCGTAGAGCGCGACGTGATTTTTCTTTGCAAAGGGCGTGTCAATGGCGCGGCTGCCGGGAACGACTACTGCATTTTCAGGAATAATGAGAGGCATTTCTTTTGTCCGGCGATAAATTTTTTCATTCACCAAATCATAAACAGGAGTGGAGCCGGTGAGAATCACACCCGCGGCAATAATTGCTCGATGTTTGACAATAGTGCCTTCAAAAATGCCGGTGTGCCCGCCGATGAATACATCATCTTCAATGATAACCGGCAGTTCGCCGATCGGTTCCATCATACCGCCTATTTGTGCGGCGGCGCTTATGTGAACGCGCCTGCCAATTTGTGCGCATGAACCGACAAGCGCATGAGAATCGATCATCGTTTTACTGTCCACATACGCGCCTATATTAATATACGCTGGCGGCATTATTACAACACCCGGTGCTATGTACGATCCATCACGAACAGATGAACCTCCCGGTACAATTCGAACTTGATTACCGAGAGTAAGTTTCTTGAGCGGATATGTGCTCTTGTCAAAATATTTAAAATGCTCGTTAATAGAGATATCCGTAAGTTCGCCAAGCCGAAAGCCGAGCAGAATTCCTTTTTTTACCCAATCATTGACAATCCATCCAGATTTATTTTCTTCGTTCGCTGAAGGTGATGCAGCACGGATTTCTCCGTTGTTTAAAAAGAATTTTAACTCATTGAATGTTTGAATTGCTTCATGCCGATCTATCTTGTCGATATCTTGCGGATAGAATAATTCAATTCGCTCTTTTAGAATCATGTTGCTAATCTCTTCGGCTATTGAGAACCGTTGGTGTTTTTTCCATTCGTTGTTGGTTTAGAAATAGTAACCCCCATTTGTTCCAGATTCGAGCGCAATCCTTCAAGCTCTTTAGTGTTTTTAAATGTTGCATTCAGCGCTGCGGCTTTATTTGCAAACTCTGCAGCAACAAAGCTGTCTTTGGACTTAAGATATTGGTACAAAAATGCTGCGCCAAATACATCGCCGCATCCAACCGTATTTATTGCATTGCCGAAAGAAACACCGGCAATGTCTTTCTGCGTAATCTTCTTATGGATATCCTGTACAATCGCAGTTACTCCGCGCTCGCTTCGTGTAATCAGCAGTGTCTCAACCATCAAGGTCATTAAATGATTGGTTAGTGTTTTCTCATCGTATCGCTCTGCAGATAATCCGAATGCCTCTTCTTCACTCATCTGAATCGAATTCAGCATAAAGCACCATCGCCGCCAGTCGGTAATAGGGCGGCGGAAACGCTTAAACTCCTGATCTGTACCAAGCGTGAGCGAATGGAAATCAAAATGGATCGGAATGCCTCGCTCGCGAACCTCCATCCGAATATATCCCAGCGTGTCAAGAGTGATGTCCGAGCCTGAAACCATATTAATCAGCACGCCATTGCCGTCTAAGTACGGCTTGATGCGATTGAATGGAATCGGGGCAGAAATATTTTGTGAACATTCAATTCGTGTCTGAGCATCTTTCTGATAGAAGAGTTGCACCTCATTTGTTGGATCTTTGAATTTGAAAATCCCGCTCACATCAATATTCTTGTACGGTTTTAATTGTTCTATCAGTATATCGTAGTCAGCTTGCCCAATTCCAAAAACCGGCTGGACACAGTCCCGCTCACTCATCAAGTTGGCAAGAGTAAGCAGTGTGAACATTATTCCGCCGAATGATTCTTCCTGAATGTCTTTTTCGCCGGGCAAATGGAGGATGTCTTTACAGATATGTCCGATAATTGTGATAGTCATTTATGCTCTTCGCGTTGGTCCAAGATCGGTGAGCACTAATTCGTTTAAGCGCCAAAGTGCTTGACATGGAAAACGATTCTCATACAATGGCTTCCCGATGACGACAGAATCAACCCCATATTTTTCCAGTTCCTGAATTCGCATTAAATCTTTATAGTCGGAAACGCCCCCGCGGGCTGTGATTCGAATTCCGGTTTTAATCGCAAGTTCTTTAAGCGTATCGTATGGTAATGATCTATCAAGATCGCCATTCTCGCGTTCACCATATAGAATTCGGGAAACACCGATGCGGACCATCTTCAGTGCAAGTTCTATCGGTGAGATTTCTGTCGGCGTTGCACCACCCTTGATAGAGACTTTTCCGCCTTCCGATATTATAGCAATGTCAATTTTCCGCGTGCCGAATTCTTTCAAAAGCCGCTCGATCAAACCTGGCTGCTCCACCGCTGCTGTAGCAATTGTAACGCGATATACACCGAGGTCTAATACTTTTTTAATCTCATCGTAAGACCTTAAACCGCCACCCACTTCAATGGGGATATCAACAGCTTTGACCATTCTCCGGATAACATCTTCGTTTACAATTCGTCCTTCAGCAACTCCATCCACATCAACAACGTGCAATGTTTTGGCATTTTCACCACGCCACATCACAGCCAATTGAACTGGATCGACAGAGTATTTATGTTCCGCCCCTGACATGCCGTGGACGATTTCGATACTGCATTTGTGACTGATTTCGATTGCAGGATAAATAAGTATCATCTTAATGATTCCATTAAACAAAAAAGTTCTTTCCAAATATTAAGGAAGAACTGCTCGCTAAATCAAAATGCAGAAAAAATTGGCGAGATTCAAGAAACTTAGGTAACCCCATTGCACTTGAACGCACTGATAGTGAAGAAATTATCCAATCGTGACAATAGTGTTTATTCAGAATATGAAGGTTTGCACCTCCATTAAAAACATTGTAATTTCTTCACGATATGGTCGTTCCTAAAAAAATACTCGTCATTCGATTTAGCTCAATAGGCGACATCGTATTGGCAACTCCGCTGATGCGCGTGCTTCGTGCAAGTTTTCCATCTTCTAAAATAGATTTTATAGTGCGGAAAGAATACGCCGAACTTATTTGCAATAATAAAAATCTCGACCACATATATGAGTTTGATGCGAAGACTGGGTTTTCCGGGCTGTGCAAACTCAAAAATCAGCTTCGCGCGGAACACCACGATCTTGTTATAGATATACATAATAGTTTGCGGAGCCGCTATCTTCGGTGGATGCTGGGAGCCAACGATGTTGTCGTTATCGATAAACGGATATTTGCCAGAACGATACTCGTTCGATTGAAAAAAAATATCTACCGAAGTGCGATCTCTGTTGCTGATCGATACATAGAATCTGTGCAAAAGTATGGGATTGAGAATGATGGCAAAGGTCTTGAATTGTTCATTTCAGATGAAATCCGTACTCATGCTTTAGCCAAAATGAAAAAGCTGGGCATTCGTCACTCCGGCAAGGTGATCGGATTTTGTCCATCGGCTAAGCATGCGACCAAGTGTTGGCCGCAAGAACGTTTTGCAGAATTGGGAGCAAAATTATCTAAGGATTTTAATGCAAAGATACTTTTATTTGGAGGACAAGAAGACAAAGAAAAATGTTCCTCTATCGCGGATGCATTAAATTCATTAAACAAGGAAGGAAGTGCGACCGATCTCAGCGGCGAATTATCGCTTCTTGAAAACGCGATCGCGATGGAGGCTTGCACTCTCATCGTAACCAACGATTCTGGCCTTATGCATATTGCCGCTGCTATGAATAAAAAAGTGGTTGCGATCTTTGGCTCAACCGTGCGTGAATTCGGTTTCTTTCCGGTTGGGACAGAAAGTGTAATAGTGGAACGGACTGGATTATATTGCAGGCCATGCTCTCCTATCGGGCGTGACTCCTGCCCAAAGAAACATTTTCGATGCATGAAAGAAATTCAGGTTGAAGAAGTGATTAAATCAATTCATGCCATATCTTCGTGAACATGAATAAATTAAGCTGGCGAAATAAATGGATTTATTCTGTTTGAATCACTAACATTATACCATGCTGGTTTTACAAGGAGAAAAGCACAATGGGTAATTCAATAGAAAAAGATGCGTCGCAATATTCCAGCATCATCCGCACTTTTGCCGAGTTAGAGCAGATTACTACAGAGGGAGAAAAGTCGAATGGGTGGTATATATTATTGGAAGGGAGAATCGGTGTTTACAAACACGATCGGCAGGTTGCAGAATTCAAGGAGCGGGGAATAGTATTTGGCGAATTGAGTTTTATTCTTAATAAGCCGCGCACAGTTTCGATGATCGCGCTCGAGCCGACAAAAGCGGTCCATTTCAACATGCCTTTAGATCAGCTAATTGCAGAATATCCTGATGTGACAAAAAAAATTCTCGTCAATCTTGCAGAGCGCTTGGCAAGAACGACAGATGATTATATTTCATTTGTTGAAAAAGATATAAAACCATATTAACACTACTTCAATTAGTTAGTGTAGTATTAAAAAGGCTCAGAGATATCTGAGCCTTTCTTGTTAGGTATCAACGACGGACATTGAATCAAAATTGAATTTTCAGTACTATGTAAATGCTCTATGGCCCCGTAGCTCAGGTGGATAGAGCAACAGCCTTCTAAGCTGTGGGTCGCGTGTTCGAGTCACGCCGGGGTCACTCTGACTATAGTCTTTCACTGCTATCTCTTACTATCAAGAAATAAAAATCCCGTCTCTTGCAAAACAAAAGACGGGATTAATATCCTAAAATATTTTTCTTCTATTTTAGATTCCAGATCAGCGCGCGTTTTTCCGGAGCTAAATACATTTTTCCATCTTGACCGCATCCGAATGCATCGTAAAATGCTTGAAGGTTTGGCAACGAACCATTGACCCGGAGTTCAGCAGGTGAATGGAAGTCGGTTTTTACCTGCATTCGAAGTCGTTCGGGGCGCACATTCCGCCGCCACACTTGTGCGAACGAAAGGAAAAATCTCTGTTCTGGAGTGAATCCATCAATTGGTTCAACTTTTTTTCCTTTAAGTGTATTTTCCAGAGCCGTATAGGCAATGGCAAGGCCGCCAAGGTCACCGATATTTTCACCGAGAGTCATTGAGCCGTTGACGTGAAGAGAATCAATTGGGACAAAGCTATCGAACTGATGAGCGAGCATTCCTGTTCGTTCGTCGAATTTCTTGCGTGTCTCCGGAGTCCACCACATCTTCAAATTCCCTTCTGCATCGAACTTGCTTCCTTGATCGTCGAAGCCATGAGAAATTTCGTGGCCGATAACGACGCCGATGCCGCCATAGTTCACAGCATCGTCTGCCTTGAAATCGAAAAACGGGGGTTGAAGAATTCCTGCTGGGAATACGATTTCATTCATCGATGGATTATAATATGCGTTCACGATCTGTGGTGACATACCCCACTCTATCCTGTCTACCGGTTTGCCAATTTTATCAATTTCACGCTGCATGGCAAAATGTGCTGCATGCCTTACGTTTTCCAGATAGGAAGTTCGATCAATAGTGAGCTTGGAATAGTCCCGCCATTTGTCGGGATACCCAATCTTTACAACAATCGCGTCAAGCTTTTTCAGTGCGGCTTGTTTAGTCGCGTTATCCATCCAGGTAATGGTATTAATATGTTCTCGCAACGCAAGTTTAATATTGTTGACCAATTCCAATGCGCGAGCTTTTGCTTCCGGCGGGAATGCTTTCGCAACATAAACCTCACCAACCGCTTCTCCTAAGAGATAATCCATGCCACCACGGATACGTTTCCACCGCGGCTGCATTTCTTTAGCACCAGTCATAATTGTTCCGCGGAAATGGAAATACTCCGCGACGAATGCAGAACTTAGAGAGTTTGCGGAGTTACTCACAACTCTCCAGCGGAGATAGTTTTTCCAAGTCTCAATAGGAACGGTTCCCATCATGGTATTCACTTCCTTGAAAAACTCTGGCTGACCAACATTAACCCTTCCTGGGTTCAACCATCCCAAATCTGTAAAATATCGTTTCCAATCGAAAGCGGGAGCGAGTGCGGCAAGCTGTTCCTGCGTCATCTTATTATAGTTCTTATCCGGATCGCGAAGATCGACACGCTTACGCGATGCCTTTGCGAGCTGTGTTTCAAATGCCATCACAGATTGTGCTGACGCAGCCGCTTTTATAGTATCATCACCTATCAATTGAAACATTGCTGTCATATGCTTTACATATTCTTCACGGATTCGTTTGGAGCGCACTTCTTCTGAAAAGTAGTAATCACGTTCAGGTAGTCCCAGACCTCCTTGGTGAATCTCACCTATGACTTCAATGCTATTCTTCGGATCCTGTTCAGAACCAAAGCCGAAGAGAGGATTCAGATTTACAAAATGAAGACGATCGATTTCTCCCTGCACATCCTGGATATTCTTGATCGCCTTGATGCGGTCCAGTTCTCCAGCAATCGGTTTCATTCCCAGTGCTTCTATAGCGGCAGAGTCCATACCTGTGAC